>Ga0116229_10006131_pt1 | contig 19439 bp, 12 predicted proteins | sample S1TSphgellanicum_3_FD_87313 | JGI IMG/M metagenome (GOLD analysis project Ga0116229, IMG submission 87313) | Host-associated microbial communities from peat moss isolated from Minnesota, USA - S1T2_Fc - Sphagnum magellanicum MG | ecosystem: Host-associated > Plants > Peat moss > Unclassified... | reverse complement strand
TTATCTTTTCTTCCCCCTTACCTAGGGGCCAGACTCCATTCAGGATCCAAGACTATACCAGCACAACGAATTGAGCAATGAATGAATAACCACCAATCTTGTAGTATGATATGAATTTTTTTTTCCCTCTTTCTTTTTATCCCACCCTCTGTCCCTTTTTAGTTTTTTTTTTTTTTTTTTTTTTTTTTTTTTTTGGTGGGTTGTCCCTTAACATGGTCTATGAACTCGAATATTCAAACATCACCAGATCTATAGCTACCATGATAACTTCAAATAGTTAGAATAAAGTATGAAGCAGCAATAATTAGGAGACCAAGCTTTGAGTTTCATCCACTTTGGGTCTCCTTTTCATTGTCAGTATGTTTGTAGATTGTGTGGCATAAGATTTGCAAATGTTTGATTGCAAATCTTTTGTGGCAACCAAGAATCCATTGATAAAATCTTTGTGTTTGTAGCTTGCATAGCATAAGATTTGCAAATGTTTGATTGCAAATCTTCAGTGGCAATCAAGAAGCCATTGATCAAATCTTCACTGTTGGTGCAACTTTCCAAGCCCTTTTAATGGTGTTCCTCTTTCCATTATGGTCATAATTTCTGGCTTGTTATCTTCATTTCATGAACAATGCTTCTCCATCAATGTCTTGACCTTGTTCGGAGGTTATTTGCTCTTCTTCACAAATTATTCTGTTACAAGCTCACTGAAACTGGGACACTCCTGGCCTCCACTAGAACTCAATTAAGCAAATGGTTCCTAGCTGACTAGTAATGCTCTTGACTCTAGTTGAACCATACCTAGCCCTTCACTTCGGGTACCAATGTCTGTAGTCTATACCCACATATTGCATTGACAAACCCTCTTATCTCTGCAAGTCTCAAGATAGGATTACATCCCAAATTTCATGTCTAATTGTGACAAGCTAGAGTTTGTTATGAAATTTGATCTCCAAAAAACGTCAATTTCATACTTCTTTTCTCAACACTTTGTAACATTTTCTTGGATCATTCATTTGAATGTTGTTTCACAATACTGCATGTTTGATCAAGTTGATGAAAACTTATCTAGTTACCCATTTTCTTAACTATTCTAAAACTATAATCGCATATATCATACTAATGGTGCTCATAAATTCCACACACTTCAAGCAACTCATGACTCCAACCCACCACCATGGTGCTCAGATCTACTAAGTTGGCATGAAACTACATGCCCTATTTTAAAGAGTCATCAACACCCATAAGGATTTAGTTATAAACATAGAGAGTTCAAACACTCACAAAATTTTACTTCAATAATCCAAAGATACAAGATTTGTATGCTTGAAAAGACCACAAAATGATGATCCCATCCATAAAATGCTAAGGACCTTTTGGGCATTCTATGCATTCCATTTGAGAAAACTGAATAAATTAATTATCCATATTATCAATTGTGGGCATCCCTAACCTAGTAAATCATAGTTAAAGTTCCATCCTCCTCCAAGGGGCTTACACAACAAGCTCATCCACTTATTTAAATTTAAAAAAATGTGGAGTTGGTGCCATTGAACCTCCTCCATCATCAAGCATCCCTCCCCTCCCAAAAAATGAGAGCTATTGCCAAGAAAAGACAAACCTTTCCTACAAATATGGGCACTATAAGACAAACAACATACCTTTTTTCCCAAATTTGATTTTGGATTGACTTGGAGTTAGGGTCATGGGATTAGCCACTAAGCAAAACTTGGGGATGTGGATTTTGTGCCCCCAAGGAGGATGCCTATTGGCTTGGGGCTTCCTTGCTTACAAAATATTTCTGTGGGACAAATGAGATGACCTAAAAAGGTAGGGAGGGGTGATATGTTTGGTTGGGGGCCATTTGAATTGAGAAAAACCCTAGAATCTCAACATAATTTCAGCTAGCTTACCACACTTGTCAATCTCCTCCATTATTTGGTCTTTGACACAAGGCAACACAAACTTTTGAGGCATCAAAAAAATGGGCCAGACCTAGCCCACAAACTCTGCATGTAAGGCACATCTATACCCAAGTGTTGTTGTTCAAAGTTCAAAGGCTCCAAAGTTCAAAGATGCAGAAAACACATGAATGAATCACGCCCTTTTTTTTCATGTGGGAAAAAATCAGTGAATCTATACATCTTTCAATGTATAATTGGCTGGACCTAAGTAAAGCCCATATGTGTAATGGCCCATAGCAAAAATCTATTTGTTGTTCATAAATCTATTAAATGAAAAAACATTTAAATGTAACCCAAAAAAAAAGACCAAAATGTCATTGCCCTAACATTACATTTGCCTATGTTTATTAATGCAGTCACAATTTTTTTTCTCCCAGTCTGCCCTTTTTCCGCATTTTTTCTCTCTCTTCATCTAGGCATTCGTGGACACATTTTGGGTACATGTTATACACGTTTTGGGCATCTTATTGGTGCTAGGGGGTATATACACACGTTGCATGGCATGTTATGAGACCCCTTGGTACATGCTAACCAGCACGTTCCATGCTCCTCGGTACTCATAACATGGGAGGTTATGGGTGAATAAAACATGAGAAAGGTGAATTTAAAAATGGGGGCAAAGGGCAGATTGGGGGAAAAATATGCAGCATTACTCTTTTACTAATTGCATTAACAACAACTATGGGCAAATATAATGTTAGGGACATCCCCCAATCATGACTCTTTTTTTTTTTTGGGGCAACCGGGGCATCACATCTCATCTCGAAATCAAACATTCCCAAGGAGAGCTACAGTGAACCACAGGTGTTGTCTGGTTATAGGTTTTGTTCAAAACCCAATTATTTTAAAAAATCAAATCGAACCTTTGATGTGGTTCTGGGAACCATGGTTCAATGGTTATTGGTTTTTGAACAAAACCCAACTATTTTCAAATATCTGATGGGAACCTTTGATGCGGTTCTGGGAACAATTCTTCAAATTTGTAAAACCTTTTAGTTCCAATAGTTTTGCCAAACCCTAAACCCTAAACCCAATATGGTTGGAACTTGGAACCCAATCTGGTTGGAACTTGGAACCAGGGTTGGATTCCACCTACAAAATAAATACACAAAGCTTAAGATATAAGACCATTTATTACTAGTTTTGTACAACCAAATAAAGAAGGACACCTGATTGAAAGGTAGGTCCTGCCCTTTCAAAAAAAAGTGATACATGTCTACTGTTTACAATTTTACATCCGTTTGGGACCAAAGAGTCCATTAGATGAAAGGTAGATCATGGAGGATAGATTGTCCTCTGATATTGGCAGCATGCCACAAATTTGGCCAGGGTGACCATGTTCGTAGTCTACATGAGTTCAGCCAGAGTGCTCGTGTGGGTGAGGGGCAAGGTCAAACAAAAGCGTTCCCTAACTTTCTGTGTATTTGGATAAACAAGGAGCAAATGCTCTTCATCCTCTACCTTCCCCAAGTCGCAGCCTCGACAAAGCCTCTCTACATATGGCACACCCTTCCACACACCTAACATTGCCTCAAGCTACATGTTGCCACACCAAAACCGGGCCAAAGCTTTTCATAGTTGAACACAATTGATGTCACACAAGTAGTTTTCGCTTTCGTACAACATACCTTTGAAACGTAAGTATCTTGTCTGCACACTGGTCCCAATATCACGGTTGGTAAAGAGATTTTCAATGAAAGTCAGTCACATATTATCCTTCACCTTTTTTACACTCAACATTGTGTGGGGAAAACTTGGAGGGGGTGGGGCCCCAACCTCCTGGGTGATCAGGCCTCTTGTCATAGATCTACCACCAACCGGCTACACTAGCTGTAACGTGGCCAGATTAGCCATTTGAGCTCCCACTCGTATGTTGTGCGCGTTGCAACAAAGTATTTCGCTCTCTGCCCAACCTTTTACCCTTGCTAGATGGGTTGGATGTATGTGCGTTATCCCAAGAACTGTTCCCAGCAACAGTTGAGCAGTCCCCACCTGGAGCACACGAGTCGCTACAAGCTGAGGCGCTGTTTCCAGCAGTGATTAAGCCGAAATCAAAAAACCTGCCACCTTTTGGGGCTGATTTTGGAATAGCCATTTTTTCACGAATCCAGCCCAACATTTCTTTCCCGTAACAAGCATAATGAACTGGGCTTCCCATGCCTTTCCCAAAATGTGGTTTTTAGTGACCATGCTCACATGGTTATAGTACGACAATGTTTGTCCCCATGCAAAATGTTCAAAGGGGAATTCGCCAAATTCTGCCAGCACGATGGACGTGCTGGTTGTTTTTTGTACCCCAAGTAGAGACTTGAAGAACCCTCAGTACACTATTTCAATAGCCTCTATTTTCTTGGAATCCACCCAAACCTCATAGGCGTAGCTTGTTATGGAACGCACAACGTGTTGAAGAGGTCACAACATAACTTAACGTCCATAATACGTAGTTCCGCACAACAGTGGTTCAGTGCAAATAAGTGAGCGCCTACTAGCAACTGTTAAATGTTCCATTGTAATATCCAGGTTTGGGGTGGTCTTAAGCAGGATCCCCAAGTATTTGATGGTTTGCACACGTTCAATAATGTCACTTTCAAACACAAACTTTTGGCATGGGTCAGCAAAATTGAACACCATGACTTTTGTTTTTTTCACGTTCACTGTAAGTCCACGTTCAACACAAAACTACTAGAATGCGTCTAATTGTTGTTGTAGTCCCACCTCTGACTCCGACGTCAAAACAAGGTCATCTACAAAATACAACAACCGTACATGCACATCTGCTAAGGCTAGTGCATTGCATTTTCTGTCGTCTGAGCGCCCCTCTAGGGCATTCAAATATAGCCCAAACAATAGGGGGCTAAGAGGACAACCTTGCTTCACACCTTGCTAGCACCTGAAACTGGAGGTGACACCTTCGCTTGGGTGGTTGATGTGTATGGTATCCTTGGCATACATTGCCTGTAAACATCGCAAAAAGCATCCTTCCACCCCAAGGCTAGCCAACACCTGCCACAACACTTCACACGACACAGTATTGAACGCCTTTTTGAAGTCCTCAAAGCAACAATAGAGTGACTTCTTTTTTGCCTTGCTATGTTCTATCAGAGTTCACAATATGAAGAGTTGGTCAGTAATGCAATAATCTTTGCGAAACCCAACTTGACCCTTGGCACGCAACCCATGTTGTTTAGCCCACTCGCTCAGCCTTTTGTCAAGGATCATAACAAACAACTTTGCTAGGACAAGCCCAACCGTTATCCCCCTATAGTTGTCAAATTTGGAGGCATTGCCCCCTTTAAAGAGCGCGTGGACCACCCCAATGGAAAAGGCTTTTGGAAAACCTTCCGCTAAAAAGCAGTTGAATGTTGTCAATAGTGGCATGTGTAGCAACTTTCTTGGATCCAAAATGAACTTAGCTTCCATACCATCCAAACTGGCAACCTTGTTCCTTTGTAGTTTTTTCAGCGCCTAAAACAGCTTAGCAAGTGTGATATTTATGTTTAGGGTGTGGCTAGGTGGAGGTTTGGTCATTTGAGCTGAGTGATCAGTTCGCAATTGTATGGGTTGTAGAAACTGGTCAACTAGCATGCGGAAGCCTTCCAAAAGCGTAGTTGCATTGATCTTGTCCACAACGAGTGCCCTTGGTCGATACTTTTTCCAAAACGAAAGCGCATCCACCTTAGCAAGCACACACATATGTTGAATTCTTGCAGTTTCCCAGAGAAATCTTTTCCTTTTTAATAATTTTTTGAATTTACTTTCCTAATGTTTAACGATGTGTGAGTCGGGGTTGGCTTTCAGCGAGAGCCTCAGCTCACGTTTCGATGTATGGCAATCAACGTCAAACCAAGGTTTATGGTAATGTCTCTTTCTGCAACTCCTTCCCGAAGGCTTGCTACCAAAAATAGACTTTGCTGTAACACCCACGCACTATTGCAGTAGGTCAACTAACCCGTCTACCCCCAAATGCCCAATTGAATCAACAACCCACATGTTTCCAAGAGTCGCTGTTAGGGCAAGCTGGTATTTTTTAACTTTTGATTTATCATAGTTGAACCTAGGCAAAAAAAATTTTGTTACCACCGTATGTTGTGGTTCAACAAAGCTGCAATCGATGTTCAACCATAAATGCAATGGCCTGTGGTCAAAGTCTCCCCCCATCGCACAATAGTGGGTGTCATCTATTATCACTTCGAGGTGTGTAGCAGCTTGCCAAACTGCATGTGAGCCAACAATATAATCGATAGTGTTGCGCCCCCCATTTTCCAAACAAATGAACTCCCCTGATTCATCGCCAAGTGTCTGACCATTGAGGACGAGCAACCTAGCATCACAACATAGGTCCAGGAGCTTGCAGCCCTAATCACCAACATTGGCGTCACGGTTCTGTCGTTTAGCTACAACGTTTGGTTGTTCAATCTCAACGAGGTCAGGCACCTGTAATAGTTCATAAAGGTTGTTAGTGTCAATGGTATTTGGTAGCACTATAATACGCGCATTCAAATCCCCTCCCAATAGTACTATGCCCCTTAGAGTTTGAACTTTAGCAATATCTACTACCAGGTTTTTGGAACAAGGATTCGTTCTCGTGTTTGGAACCAACAAGGGCAGCGTACACCATGAAGACAAACAAGTCAGGGGCAACACCCCTGCTAACCCATAGCCATAGATAAGAATCGTGGCTTCCTTCCTTCCATTGTGACAGGTTTAGGCTAAGGTGGCTACGAAAATAAGCAACAAACCCCCCCCCCGCTATGTTTTATCGCTTTTGTTTTTCCCAGCTGCACAGTGCGTGCTACTGCAAGTGAGTTAAACCCTTCAACATGTGGCAAATGTTAGCCTGGGAAGTGCCAAGTTTCGATTAATAATATGAGGTCAGCACCTTGAAACAACTTTAATATTTGCACCCATGTTTCCAGTTTATTTACACCACCCCCGTGCATGTTCCATAATAGCATGCATAGGTCTCTCTGGTCCCTGCGCCCTTAGATAAAGTGATACCAAGGTAGTTAGAGAACCTTGACATGTTCAAAAGGGTTGCAACCCAGTTTTGGTTTTAGCTCCAATAGCAGGCTAGTTCAGAAGTCCAATTACAACCCCAGGTAACTTGACATCAAACCCCCAATTAACTTGAAATCAAGATCCACACCTTTGTAACCTATATCCTAAATGATAGGTCAAGTAAGTAGATATCTATCTATGTAAAATAATATTTGGTTAACTAGGTAAGTATGGATCACACTTGGTGTTAACTTTAGTGTTAGGCTAATGTTACGAATGTCAAAATTAACCATTAATCCACATCAAAAATGTTAATTAACTTTAAATTTTGAATGGCATATGATATGATATCAATGTTAAGATAGTATGAGTAATCATTGTTAACTAACACTAAATCTTTCCAAAAAAAAAAAAATTCAAAATCAAACATCCATGTTGACTAAAGTTTCAAATTTTGACAAATTAATTCAGTGTTTAACATGTATCAATTTCTTTTTCTTTTTCTTTTTTTTCTTTAAAAATAAAAGAGAAATATCACCTTTGTAAATATGAACTACATTGCAAACTCCAAAAAGATAATTTGGTTTTAGTTACCAATTAACATAATGTGTGGACATGTTGAAATAATGTTTAAGAGGTTGATGATAACTTGTTATGTTACAAATTATGATATTGTGATTTGTGGCATTTTGTTAGTGTTAGGGTGATGTTAGCTATAAGTCTTAAACACCAAGAGTGGCCATACCTAAGTAGAATAATAGGTAATGGGTAGTGGGTTGTCAATAGGTAATATTAAAAATAAAAACTAAGCTAACTACCATGGTTAGTTAAGGAACTAAAATTCAAACAAAAAAATGTTTAGTGAGCTAACCCCCATGATTGCACCAATTGGGTTCATCTTTTTTTTATTTTCTTTGGATGTAGCCCTAATTAGGTGCAGGTGAGTTTAGGATTAGTCAGGCAAAAAAAACCTCATGTTTTTTTCCCCTTTGTCTTTGTTGCCCTTCTCCTACCTACCTACCTACCTAGTTACTTCCTATCAGCACCCTTCTTACCAACCTACTAATCCCCCCTCCTACCTACCTACCCAAACCCTAAGCCCTCCTAGAACCCCCACATTTTTAGGGTTGTCACACCTCTCCAACTCTCCAACTTGATGCACCATTGTAGCTCCTCCCATCACCTCCTCAACTGGACTTGGTATAGTTCCTCCTCCTCGCACCATCACCTCCCCAGCTCAAATTATTTCACCCCAACTCAATACGTGTAAGTTTTTGTCTTGTTGTTTTTCTTCATTACTACAAAAGGCTTGTCATTGTCTATTTTTGTTCTTCTCTGTTGTAAAAATGACAAGTTAAAAGTTCATTGCCATTTTTTTGGTTGATTGTTGTTGAAGCTAATAGTTGTTGTTTGTTTCTTTACAAGAGGAGACATTAGTTTGGGGGGAGGGAGGAGGGGGTAGGGGAGTGCCATGACCACTTTGCACAATCTTTACCATCATCATTGCTTTGCACAACCTTGACCACCATCATAGGTAAACATCTTTTTTCTTCTTTTGTTTTTTGTTGTTGCAACTAATGTAGTTATTGTTTAATTGTCTTTACAAAAGGAGGTGGCAATGGATTGTGGGGGGAGGAAATGCCATGATTGCACCACATGACTTCGATCACCATCTCAAGTAAACATCTTCTTCTTTCTTGTTGTTTGTTTGTGAGAAGAAGAAAAAAGGATAAATAAATAAATAATTCTCACACCATCATTGGGTCTACCTTTTGATTTTTTAATTGTTAGTTGCTAGGGCAATTTTGAACTCTTTTTTATATATTATTTGCTATTGGGAGATCTTGAATCTCCCCATTTTTACTTTTATTTTTGATGATGTGTTTCTAGGGAAGCTTGAAGCTCCTCCTTTTTGTTTTTTTAACAATGCAAGGGAGCCAATTTTTTTTGTGACAATGCACCTTCTTTCTTCAAGAAGGAAAAAAAATATTTTTTTTTTCTCTAATGGTGCATTGTTGATTGAATTCAAAGCTCCATTTTTTTTCTTTTTTGTTTATTTTCCCTTTTATAAAGAAAAAAAGGTGGAAATTTTCAATGAACCCCATTTTTGCTTTAGGATGGCACTTTATAAGAAAAAACCCATATGTAAAAAAAAGGCACCAATTAACACCAATCAACAACAAATGAACACTATAACAAATAAGGAACAAACAAATGTTTTGGGTGCTCCAAGTATGGATGCAAAGTGAAGGTAAATGATTATCATATATACACCCCCTCTTGAATGTACACCTCTTGTCACGCATCATGTGATGTATTGTGTTCCAAGTATTCAATTCTTTCACACTTGTTTCACATGCTAATGTCTAGAAATTTTTTATTTAGTTCCTAAAGGGCAATTAAAGAATTCTTATTCAGTTAAAGAATTCTTAGACCTAGCTATGGGGTTTGAGGAGGCTTATCATGAAAGTGATCATAAAGAACTCCTACTTGAAAACACAATGGAGGATGTTGCATGGAGGGTCAAGGTGAATTTGCAAGGTTAATGCATGCATTAGTTCCTATGCAATTAAGTGGTTGCTTTGCTAACATCTAAACAAAACACATGATTTTTGCATGGAGGTGGGAAAATATGGGTGTATTTCTACTTGTCCTTATAGGGGGTTGAGGCAACAAGACCATATGTCCATGAATATTCGTACCTTGAGCAACTCCCAAAGAAAGGCAAACATGTAATGAAAAGAAGGCAATTAATTGAGCAAAAAAGAAAATTGATAATGAGTGGGATCAATTTCAAGTTGATGTACAATGATTGTACGAGGTTTAACAACCCTTATTGGCACAATCAGCTTTTAGCAAGTTATTATAATACATTGACATTGTTGCATGTGGTGTGGGGTTCATCCAACATAGTGCCTTTTCATGAATTGAAAAATAGTATAATCTTAATGAAGCGATTTGAACGAACAAGGTTACCTATGCAAAAGCCCTCAAGGTTGCACGGGATTCCTAAAATTGGAAGTCCAAATCCATCAAAGCTACTAGGAAAAGGAAATGCAAGTACCATGAATCATAAATTATTCATGGCTAATAAGTTTGCATTTAGACTTAGTTTGTTGTTTTTTACATTGTTTCCATCCTCCAATTAAATCATGTAACTAATTTGTTCTTTTGTTAAACTGAATTTTGAAGCACAATATAAAAGGCCTTCATGGCAAACACAATCTAGTTTGCATTTCAACACCATCAATTTTTCACCCATCACCATGCAACAAAAGCCATGGTAGTTGTAACAACCTATTAGAAACATATGGGCATCTTTGATGAGTCATCTTCCTTGAGCAAAGGTACACCTTAAAACATAATGTTGAACCATTATAGCCTAGCTTGTGGGGGGATTTTTTACATTTCACCACCATTTTTATAATGTGGTTGCATTAACATTTGTATACACTTTTGTGCATGTCCACAAATTCAATTTTGTAACTTTTCACTCATTTGATTTTCCAAATTGAATTTCCCCAATCTCAAATTGTGGGCTTGGATCACCCTATGCCATATTGCAAATACATGACATGCCCCATCCACCACAAATGGTCTATAGGAACCCTAAAACCAAATGAACAATACCCTTGTCATGTTACTAAAAATCCTTAATGTTCCTATAATGCAATATCCATCTAATAACCTCAAGTAGAAAATGTATTATAATACCTACATATGATTGTATTGTGTACCTCACCAAGGGGCTCTTTAATGCATGGCAAGGTTTGAATATGTAGGTATTACAAAAAATTATTCCTTTATCACCTAAATTTTACTTTAACTGCATTTAGTCCACCAAATGTAATACCCAAATTAAAATAATATTAAATACATTTATAAATATTATAAATTATATTTTAGATTAAAAAACCATTTTCCCCTTTAAATTGAAGGAAATTGACAATTAAAAAATATACTGCAAATTCAAAAAAAATTCAAATATTATAGTACAAAAAATATTTTAAAATATTGAAGTTTGAAGTTACAAATTGATATTAATTTCAACATTAGTAACACGCTGATGTGCTCCCAAGTCTTAAGTTACTCAAGTTGCGGAATTGTGGGGGACTTGGGGCACGGTCCCAGCTTTTAACACTAAAAGGGGGTAGAAGGGGCATGCTGGAGCTTCGGGATGGGACTAGGAAGAAATGACAAGCTATTCACTTACTCGAACCTGCATCAAACCAACCAACAAGTTAGTTAGTTCACATTCTGGAGCACTCTTGGTGCTAGGACAAGCCACTGGCAACTCTGGACTCATTTGACTCATCACGGCCCGGACTCGGGGGAAGTTGAGACTTGGTAGCACGCTCCCGACTTCCAATTCTAGAAAGGGGTAGAGGGTCGAGTTGGGAGCCCAGGGATTAGACTAGGAAGAGGGATTAGCTTAGCTCGTGTGAATCTGCATCCAAAAACCAACCAAATCGGGTTGGTTTAACATTCGGGACACCCTTTGGTGTTGGGACTTGCCACGGGCACTTGGACACACAAGACTCACCACGGCCCGGACTTTGGGGAAGCCACCACCTTCCCCCATATAATATTCTCTGCGGCTGGTCATAGAGGCTACATCCGAATGGCACATTTTGTTGGGACTCCCGAAATGGAGTCCCAAAAGTGTCCCGGCTGGACTCCCGGAACTTTGAACGGCCCTAACTCCTCGCCCCAAACTCGGATCGGGACGAGTCTTGAATCAATGTTATATCTCTCGTCGAGAGTTTTCCAACGCCGTGTCACACTCTTCAAGGCGACGTCGAGAAGAGGTCGATTCCCGAATTTTAGTGGTTGGGAGTCAAACTGCCAATTTGACTCCCGGCCCTTCTTTTGCCCATAACTTGGGCTGCAGATATCCGAATTACCAATGCGAGGCCATTTTCGATATCTACGTTTCAAGACCTTTCCAATGACACCAAGAACACCCCAATACGATGTGTTTTGGGCCTTGCTATCGAGCTTTGAACATTCGGGAGTCCCGAAGGACTCCAAACCTCCAACTTTTCCAAGTGTTGGGCTTCACCCCCACACTTGGCCAAAATGGGGTTGCGACACCACCACCTTCCCCCATATAGTATTCTCTGTGCCTCTCCGACGCACTTACATCCGAATGACACTTTTTCCCGGGACTCCCAAAGTGGAGTCCCAAATGTCGCAACCCACTTTAAGGGAAGTGTGAGGTCGCCACTCACACTCCCGAAAATGGGACTTGAGAATCCTCTGGGACTCCCGAAAGTTCAGAGCGTGATTGCAGGGGTCAAAACACCTTACATTGAGGCGTTCTTTATACCGTTGGAAAGGTCTTGAAGTGTAGATGTCCAAAATGGCCTCGCATGAGCCATTTGGACATATGTAGCACAAGTTATGGTCGAAAGAAGGGCCGGGAGTCAAACTGGCAGTTTGACTCCCGACCACTAAAAGTCGGGAATCAACCTGATTCCGATGCATTCAAGTAAAGTGCGACACACCATTGAAAAGCTCTCAAGGAAAGCTACAACTTTGGTTTAGACCTCGTCCCGATCCGAGTTTGGGGCGAGAAGTTATGAACGCCCAAAGTCTCGGGAGTCCAAACCAGGATAATTTCGGGACTCCACTTTGGGAGTCCTGGGAAAAAAAGCCATTTGGATATAAGTGCGGCGGAGAGCTGCAGAGAATACTATATGGGGGAAGGTGGTGGCTTCCCCCGAGTCTAGGCCGTGGTGAGTCAAGTGAGTCCAAGGTCGCCCGTGGCTTGTCCCAACACTGAAAGTGTGCAGAATGAGTTCTAACTAACTTGTTGGTTGGATTTGGATGCACGACCAAATAAATGAGTAAGCTTGTCCCTTTTCCTAGTCTAATCTCGGAGCTTTCAGCACGGCCCTCTCACCCCCTTTAGTGTTGAAAGCTAGGAGCGTGCCCTAAATCCCAAAAATTCCGTAACTTGAGTGACTTAGCCCCAACTTGGGGCTAACTAGGGACTTGGGAGTGCGTCACCAAAACTGTCCCGGTTTGGACTCTCAAGACTTTGGGCGTTCATAACTTCTCACTCTAACATTCGATTAGGACGAGGTCTAAAGCAAATTTGTAAATCTCTTTGAAAGCTTTCCAATGGTGTGTCACACTCCACCTGCACACACTAGGATCAGGTCGATTCCTAACTTTTAGTGGTCGGGAGTCAAATTGTCAATTTGGCTCCCGGCCTTTCTTTCAACCATAACTTGTGCTACAGATGTCCAAATGGTTCATGCGAGGCCATTTTGGACATCTACACTTCAAGACCTTTCCAACGGTATAAAGAACATCTCAATGTGGGGTGTTTTGACCACTGCAATCGAGTTCTAAATTTTTGAGAATCCTGGAGGACTCCCTCCCAAGTCCCATTTTTGGGAATGTGAGTGGCGACCTCACACTTCCCTCAGAGTGGGGTTGCAACATGTGCTTCCTTCGACAGCAACAACACCAATAACAACAACTCAAGAACTCAAAGGCACAAAAAATCTACTGCTTTCAACATGAAGTAACAGAAACTAGAGTTTTTCTAGAATTGAATTGCAAAGAAAGAAGAAAATGAAATCTATGTAGACGGTGGCCATGCAATGGTCGCCATGAGCATCTAGAAATCCTAGCTTATTATGGAGGAAACTCTCATGACAAAGGAATTCTATAAAAATTAAAAAGAAAAAGGAAGGGTTTGGCCTTTTATACTACCGGCAACCAATTGAAACCTTAAGTGCCTAATAACGTATACTCGCCTAAGACCGTACATTAACCCTAAAAGCGCACATGGGCATGCCCGTAACTGGCCATCATGTATGAACCATCTACGAGCATGAGATCCTACTTAAGTAGCCTAAATTAAGCTATTTAATCTAGGTTAAATGGCTTAGGTATCATAAGTTGCAAGAACAAGGACTTGAACCCGTCACTTCCACTTTGAGGTTCAAGTCTTCATCTATTGCATTACCACGTTTTTTTATATTAAATCTATTATACACAAAATTATAAAAATCAATTTGTTTAGCTTCAAATTAAATTAAGCCACCTTAGGTTGACATAGGTCAACTTACCTACTACTTACCAACTTACCCTAAGTTAATCTAGGTCTCTTTAAGTTGATTTATGATAAATTATGTTAACCTGAATTACCTACAAGCCTAGCTTAGGTTAACCTATACCTCCTTATGTTAAAAGTAAATTAACTTAAGGTATATTCATGGTTGGGGTACACAAAAAGAATGTCTTGCCCCAAAATCACTCTCAAGACACTACTTTGAATGACTATGTTTACGAAATAATTTATTTGGTAGATTTTTATATATATTAGATTATCACATGTTTCTTGACTAAAATTGTGGTGATTTTTTGTGAGTTGGATGATTAAAACATGTCCTTAAGTGTCCTTAAAGATGGCTTAGGAACCATGTCTCACCATGTAGTTTTATTGAAAAGGACTCAACAAGATTAACAATATTTGTTCAAATTGCTCCATATTTTAACCATAAATTGAATAAAAATATGTTTTATATGATGAAATAAATTTTTAGTATGATCAACTACTAAAAATTGTGGAATTGATGTTATAAACTTGAATTTTTTCATAAAACAAATGTGTTAATAAGGACAATCAAATTAATTTTGTTAATTACAAATTTACATTCCAAAGGTTTGGAAAGAAGTATAGGAGATGTGGGTGCAAAAAAAAGACATTATTTGATGTTTTTGATAAGGTTTTGGCACTCCAAATGAAAGTATGTCATTTTGGAATGTCTAAATAGTCTTGCATTCCTTTTTGGTTTATACTTGAATAGGACATTCAAAATTTGTTCAATTGATTGGAATCATTCATTATAACATTTATTGGTTGAAAGCTTTAACATATATATCTCCTTTTCATTGTTTAGCATTTCGAAACATTAATTTTGCTAAATCCTTGCTTTAGGATTTAGGACACAAGATAAATGGGTGTCATGGTTTCTGTTGCGGTACCCCAATTGTGAATGCACCCCCTAATCTAACCTAACTAGGATACTTAGGCTATAGGCTAGACTTATATTAAACTAAGGTAGACCTAAATAGGTTAAACTTAAACTAAGCTAGATTAGACCTAAGTAAATCTAAGGTAGACCTAGACTAAACTAGGTTAATCTAGGCTAAACATAAACCAAGTTAATATAAACATGGTTAAACATAATTATTTAAAATAATTTCAGTTAAAAACACTCACTTAGGCTAAACATGGATAAACACAATCACTTTGGCTCAACATGGTTACATATGGCTACATAATTTCAAACAAAATTATTTAAATTAAACATGGTTAGAATAACATAAATGAAATTAAACACAATTACTTTGGCTAAACATGGCTAAATATGGCTACATAATTTTAAACACAATTATTTTGGTTAAACATGGCTGAACACCTTTAAACACATTTATTTAAATTAAACATGGTTGAAAATTGTTAACATATAACTAACTTAATATAATTTATATTTAAAAATATTTTAGACTAAACATTGTTAAATAATGATAAATTAAGCTAAATTTGAATATTTAGTTTATATTTGGCTAACTTTGGAAAAATTAAAATAAAATTCACTATTGAAACAATACATGATTAAATTTGGCTAAATTGTGATAAAATTATTTTAAAATTTTAGTTTATTTAAATTAAAATTGGTTAGTAAAATGATTAATCTTGTGCAATTGTAGTTGTTTTTATGGTCATTTTTGTTAATTACATGAGTCATAAGGTTGACTATTAGTTGTTAAAACCATTCTTTGTCATTTTTGTAATCGTGTTGGACACTATAGTAGCATAAAACAATTCGTAAAATGCATGTTTTGGCATTATGAACATTTTTTACCAATCATTAAATGAAATTTGATTGCAATTAGTGCCATGAATCATGAAGTTGACTATTAGTTGTAACACCTTGTTGACACATGGCATGCAACATCATCATCATTAGAATTGAATCATTATTAATTACTATTAGTCACAAAAGTAAATGGTATTTTTAAATTTCTAATTTTAAATCATTCAATATATTAGCATAAATTTAAAAATAATAATATATGTACTCAAAAATTGAACAAGTTGTCGTATTGACTATAGTCACAAAACCATGATGCCACATGAAATCTTGATGTCCTTTGCAACGCCATAGTGTTTTTTGTGACCAAGTAGTTATAAACATAGTAAAAAATGACAATAACTATTCTTTAAACAAGTCACAAAACCCAAGATGTGTTGTTGTGATTGTAGTTGATCATGAAGCAAAGATGGCCACAAAGTTATTTGAGGATGAAACAATTTGTTGATTTGGAGTTCGTAATCATGTGTTGATTGAAATGGAGGTCAATGGGGAGCAAAATTTGACCAATTGTATAAAAACTATGGGATAATGCATCAATAAAATTGCTCCTTAATGGCCTAGGTGCAATGGTATGGCAGAGAGATTGGTTAAAACTTTGAAGCACAAGTTAATATTTTTGTATTCTATTGCTAAACATATGCATGACTAGGACAATCATTTACCACAAATTTATCATTCAATGGAGTTGGATGTGATTGTGGGAGTGTAACATCAATGGTGTGATCTATTCAAAAGTGAAGCTTTGGAATATGCTTGGTTGTTGTTTTGTGTTTTTTTTCTTGTGTCATTACATTTGTTTGGATGATGGAATGAGAGTAATCAAGGACAAAAATAAAAGGCAGGGCAATTAAATAGCTAAGAATGAAAATTTCTCCTTTAGGAATGTGTGTATTGTGGTTTTTTTAGTAGGTGGAAGTGGTTTCTTTGAGTTTAATATGTTGAGATGATGGGAAGAATGCCCACAATTTGATTTTGTTTAAAACTTTGAGCACCTTTCGGTTTAGAATATCTGTTGCACATGCCAAGAAGTGAATAAGAGAGTGGAGATTGTTGAGTCATTAGATGCATTCATTTGGAGATGATGACATGCCGTAAAGGATCATAAGGTTGATTTTAGTATGATTCATCCCATCTGTGTTTGGAATGCATTGATTGTTTTTACTTTGGGGAGGCTAAGTACCTAAATGATTGGGAGTTCTGAGCAATATACCAAATTTCAAGGGAGGGAGTTATAGGCTATGAAGATTGATCATGAATTTGCTTGTTAGTATTCGATATTAGTTTGTTCATGCGATTCTAAAAGTTGTCCAATGTGTTTCATGAGTAAGGTTCTTTGGGTTAGATGGGAATATGGGCTTTAGTTATAACATTTGTTGATAAAAAAGGAACATACCAAAAGATGATAATAGCCTATTTGAGAGGAGGTCCGAAGTGTTCTGATCCAAGTGAAGTCTTAGTAAAAATTTAAGGTTAGGACTTTAAAAGTCAATTATGAGCAATTTATGTTTGGTTCACAATTTGAAGTTGTTAGCACTTGGTTGTATTGCAATTGATCATCAATATGTTGGAATACATTGAATGTACTCTTATTTGCATTGCCCCACATTTTTAGTTACACTGGTTCTAGGTTCATCAAAAAAGATTCTAGGAGAATTTAGTTCCAAACTGGATCTAGTTTTACCTACAACAATTTCAAGGTTTGGATTCAAATCCAACTTTCTCAATGTTTTGAACCTCTAGTCCAAATACCTCAAAACTTAACCTAGAACCATAACTTTCAAATAACTTGAACCTACCAACACTAGGATGTACTAGTGTTTGGGCAATTCTTGGAGGCCACATCGATTTTTTGTAAATTATCAAATTGATTATTACATATAATAAAGGACATCGTGAAACATCATTTCATCCATCTATCCCATCATCCATCCGTCCCATCATGGTCGGTTTACTTCAATGGGGCGGAGAAATAGTGGAATACAGACGTGGCACGACGAAGAAAGCAATAGGAAGAGATGGCACACATGCCAAAGCCCTACAATCATAAGCATTCATCAGAAATTGAGCCAACTACAAAAGGAACTCACCCCATTTCTTGTGGCCTTTTTGCCCTTTTTGCCTTTTCGCTTCTCAACTTCTGCAAGGAGAGCTCTTGCTTCCTCGAGCTCCTTTTCTTCAATCTCCTTTCGAATCCTTGCTTCCTCTCGCCTTGCTAACTCATTTGCAAGCCTCTTGGCTTCAACCTTTTCTGTTAGACGCTGTTGCTTCAATTTCTTTGACTCTTCTTCTCTTTCCTACATCCATGAAATGCAATTAGCTCACCTGTAAGGCATGTTCAAGGACAGAGATGTGCTAGAAACTTGCATCACTTAAACAAAAAGCACTGGAACCACATAGGATGACAAGGGAATGACTTTCCACCCACCATTTCGAGCATTTGCCTCACAATGTTGTTGCAGTGAAACAAACTTTCCAAACTCTCCATTCAAAGAGTTTGTCTGTGTTTGTAGATGCACGTTAGCACGCACCTCATGGAGATGGTGTTGATGATGATGCACCTACAAGCTTGGTGTGTGCACTAAATCACTAGTGGCCTTTGAGATCTGATGATCACTCCTATACACTCCACAACTTGGAATTCCTTCCAACTCATTGGACTAGAAAAATGCCAACATGGAGTTTGCAGCATCCAACCCCAACCCACCGAGAGATGAAAAAAAGTTACATGAGGTTGTCCCACTAACATGCTACAGCTAAATGGATTGTTCCAGAGGATGGCTGTCTATGATTATGCTACTTTCACTGACTTCCATGCCCCTTAGACCTGTAGATTGCACTTGATAGAGCTTTTCAAGTGCAAGATATTATTCTTGTGGCTGTTGGTGTTGGTGTTAATAGTGTTGGCAGTGTAGATGATGTGTGAAAAAAAAGTTAAGTTGTTGCAGGTGTTATCGGTTACAAGGCATTCCAAGTTTGTATGGTCAATACTAAAGTCAAAAGCAGCAGTAGCAGGAGGACAAGGAGTCCCCCATGACATAAGAGAAAGAGCACGGCTAGAAATTTGAGAGTCATCACATCCTAGGTTATGGTAGTCATCTTCCAAACCGCTAAGGGACAAATTTTGACCTAAAGAAGAAGGTTGTTTGAATCTCTTTGATATAATAAAGGACATCTTTTAGATCTGCTACTACCACTGCATTACCTTCATTGCTTTGTTCTCGGTTCGCATGTTCTCTTACATCTGCAAAACGACTATATGGCTTAGAAATCAAGTCCAAGTAGACCTTGAAATCACTTTTAGAAATCTCTATGAGGGCACATCATTGAGGGTAGTGAGTGAGTGGTTTCCTCTCTCTAGCTAAATGTAAATTCCAGCCAAGCAAGAACTTTCCAATGGAAAACTAATCCCAATGTTACAATGAATACCCTAGATCCCTAACAACAACAACAGCAAGGTAAGCTTAGGATGTGCCAATTCAAGCAACCTCCAAAATACATACATACACACATGGCACCAACAGACAAGAATGTAAGAGAAACCCCCCACCCCCCCCCCCCCCCCCCCCCCCCCACCCCCCCCCCCACC
>Ga0116229_10006130_pt1 | contig 19441 bp, 10 predicted proteins | sample S1TSphgellanicum_3_FD_87313 | JGI IMG/M metagenome (GOLD analysis project Ga0116229, IMG submission 87313) | Host-associated microbial communities from peat moss isolated from Minnesota, USA - S1T2_Fc - Sphagnum magellanicum MG | ecosystem: Host-associated > Plants > Peat moss > Unclassified... | reverse complement strand
GACCCTCGACTCCCGACCCGCCCCCGGGCCTCCCGACTCCGCCCCCCGCACTCCCCGCTCCCGCCCCGCCTCCCCCCTCCACCCCGCCCCCCCCCCCCCCTCCCCCCCCCCCGCCCCCCCCTCGGGGGGGGGGCGCCCCCCCCCCCCCCCCCCCCCCTGTCCCTTGCCCCACACACCTCCCCAACTTGAAAACACTTTAGTACCTGGGGGGCTCGGGCACATGTCTGCTGAATAATTAATTATAAATAAAAGAATATTTCAGAAGATTCTTCCTTTTTCCTTCTCAAAAGTTTTCTTTTTGAGAAAAATGTGAAAATTTCGGCATTAAAAAATATATATGTATAATTTGTGCTGAAGTGACCAAGGCAACAAGGCATTATGGAAATGGTATTTTCAAACACGGGGGTTATCAATATAGTACAATGGAGACAAGGGTAAAAGACTGGTGATCATAGTGCACCAAAAGAAGGGGAAAAAGTGTGTTCAATATTTTTTTCTCAATTTTTTTGGGAAGTAGGAATAGGTGGTGAGCATCCCGAAGTAGATTTAGCATTTATTTCTGACAGAATATTGTCCATGGTTTTCTCCAAATAGCAACAAAATGGTCACACACTTATGGGGTAGTTAAAAAAGTGACAACATTTCTTCAAAAACCAATATTTTTGTCAAATTTTTAACGGATTTTTTTGGGGATAAAAATCCTCACAACTGGGACAGAATATATTTCAGTTTTGTTTTTCTTTGGGTTGTCAGGATGAGGAATTTAGCCACCAAAAAAATTACACTGATTATGGTAGTACAACAAAAGAAGGAAAAATCCTTGACAACCAAATTACAAGATGGATGTCTTCTAATAGACTTTGTTGTAGCACTAGGTCATGAGATCTAGGTCTTGAAACTTACTCTGCAACAAATAAACAACAAGGGGTGTGTCACACTGGCCTTTGCCATTTATCTTAAGGCAAAAGAAGAATTATGGAAATTCAAATATTTCACCATGCAAAAATATAATCTTCAAAAAGTCCTCTAAAAGAAACCAAAATCCTTCAAGATATTATATCTCTATAACTAATCTCAAGCTTCAACACAAGCCAAAATATCATCTTTCAAAAATCCTCATATAAAAATAGACCTATTATCTATGGGCCAAAATCCATTAAGCTACTACACTCTATAGTGAATCTAAACAGAATATCCTTGCCTTTGCAGGCAAGGCCAACAAATGGACTCCCTTTTTTGGAAACCCCCATCTCAATGAACCGCTTGAAGAAGATATTTTGGGGAAGGATCCCATGGCGTGGCTTCAACCCTCACACAAATGTATTTTCTTTGGGATCTTGAAATGTAATCAAAGGGCCACTGTGAACTTAGCACCCACCAGCGCACCATCCACTGGATGCCGATTATTACTCAGTTGTGGATGAACCTCAACTGACTTAATATTTGATTTCATCTCGGTAACCAGTTTTGCAAGAAATAGGTCTCATATGTAAGTAGATAGGTAAGCAGATGGTTTATACTTGGGTAAGTGCTGTTTTTAGTACCTACCTACTAAAAAGCAAGCACTAAGCTAACCACCATGGTTAGCTAGGCAACTGGAACCCAACAGAAAACTTTTTGCTAAGCCTAGAGGTCTTTTGTGTGAAGAGGGGATAAGAAGCCTAGTCAGTTTTTTGAATATTCATCTCATATATTCACAAACAAGCCCAAGCTTCTTAACCCTCGTTGTAAGAATATTCTCATACCAAGGGGGTCTCAGGACCCCTTGTTATGGGAATCTTCCAAACCATCGTTTATGGCCAGTGGTAATTTTAGCTTTTTGCTACTCGATGGGGGAGACAATCAACCTAAATGTCACCCGGCACATTCGCCTTCCAGGGCACAAGGAGCACCTACATAGGTACCTTCACTTTCTTGACTGAGGCCTATAGTGAACCCTACACTAGCATCTTCACATTCTAGCCTCTTAGAGTGAGGCATCTTTGAATCTATTATCGAAGAGCAGCTCTATCCATACTTGACATATGACCCTATAAGAATATTTCTTTCATTCTAAATTATTTATTTATTAATTCCAAGCCCTAAACCCTAAATCCATAAACAATGAATCTGAGAGAGTAAAAGATCAAAACTTTACTAATATCAAAACATTTGAACTAATCAATACATCTGGCCAATCAAGAGCTGATGTTAGATTGTGATATGATATCTACCAACCACAGCATAGAGGAAAAATGCTTGGGGCATAATTATTTTACTTAACTTGTCAGGCAAATGTTTACCCATTTTCACTCAAAATATGTTATGCAATAGAGTTATCTGTAAAGTAATCCTGTCTTCCCCCTGTCTTTGGGCCTCCTTTCACCCTCTATCCCCACTTTCAGTGGTATCCGCAAAGTAAAGACGTTTTTATTAAATCTCAGTATGACATATCCAACTAAGTGTGAAACGCTGAAACTCAGCATTTAATGCGCGAGGTTCGAGAGTAATTATAGTACTTATACAGTTCGGAGCAGTGAAAATATATGTAGCACCAGTGGAGGCGCTCAGGGAAAAAGGAAAGACAGGATGAAACTCAGTTTATAACAAAAAATTGATGATTTTCTGAGTTTCATCCCCCCTTGAATGCTAATTTACTTTTTTGCAGGTTTTTTTTAATCTCACCCTCTGTATGAACAAACTCAGGGTTCTGGTGCTGTGTTTTTCTCACTTTACCGACAACTCTAATGTATTGGTGGGGATGCTCTAACTAGCGACATGTAAAATTTGGACTTTGGTAACCTTGATCTAGTCTTTATGACAATAAAGTTATTTGTCAAGTCACCCTCTCTTTCACCCCCGATCCCCTCTTCCTTCACCCCTTATCCCCTCTTTCAGTGGTATATGCAAACTAAGGAAATTTATTAAATCTCAGTATGAAATGCTGATACTCAGCATTTAATGCACAAGGTTCGAGAGTAATTATAGTACTTGTACAAGTAAGAGCAGTGAAAATATACGGAGCAATATTGGAGGCGCTCGGGAAAAAGGAAAGAGGGGATGAAACTCAGTTTACCACCAAAATTGGTGGAAAATTTAGTTTGGGTCCCAGTTATTTTGTGTCGTGAAATTTCATTCCCAGATATGCCTTATTATGTCGAAACTGGCCATTCTCGCCCCCTAATCGGCTGACTTCACGGATAACTTTAATGTATTCATAATCTCTAGAAACAACCCAGAAGGAAGCGTTTCAGGTAGGGATTTTTTATTTTTATTTTTCAATTTTGTGATGTAGCCAAACTGGCAATTATCCACAAGTAGCTTTAGCTGAATTTGACTCTAGACCACATATGAAAATTTTAAAAATTAAAGATTCTTCATATATTTTGGCTACATGCTGGAACTTGTTGTCAAAATCTGGTGACTTTTTTTTTGGTTGAAATTCAAAATCTGAAACATTTGGACCATTTTTTTCACAAAAATTTTGTTTTGCTTGTTAACATCATTATTTTAAGGTTAAAAAACTGAGAATTCCCCAGCAATTTAAAACACTACTTTGAGGAAACAATTTACCACAAGAGGGACTAGCTCTCTCTCTCTCTCTCGTTTGGTTTTTGCAGGCTGTTCGTCTTTTGGCCTTTCTTTGGCCTAACCTTTTTGTCTCCCCTGTGATGATTCCAATGGGCCATCGATCTTTTATTCTATTTTTTATTTTTCTTTGAGGAACTACCATGGTACAGGTGTAAGTACTGGTGTTACCTGAGGCCCACCGCATTCAGAAGTTTTTAAACTTTTAACATTTCTAGTGGGGCCTCCAGACTCTTTAGGTCTTGAAACCCAAACCGCCTCTCCACTCTCCTCCTCCATCCAGGTGGTATGTCTTAGACCTTCCAAACCAAAGCTAAGTTGGCACTGCCTGCTTCTGAACACAAATTAAATTGCAAGAAAAAAATGGGAACTTCTTTAATAAATGAACATGAATAAAATACAATATCTATGACCAATAATCATAAATAAGAGCCTCTTCACCATCTAACTACTGACCCCGTGCCGGGCCGGCAATTAAAACCTCTTCATCTTCTTACTACTCGACCTCAATTCAGTGACAAGTCATAAATATCTAAGTACTCTTCAAGAGTGGGGTCAGAGTGTATAACCCTAAAACCCTTTGAAAAAAAGATTGAGTAGGTGCTGGTGGGCGAGATGAGATCAAGTTAGTTAAACCTTAAACCCTTGAAAAAAACAGAGTTAGTGACCAAATGGTGAGCAAAATCAAGTCAGTTAAACCTTAAACCCTAAAACCTTTTAAAAAGAAACTAAAAGAATGAATGTACCAACACACCATCCATCGGATGTCTATTATGACTTGATTATGGATGAAACCCAACTGAGTTGACATTAGAGTTGATCTTGGTGAACTTTCCTACAAAAGAGAGGTCATATAATAGGTAGGTAGGAAAATAGATGCGTGTAGATGGTTTAGTACCTGGGTTAAAGATTAGTGGGTTGTCAAGTAGGTAGGGATTTTAAAAAAGAAACTGAGTTAACTGCCCTGGTTACCTAGGGAACTGGAACCCGATGGAAAAGTGTTTCCTGTCCACCTGCCATCCAATCCCTCCCTCATGGTGTGCTGGTGGCTATTGGTTCATTCTGGCCCAAGGCGGGTGGGCTCTACATACTTCAAAGGGAAAGAAAAGGGCGGAAAAAGGGGGAAAGAAAAAGGCATCTAAACTGCAGGTGGTCACTAGACACTCACCGTGGATGATAACAAAGTGGAAAGAAATCATCCATACGAAGATGCAGTAAAAATGGCCATCATCTCCAAGAAGATTCACTCAAATTTGGCTATAAACAAGATATGAAATACAAATAGTTTAATCATTCTTTTTTTATATATCTTTGACTACTTATTGAGAAAGAAAAAAATCTGGTTACATTTTTACTTCATTCAAAAATCATTTCATTTTCAAAGTTTTGATCCTTTAATTTCATTTTTGGATAAAACTTCACTAGTTAAATCGTTGTTTCTAAACATTTACAAAATATACCATCCTGAGACTAAATCATAGTCTTGAGTCCCCATTTGCCCAATTAAATATGGTAGCCACTTAAAGAAGGGGATAGCACTAGTTTATAGTCTTTTTTTTAATTGGCACAGTTTTGCCGGAAAGTGAAATTCAAATTATAGGATTAAAAAATGAAATGATTTTGAAGGGTTTCAACTTTCAATTGCTAGAAGGGAGCCAAGAAAAGAATAAAAATCATCATATATTTTTGTATTTGCTTTCCAGAGTGTGTAGAAGGAAAAATTACACATTTGGATAGCTTCATATCTGGTTTATAGCTAAATCTTCCTAGGGATGATTGCCACTTTTTTTTAATATCTTTCTAAGGAAGATAGCCACTTAGGTTCAATACGAAAAATTCGAAAAAATATCAAAAAAACAACTCTTAATGAAGATCTTGTTACCCAGGCCATTTTGACTTCATAGTAAAATTAAAAAAAGCATAGTGCAAGGTGATAAGGAAGGAAGGGAGTGAGGGAAGGGGGAGGAGGAATGATTAGAGAAGGGGAAGAAGCAAATGTAAACATAATGAATTGCAATTTTAATTCACAATCTAAGGCATCCTTTAAAAGAAAAATGGATTGTTCTCTTAAACAAAGAACATCACACCATATTGTGTTACTTAAAAAATAATCCTTTCTATCATCATAGGTAGTAAATAGTACATTGGTAATTTCGCACATGTTAATCAAATAATGAATTGAATTTGAAATTTTCACAAAGATTCCAATATTCCCCAAGGATTCAATACCTTTCCTTCACCAAATTTTTTTTCTTTTAGAGGGAAGTGGGATTATAAAAACTAAGAAAAAAATTAAAATTAAAATTTTAAAAAAATAACCAAGTTTTGAAAAATATTCGAACTTTTCAAAAAATAATATAATTAGTGTGGAAGGAAGTGTGAAGGATAGATAGATATTTATGGTGTATATATATTATTTTATTGGTATATTAAAAACAATTGAGAGACAGTTATAGAGTTATTGCAGTCAGGCCATTTTCTGAAGCAAAAAATGAACAGATAGAGGAGGGATTATAAATACGGCTGGGGCTGCAGGGTCCTCTGTAGACGGTGTTAGGTGCTTTTCTACTTACGCCTTCATTTTGGCATTTGATTATTGGTGTCTGCGGCAACCAGCTGACGATGTCTGTTGTCAGCTTGTGCCAGCGCTTGCTTCCTCGCTCGCTCGCTCGCTCGCTTGTTTGTTTGCTTGCTGCCTGCTTGCCTGCTTGCCTGCCTTCCTTTCTTCCATCCCGCCTGTCTCTTGTTGCCGCCTCCTCCTCCTACTCCTCCTCCTCCTCTACTACTCACAGCTCCATCCACATAGACAGGCTCCTCAGCCGAGCTTCGCTCTCACACTCCTCCTAGTCCTCCTCCAGTATTAAAGCAACTGGAGCTCCACTCCTCCCATTGCTGCTCCTGCTCAACTCATGGCTTGTATGTGACAGATAGACACACGGACAGAAAGAAAGAAAGAAAGCAAGAAAGCAAGCAAGAGGGCGAGAGGGCGAGAGGGAGAGAGAGAGAGAGAGAGAGAGAGATGGTCTATATATCGAGCTTTCAATAGTGATGTTTTCATTGTAGCTGTGGCGCCTGCAGCTGCTCATGTGAGAGAAGAAACAAAATTATAAACAGCTGGTAAGTTTCTGGAGCTCTGTTATTACATGTGTGTTGTGTGTGTGCATGTGTCGACTCTCTCTCTCTCTCTCGACTCTCGCTCATAAATTTGTACTTGTGTGGACAGCAGCTTGTGACCGAGTAAAGCACGTCATCGTGGAGTTGCGAAATTATATGATCTTAGACTGTTGTTTGTTGTTTGTTGTTGTTTGCTTGCCGGTACTGGGGGTGGCACTCATGTATAATCAGCAGCTAATTTAGTAGAAGAAATCGATCCAGGCTTTCACGTGATGAGCACGCGGGAGAGAGAGAGAGAGAGAGAGAGAGCTTTAGGACTAGAGCAGCGGTTTTGAAGCTCTAGTTTCCAGTTCTGCAAGAGAGCAGCTTTCAAGAGTTTTCCTGTTGATTGATCACACCAGGCGCTGCGTGGCCGGTAGACAGAATTAGTAGTGTGCTATCTAGCTAGAGCTGCCAATTGCGACGCCGGATCAGACAAGATCCCCTAATTCAGGGCTGTGTCGATCGGCATGCACCTGGCGCATTGTGGTGTATCAGATTCCAGTTGCGACTTCAGCGCGTACTTTTCTAAGACTGCAGCTGCTCGTAAATGATCAAATTTACAGCTCCCTGGCTGGGCGCGCTCACAGCGACAATCTTGGATATTTGACTCCGTAAGTACTCGTGCTTCAATCTAAACTAGCAATTTCCGTCCGCAGATATATAAAATTCCTTGTAAGACTTCCAGCGTCGACTTGTGTGTTGCTGCAATCTTCTCCAACACCAGCTGCGTCTCGTAGATCTACACAAGTCTCGCTGCGGTAAATGCAGCTCATTAATCTTTAGTTTGACACTAGGAGAGCTCGCCACCCTACCAATTGGGGTCGAACTCATACACTGTCTCCGGCACCGCAGCGCCAAGTGCTAGTGCAGCTGTAATCCGAAGCACCTTTTGTTTGTGGCAGCTTTGATTCTTTTTCATGAATCTTGTCAGTTCTTTCTCTTCGGTTTAGCTAGAATTTGGTGACGGTTTCGAGTCTCCTTGAAGCTGGTTTTGCAAGAGCATTCTTCTTGTTTCTGGTCAATGAATCCCTTTGGCTGCAGCAGGTACAGGACCTCTAGTGTCGAGGATCTAGAGATCATGAGTCCTCGACAAGGCAGGCAGGCATGCAAATCCTGGAAGCTAATTCTTTAGTGTAACTTTGTCTTTTGTTGCCTGCAGCTGCTCCAGCCCACTGTCATGGGATTAAGAATACTATGTTCAGAATCTGAAGCTCTTCAAGTTGAAGAAGATTTCAGTTTCTTCCGTATCGATGAGGTGACCCATGTAGAGGACCATGGAGATTGATCAGCGAAGAAGTCGAAGGGTTACAGTAGTGCCGCGGATCATGCCTGCAGATCAGTACAGATGAAGTACATGCTGCAAGAAGCTGCACGCAGTCGAGTCGACTGTCGAAGCTCTAGATCTCTCAGGCATCGAACTCGCTGATCTAGCTAGTCTCTGCAAGTGATCAAGATCAACTGCTGATCAACACTGCTCAAGAATTGTTGTGCGGCGACCAGCTCGTGGGTAATTGATGTCCAGGATTGATCCTCGGAAACTAGTACTGTGGTGGAGGTGGCGGGGAACTAGCTGGGGGAGCGCGCGCGATCGAGCATGGCTTTAGTTTGCCCTAATCAACCACGAGAGACATTAGGGCATGTTGTCGTGCTTCCGGGTACTGCCATGATCTCTCGACTGGGCCTCTGCGCGGCGCATGCAGATCATCATGTAAACACAGCCTCTAGCGATCATCCTGCTGTACATGAGCTAGCCGCCCGTGGAGATCAGCAGTTGCAGCAGTTTTGCATGGCTGAAGATTCGTCCACCACTGTCTCCTCCGGCTCCACCTCCTGCCACAATTACTCCGCCGCCTCTGCAGCTGCGCCTACTAGCTGTGCAGAAGGAGCAACGGGCCCAACAAGCGCAGGAGGAACATGGTCCAGTTTTTCTTCTTCCGCTCTCGCGCGGAGTTCCAGCTTCGTCCCTCGTGCATCGGCTGCAGCATCTACCAGCTCATACGGAGACTGGTCATCGATGCGGCAGTTTCCTCATCAGTCTGCTGCTGATCGTACTCCATCAGCTCCAGTGCCTGCTGCTTTCAATCTTGGCATTGCTGCAGGTCACGCATCCGCCATGACTGCATCTACCTCTTATCTCCAGTGGAGTTCTCCTTTCTCTAGTGTTCCTGCAGCAGCTGCTTCTCATGATCAGACTGGAAACCGACTCTTCTACCCAAATTCGAACGCTGCTGCACAGCCCCGGCCCGACGTCGTTGCTATTCGGTCGACGACAGGAAGTCTGGCAAGCTGCGATACTTCCTCATGGGGGGAGCTGCAGTTGTCGAGCGTGGCAGAAGCTGCAGCTAGCTCAGCTTCTGCTTCCCAGCAGCAGCGATTCCTCGGTGTCGCTGCTCCTGCTGCTGCTAACCAGTACGAGATTCTTCCGTCGCGAGCGTGTGGGGGATTTAGCAGCTATCATGCAGCAGCTGGCCAAAGGGTCGTCGAGACTAGAGCAGCTCGTCAGGAGGAGGAGGACATGCAGCAGGTGCAGGATGCAGAGGTCGATACGGTTTCTGCATGGGTGGACGGGAGGATTGCAGAGTTGATGGCAGCCATGCCTGGCGTTCCTCTTCAACATCTGTTTGCGAAGCTTCTCGAGGTTTTCGAGCCTTGCAATACGCAATTAGAGAAAGTAATTGCAGCTCGATTCCACGCGCTCAGCAGCTCTGCAGCTGGGACTCCTCGTGAAGCTGCTGCTGCAGCAGCAGCCGGGTCGAAAATCCAGAAGCAATCGCAAGCTCATGTTGCAGGTTCTAACAAGAGGACGCGTGAGAATACGAATGACGACTTGCATGCGCGTGAAGAACGCGACAATCAAGTGTTGCAGCTCCAAAGAGATCAGCATCGTCTCGCGGGACGAGCTGTAACAGCAACAGCAGCTTCGTCTCACCCCCTTCAGAGCTGCAATCCCCCCTCCCGACGCAGCAATCAACTCACCGCAGCAGCTCCGCACACTAGTGGTTTCAGTCCTCTTCCTCCTCATTCTCTTCCTCTTCTCCCACCCATGATGCAGCAGGCGGACTCCGAAAATTTTGCAATAAGGCCGCAGCTGCTTCTTGATGAAGCTCCAGCTGGTTCCAATCTAGCTGCAGCTTCTTTGCAACTGTCGCTGGATCCCCGGAACGTCGACATGAATCTGTTGCCAGACCTACAGCAGCAACAACGATATCAGCTGCATGAGCTGCAACAATCACCGCAGCAGCAGCTGCAGACGCATCATCATCACCATCATCATCGCCAGCTGCAGCAGGAGCAATTAGCCGCTAAAAACTCACAAAACTACAGCTCTCCAAGTGCATTGCAGCAGCTGCCTGCAAGTACAGAACCGCACCACAGCAGCTATGGCAGCCAGGCTTCAGCTTACGTGAACCAAGATCTGCACACTGGCGCACAACAGTCCCGCGCTTATCAGTACAATCAGCACGAGCTACAACCTCCTCCGGCAGCTCCAGCTGCAGCTCCCCCAAACTCCAGTACTACTAGCATGTATCTTGTGTCGGAAACAGCTTACGACGAGAAAGGACTGGAGCTGCTAGCTCTTCTCTTGCAGTGTGCGGAGGCAGTCTCGGCAAACAACATCGAGGAAGCGAATTCCATTCTACCGCAGTTGAGCGAGCTTGCAACTCCCTACGGAAGTTCGGTACAGAGAGTGGTGGCGTACTTTGCGGAAGGGATGGCGTCCAGGCTCTTCACGACATGCATAGGCAGCAGCATCTGGGACTGGGAATCATCGCCAGCAGCATTACCAGCAGGAAATATCATGCAGAGAATCAGCAATCACAAGATAGTGTCTGCAGTACAAGTCTTCAACGACATTTGCCCTTTCGTGAAATTCTCGCACTTTACGGCCAATCAAGCAATCGTGGAAGCTTTCGAAGGAATGCGGGAGGTGCATATCATCGACATCGATATCATGCACGGCTTGCAATGGCCGGCACTCTTTCACATTCTCGCGTTACGACCCGGAGGACCGCCACAATCCGTGCGCATCACGGGACTTGGAACTTCCATGGAGCTTTTGGAGGCTACGGGGAAGAGACTTTCCGATTTCGCACAGACACTCGGTCTTCCCTTCGAGTACATTGCGGTTGCGGATCGGATCGGGAATGTGGACCCCTCCGCATTGAAAGTGCGAATGGGTCGTGATGCTTTGGCTGTGCATTGGATGCAACATTCGCTTTACGATGTCACGGGTTCTGATCCTCAAACCCTAAGTCTTCTGCGACGGCTGTCTCCCACAGTGATCACTCTAGTGGAACAGGATCTGCGACACGAAGGGAGTTTCATCAACCGCTTTGTCGAAGCTCTTCATTACTACTCTGCTTTGTTCGATTCTTTGGGTGCTACGCCCGCCGATCAAAGTACACAACGACATATCGTGGAACAGCAGCTTTTGTCTTGCGAGATTAAGAACATTCTGGCTCTCGGCGGACCTGCGCGTCGTCGCAGCAGCAAGAGCACGACGACAGACGGCTTCGGCGGCGGCGGTGGACCGCAAGCAGAGCCGACGACGACGAGATTCGGGCAATGGCAACAGGAGCTTCGTCAGGCAGGTTTCAAGGCGGTTTCGTTAAGTGGTAAGGCTGCGACGCAGGCGGCGCTCCTGTTGGGTATGTTTCCGAGTGATGGGTATACGCTCGTAGAGCAATCAGGAACTCTGAAGCTTGGCTGGAAAGATTTGTGCCTCCTCACCGCCTCCGCTTGGAGCTCCTGTAATTGACAATTATACAGTAAAAATTTATATGCTCTTTGTCAAATCAACTTTTGTGATTCGAGGGTTTTTTATAGGGTTTAACTAATAACTTGATCTTCTTGGCCACCTTCACCCACTCACTTAATTTTCCTTCTAAGGTTTCAGGGGTTTTCAGAGTTTAGAGTTTAAGTAACTTAATCTGGTCCACCATTTAGTCCATTCACTCTTCGTTTTTAAAAAAAGAGTTTTAGGGTTTAAGGTTTAACTAACTTGACTTTGCCAGGCATCAACCACTCGTTCAATCTTTTTTTCAAAGGGTTTAGGGTTTAACCAACTTGATCTCGCCCACCACCATTGCCCACTCACCGTGTTTTTCTTTTTGTGAAAGTAATGGCCTAAGGCAAGGTACCGCCTTGCCCTAGTAGGGCCCTAATTTCAAGAATGTATCTCACCCCTTTCCTTTCTCCCTGACCCATGGGCCTTGCTTTTGGGGCCCCTTCCCGGGAATGTCCCCCACCCATGGACCTTGCTTTTGGGCCCCCTTCCTGGGAATGTCCCCCACCCATGGACCTTGCCCTTGGCGCCCCCCCCCAACAACCCCATCTTGGGAATATCCCCCACCAATGAGCCTTGCAGGGTAATCCCCAATGAGTAGCCTTGCCTTAGGTGGGGTTAGGAATGTACCCCACCCATGGACCTTGGAGGGTAATGTTCAGTGTTGGCTGGGTATGGATTTTGACTCGGGTAAAAACATATCATTTTTTGTCAGGTCTGGGGCAGGGTATGGAAAACTAGATCGTTGAGTATGAAATTTGATGAGAACTGGTCAAATAACTCACCTCTCTAATATTAACTGCCAAGACCATGTTGGTCTAGTATCACTATGGAAAAATTTAAGCAGGTCATTTATCTCTAAACCCTAAATCCTAAGCCCCTTGTGTAACCCCCTAGTAGTCAGAAGCCAGAGCTTACAAAAGAATTTAACCTGAACCATAAAACTTGCATTGAAGTCATACTCAATGGTTTCGAGGTTGAGTATTTAGAAAAATTGACCCTTTTGCGTAATGGTAAGGTATTAGGTGATTTTTTTGGAAAAAAAAATGTCTTTTATGCATGAGGGCAAAAGCACATTATGGTGTAATACTCCAACATACATGTAATCCATATTATGGTGTAAATTATTAAAATAACATAATAAATACATTATAAGCAAGATAATTACATTGCACAACTCATATGACAAGTGTAAAAAAATGTTTTTTTAAAAAAAAAAGTTATCAATGATAAGGAATTGTATCCATGGGCCTTATCTTAGGTCCACCATTTTTGAAATGTCCATCACCCATGGGCCTTGCCTTAGGCCCCCCATTTTGGGGATGTCCCAAACCCATGCTTCCAATTTTGAAATATTCCCCACCCATGGGTTACCCATTTGTAGAGCATGAAGTAAACATTGAACATCCATTGCAAACCTGTTATGACTCAGTTGTGAATGAACTACAACCCTAAAACCTCCTCATTCCCCTTCCCACTACCTATGTAAAGTCTGGCAATATCATACCTAAGGAGGTAGGAAATGTAAGTGATTATGGTGTAGTTAGGTAAGTACATAAGACACTTGATGGCTACTAGGTAGGTAGATGCATGTGAATGGTTAGTAAATACAACACAAATGTGTTTTCTGTCCACAGACCATCCATCCATGCATCCTGCATGGTGTGCTCTTGGGTGCTGGTTCACTTTGGCCCTTTAACTAGAATGTGTCTGCCATATCATGAACAACTTGAAGGTGATCACATGACGGCAATACAATTGATGATACCTTTACACATGTTGACATGATTTGAACTGAATTTTTGCATGTGTGTCTGGACTTCAATAGAATGCATTTGTACAATTGTAGGCGGATAGTAATATAACAAATATATTTTGGAATGTGCCCATAAAGAGAATATCATTAAGTTGCGTCCTAACAAAAGTACCATTCATTAGCCAACGTTATAAGTAGTACCACGATGATGATTGATCCTCTAATTTCAGAATTTGAATGCAAACCTTCTTATTGAACTCTCGCGACACAAGTTTATGCATTGTAAGTTTTGTAACCCTATCATCTCATAACCCATTGTATGATCTGAACACAATCAGCACAATGTGTAGTTTTGGTGTTGTAAAATGTATCTTCATGCTTTTAATCATCAAGTAAGCAAAACATGTAAATATTTTACAGTCTTTGATGACATTGGGGGCAGTCATTTGGTGAACTCCCACAAATCCTTCTATGGGGTGTGCAAAGTTTCTGCCAAATTTGGATGTGATGGTTTAATGGTTTGCCAGTCCACAACTAATTAGAAGCACCTGACACAGCTCATATTTAGGTCAGTGCATCACCTGATCACTCCTCTAATGTCCGTTTTGTTCTCTTCCAGCATGATGGAACGAACATAAGCATGTGGGTAGCTAACAAGATCATGCAGGGATGATGAAAAATCTACCGAACTTGTATCAAACCCAATTATAAATTTTTGGGCCTACAAGTTAGAACTTTAATATTGATGCCTCCTTAACACCTTCAGTGTTTTCCAAATGTATATTTAGACAAGAATTCATTATAAAAACATCCAAAACACTTTTACTAGCAAAGTTCCCAAAGTTTGCATCCCTACATAAAAAGTTTGCAAAATCCTACATATGCCATCAACTTTGGATGTCATTGAGGAGTATGGGAACTAATTGTGAGGTCAAACTTTTGCATTTTCATATGGACATCATCCTTGGGAGTTTTGGCAAGAAAAAGAGAAATAATCATGGAACTTTTGGGTTTCCAATGGTGACTTTGATAGAACTCTAAAGGAACAAAATTTGGGGTTTTTTGTTGAAAAATTAGCAAGCATCAATAAAAACACCAATGTGTTCAAACTTAATAAAGTTATATATAATGGTGAACCCAGTTTGACACTAGTTTGAACCTTTGTTTCTCTCATGCCCAGTTGTAGTACATTCATAAAGTCATTTAAAATGGGCAGCAATATTCACAAATTGGGGACCAACTCATCATTTGACAGAATTTCACTCTTTGAGATAATAAAGGCAGGGTATAAAGGTAGGGTGCTTGGACCATTTGCCTTGGGCAACAATAAAATTGAGGTCCAAACTCCATTTTTGACTTTTTGGAACAATAGGGAGTTTCATCCCCTGTTTTTTCATTATGTTAAAAGTCATATCCTTGCATTTTTCACCAAGGTCCTTGTTTTAATGAAACTGGGGGTTCTGGTTGCTAGTTCTGGCCACTTTACAAATAACTTTAATGTTAACAAAGTTTACTCTCGTGATCAAGTACTCAAGCTTTCAAACAAAATCTTCATTGAAGAGTGAGTTAATTTTCCAAGCTCTTCAATACCAAGGCCTGATCCATGTATTACTCCTTTCTTTGCTCCCCAGATGAAGGGCCTTTGCAACAAGGAAAGGTAAAACAGAAAATAGACCATTAATGGTTCTTCTCACCAAAATTATAGCAATTTTTTTGGAAAATCCATCCTTTTTTTCCATTTCTAATTTTTCATTTTGAATTAAGGAAGATTCCCAATCAGGGTAAAATAAGAATTTGGTTGATTGGCCCTTCAGTTGATACAAGGGGGGTCCATCAAACTGAATGCTTGGTGGGCATGTCTGCTATGATATTTGCAGGGCATGTGATGATGTCCTCGAATGATAGCATTTGGATTTCTGAAACAATAAAAGCTGCAATAACTTAGTCACTAGCTGGAGCCTGGAAGGATGAAGTGCAAGTAGAACAATTGTACTTAGCATGCCCTCAATTCCAAATGAGGTCTATAAATTATGTGGTACTTTAGTGAAGGATATGATGTACCCTCGTATGAGCTGTGATAGAGGCACTACTTTGTTTAACCAAGTGGTCCCACCCACATGGTCTATTGTAGTGTGATATGTACCACAAGATGGTACTTGAAAGGTGAAGAGGCTCATATTTACAATTGATGGGTTGGCAATCACTTTGCTCTCTCTCTCTTCCTTTCTTGAGACAAGAGATACTTAGCTCTGTACCTTTGGTTTACATGCCATCAAGAAGAGTTGAAATTGTAAGCTCCTATACAGGAGAGCACATCCAGATTCCCTTTTTTTGGTTGCAAGAAGCCACTTTGATTGGCCCATCACCAAAAAAAGGAAACCATAAAATTGGACATGCCCAAAACAGAATCATCCAGTACCTATTTCAGCTCTCTCATTTTGAATCTAGTTGCGATGAATAATAATGTATTGTTGCCACATCAATGCAGCACCACATGGATGAAGGACCATGCAATTAGTTTGTATAAGACTATATCCCCATTTCAGAGCTTGGAGTGAAACCACTAGAGTATCACAGATTGTCCGTGCTTTTGATTATAAGTTATCAACACATGAGGACTCAGATAGGGGGTTCTTTCTGTATGGAACTGTCTACTTCCATCTCTACAACTCTCTGCATAACTCTGTGTAATGTAATGTGTAATGTAAAGCCCTGAGTTGAAATGGTGTCAGTTGGGTGATAATCATTTTTGAAGGGGATCTAGTGTGAGGCCTGTGAAACCAATCAAATTACTCAAATCCATTAATGGTCCTTCATCAGCAGCTACAACAGAAAATCCAGGTCTTGTACCACAAAGGGGCCCTAACTACACTCTGATCGTTCTATTGTGGCAATTTCATTTTCTTCAACTGCAAGTGAAAATATTATGAGACTGCAGCCAGGTTCCCAGGAAATTTTTTTTTTGTCAAGAACACAATCACACAAAGGAATTGTTGCAAGTGAGAACCTTGTAAAATTTGTGTTTGTTTGAGGCCTTGGGTTAAGCAGCCCCTACACTGGTACCATGGTAAAAATGAGTCTTGGGACTGGTACAGAGGCTTACACCCAGTATCAACACTTTGTAGCAATACTGGTAATAAGGACCTTACCTGGCTGCTATGACTTGAGGCAATACCAGCATTGTATCAGCACCAGCCTAGTAGGGACCTAAACTGCTACCAACTTTGTACCAGTTTTATACAAGTTTTGATACCAGGTATATTGCCTGCCTCATATTAGCCAAAATTCAGTCTTTAGACCCAAGACCAGGACCAAGCTAGTATGAAAGATTTCAAAAGCCTGTACCAGACCAACACTACGGTAGTAGAAACTAAAAACCCCCAATTTTTTTTGGGTTTCTTCTTTATGTTGTCCACAGGTGAAATCATGGTCTCCGAGTCCAAATTTAACATTTTCCAGATTTAATATAGCCACTATGAGGCCTCACTCAAGAAGGTGAAGGTACCAGCATAGATGTTTTGAGTACCTGTAAGCAGATTTTCCATGTCTATTGGAGCACTAGAAGAGATTCCCTGTTGGGATTGTAGTGTGTACATTCTTGCAGTACTCATATCAGTACTCATATTCAACTCATGTTAGGCTTCAGATTATTGCATCATTGTGACCTTTCTCCCTTTATGAGTAAATTAGATCATTCGGATGTCCTGCAAGGAAGGATTCATTTGTATAAACAGTGGTGGAGGTAAATCCTCATATGACACAAATAACTTTAGTCATCTCCTTTTTTATGTACTATATATCACCTTCCCTGTGAGAAAAATAAGTCTTTTTTGGCCCTTTCATCACTGTGACAGTCAGCTGCTATAAATGTATTTGACAGTTTTGTGCACACACAGAAACCCCCCCATATCATATTTACTTTGGAAACAATAAATTCATGGAGTTTGAACTATTTATGATTAAGTGTTTTTCACAAACAAAGAAAAACCCAATCATGTTGATTTGGAAACAAGAAATTGGAAAAAAGAAATGTGAACTATTTCTGCCACACTTTTCATTAATACCACTCCATTCCACATTTTGGAACTCTATCTTGCATAATGACACTCCCCCTTCAAGTGTGCAATGTCATGTAAGATCACATGTAGGTTTTGATAGCCTTTTATTTAGAAACAACCATCTCATGAATGCTTGTAGGAATCACATTTGAGTGTTTTTTTGGCTAAATCTTAGATGGCATGATGGGCAAGCAATAAACAAGTGCAATAAATTGAATGTGGCATTGGGCTGGACACAATTGTAGGACAATGCTCAATAAGAAAAAAAAAATTAAAATTTTATTGTACATGAACTATGATTAACTTTTTAACCTTTTTTTTTTGCACAATATATATATATTTTAAAATGTGGTGCAGTGATAAAAAAAAATTCAAGTTAGTTACCTCAAAGAACTTTCTTGAAAGAAAGGAAAGGGACTAAGTGGAAAGCCCAACGAAGTTGCCCGAATGAGAGAAGGAGACTTGGAATGCAATTTTTTCAAGGTAGTTGCCTTGAGGATCAACTTCCTCAAAATGAAAGGGACTAAATGGCAACCCAACTAAGTTGCTGAAGGGAGAGAAAGGGACTTGAAGTATTTAGCTAAGATGCCTAAAGAGAAAAGGATTAAGTGGTGGCCCTAATCAAGCTCTTTGGGAATTAGTTTCCTAAAGGAAAAAGGACTTTCCCTAGGGAGAAAGGGACTAAATGGTGGCCTCAACCAAGTGAACAACTTTCTAATATTAACTTCTATTGAGGCACTTCTAATTACAAAGTTATAACCAGTCTGGGGCAATTTTCGAATTATAACCCAATTCTTCACCTTGTTTTTAACTCAGTTTTCATTGGAAGAACTGGTTGGCGTAGTTACTTGTGAGAACTAGATTGAAAATCGACCTTTGATTCTCACATGAATGAGAACTAGTCATGAGAACCCAATTTTCGAATTATAACCCAATTTTCACCTTGTTTTCAACCTGGTTTTCATTGTGAGAACCAGTTGACATAGTTTCTTATGAGAGCTAGATTGAAAATCGACCTTTGATTCTCACATGAATGAGAACTAGTCATAAAAACCTGTCCTTTTTCTTCTTTTTTTATTTGAAAAACCGAACAAGCTTTCTTACAGATATTCCATCCGATTCTCAAAATTTTCCAATTTATAGTTCCTAAATAATAGCCGCCACCTAAGGAGGCAAAAGAATTGTTTAGGGTTAGGGCTATTGGAAATTGTATAAAGAAGCCTAAGTTTCATTTTTCTTCCCAATGATGTTTTTTTTTCTCTTAATGTTATTTTTTTTCACATTGGTTGTGTTTTTTTTATTCTATTGGTTGTTCTTCTCGCTTGCTTTCCTCGCATTGTATTTCTTCACTAGTCTTGTTCTTTTTCTCTCCATGGTGTTCAATTTTCCTTACACTAATGTGAAGTTCTCCTCATGATGGTTTGCTACTTTCCTTTCGTTGTTACATTATTCTTTTCATGTTGGTTCATGTTCTACCCGCACTAATACATTGCTCTTTTCGCATGTTAGTATCTTGTTCTTCTCACATGCTAATATGCTACTCTTTTTACACTATGGTTGTACTACTCTACTTGCATTGGTACGTTGTTCTTCTCATAGTGATACATTGCTCTTCTCAAATTAGTATGTCGTTCTTTTTTCACAATGTTATTGTTCTTTTTGTGTTGGTGCTACGGATCCCCTTGTGAAAATGCCTAGGTTTTGCAACTCATCTCATGTTAATGTTATGTACGGCCTTCTTTTTCATAGTGGTGTTGCATCTCTTCAAGGTACTTATTGGCCCAACTTTTGTTATTATTCTTTTCGTGCTAATGTTGTTGTTCTTCTCACATTGGTGTTACTCTTGTTCCCTCGGTTAATATGGTATTTCCCCACCCTTCTTGCCCTATGCAAGTTAGAGCTCCGAGCAACAAATTTCAACCACTTGAAGTTAAGTTCTCATTTTTTTGTGTGATTTTTTTTTCACTTCATTTGGTGTTATTTCTTTTGATAATGTGCCCATTATTCTTTTTTTTTTTTTTTTTTTTTTTTTTTTTAAAATTTTTTTAAAATTTAATTTAAAATAAAAAAACATATATTTTTTATAAAATTTTAAAAAAAAAAATATATTAATTATTT
>Ga0116229_10006129_pt1 | contig 19442 bp, 12 predicted proteins | sample S1TSphgellanicum_3_FD_87313 | JGI IMG/M metagenome (GOLD analysis project Ga0116229, IMG submission 87313) | Host-associated microbial communities from peat moss isolated from Minnesota, USA - S1T2_Fc - Sphagnum magellanicum MG | ecosystem: Host-associated > Plants > Peat moss > Unclassified... | reverse complement strand
TTTCAGTATGCGAAGGTCTGCGTTTCGCAAAAGTGGTCGGAGACTTGAATAGATTCTTTATGCGTTTTTTTTACCTGTTGTATTATGGGGACAGTACAAGAGGTACAAGAAGAAGATCACAGCTGCATAAATGAATATGGGCCAGGAGCATGGCAAGGAACATTTTTTTAAACATGTTGATGCACTATTGGTGAGTGGGTTTGGTTGCGATTCAATTTCTATTTGTGTTAAAATTGTTTTCATTTGAATCAAGATTTTCATTTATGGTGTTGACTAAGCTTTGCATGTTGAAATGCAGGCATCTAAGGGTGAGAGTGAGAGCTCCCAGGCCAGCAGTGATGAGGAGGAGAGAGCAGGTAGCACTGCTCCCACTGCTACCACTAGCAATGGACCCAGTTCATTTGCTAGTCGAAATGAAGGTTCTATAGGGGGCAAAGATAGAGGATAAGGAGGAGGAAGAGGACGAGGAGGAGGGGCAAGGGGACGATGAAGAGAGGGAGGAAGATGAGCAGCCTCCCCCTCCACCAGAGAACACTAGGAAGAAAGATTCAAGGAAGAAATCCAAGAGGGCAAGGAAGTCTAGATAGACAGCTAGTGTGTTAGATACCCAAGGGTTGCAAACCCTTTTACATCGTAAATTTTGAAATTTTGATATAGATTTTTTTTTGCGGCCCAAAGTGACTCCAAATGAATATAAACCCTGGTTCCAAAATAAGAATACAGTGCCATGCTCTTGCGATACATAGTGGATCTCAAAACCATTTGCGAGTCATAATTTTTCGCAACACTGCAAAAGCCAAAAGACCAATAATACCATGTCACAGACATCGCTACACTCTTACTGGTAAAATCATTCTAGAACAAGTTTGCGAAATCTATGATTTCGCAAACTTTTAGCAACATTCTGAGAATCCCAAAAAGTTTGCGTTAGATCTTAAAAACCTATCGGTTTTCGATATAAGATCTAACGCAAACTTGTTGGGATTCTCAAAATGTCGCTAAAGGTTTGCAATAAATCTTATATCGGAAACTAATAGACTTTTGAGTCGATTCGCTAAGTCGTTACGGTGATGGGTTTGTTGCAAATAGTTTCCGATGTAATGTTAATTGCAAACAGTATATAGAAGCAGTTATAATCGGAAAAGTTTTGCGATTGTATCAAGTTCGGGAATTGTGAAGGACTTGCGATTGTACGGGTGCGAATGTTATGGTATCGCAAAAGCTTAAGAGTTTGCGAGGAATTATGGTTCGCAAAGGCAGGCTTTCGGAAACTTCTTTTTTTGTTGTTTGCGATGATATGTGGATCGCAAAATAGCCCCCTGTTGTTGTAGTCAAAAAACAACTTGTATTCAATTATTATGCAACCATCCTTTGCGTATTACAATTATTATGCAATTACACCCTTGGAAATATAAGGAATTAATAAATAAATTATCACATTAGAAAATCAATTAATTGTATTATAGTTGCAAGTGAGTTGAAAATGGGTTTTTTATACAATGATTTGTCGCACTATACATACATCTATAGTCAACCATCACTATTAGAAAACATGACCCATCAAAATGGCCAACTTGATTGGCTTGTCCATCTTGACTAACATAAATGTTCAACTTGACAACACCCATAGGTAGTTGATGAGCCATGTCAATTTTGACTAGTCACATTGACTATTGTGACCTATCTGACTATATTGTCAAATGGGTCACTTAGTCAAGTAGGTCTCAAAAGTGACAATTGAAGTAAAAAAGACTAAGAGCTTAGTCAAATAAAACTCCATGGAGATTTTTACAAACTTGAATAACAACCTTGATTTATTTGTTTTAAATGCAATTTGTTCATTAAAACAAGTTTTTTAGTGGTTAAACTTCACTAGAAATAAATTTTGAAAATTTGAAAAAAAAGTGATTTGGAAGATCTTTTAGAAGCTAGAATTGAATTTGTTGTAAACTATAAAAAAAGAGTAAAAATAACCATATTCATATACAAGTTGGTTTTCATGGTGTAGCCAAACATATATAATGATAATTAAAGATTCATATTTTATTTAGTTTATAATTAACCAAATTTGACTAAATCTTCTTAGGGACACATGGCCAATTTTTCTTTCTAATGAAGCTTATAAAATAGCATGCTTCAAAAAACAAGCAATAAACATTACTCTATGTATTTGCAATTGGATGATTTGCCACATTTGAATGTAAAACATATTGTTTTCATGTTCGAGTCTTGGAGATGAAACATGTAACAAATTGCTAGTTCATGTCAAATTTCATGTTATGTACGTGTGGAATAAAAAATAATCATCTTGCTTAGCAAAATATAATGCCAATTATTTTCATTAATAACATTTACCTAAAACAATTTGTCACATGCTACCAATAAACATATTTTTTTGGAAAAAGATGGACAATATTGACACACTACCAAAAGTACCCACTGTTAATAAAGGTTTTTATGCATAGCTTCCTTTGAACATGGTCTTGGTGAGATTTTGAAACAACGTTATGACAAAAAATGGGAACCTTCCATAACATATAAAGAGTTTTGAAAAGTTGATTGAAATGTTGGTGCCATGCATCCCATAAACTAGAGATGCATTTGGCTATATGTACAACAACTATAGATGCCAAACTAATATTCAATAAACAAAATGAAGACAATTATGAATTTCATCATGCCATTTTCCATTATGCCATCAACTAAAATCTAGTACTATAGAGAAAGATATAAGTGAAAGGAATACCAAATGTTTGAAACAACATTGGTAGCATTTCATTTCCAACCTTTTCATTTCAAACACGCATGTATGAAATGGTCATGATTTATCACCCACACATGCACATCCAATCAAATAAAATCATGGAATTATCTTAGAAAAATGCCGAGGGTTTTAATACTCAAATGTTACCAAATTTTGAATTAATTAATCAAAATTAGAACAAAGGCCAAAATCTTTGGAACTTGGTATTGAAACAAATGAACATGCCTAATATTAAATAGGAAGAAAGCTCACCCAATGTATTTAATCGACACCATGATAGTTCCCACAACAACACATTTTGGGTTTTGTAACTATCTACTATAATTACATATTAGTCAGAAAGGAAATGTGCAACTTATGACTAATGAGTCGCTAAACCCATGTTGTTTCACCCACTAGTAATAAAGGGCATTTAGCTGCAAAGCCCAGTCGTTTTAAGGATTAGGATTTTTAATTTTCTTATAGTAATGAAATTTCATGTCATCATTAACTTTGGTATGACATGTAAAGTGCATGTCATCTCAACTTAATTATTTTATTCAACTAAGTATTACAAAAGATGTCTTCATGGATGGATGACATGTGTGAAAAATCTATAAACACGTTATGAGTCATTGCACATGACCAAAAGTCAACATAATTTAACCCATGTAGCTAATGTAACCAAAAGTTAGCTTAGCCTAACTTAGTTATGCTAGACAATTTAGTTTAGCTCACCTAGCCAAAAGTCCACATAATTTAACCTAGCTAGGTTAACTACCTATCCTAGGCAACTTAAACTACCTAAATTCTACTAGGTGGTTTAAATCAAAAACAAACATTGGACTTTTAACCCAACAACCTAAACTAGGCTACTTAATTTAAGGTAAATGGCCTAGGTATCATAGGTTGTAATAGTGAAGATTTGAACCCCTCACCTTCATTCTGGGGTTCAAATCCTCATCCATTGTACCATCACATTTTGTTATATTAATTACATTTAACACAAAGTTATAAAGTTCAAAATTTTTAGCTTTGAATTAACCTTGGCAACTTTAGGTTGACTTAGGTCAACTTACATACTACCTAGCTTAGACCTATACCTCCTTAACTTAGCTTAAGATGAATTTGTTTGTCAACCTATGCTCCTTACTAACGTAACTTAAGTTAATTGAAACATTCTTAAGCTATAAAATAAATTAACTTATGATAATTATGTCACATCATAGTCACATTTAATCGCACAAACTTGAAATGGTTACAAACTTGATAAAATATTTTGTAATGAGGCTACTTAAGTTGACCTATTAGTAGGGTAACCTATTGTCAATATATTTAAACATACTAGATGTAGTAAATTTCTTATGTTTAATTAAATAACTTACAAGGTAGCCTATATTACGAAGTAGGTTTTTACTAAATAGTCTACATATATAGGTTAATTTAATAATATTTAAACTAGTGTGTTAAGTAGTTAAAAAATCAAGGAGAGATGTGTCACCTTTTTCAAAACAACTATTAATATTGTAGTCATAATTACAAATTAATAATAAATTAATTAGTACACATACACATGCACGTGAATTCATGATTTCAAAAATTTCATGGCATACAAAAAAATTATGGCATGCCATGACAAATATTGATGCCATAAATTCAAAACACATAAAAAATTATAGTGTCACAAAAAATCATGGATTGCCACGAAAATTTGTGACACCTTATTGCCAAATGACATGCCATGTCATTAGCACATGGAAGATCAAGTCATTAATAATCACAAAGGACAACAATATTTTCAACTAGCTAATAAATGAGATTAATTTATTAAATCAATGGCATGAATCATGATGTTGATAAATAGGACCACATCATTTTGTTGGCATATAACATGCCATGTCATCATCATGGAAAATTGAATTGTTATTAGTTGTTATTCTGTCTTTTTTTGAACTAATCCAATCGAACCCATGTTTCTTTTTCCTCTTGGATGTCTTCCCCTTCACCTATGTGTTTGCAATGCAATGCAGCAACTTAAGCAAAAAAGAAAATAGTGATGGTTTTCTCCTTATAATAACATAAACAAGTTGTAACCTATTTCCCACTAGAAAATTGAGATGTGTTGTCAGTAACAAGGTACCTTACTAATGGTACCACAATGTTGTTAATTTGGATTTCATTTTTTGGTCACATAATCTTTACATTCATTTATGATTAAGAATGATTTATATTATTCAAAAAAAATGGAAAACTATTTAAAACAATACCAATGCTTCGTAGCTAAATATAATGTTGATTAGCTACTGTTAAAATACCTTATAATCATGGTTTGTGAACCTACACTTACATGAAATTTCTTGCTGATATTAATAAAAAATGTAATTATTTCATATTTTCAACTATAATGTGAAATAGAACTAATTTTTAAAACATTTTATAACTACATTGATATTTTTTAACATTGGCTATGAAATATAACAAAAATTACCTCTTATTTAGGGAAGTTTTGTTAAGAAATCCAAGTTATATATCTTTGTAGGAAGATCCTATTGCTCAAGGCAAGTATAGAGAGTTTATTGAAGAGATCAGAAACATGGTTGTAGGTTGAAAGTTTTGTGCACACCTAATGCCACATCATCTACAATAGTTTTCGTTGCTAGTAAAACATTCCTATTGTATCACCTTTTCAATGACAATGGTGTATGTCCAATGGAGCTTCTAAAAGGTGACAAATTGAATCAACCCATGTTAAAATTTGCGCCCTTTTGTTCCCTTAACATTGGCAACTTGATTTCATTGTTCAAACATCACTTAGGGAACATGGGCTTTATTGATTCCATTATCACACTCAAGGCCCTAAGTCATTACAATTACATTCAAGATAGTTGTTTTCCTAGGCAACAAAATGGGCAAAAGGTTTATCTATTCAAAATGTTGGTGGATGGGGATGGCTATGGAGTTGATTTAATGAAGTGGGGAAGATTTGGAGAATTATTAGATGATGTTTGATCATATCAATGTGTTGAAGGTTAGACGACCACGGCTTCCCATGTTTATGATACGATCTATTATAAAGTAATGTCTATTCACTAGAAGAAATTTGCATATTTCAACTTCTATTTACAACTAATTTTTACTACAAATGACATTTGCAACTAAAATGACTTGTAGTTATGTTGGACAAGTTGCATAAGACATTAGTTGCAAATGATGATGTCATCACATAAATAATGGATGAAGTATGTATTGAATTGATTGTATTTTTCATTTGTTGATCGTATAACATATGTAACTATCATGTGATTATGATGCAATTAATGACTAATTTATAATTACCAATGTCATGTTGCCATGTGGCATTCAAAGAATATTAAGTAAATCAAATTTATTACCATTTAAAAAAAATCTCAACCACTTATTTTTTAAGGTCTTTGATTCATACACGTGGATAGATAATTTTGTGCCATGCGGCAACGTTTATGATTTTTGAAACATTTAAAATAAAAATAGGTGGGTAGTTAAGGAAGTCTAAAATAGGTAGGTGAGTAGGGTAGGTAGGTAGGTAGGTAAATCAGCCTAGGCAAGGAGGTAGGTAAGTAGGCCTAGGTAGGGAGGTAGGTAGGTAAGTTTTATGACATTTTTTATTTTATTTTATTTTATTTTGGATTTAACCAAATTAGGGTTAAGCTTCTTTAATTGGCTCATCCCATTTGGCAAATCTTGTGTATTTTAATGTTCGCAATGCATCTACTTATGTAGTTGACACATTTGAAAGGGAAGCCAAAAATTATGGGATAAAAAATCTAGTCAGAACATAATTACAACCTTTCAAGTGTGTCAACTCCATAAGCAAATAACTCACTAATTAACTAATTAATTCACAAACTTCCTATTTACCTACAACCTATTTACTTACTACTTATCTATTACTTATTTATTTATCTACTTATTACTTATTTATTTACTAATAATAATAGGTCCTAACGGCATCAAATATTGATTCAAAGTTATTATTAACTAATTAATTAATCAATATTAAAACTCCATCAATAAATTAATAATGAATTCTATTTTACTAAGTAATTTTAATGATTAAATAAATACTTCTATATTATTATTATTTAAAAATATTAAATTGGTATTTATTTCTTAATTATGTAATAATTAATCAGTATTTAATTATTAATTATTTAATAAAAATAGAATTTATTGATGTTTAAATATTAAATATCAGCCAATGAATAATTAAATCTAGTTTATTAAATTTTTTATTTAGTTTTAATGATGGAATAAATTTAAATTAATCAAAATTAATTTAAAATTAAATTTCAACTAGTTATTAATTGACTAATATTAAATGAATAATTAATGAACATTAAAAATTTGAATTTGACTAATATGGAATTCCTAATTTTTCAATATTAACTAATTATTACTAATTATCAACTATTAATAACTAGTTAAAATAATTAAATGATTATCCAATATTAATTAACTACATCATAATTATTGATACAAAAATAATATGAAATTAATTTTTTGTTTTACACCTTTAATATACCTTTGATGTACTTTTCACAAAAACTTTACATTAAATCTTACAAATGATAACATTCATAATAAATATTTATTATAATAAGTAGACTTGTTAATTGTACAACCCCAAATATGTATGTTTATCATGCCCATAACATACATTGTACATCAATTTGCAACAAAATTTTGGTTACACATGCAATTAATGGGCCACTAACATAGGAGGATGAAGAATATAGTTGTTGCACATTTAGTCACAATATAGTTGCAAGTCCTCTCCAAATTTGATGAAGGTCGTAAATAGGTGCAAAAATAGTCGCAAATGATACATAGTTGCATGGAGTCATAGATAGGATGGTTGATTGTCCTCACATTTCTTTTACAACGTGCAATTAAAGGACATTAAAGTTTAATGTATATTTTAGAGGAAGTTGAACATAATAATTGTTTTGAAAAGAGGTGTAACAAATCCTAATTTCAAAGGGTTCATGGTAGGTAGTGCCTAAACAAACTAAAATGTTATCTATATAGTTTATAAAATTATAGATCCCATTGTCACTAGAGGAAAATTGGAAAAAAAGAACTACCACTTGTAATTATATTATAGTTGCAAAAGACATTCGCTACTAAAAATTACCTTTATTAACTAAATCTTAATTAATTTAGCAACTTATTAGTTATAAGTTATGAAATAATAATTCATGAATAAACATTATCAATGAATTAGTTATTATTATATAAATATGAATTAACTCAATAATTCATTAATTATAATTTTTCATTGATGGTTTTTAAATATATAAACCAATAATTAACTAACTAATGACTTAGTTATGAATTATTGATGAATAGTTCATAAATAAATAAACAAATAACTAACACAAGAAAAATTCTTGTCTTTTTTCCATTACCCAAATTCATTAAATATTTAATGAAATAAGAAAAAGTTAACTAATATGCAACTTGTATGGTTTTAGTAAAAAGGGATTAGTTGATTATGACATTTTTAGTGAAATAGTTTTTAATCCTTTTGGATAATCACATGTTGCATTAGATAAATTTTAGTTTTAAAATTATGACATGGATATATGAAGTTTCAAGTTAATATGGCATGGAATAACATGCCACATCATCATACCCAAAAAATTGTTTCTTTTTGTCATTTGTGGTTTTTGTCTTTTTGGATTATGGAGTCATAGATTGCATTTTTGTCATGGTATGCCATGACAAAATTACATGCCTTGTAGTTTTTATTTTCTTTTCTTTTCTTTTCTTTTCTTAACAAAAGGTTTTGACACCATTAACTATGATGTACATGTTTGTAAAGTGCATTTGTATGAAATATGTTCACACACACATCCATCACAATCCACATGTTGAACCCAATACCTTATGGGAACACACCATGGTTTTAAGTTTTAACCACAAAACCATTTCAAAATTTTATTAACAATTTTATTTTATTTTGATGTTTGGCATGAAATTGTTTAGGAAATTCAAACAATTACATGTCATGAATAATATATACAAATATATATTTTGCAAATTCAATGCTAAATAAAAAATACATTCATTAAATCTTTTACAATTTTAGTTTCATTACATAAAATATGTCTAATTTTTGTATAATTGCAATTTAAAAACATTTCCCCAATATAATTAGGTACAAATTATTTATTTATTTTTGCAATGTTGCTAAAGTAGTAGTCATCCATGAAAAGATTGCCACATTTAATTATCGACAAGTATTGTAATTAGAAACTTGTTTAAATCTTTCAATATTATGGTTACTATATTTTATTGTAAAACTTTGACAAAATATATTTTTAATTTGAAAATAAATTCTTTCAAAAATAATATTTCTTAATGTTGTTGCCCCCTTAAATTGGTAGAAATTGGCCACAAGAAGAAACATCAATTAAATAATCAATATAACCATTTAATTATTAGGACCATATTTGTTTAACAATGACTCCTACATTAATACAAATGATTAATTACATAATTTTGAAAAAACTTACAACATACATATTATTTTAATGATGTGAAAATTTATTTTACATTTTAAGAAAATTAATGGGGTTAAATATTTGGTTTAAATAGTTAGATTATCCCCCACAACCAACATGTTTTTTTGGTTTCAAATTTTTTTAATTTGGCAATTCTTGTTGGGAATTTTTTTTAAATAGTGAAAATTCAAGAAAAAAATTAAAAACATAAAAAATTTGTCAAAAATTTGAAATCACAAATTTTGCAAAAAAAGGTTGTTCTTAATGAATAACAGTTTAAAATGAATTCTAATAATTCTAACATTAAACATATAAACAATTCCAATGTCAAATTTATTTGAAAATTTTTAGGTGTAATCTTCAAAATCATTACAAACCTTATTTAATTCTTTCAAAATTTTCAAATAAATATTAATGATGTAATTGAATTTTTTTAAAGGTGAATTTCCACCAGTTAATAAACATAAGAAATGCCATCAACATCAATAAAATATATATTTTTTAATTTTTTAAAATGATACAATTATATAATGGGTTCTAAGATTTATAATTAAAATATATAAATATATCTCCATATATGGCTTATTGCCAAAACATGGTTAAATTTTCTTGTGGATGTTTTTGAAGAAAATTACAAAATTGAAAAAAAAAAAAGATTAAAAAACTCATCGATGTCATTATTATTATCACCAATTTATAATTCATTTATTTATTTATTTACTTTAATGGAAATTTCAATTTGTCTTTAAATATTTAAACATTAATATGTAACAAAACAAACTTTAAAAAATTGATAAATTCTCTTAAGAATAAAATTAATAAGTATAAAATATTGATAATCTTCCATAATAATAATAATAATAATACTTTAAAATTAAAAATTAATCATTATTTGTGACATGGACTTATTTTTCGTACATTGAAAAAAAAATGGAAAAAATTTATGGATTATTTTGGAGGTTTTTTTCGTGTGGCATCATGAATAGTCATAATAATAAACTTGTCCATAATGTGTGAAATGAACTAAAGGAGAAATATGTTTTTTAATTTACATAAATGTATAAGAATTTAATATATGAAAAATTTATAATTTAAAGGTTTGCATTCATCCTAAACTTTGCATACATGAACATTTTGATCTAATCATTAACCCTTTAAAATATAAATGTGAAACTTCCTATGTTTTTATACATCCATTTCAAAAAGTTGTGGTGAGTGCAAAATGCAATTCATGAATAATGGATTTAACATTATTCAACGTGAATGATTTAGTTCATGTGTAAATGTTAATAGTTCAAGAGATGCAAAAAAAATTCATTAACCCATTCAAGTATAAAAGTGGAGCATTAAGTTGTTATGTGTATTTCAATATATATTAATAAACGTAGTATGCAATGGTTGAATAATGATTTCAATAAACTTAAAGTGGATGATTTGACTTGTGTAAAGATGTTGGTAGTTTTAGAAATATGAAAATTTTCATTAAACCATTCAAGTATAATTACAAAATATTGGATTGCATGTGTTTTGATATATTATAATAAGTGCAAGATATAATTTGTGAATAATGGTTTTGACACATTAAAAGTGAATGGTTTAACTTTGATAATTGAAGAGATGTGAAAAAAATCACTAATTCATTTCAATATAAATGTGAAATTTAAAATTGTCACATTTTTAAAAATAAATTATGGTAAGTGTAAAATGAAACTCCTAAGTAATAGTTTTAACATTTTAAAAGTTAATGGTTCAACTCATGTACCACGTTAATAGTTGAAAAAATGTCAAACAAATCACTAACCCATTATAATGCATTGTGTAAATAAAGTTTAAAGCTATTTTAATTTCCATGTCAACAATTTGAAATTATTTTTTAAATTAAATAAAGTCCAAATTATACTCATAAGTGAATAACATAGTGAACGTATCAACTATGAACAATATCGACCATTAATTAATGTAACAACCCACTTGCAAACTTAAGATGGTTAAATGTAATTAAAATGTACTTAAATCGAACAATACTCACAATGTGTGAAGGTGGAAAACTTTTAAAAAATCCTTTTGTGTAACTAATGTATTGAATAATAACAAAATATTAACTATAAATACTAAAGGTTAGTTCACATTTAGGGGTAGGCTATCAAGATAAATAAATAAAAAGGTAAATTTATTTAAATAATTGAAATTTACTTTTAGGTTAGTTAGGTTACCTATTAAATTAATGGCAATAGCTACCATTGTGGGCTATTGTTGTTCACATCAGGTGTTTTAGGTAAGGTAGGTAGGACATGTGTTATGTTACAATTAACCTATTATTCAAAGAATGTAGACACACTCATGGTCAGGTAAGTTCCTTCCCTCCTAATTCATTTGCATTACTACCTTCTTTGTTTTTGCATGGGAAATTTTTTTGAGCTCTAAATATGTAGCTCCTCCTTGTTTTTCAAATTTCATTTTCTTACTTTCCAATTTTCCTCCAAGCTATGATCCTCTTTGTATTTTATAATGTGGCCATTTCAAATGGTTCTTTTTACACAATTTTTACAAGTTGTGTTACAAATTCAAGGTTTGATTCTACAAGGTTTCAACATCACACAATTGTTTTGCACTAGTATTAAATTTCATGTGTGTATGATATTCTAGGGAGTAGAGTATTTGGCGATTGGGTTAAGGCGTGATCAACTACCTAGTATTCATACTCTTGATGACACAATACAATGACCTTAGGTGGATTGAGCACTTCTATGTTAACAAGAACTTAGTCCATCACTTGACCAAGAAGTTGAAACCTTTCATGGAAAAGAAGAACATGAAATTTAAAGCTAATGTCCTTGTGAGTATTTGTGTAGCTTATAGTTTGTACAAACTTGTGCATGCGTTTGAATACTTGCATTGCTTTGAATTGTTTGTTATCGAGAAGTTGATTATCCACCTTGTCTCGCATGAATTTTTGTACTTTGTTTTGAATAACCAAATTGAATGGCTAAAGGGAAATGCCTTTAATGAAGTCATGGATGGGTTCATGACTTATGTGGCATGCCGTCAATCCATGGCACCATAGATGCAACATAGATTCATGTGTAGAAGCTGAAGTCCCAAGTTTTTGCAACTAAATTTTATTCTTTCAAATCAAAGGGTTACAACATTCAAATGCAAGCTATTATGCACTATCAAAAAAGGTTTCGTAATGTGTATGTTGGGATTTTAAGTTCTGTCAATGATGCATGAGTTTTGAGGATGTTTTCCTTGTACCACAGAACCACTGAATAAAATTTGTTTGTTGTTGAACTTGGACAACAAGGTATCAAACCTTACATTCTAAGGGACAAATGCTATCCCATATTGTTGTGGTTGATAGTGCCGCATAAACAAACATGGGTACGTTAGATTATGCTCGAAGTTATCTATAATCGACAATTATTTCATGGTAGAAGTGTGGTTGAAAACTCCTTTGGAATCCTTAAAAAGATGTTTAGTGAGTTCTTATAGAAGACTAATTTAAATATCATTTTTTTGCCAAATGTTGTTTATTGTTACATGTTACATAATTTGGTACTCAATGGTAAAGATGAGGATCTTGAATCCTTGATGACTCAATTGGAAGTTGAGAATCATGAACAACTAGTTCAAGTTATAAGGAGGGTTGAAAAAAAAAATGTTGAAGTAGGTATTAACATTGATGGTGAACATGTTCCTTTACATGATGACGAGGTTTCAAGAAACACACAACGAATAACTCTAGAGTAGTATCTTGGAAGTCATAGGCCATGAATTTGGAGATGAATTTGGCTTTATGTTTTGAAAACTCCATGAATGAAAACTATGAATCCAAAAATGAAAATTGAAATTGAAAAATGACCTATTCTACTTGTTTTCCTTGATGTATGCAATTGGCTTCATCATCACTAACATGAATATTGGCTCTTGGATTCTCATCTTTTAATGAATCAAAGAAAATGTTTATTGGTGGTGGCCTTTCAGCGTCATCTTGAATGAAAATGTGACACATTACAATGCTCAAATTGGCCAGCACATTCACCATGTTCTTGCTTGTGCGATGTATCTTCTTCTTTTTAGATTTTAGATGTTATAAATATTTTTTGGTTTTGCACTTTTGAATTTTGCTATGATGTTTCTCACTTTCAAGTTGCATCACATTTATGTGCTCCATCGCATTAACAAGCATTCTACTATTTTCATCTAAAGCCTTTAGGATTGGGGAAAACACATTTGACACATGTGCTTTCGATGGTGTTGTTGATTTGTTTGTAGGTGTTGTCGGTGTTACTATAGATGGAGAATCCATGATTTTTGTCTTTAGAAGACCTTGGGAGGATTCAAAATAATCATCAAGATTAACAATATGTGCCTTACCCCATTACATTTTAGTTACTGTTGTTGCTTGTCCTTGACTTGCATTCTTTTCATGAACATAATTGTTTCCTAGTAGTCTCCTTGGAATGACTCAATTGCATCATAAAACTCTTTGTTGAATTGCCTTGGAAGGTGGTGTTTATTGCATTCTTCCATTGTCAATTCCCATAATGATGTGTGGTGGCAAGTCCATGTGTGATAATCTGAAATTTTCTTGAAATCAGAATTTAACCCGTTCCATTTGTTTTTGCACATTTTTCCAATGTGCACAATTCTTGATTTGGTGAGCTTTTGCAATTCCTTGGCAATTTTGTCCCATTTCTGTGCTATCCGAAGCATTTGTGAATGTGGGTCAATTAAACACTTGAAATTAACATGTTATTTTTACATTTGATGAATGCAAGTACCTCGACATGATCCCAATTGCTTTGCATGTGGTGCAATGGTCCAATTGCTCCAACAACGTTAGTCAATGGTGTTGTGATTGGTGATGCGACTCTTCTAATCGACATTTGTGGCTGCTTATGCTAATTTTACACAAGGTGTTGCTACATGGTTTGCCCTCCCCCTCCCCTTCCCTCTATCTCTCCTTGAAATTTTTTCATGTTGCTACTCTGAAAAAAAATTGTTGTGGTCTATTGCTTCCATTTATTAACAACTTGAAGACTTGCACATCGACTTTATGTGTAAACAACAAATGCAAGGACAAGATGAAAAAGTTGTGCATGATTTAAGATGAAGATCTATGTGATATGTTCAAGCCCTTTCATCTTTTGTCACGAAAGGGTTTACGTAGAAGAGGTTACCCAAAATGGTCAGCACATTGATTAATAATTTGACACCCTTTAGTTAAGATTGATAAACTACCAATGTTGGTAGGTGCCAAAATGTACACATTTGTAAGATTTTACTTGTGTAATGTTAGCTTATCATTTCACATTATCTATTGTTGTTAACTTATTAACACCTTGCCACATGAGCAAGACATGTTACCTACTTATTTTTAAAAATTCCATATGTGAACAAAGTTAATTAATGGTAATTAATCATTGTCGTGACCCCCAAGTGTGAATTAACTTTAATTAAATTAATTGATAAATTGGTAGTTTATGTTAGGTAGGTAGGTAACCTAGGCTAAATAGGTAGGTAAACATATAGGTAGTTAGGTTAATAGGTTAGGCTATGTAAGCAAATAAACATATATAGGTAGGTAGGTAGTTAATTTGCTTAAATAAAAACTAAATGTAACTTTATAAATACACCAATAGAAACATAACCCCATTATACCCCTAATAAAATTTAGAAAAAATACACATACCTTTCAAAAAAAAATCTACACCTTTGTAAACCACTAGGGGTTATCTTGGCACCCTAGTGATGTGAATAAGTTTGGTTTCATTTGCAACTAATGGGACATATGGGCATAATCATGGATGAAAATAATTCTAAAGTGTAGGATGAAGAAATCATTAGTTGTAAATGTAATTATAGTGCATAGTTGTAAGAATGATCAAAGGTGCAAACTTGTTGCAAAAATAATTAGAGCTAGTTGCAAATGACAATTCCTTGCACATATTTGCAAATGCATCATTGAATTTTGGGAAATTTCTTCTAGTGTGTGAAGATGGTTGACAAGGAGCAAACTTGTCTTTTCCATTAGATTCAATCATTAGACAAACACACTAAGCAATTCATTCCTCCAGAGTTCCAAAATCAACATAAAACTTTCTATTACAAATATAAAAGTGCAATATCCTTGGAAGAAAGTGACCTTTGTTATGTTGCAATCCACTCTTGGTAGCACTCCTCTAGAGCTATTAGTGAGGATGCAATTCATAAGCTCAACAATTGGTCGAACTTTTGGCATTTTTGTGTGAAGTAATGGGGAGGATTCATTTTAGACGTAATATTTATTTATACCACTATTTCCATTGACGAATATCATTTATGTTATGCTCTTATTCCATTTCATCAATTTGAATGCATAATTTTTTTGTGGAGGAATAGGTTGACATGCCGACTTGTAACCTATCGAAGATAATCCACAACATATGGTTATAGTAATTTGGGAAAATAGGTGCCTATTTGTATACCACCACCTCACATGATTACATGTGAACTTTGAGGCAATCTACATTGTATTATGTTTTCCTACATGGTGATTGTTTTAGGAGTAGACTAAACAAGAATGAATTGTGATTATGTAAAGGAAGTTGCTAGTTTGGTGATCCTTTACAAATGGCTGCTGAAGTCATTATATTTGATTCATGTTTTTCATATGCATTAAGGATACCCCACTTGGAAGATGAAAAGGTATTCGGATCCACCAAACAAAAACAAGATTTGCCCCTAAGATTAGAATGCAATTAACACATGCACAATCATGTAAATTTTTTTCATCATTGAGTGGAATTTATTTCACACAATTCTATATCCAATGTAGATATTGTTCGTTGTTGTTCATAAAAGGCCTTCCTAGTTTTCACTCATAATGGCGAAAAGGTGCTAACACGCTTTTGTGGTGACGATGTTTGGCCCATTGAAAGATGTCCCTTCCAAGTTGAATATTCAATGTTCAAACATTGCAAAAGGACACCAAACACTATTGTAAGGCAAGTATCATTTCAAAGGAAATATATTATGGTATTCCTATTCCTTGTTTTGTTGGCAATTGGAGTGTTACTAAAGGTGCGCCAATTGAGCTACACAAGTTCTAGTTTGTTGTGTCAAAAACATTGAAAGGAAGTATGTAATTAATAAGTCAGATTGATCTCATTCAAAATGAAGTGACGACATTGGGAAAAAATGATTTCCTCCTTTCCAAGAAGATGAGGTGTCACCCCATAAATGTCTTTAGTGACAATGCATCTATTTTTATAAATAAACTAGTGTATGGCCAAACATTTTTTCCAAAATTTGAAATGGGAATAATATTCATCATCCTTTAGTATTCAAGATTTCAACTCAACAACAAAATAAATGGGAGGTCAAACATGTTCTTATCACACATATCTTGTTAGCCACCAACGTTCCTACTCCTAGTTATGGATGAATATATCGTATCATTTTAAGCCCAATTGAAAATTGTAAATACTATGAAATTATGATTAATAATTTCCCTACATGCACTCACATGGAATTTGTGTAAATGATGATAAGTTCATTGGGTGACCATGGAAAACAAGTGCATTGTAAACACATGTATTACATCTTGCAAAATGTGATGTTTTGTGAATTAATGCAAATGTTCATTCATCATCCAACTTGGACTTGGGACAAAATACATAAATCAACAAGTCCTACCATAGCTACAAAGATCAAGAAGTTAGATTTTAAGAAAATAATTTACTTACTTTTGGTTTTCTAATTCCTAGGAGGTAGAAGTCACTTTGTTTTTGACTAAAATAAATTATTTTAAGTTTCATACTAGCTAGCTAGAGGTAGAAGTTTTTGGTTGAACTAAGGTAGTTTGACTTTCTTAATGTTTGGGATGATGTACATGTACCAATATATATAACTTATTCATCTTTTGTGTTATCCAAACTTATCCAACAAATAACATCTTTCAAAATGTTTTCATCTAAAATGTTCATCCTTTTTCATTCCTCCATTTACACATGGCATAGTATTTTGCCTCATTAGCAAAAAAAATTCACATCATTAAAGATTTTGTCCAATATGGTAGAAAATATTTTTAACATATTTTGTTCACATCATCAAAATATGTTCAAAAAAATCCATCTTGCTCATATATAGGCTCACATTCATGCTCAAAATATAATGTCATTTGCCTAATTTGAGACTAAGTTGTAACAAAAAAGTTTATCCCATATCCTTTGTCTTCTTTTTCCATTTAAAAAAAAAACTATTAGGTAAGTAATTAATTAAACATTAATTAAATACTTACATCTACTCATTTACCAAACTATTTATTACCTATTATTACCTATTAATTTGGTAGTAGTTATGAATCGAATAAAATATTTAGATTAATAATAACTAAATTAATTATTTAATAATAATAAAAGTAATTACTATAATATATTTTAATTAATTAATATAATTTCTATATTAATTATAAATATTAACTACAAATGAATGAACTACCTACTACCTATCATTATATACTAATTAAATACTAATTAATAATAGCATAGACTGTTTAAATTTTAAATAAACTTATAAATGATTAAATAATGGAAAATGTATGTGATTCATACATTTCATAAGTAATTAAATTTTAGTAAATAATAAATAAAGTGTGAAAACAATGATTAGAATTAAAATTGTTAATTTATCTCACAAATTAATTATATATTGTATTATTATCTCAGTATTGATTATTTTATATTAATTACAGCTATTATTTAGTTAATAACTAAAATAATTAGTTATGATTTATTATTATTAAATAAAATTTAGTTATCCAACTAATTGTTATTATAAACAATTAATTAACTCATAACTACTAGTGACTATTACTTATATTAAATATAATAAATAGTTATACCTACTCATCTACCTAACTTGTTTATTGAATATTTAGCTTATCTTATCTACTTATATATGTATTGAGCTATTTATATATTTACTTATCAACTTACTTGGCTTATTATCTATCTCACAATATATGCAAAATGTGTACTTAATTTTCCCTAAATGTAACATAACTAAATACATGAACATATAAATATATCCTTAATATATTCCAAAACACATTAATATACATCAAAGGTATTAGGTATATCACATAGAAATAATCAAGTTGTGGCTACTTTTGTGAGTAATTAGACATGAAGGTCATTTCTTGGATGAAAAACTAAAAAATCTATTCAACATGGAAGGATGGAAAACATAATACTCACAAACCAATTGCATTACAATCATAAGAAAAGTAGTAGATTGGAAAGGATTAGTTGTAAAAACTATAAGACATAATTGTTAATTAGATGGTTGCATGATACAAGATTTCTTATAATGTTTGTTGGGAGCCTAAATTATTTGACAACATTACTTTCAATAAGAAAAAATGCCTTGTTTAAACCAAAAAGTTTTCAAGCACATGTCATTTTCAACTTTGTCTCCACTCCATATTTTAAGATATATTTACAAAACTTTCATGTGATTACCAAGTAAGTCTATCCACCTATTGATTTTGTAAATAGTTGGCAATGACCTTTAATTGAGTGGCCACTTTCAAAATATTCTTAACATGAAAAAACTTCCCAATTTAACTATAATCAAAATATGTTGACAATAGATATGATGTCATGAATCATCATGCAATTGTTGAATAGTGTGGTTACATCATAAAAACATATATTCCACTATTCATGCCTTAAGGATGGATGAAATAGTACCAAGCTAGATGGATGAAACATTGTTCACATTTGTAACTTTGCATCTAAGTAGATTATTTCAAACCATTTAAAGCTATATGTATACCTAGGTTAGGCTACCTATTACATAGGGAGACATAGGACATAGGTCTATACTATGCTACCTAGTATATGTAGCCTACATACGTACTTAAGCAACCTACTTATATATACCTAGCCTAGGTGTTTGAGTTAAACTACCTATTTAGGTAGCCTAATTTAAGATGTATATAGGTTACCTAGGTTAAATATATATCTTAGGTACATTAATTAGTGTCACTACTAGGAAAGTGTGGTGTAGTTCACTAGGCTATTTCACTGTGCAACCATAAAAGTGAATTAAGTTCACTATAATTCCACTGCCCTTACCTTCATTGGTGAAAATGGTTCACTATATGG
>Ga0116229_10006123_pt1 | contig 19450 bp, 18 predicted proteins | sample S1TSphgellanicum_3_FD_87313 | JGI IMG/M metagenome (GOLD analysis project Ga0116229, IMG submission 87313) | Host-associated microbial communities from peat moss isolated from Minnesota, USA - S1T2_Fc - Sphagnum magellanicum MG | ecosystem: Host-associated > Plants > Peat moss > Unclassified... | reverse complement strand
GGGCCAATGACTTGTAGGACTCTTAGCTCATCGGGCTTGTCTTATTGGGCCAACAATTTCTAGGACCCTTGGCTTATTGGGCTTGTCTTATTGGGCCAATGACTTGTAGGACTCTTAGCTCATTGGGCTTGTCTTATTGGGCCAACAATTTCTAGGATCCTTAGCTTATAGGGCTTTTCTTATTGGGCAATGATTTCTAGGACCCTTAGCTTATTGGGCTTGCCTATATAGGACCCCCATGGACCACTCATGAGCCTAAAAATGGGAGCCCCAGTCCTTTGTCAAGTGAGTGAGTAAGACAGATATCCCATTAGGCTCACACACACACACACACAAAAGACCACTGTGAGCTAAAGAACCCTAGGATTTGAGGGTCCTAATGTCTGGCTTTAGCGCCCTGTATAGGCCCTAAGGCCCTGGATAGGCCCTTCCCCTGGTGCCTTTGTCCTGTACGGGAAAGCCCTCCTTGCCCGAACAGGCTCTTCCGCCTCCTTCCTTCCTCCCGCAAGCAACTCTTCCGATCACACCAGCCGTGCTGCCGCGAGAAACCGAGAGATTGGCGAGAGAGAGAGAGAGAGAGAGAGAGAGATTGGAAGGAGCGCTGTAAATCGTGGCAAGGGAGATGGTAGTTAGTCGTCAATGCAACAAAGAGTTTCTACAATCGGTGGAAAAAGTGCAGTTGAGGGACGGGGCACCTGCTGCTGCTGCTGCTGACGCCGCCTGGTTGTCTTCGTAACTGTAAACCCTGGGCGCAGCCGAGAGAGAGAGAGAGAGAGAGAGAGAGAGAGAGGCGGAGATGAAAACTGGAAAGTTGTGAGACAAGGCAGTATGACTGACTGACATTATTGTCTCCCCCAAATTTGTAGGATTCTGAAGCTTTGAGGTTTTGTGTACGTATTAATGCTCGTCGCCGTACACGGATTGGACCTGCGGCGATCTTGAAACCACAACTGTAAGCAGTTTTATCAATTGCTCGCTGTTTTTTTTTTCTTGGGGTGTCCAGGTGTTTAATCTGTTGCTGCTGAGACAATACCTAGTTGGAGATAGATTTGACTTCACATGTTTTGCCTTTTGCCATATGAGCTAATGAGGAAAGAGGCACACCTTGAAGAAGATATAACGTGGAAGAAGAATATATCGCAATGCATCCGTGTTTCTCAGCGTGAAAAACAAACGGTATCATCTGTGATTGAAATTTGTGAATTTTCCTTTGTGCGTGAAGAATATGTGCGCCTGCCTGCTGCGATGACTTTGGCGTTCTCTGCAATGTCCGAAGCTTGCAAAAACCGTTTAAAAACCTAAGCCTAAGATATAGGATATTTTGAGGAGGCAGCTGTGTGTATGACAAATCAAGCATTCACTGTGGGGTTGCAGTTTCGTTGTTAACATGGTTTATGTGCGACCTTTCAGAAGGAATACAATATTATTCTTTGCCAACAGTTTGCTGACCACACCAGTGCTCCTACACTTCCTCACTTGCAAACCCTTTTGTGAGTGTTTTTACTGCACGAATTCGTCCAAGAATTAGGCATCTTTGGGTTGTCTTTGTTTTCCCTAGCCAGGTTATCATTTCCTCTAGGTGTTGTTCTGCATGTTGGTTGACAAAGGTTATATTTCTTGTTCATTCTGTGCCAGCTCCTCAAATGTATCCTGACATGCAAGTTGCGTCTTAGAAGCTTACATGTAATTTACGTGCTAGTAATGTTAACACGACTGGTTGGCCATTCCTCAACTGAGAGAGTACATGGTGAGAGCAGAGATAGTGGGGAGGATGAAAGAGGATGCATGCTATTTATGCGGAGGTGGTGATCAATCATGCCTGGAATTATTGGAATTGGTTGGCTCTGTGCTCTTTCTGACATCCCCCTGTTGCCATCAGGTGCAAAGTCTCTACTGATATCAAGCCAAGGCACCCACAATCAAATGAGTACCTGCTTCTTCTCCTGCTGCTCCCTCCTAATGCCGAAAAGATTATAACTTGTTTTCCAAGACCATTCTCATTTTTCCGTATGTTTCTGACACTATTATAATCTGCCTTACTCTGATCAGATAGCTCCTTGTGGGTGGCATATGCATCTGGTGTGAATTTGATAGGCCGCTTATTATCTGAGCTAAGTTTGATCAGAATGTTGTCTGGCCCTAAAATCTGAAACTGCAGTTTTTATATACCCATGTCTAACACTCCCTGGGTTTCTCACTTTTGTGGCTTTGGAGGGAGGCCCCTTTGCCATGTAGGTTCAAGAACATGCCATAGAAGAACTAGGACTCACATTGGAATAGAGCTTCACATTATGCCTTTCTGGTTGCCATGCAGGGAAGAAAGGGATAGTGATGTACAAGAGCCAGCTACAAGAATTTGCCCAGAAAGCTGGGTTCACGCCCCCCCTCTATGAGTTTGTGAAGGAGGGACCATCGCATGAACCTCGGTTCAAATCTATGGTCACTGTGAACTCTGTTACATATGAATCAAATCTTGTATTTCCAAATCTTAAATCAGCTGAGCATGCAGCTGCAAAAGTGGCCCTCAATGCCCTTTTCCCAGCTTATGGGGTTGCTCCCAGCCCAGTGGTAAGCCTTCTGCTTCTGGAAGTGATGATTGATGTTCTATGTGCTGTCTTCTCTAAATGTCTTCCTAGCATAGACCAGGTGCATAAACTAAGATAGCTCTATGCCGTGCATGACTGCAGCATGAATCAGGCTTATGCAAAAATTTATTGCAAGAATATGCACAGAAAAATGGTGCTCCTTTACCTGTTTACCACACTGCACGTTTAGGAGAGGATCATTCTCCTACATTTACTTCCACTGTAGAAATTGGCGGAGTAAATTACAGTGGTGGTGGAGCGAAGAATAAGAAAGAGGCTGAAATAAAAGCTGCCCGAACTGCTCTTCTTGCCATTCAGTCCACCCCAGCTTGTAAGTTTTCAAAATAAAGGGTTGCAGGATAATTGTCTTACGGAAGGAGAACCAGCTATAGAAAAATATCTTTATTTGTGTCTCTGCAGTTCAGTTGATTCAGAAGGTCATGTGCTGCTGCAAGTTAGGATCAGAATTCTCTTACCTTTTGTGTGTTTACTGTTGTGCTCTGGTGTTGGGTGAGTGACAGGTGTAGCCTTGCCTCCTATTGAATTGCCAGCTCCACATTATCAGGTGGGTTTGGTTTTGTAATTATTTCTTTGGGGACATATTCCAGTTGGGTGTTGACATCAGAGTATGATGAAAAGATGGTTTCTAACTCAGTGTTTTGTGACTGGCATGTCTTGTGAGGCATTGTATGCAGGTTGCAAACCTCATCAAGGGCCACAAGAAGGGGAGAAAAAGACTTAGGGCAAATCAGCAGTTGTTTGAGGAACCAATAGCTTCTCGGATGAGGGTTACAGAATGTGGCACTCCTCAAGTTCCCCAAGTGGGATCGACAGAGCTTGTGCAAGAATGGAATGATCACACCAATCAAACCACTGACACCCTGGAAGTATCAAAGCAGGGTGGGCTGGGCAATAGTCAGCTCTCAAGAGAGGTCCCAAAGGTGTTTGCTGCAGAGATACAAACTGAGACATATGTGCAACAAGGAGTTGAAGGACAGAACGTTGGTGTTGTTAAAGACCACAACATATCTGTGGTGATTCCTGGAATAACACCAATTCAGGAAGCAGCATCACCAAGATTGCCGTCTACGCTGACAGCAGCCTCACATATTCCAGAAGATGTACAAACCGGTGCTCCAGAGATCAACATTGAGCTTCAAAAGGATTTAGAAGAGGCAATAGCTGCTTCACAGCTGGCCACTTCTGGTACAGCATAAACAAAGTATCTGACAGACTCTTTGGTACATTTTATTGTCCTGTCAATGTTGAGTTAGACATTCTCTCAAGTTGGGTCCATTTCCACAAGCTACCATAAGCAGTCTTACAACTACTATCTCTCTGAACCGCTCTTGCTCTGTTCAAATTGGGAACATGACCAGAAGGCTCTGGCAATGCGGATTCTCACACACACTGGCATTATGATTTTCTCTTGTTGTGTATAAAATGTTGGTCAAGAGGTATGACTCCTCCAGTTTTGTCACTCGATTTGTCAACCAATTCTAGGGTTATGTGAAAGCTGCAGTCTATGGGCCAAGGGTAGGTAAATATGACATGTGCTGGAACATCTTGTGCTTGTAGTCATATACCACATTGCACAGTGCAGGAACCAATCGATTGTCTGCTAATTGAGACCTTTCTTATCTAAAGGATCGAATCAAATATTTTTAGGAGCACTGTGGTTGCCTTCATTAGTTTTGTGTCATGACTTGCTGCCCATGACATCAAAAATGTGGAGTAGTGCGTTAGACATATTAGTCTCACGGTCAGTCTGCAGAGACAATGAGCATTTGGGTCAAAGTTGTTATGCATTGTCCAGGTTAATGCATTCATAGGAGCTCTCCCCCTTCCAGACATATCAATGGCACTGTTCACTGTCTGGAGGCAAACTTATAGCAATGTGAACATGGGTGTGTTTTTTCATTGGGTTATGCACACAAATTAATGCTTGTGTGGTGAAGAGTTTTGTACAAGAAATCTTGATATCTTGTACATGACATTTGTATTTGAGTACAGGTTTTGTACTTTAGCGGTAGAAGTTTTTGGACGTTTACACAAACAAGCTAATGGTTTCTTGCAGGGTTGTGCCCATAACATATGGACGATGAAAGGTCTACAAGGTTGGCAGAAGTTTTTGGTTGTTTACACAAGCAAGCTAATGGTTTCTTGCAGGGTTGTGCCCATAACATATGGACGATGAAAGGTCTACAAGGTTGGCAGAAGTTTTTGGTTGTTTGCTCCAGGTATATGAGTAATTATGATGTCAATGTATGCTTTGGCTAGCTAGGTTTCTTAATAATAGTTTTCATTATTCTTTACCTTTGGTTCTTACCTTTCACTTTTAGTCCTTTTGCTTCCCTTGTCTTCTTGTTTCCTTGGAATAAAGTTGGCCATGTTTACATCATTTGTACTAGAATGAGCTCCCTCAAAATTAGACACAACTATTTTCCCTTGTTCTTGCCTCTTTCTTTTCTTCCTCAACTTCCCATTTGCTCTATCCAAACTAGGCATGGTGTTGATGGTCACAAGGATGTTGTTTTTCATGATTTGCCATGATTGATGTTCTAGTCACACAAAGCAACTCTTTGTAGTAGATTTGCCAAACATCATGGGCTTTATTGAAAACTTCACAACTATTTTTGCCCTATGTAATTATGTTGTTAATTGCAAGTTTTAGATTTCAACTTCATTATATTTACACATCCCAACAAACTTTTAATTTTCCAAGTTGTGAAAAAATAGCCTAGGTGACTATTTATGCCCAATATATGTTTGACAAGTGGTAGCCACACGTGGTTTAAAAGGTGAATAACTACCTACTTGGGTTTAGAAGGGGAGAAACAATGGCCACTAAGTTAATTGTTGAGTACAAAACTTGTGGTTACACAATTCAACCATGGTAAATTCTACAAGCAACCAAATTCAAGTTGTAAGATGAAAATTGGCAACCAACTCATGAACAAAATAACATTTAAACACCCACAACATGAACTAAGTAGAAAATCAACATATCTCTATTTTCTTTGTTTTGGTGTAACAAACTTAATACTAAGTGCCTTCAACCTTGTCCTTCCTAAGGGAATTGAACCCTAGTCATTATGGACCTTACCCACTTCAATTGGAAAATACATGTTTACAAAAACAAAAGTTAAAACAATATAACATACATATTAAAAAACTTGTAGCAATGTGAGGTTAATACTTGTAAAATATCTAATGTATTCATAACCATAAAAACAAATGTAAGGTTCGAACATTCAATTCATGGCCCTTTTTCACATTTAAGATTATGATTGTGATATCAAATTGAAAGGTTTCGAAGGTAAATTTTTTAAAATAATTTTGCACATACATGTGCATAGTGAGATTTAAATGCATTGTCAACCTATTTTTCAATTTACTTTACACAAAACTCAAGGTGAAAAAACACCTCTTGTCTTTCACACTACCTAATACCATAGTCATTAACAATTCAATTAACTCAAAACATTTAGATAGTTGATGTGCAATGAGTTGGTTGTTCCATAACATGCACTGCATTTTCATACATAGATTATCATTGTGAGGTAGTTTGATGACAACTTGGGAATTATTTTGTATTGCAATCTTAAAGAAAAAACACTTATGGTCTAGTAACTTTTCATTAAAGATAAACTAGATGAAAACTTGATGCAAACCAACATTCTTCCCATAGTAGTAATGGGCTTGTAGAATGTTAAATGGCACAAGAAATGTGTGTTTCACTTTTGATAGAGCCCAAAATTGTGAAAACATAATGTTCGTGATATACATGGTATCTTGAACAAAAAAAACTTTTTTTTCAATTCTTCAATGAGACCCAAAATAACACTAGTGTATTACTTCTTCACATCTTCAATTACAATCACCAATCAACTTTAAAAACTAAACCGAAGACCCTTGTTATAGAATCTTACTTGTGCACCATGACAATACACTCAAAAAATTGGAATGTTACAGTTTCCAAAGGAGAATTAAAAACAATAATCTAACTCATGTTCAAAGCTTCATTCTATGTTTAGTAATGGAAAAAAATGTTAATTACTTTGATGTATACTTAATGGCTAGATCATAATACATTTGGTCACAAAATTACATATGTAGATACATTGGGTCTAACTAAACTTTGACAAATTTTGAACACATTTGAGCCTTGGAATTATGAATGTTAGACCTAAAAAGCCTCAACATTGCATAGTAGTTCCAAACATTACTAGAATTCCTAGATTTTATAACTATTATTTATAACTAATTTCCAGTTGCATGCAATTACAAATTCATGTAGTTACTTAAAACAAGTTGCACACAACATTTAGTTGCATGCGACATTACATATGCAACATGTATATATAATGTCAATATATGTGTTCATCCATATAGATCAATTCAAATGTAATTGCACCTTATATGCAACTATTCTTGTAACTACAGTGCAATTAATTGATGTATGGCATGTGTTTTTAAATTTGACAAATTACTTGCATGACACATGTAATTTTTAATTATTAATGTGTTTTCAAAATTAAAAATTCATTGAATTATTTTCAATTGTCAAATTTTTTTCATTATGATGATGACACATGGCACACCATGGAAGATTCATTGACAATTTGACATGTGTCCAATTTTAGCACTAATTATGGTGACACATGGCAATTTTAAAGCCCACTTATCCTTTTTTTATAATAATTAATGAAACCTGGATCATCCAATTTAAAGTTAATAAGATGTTGACACATGGTGCTTAGGTATGTAGGTAATTATTACGCCCTACTATGTAGATAGGTAGGTTGAAAGGTAGGCTTAAGTTAAATAAGTAGGTTTAGAATTATATTTTTGAGTTTAACCATTTAAGGTCAAGTTTTTTTTATTAATTCATCCCCAATGGCATTTAGTACTTGATTTGTGAATACGACTATTGCACCTATTTATATAGTGTTCAAAATTGGATTGAAGGCAAAAAGATATGGGATAAAAAGTTCAGTTATGAGCATCACCAACTTAATTGCACATTAGATGCAACTACTATATTAATATTTATGTTATGTATTACCTTAGATTACTTACAAATTATATATCAATATATAGAAGTAATAATAACTAATAGGTAATAATAATATTTTTGGTGTTAAAATAATGATATTAATTATTATAACTATTATATATTATAAATAATAATAATATATAATATTATTGCCTAATTCAAGTTAGTAGGTAGTTAATTTAAGTTAGAATATTTATAAGTTAACTGATGTATCCTACTAGCCATAGGTATATTAACATAATTAATAATAATACAAATAGATATAATTCTTGTTTTAATAAACTTTTAATAAAAATGATTACTTATAATATTTAATCATTAATATTATAATATCAATAAAATAATAATAATAATAATAATAAGTAGTAATAGTAGTAGTATTAACTAATCATATGAATATTCATCTTTACTATATCACCAAGTTTAAGGAAGGTGGGGCATTTAAAAATAGTGCGGTTGGAACTTTATTGATTTTTTATTTTATTATTTGTTTCATCAAATTTACATTAAAAAAAATTCCAAATAAAATCCACAAATAAAATAGGTTGAATTTTCTTAAAGTTTTGCTTACCAAATAATATTATTTAAATATATTTGACAAATAAAAATTGAAAACTTACAATATATATTTTAACCATGATTAGTTTAATGTAAGTTAATTTGACCATGGTTAATTTAACTTAAGTTAATTTGGCCATGGTTAATAAAGCTTCCTAGTTAGTTTAGCCATGGGTAGTTTAACTTCCTATTTAGCTTGTTATTGTAACCAATATGGTTAGTTTAATCAAGATTTAACTTAGTTTTATCTTTGGTTAGTTTGAGTTTAATCTATGTTTAACCAACGTTTAGTTTTGGCTAGCCTTAATTAGCATGGGTTTTGCTTTAGTGCTAGAGATATAGTATTATTATATATAGTCTAAGTAGATATTAGGTTTACTAACATAGGTATGTATTAACTTACGATATTATTTTTATGACATGTGTCCATATTTTACACCATTAGTTACATGTTAGTTGCAACACAACCATACGGCCCAAAAAATATATGATTTCAATTTTGTAGTTGCAAATGACAATTAGTTGCATAATGATTGGTTACATATGACATGATTTCGATTATTAAAATTGATTTTAACAACAATGTTTGTTGATTGGTCCTTAAACAAAAGGGCATGCTTCTCTTTCAATTGTTCAATAACACATGATTTGGAATCTTGGAAAACTATGACACCATCTATGCCAAAACATATTAGTTTTGAACCTAATTTTGACTTAGAAAGCCTTCCATATTGTAGCAAGGCATGCATAGTTAACTTGGTGAGATTATTTGTAAAATCACAATCCGTAACTTGTGTAAACATAGGAGGAGATTTGTTTCCACCCTTCCACCGTAAACACATGTAAACTTATTCAACTTTAATAATTGATAATTGTGATTTCATCACAACTCACAACAATAAATTGGGCTTTCTACATCATCATACACATGGACCACAAAACCACTTTGTGCATACATTCTACCATACTCCAAATTCTTTTTTGTTTTTTTAACATGTTAACTTCTAAAACTTATGAAATAATCTTAATATGCATCACAAATGTGCAAACTTGACCTTGTAGTGGTTAACATGTTTTTTTTTCAAACCATTGAATTTGGGAATAAACAACTTATCATGACATTGCACAACATTATAAATCTTGCACCTTACCATATTCAACCTACCATTTTCCCCAACCATAACTTCTACCCATGATAATTTTGTCATCTAAATGTCTTCAAACACTCAATTCAACTCCCATTAATTTATTTGAGTTCTTTTAATTATAAGATTATTTGGATGTAGAGGTTCCAAAGGGTGATTTTTTTAACAACAATACTTGAGGTTGATGCACCTTTGGTTCTTTCTAGCAAATTTTCAACCTTACCAATTGAACCTTCAAAATAAGAATACATGATGACTGAAGTGGACTTGCATTATTATCAAGACATGTTTTAAATGCAATGTCAAAGAAAACAATTGCTTGCACATAAAGTTGTTCGATGATTTCAAATGAGGCATGATCTTTTTTTTTTTACACATCAAGAAGTTTTTATAATACAACAAAACAATAATACGAAAACAAGCAACAACATTTGACAAAAAAATAGAACTAATTTATTGAATTATTAAGTACTAACATTCCAAAAGTGACGCATGAACTTTGAAAGCACTGCCAAAGTTCAAAAAAACCATGCAATTCACATAAAACTTGGAAGCAATTGGAATTGAATAAATATTCAAACTAGGTAAAATCCTTGTACTTAACCTAAATGTTAGAACAATTGTTGTGAAGGACACAAATGTTTGGAGTTTGAATCAAAGTTCTAACAAATTGATCTTAACCCTTTCTATAGATTTGCAAATCTCACCCAAAATTTGTATTCTCCAAAGCTTGGATGATACAAGTTTGAAATGCAAGTTCAAGAGAGATCACAATTCATTCAAAAAAGTCAAAATTGAAAGCTACTTCACAAAAATTAAAACATGTATTGCGATAACCAACAGAACTCCTATGAACTTGATGAAAACACGTGATTAAACTTTCATGAAAGTGTGTGAACTTAACGTTCACGAAGGTTGTGCTAAAAAAATGCAATGTTATGAATGAAGCACTATTGAAAGCAACCATAACCAACCCTATCAATGCCATTCCTTCAAGAACAACATCCAACCATTGTGAGTGAATATTTTTACGCATGATACCTCTCCACAATTGATCAAATAGGTGACCTTAAAAATTTGCATGTTGTTAGAAATTATGCAATTTTGACAAAACGTAAAACACTCAAAGAAAATTAGAAAATGTATGTGGAAGGGACCTTATATCCATGAATTTTTCTCCTAGAAATTAGGAGGAATATTATGCCTAATCCTCAAGGGTGAGAAGGAAATTATGCCTACTTATATGTGTAAGAACCCTCCCACTATTGAAGAGTAGGCATAAGAACCCTCCTATTCATGTGCCTCATGATCTACATAGGTTTGGTTTATGATAAATTTTGCATCATGCCTTAGGTAAAGCCCATGGGCTAAGGACATTACCAAAACACAAGGCTGACCTCAACTATCACCTTTTCCTAGGCCCTTTGTATTCATAATGCCCCACCCTAGGGCTTTACATTACATAAAAATTGCCCTAATTTTAGGTAGGGTGGTTGAATGTGCAATTTTCTTTGTCAAATTAATGCAAACATTCACGCCACAAAAAAATAAAAATAAAAATGGCTGCCAACATAACTGTATAACTAAATCTCAAGTTTCAACACAAGCCAAAAAATATCATCTTTCAAAAATCCTCATATTAAAAAAATAGACCTATTATGACCTAGGGGGCCAAAATCCCTTAAGCTACCCACCGTGGCCGGGGCGGCCGATTCCCGCTGGCGGAAAACACCATTGGCGCGTGCAGAATGGGCAAGTAGAGGCCAAGGGCAGAAAGAACGTTCTTTAAGACGTGCTAACGCTTCGTAGCGCTCTGCACAGACACAGTATGGCTTTCTGCTGCGGGCGACCTTGCGGGGCTGCTGGCACTGCTGGTGCTGCTGCTGCGGCGATGGGGATTGCTGTCGCCTCTTGCCGCTTCCTCTTCACAGATGCTAAGCTCAAAGGCAGTGCCTGGCTTTCGGAAAGGTTACAATTGGAAACCCATCAGATTGAAGTTCTCTCCACTGCTCTTGTTGCTCAGGATTCGTAATTTGCAGGTCTCTTACCTCATCATGTAAGTTAGAGGATGCAGAGAGGTTTTTTTTTTTTTGGGGTGGGCCTGTTCTCTTCTGCTCTGCCAATGCTGCAATGGATTAGAGCGATTCCTTTAGATTGTCTTTTGAGAGTTGTGAGGCAGGCGTGCGTGCGTGCGTGCGTTTGTGCTTGAGTTTTCGGGAAAAGAACAGCCGAAATTCTTGGTCTAAAAAGACTTGGAGAATTATGACTGTTGCGTATGTATTATGTCGACTCTCGTCTTCTTGAAGATATGGTAATGTCTTTTTAGCGGAATTTTAGGTTGGAGAGGGATTGTTTGAGAGAATAGGACTGTTTTCTGAGAGCCGATATCTGTGATTGAGTGGTACTGGGACGATTTCGATATTGTGGGGAAGTCTCTGTTCGTTGATTCCTAGACAGATTGGTTTTTACCAAACATTGTTTTTTGGGAATTGCAGAGTGTGGGATGCGGTTGTTGTTGGAGGAGGCCACAATGGTCTCACGGCGGCAGCGTACCTTGCCCGTGCGAATCTCCAGGTGGCAGTGCTAGAGAAGCGGCATGTACTGGGTGGCGCAGCAGTCACGGAGGAGATTGTCCCGGGGTTCAAATTCTCAAGAGCTAGCTACCTTCAGAGCTTACTTCGGCCAGGCATTATCCAGTAAGCACAACAGAAAATCCACCATTCCACCTTTGGAATTTGAGGTTCTGGACCACATACGCATTTCTTTTCAAGAGTGTCACATCAGAGATTAACACTCAGACATGGGGGGGTGGCAGGGAGCTTGATTTGCAAAGGCATGGTTTGAAGTTGCTGCCAAGGAATCCATCCTCATTCACTCCAACTGTAGATGGCCGCTTTCTTCTCATGGGTCCTGATGCTTCACTGAATGAGACAGAGATATCAAAGTTTTCTGAAAATGATGCTAAAGCATATCCAGAGTAAGTCTTTTGAATCTATCAACATTAGAGGGTGATGGGGCAGTAATGGAATGGAGATGATCTGTGCTATGTATATTGCACATGCTTGTAGAGAAAACCTTTCATGGCTGTGACTACTTGATATTGGTTTGGTATTCAGATATGAACGGCAACTAGAAAAGTTTTGTTCAGTGATGAGTCCACTGTTGGACACAGTGCCTCCGGAGATGGGCATAAAGAAGGGTTTGCTGAAGGGAAGAATTTGGGATGGTTGGTCCAAGACCAAAGTGCTTGGGGGTTTGTTGAAACGCTCAGCAAAGTTGGAGCAAAAAGACATTGCGTGAGTGGACAGGTTTTTAATTGATATCTTGTCATGGATGGCCACTTTCTTTATTTCCATCTTTCAAGGTCTTGAATGTGCTGCACAGTATGGACTTTTCAAGGACTGATTTGTTTTGCTGTTGACAGCTGATTGGTGGTTGGGTGGTTGTGGTTCTTCTGCATAGAGCCTTTGTGGAGCTGCTGCTTGCCCCAGCTTCTAAAGTTCTCAACAGCTGGTTTGAGGTACCCTTCTAAGACACTGGGGACTCAGTGACCCTTCCAACCCTCATTGTTATTTGACAAGAAGGCTAGACTGCACAAAGTTAAATCAACTGAGAAGATGACTCAGCCTTCACATTGAGTTAGGAGAGGTGTTTGGAAAGCTTTACAATTGTTCAATTTCTGTAGATTGATCGATCAAGGGAGAGTTATTATGAAAGTGGTGGTAGGTCTGTTCTGATGCACTTATAAAGAGTGGGAGTCACAGAATCATTTCCTGTCACTACCTCAGAGAAAGCTCCAGTTTGTATTCAGCTGTTCTACACACTTTGACAATGATGCTCCAGTGTTGGGTATGGTGGTGAAGTTGTGAAAGCTCATACAATGGTCAAATCTGCTATGTGGGGACTGCAGTCAGATGTGCTGAAGGCAACATTGGCAACTGATGCAGTTATTGGAGCAATGGTTAGTGGTTTCAACCTTAGTTACAAATTGGAGTCTAAGGATAGGGATCCAGAGGAATGAACTAGATTCCAGGAAAAGATATTCTGACTTCCAATTTTTTTCATGCAGGCAAGTGTTCATACACCTGGCAGTGGATATGTGCTATTGCACCATGTGATGGGTGAAACTAATGGTGCTCGCGGCATATGGTCGTAAGTGTCTTCCTTGCTTTCTCAATTGGCTAAAAGTGGAGATGGTAATCTTTTCTCTGCATTGCTCTACTGTTCTCTTTTGAGGATGCTCATGACCTAGGACACCCAGGTTCGACATGTGTTACTGGAATTTTACTAAGATATTAAATCTAAGGCAGAGCATGTTGTGATTGGCTGCTTATTTCTCTAACATCAAATGGCTGTAATTCATCATGAATGCTTTGCAGACAACAACCTTCTGTTGTCAAATTCCCTAGTAGTCTCCTTAACAGTTGATTTGGTCTGGACTTGTGTTAGAAATGAGCAGTGTGCATTTGACAAGGACCTTCCTGTGGAGATTCACATGCTCTTCTGATGTATATCTGCTCATATACTAAGGAAATTAGTTGCAATTGGCAGGTATGTGGAAGGAGGAATGGGGTCTGTGTCAATGGCCATTGCTAGAGCAGCACAGGAAGCTGGTGCAACCTTAGTTACAAATGTGGAGGTTATGAACCTTCCTATAATGCTTTCGCTGCCAAATTGGAAAATACCTCACAATGGCATATGTCATCTTGCAAACTGCACCTGGGAGAGGGAGGGATTAATGTACAATCCTATCATGTATGATATACATTGAAATTGTTGCTTATTTTGCAGGCAAAGCAATTTTTGGTTGAAGAGCAATTTGAGAATATTGAGCGAGCAGTCACTGGGGTAAGCATCTTCTATACTGTGTATACTAGTTTGTATTGTAAAGGTTTTCATAGTGGTTATCTTATCACTTGTGAGTTATATGATGTTCAAAGTTTCCTCCTGCAAATAATACTATGTTACTATGATGGTGAACATGAGGACTGCAACTACTGTGGAGAGAGTGATTTGTCAGTAAAAAAGTTGTGTAATACTGCAGAAAAAATGACTGAAATCCAGTTCTTGAGATAGGCCTGGTTTGGTTAGTGGTCAGGTTGTTCTGGCTGATGGAACAGTTGTACGAGCAAAGCAAGTTCTCTCAAATGCTACACCAGCTGTTACATTCTTGGTAATCAACTCTCTACTTCCTAGCCATGTAATACTTGTTGCATCTATACATTCTGATGTCAGTATGCTACTTGTGTCCTCAACAGAAGGTGTGCTCATGAGATGAGGCATGATGAGGATCTCCTGTGATGTGATCTACTCTCTATGTAGGCCTCCCTATGTCTTCAGCTTAGATGCCTGCTTGTACAGGGACATGCTAAAATGAAATGAAGCTTACCCTCACAAGCTAATTGCAGCTTGAATGAGGATACAATTGACTTTTCTTATTAGGTATGTCTCTTGGGTGCAAGCCAACATCATAAACGAGTCTCCCAACTGCTTCCAGAAAAACCCAGCCTGCAGATTTTATATAATGGTTTGCCAGAAATTTGTGGCAGATTATTATTTACTTATCTACACCCACTGTCAGGAGCTGATGAAGTCAGCAGGTAGTCATGGCAGTGTGTCACTGCTATTCGTGATGAAGGTGATGGTCTGAAACTTTGTGGGCAACTCTCATAAGGTTATGACTGCAACCTCTGTCATGTTACCTTCAAATTGTTGTTGAGGAGATTTCTCTGCAATTTCATACATGTGTGATGTTGCAGAAGCTGATGCCTGATGATATCCTTCCTGACAAGTTTATGACTGGAGTCAGATGTATCGACTACAAATCTGTATGCTCCCTTATCTTGCTCTTGTCATCGCTTGTAATGAGTCCTCCAGTTGGAATAAGAGTGCACTCTGCAATCCTCTGTGACTATGGTCCTGCAACCTATTCTTGATTTGCCAAGACTGGTCAGTTGTGAAGACATCTAAGATGCTATTTTGGACAGTCTATATTCCACAAGGAGTCATTATGATTTGTGTGAGTTGGGGGCTGGATGAAACTCAAACCCTGACCCACAGCTTGTTGTAGTGGTCCTACCAGTCAACCTGCAACTGCACTAGACTCTGAACCTTGTGTACTTTTGTTTGAACCCAGAAGCAAATTAGTGAATTCTATGGATGCATGCCCAGGTTGACATTGCTGTTGGTTCATTGATGCATTCCTTGGGATGTCATGCGATTAGTTTGAAGCTGAATGTGAATGAGGTATTTGGATGGAAACATCAGGGAACAACAAAGATCAATGTGGCTGTGGATACTTTACCAAGGTTTTGGGCATGTCCACACTCAGGACTTGGGCCTGGACCTGAGCACTTTGGGACTATCCATCTTGGTGCTGACAGGTATCGAATGTTTTTGTCTAAACTGCATCAATTCCCTCTTTGAACATTCAAGGGCTTACAGTACTCATACATGTTACCATGCTGTGACTATCTGTGTGATTGGTGGTTGCAGCATGGATGAAATCGACATAGCCTATAAGGATGCCTTGAGAGGGAAACCATCCACAAGGCCTCTTATTGAAATGACAATTCCATCTGTCTTGGACGATACCATTGCACCCCCTGGTTGTGTCCAAACTAACTTTCATGTATATATAAGGTGGTCTTATAGTAGCAAAGAACCTGTCTTGGGAGTGTGTGTTCTGACAACTAGGTGATTGAGAGAGTCTTATTGAACAAGGTTGGTCGTGTGATATTGGGCTTCAAATACTTGCAGAATCAGGGAAGGGAAAGTTGAACTACTTTATCTTAGAAGTGCAAGATCTGTGGTTGATGTATTTTCAATGTGTCATTTTCTTTGTTTACCTGAGGTTTGTGGATCTACACAGCACATCTCATGTCTGGCTGAATGATCAGGAAAGCATGTGATCAACATGTTTGTACAATACACACCTTTCCACCTTACAGAAGGCAGCTGGGAAGACAAAGCAACTCGAGTATGTGGAACATCTCTTTAAGTCATAAGGTGTAACTGATTATGTACTGTAGTGAATTTGAAATCTGCCAGGGCAGTGCTAAGAGTTCAAGGTCTTGTAGAGAAAGCACAATTGACTATTAAGTGACCAACATTTTGTTTGACACTGCAGCTGGATATTATGGGTTCTGAATTATCCCTCAGCTGTTCAGGTCTCAGTAGCTAGCTTCAAATGATGTAGTCATCTGTTATGTACTACATGCCTTAAGACTTATATGTGGTAGCCTCCTTGTGCAGAATGCATTTGCAAAAACATGTTTTGACCTGGTGGATGAGTATGCTCCAGGCTTTACCTCGTCTGTTCTTGGTTATGACATGCTTACCCCACCTGATTTGGAGAAAGTTCTTGGCCTAACAGGTACATTTCATCAGACCTTCCATATGCTGTATCTCTAGTTTCTGTCTGAGTCTCTGGGCTGTCTCTCCTCCCTGCTCCAAGAGAGCTGTATCCCCTGGACTTTGTGGTTCTGTGTATGATTGTCTGGAGTTCTCAATCACACTTTAGCCTATCTGTCTCTTTATTTTACAGTCTGCCTGCTTGCTTATCTATAGTGGGGCCCTTTCTAACCACACATGGAACTTGACATAACCCAACCCAGGTTGGATGGATGCTCCAAATAGTCTTAAGAAAGTTCAGAGTCCCCAACATTTGTAAAGATAAGGTTGGGTACCTGTCCTCGTGCTGTAGTCACTGAGTGACAAAAGTGTTTCTTGTAGCCTTCCACCTGAAAAGATGTTTGTTTGGAAGTTGGGAGTTGCATACATCAACTACATCAATTCTAGAAGGATATGTGCAGGATGTCCCCACTCTCAACCACTACCCTCTACTAAGGCATCTCTTATGCCTTCAGCTTGGGTGCTTGCTCTTAGTGGGGTGAGCTAAAATGAGATGGAGCCTACCCTCACAGCTTCTTGCAGCTTAAATGAGGCTATGACTTGCTTTTTTATTAGCTATGCTGCTTGAATGCTAGCTCACATTGCGCCAGGCTTCCAGAAACTCAACATTAACTTCCAATGCAGGTTTTTGTTTAATTGTTTTCCTAAATTTTGAGCAGATTACTGCATACTTACAAGCAAGCCCAGCTTTCTACATATTTAAAAGTTTGACAATTAAGTCAAGGCTGTTACAACCCTGGTGTCCATAATTGTGCACTACATCTGTAGTAGAAACCACTGTATGAAGTCCTACTGTCAGGAGCTGATGAAGTTAGAATGAAGGTGATGTTCTGATACTTCTTCAGTGACACTTACAAGGTTAAGACTGCTCATTGTCATGTTTGCTTTGGTTTTGCTGGAATCAACAAAACATTTTTGCAGTTAACTATTTTTTGGATTTTTTCTAAGCAATCACAGTGGTCCATTTAATGGATGGCTATCAAATCCCAATATGGGCCAATGCCTGTAGATAGTGGAGCTTATACTTAGTTTTGGTTATGGCTTGGTCTGATATATAGAGTGTATTAATCCACACAGGGGGGAATATATTTCACGGTGCAATGGGGTTGGATGCACTCTTTCTTCTTCGACCTTTGAAGGGCTGGTGAGTGAATCTCTTTTGTTATCTTATTTAAATCTTTATTAAGTTGAGACACCAAAAACAATGTACAGTAGGGCCAAGACTGATGATCTTATGTCCTGTAGGTCTGGATATCGGACGCCTGTGAAAGGACTTTATCTGTGCGGTGCTGGTTCCCACCCAGGTGGTGGTGTCATGGGGGCACCAGGTCGAAATGCCGCTTCTGTTGTACTTCAGGACAGAACAAAATAGTATTTTCAGGTTTGTTCTCTTCATTTTAAAAAGAACTGTGGATTCACATCTTCCTCACAAATTCCATTCAAATTGTTGGACATACACAAGTTCCATAGTTGGTTTCAGAATTGTTGGTAATGAAGTTGTCATGTTTGCAGCATGGGTGCTGGAATACAGCTTGCATTCATTGTGTGAAGCGTGAACCAATAGAGCTCTTTGAAAGCATCCCTGAAGCTGTGTGTCAATCTGAATTGGGTGATACTTCTAATAATTATGCATCTTGCTCTGAATGGGACTTGATTATCTGGTGTGGATTCTCTCTCTAAAAGTAATTAGAAGCAGAGAAGAGAGAGGTTCTTCCTTGGTTGAAGAAGTAGCTGTTGCCCCTAATGAAATCTGTAGCTTTTTGAACAAAGAAGTCAGCAGGCACTCTCCTTTGTCACTCAACATTCTTCTCATTTTAGCTATGGCCATCGTTCAAACAACTTAGTGTCATCATCATCTTTTATTTGAAGACCTCGGTATTACCTAATAGTTTCATCCCTTACTTCTAATCTTCAGTTTGAACATTGCCTTTTCTTTATAGAAGCCTTGGTCCATGTTGATGACAATGCCTTTCTTTATCAGTGTAAATGTCGGCTGGCTTGTGACCTTATCCAACCTTCTGTTTGTGCATGTCTTCTCTCGTGTTTAAACAATTCATCAATAAAACAAAGGATTGGTTTGAGGATTCAACTTTCAAATGTTTGCATCATGAAACCTTGTGTGACATTTTTTTCTAATGACTCTTCTAACATCCATCAAACTCACATCTTTTCATGCTGAAGCTTATGTGTGGGAGTATCACATACTACAATTCCTAACACCAAAATTTTTAAATCACCTTTCCAATTAGGTTAAGGCTCTCACATCCTATGGTAGCCAATCTTCCTTGTAGTCAACCCATTGACCCTTTGTGTATCCATTTTTGAACCTATGGTAATGAGCACATTAGGATGATAATGCATTTGCCTCCATTGTTATTGCCACAAGCTAATGTACACGCTTGTGCAGATTTTGGGTGCACCCATTCAATTGATGGGTTGTTTTGAAGTCCACCCATCTACTTGTTGGGGTTCTTCTCAAAATATGAATGTTGGGTAACTGATTGAATCATGCCTCTATATCATTTTATTTTTTTCAGTTGTCACTTGCCTTTTTGATTTTAAAAAAATTGATTTGAAAGATTATGCAAGAATTGATTAAAATAAAACATGTCAATTTAAAAATGAATCAAAATTTGAATATAAAATTCGTTTTTGAGATATAAGTGTTTTTAATTAACTTGATGTTATTT
>Ga0116229_10006122_pt1 | contig 19451 bp, 12 predicted proteins | sample S1TSphgellanicum_3_FD_87313 | JGI IMG/M metagenome (GOLD analysis project Ga0116229, IMG submission 87313) | Host-associated microbial communities from peat moss isolated from Minnesota, USA - S1T2_Fc - Sphagnum magellanicum MG | ecosystem: Host-associated > Plants > Peat moss > Unclassified... | reverse complement strand
AGTTCAAATACGCCATCGGGCGCTACCCGTAACAGACAACAGTTTTTTGCTGATTCTTTTCAAAAAACAAGGCCTTCCCTGCTTCCTACGCTGCCACCGGCAACGCCGGCACGTCATTCGCAGACATCTGCTTCAGCCCGTAGATCGCCGTGCCGAGCAGCGCCGCGTTAACCGTAATGACCTTGATAGGAATGCCGGCCAGCATGTTGGCAAAACGGCCCTTGGCGGTAAACGCGCGCATGAAGGCGCCATCCTGCAGCAGCGGCACCAGGCGCGGCGGCAGGCCGCCCGCCAGAAACACGCCGCCCCTGGCCAGGACTTTCAGCGTCAGGTTGCCCGCCTCGGCGCCCCAGATATCGATGATGATACGCAACGTTGCCGCCGGCAACGGATTGTTTTCGGCATCGTTAAGTGCGGCTTCGATCAAATGCGGCGTACGGTCCGCCGCCGCATCGAGCATCGCGCGGAAGGCGGCACGTTCCGATGCGGGGTCGAGCGAGCGGAGGAATTCATAGACATTCGGTATGCCCGATCCGGAACAAACGCGTTCATAGGCGGTATGGCGGAATCGCTCGGTCAGAAAGCGCCACAGCAAGTCCTGAATGGTGTTGGTGGGCGCGAAATCGGTGTGGCCGCCCTCGGAGGCGCAGGGAATATACTCCGTGCCACCCCAGATCATGAAGGCTTCACCGAGACCGGTACCTGGCGCGATGACGGCGATCGGTGCGTGATCCACCGACGTGCCCACATTGATGTCGACCGTCTCGTCCGGCCGCAGATGCGGCACCGCATGAGCGATGGCTTCGAGGTCGTTCAACAGCGTGACACGGTCGAGCTTCATGGCGCCGGCGATCGTTACTTCATCCAGATCCCAGGCCAGATTGGTGATGTGAACGCGGCCCTGGCTCACCGGGCCTGCCACGTCGAAACAGGCCGCGGTGGCGGTGGCGCCGGTCCCGGCCAGGAATGCGTCCACGATCGGCTTCAAATCCTTGAAGTCGGCGCTGTTGAATTCCTGTTCCGCGATGAACGTGCGCGGTCCGTCCTTTGGCGAAACGAGCGCCAGGCGCGTGGTGGTCGCGCCGATGTCGCCGGCTATGAGCATCATGACTTCGCCGCCCACATGGACTGGATCTGTTCCAGCGACTGGCCTTTGGTCTCGGGCACCCGGAAGAAAATCCAGATCCAGGACGCGACGCAGAACAGGGCGAACAGCCAGAATGTCATGGAATTGCCGATCGCGCCGATGACGGTGAGAAAGAATTGGCTGACCAGGTAAGCGGAACCCCAATTGACGGCGGTGGCGACCGCCACCGCCCGGCCGCGGACGTGAGCCGGAAATACCTCGTTGATCACCGTCCACACCACCGGCCCCATGGAGAACGCAAAGCAGATGATGAAGCCGACGAGCGCGCAGAGCGTGACGATACCGGCGGTGGTGGGCGCGGCATTCACCAGCGGCACGGCGGCGCCGGCCATCGGCGCCACGATGAACCGGAAGGCGACGCCGACCGCGGTGAGGCTGATGGCCATGCCGGACAACCCTACGAGCAGCAGAAGGCGGCGCCCGATACGATCGATGAATGCAACCGCGATCAGGGTGGCGAGCACGTTGGTGCCGCCGATCGCCCAGGTGGTGACGGTGGTTTGCGACGATTGCGTCAGGAAGCCGGCCGAGGCGAAAATCTGATCGGCATAGTAGATGATCGCGTTGATGCCGGTGATCTGCTGAAACACCGCGAGCCCCACGGCGATCAGCAACGGACGCCGCCATTTCGAATCGAAAACCTCGCCCCAGGACGCTTTGCCGCCTTCCTCGCGCAAGGCCGCCTCGATTTCGTTCAACGGCGGCGCCGTATCGCGACCGGGCGCAATCTTGAGAAGCTCTTTCCTGGCCTTGTCCCGGCGGCCCATCATCATCAGCCAGCGCGGCGAGCGGGGTGCGAATATCGCGACCGCGAGCAGCAACGCGCCCGGAACGACGGCGGCGCCCAGCATCAGGCGCCACGTGTCGCTGTTGTCGTTGCTGGTGAGCGCGCCATCGACCAAATAGGCAATGAAAATGCCGATCGTGATCGCGAGCTGATAGATCGAAATGAAGGCGCCGCGCACCGCGGCCGGCGCCAGTTCGGCGGCATAGAGCGGCGCGGCGACCGCGGCGACGCCAACGCCGGCGCCGATCAGCAGGCGCCCGAACACCAGCACCATCGTATCCGGCGCCAGGGATTGCACAACGGCACCCGCAATGAACAACGCGGCCGCGATGAGCACGGTGAATTTGCGGCCGATACGGTCCGCCAGTTCACCGGCCGCAAGCGCGCCGAACAGCGCGCCGAGCGTGACGCCGCTGGTAACGACTTCGATGATCAGCGGACTGAGCGAGAAACGCGCGCGAATGCCGCTCAGCGCGCCGGAAATGACGCCCTGATCGTAGCCGAAGAGTCCGCCCGACAGGAGTACGACCGCCAGGACCACCAGAAGCCAGGGTGTAATGTGGGAGGAAGGAGATTTTGCCGTGCCTGGACCGCCGGGTGACGCCATGACCGTCCGGTTGACGCCGATATCGGGCCGCGGGGCGATGTCCATGCGCGCTGTCTCCGCTTGCAGATTATGTCGGCCAGGTTCGGGGCGACCGTTCGGGGCGACCGCTTTCGGGGCGACCGCTTTGCCCAACTCTTGGCGCCGGTGGCGCCGCGATCACAGGATCGGAAACTACCCATGGATGGCAGAAGAAAAAGCAGTTCCCGTTGAAAAAAACACCAGAAAATTGCCGAATCAACGGCGAGGTGCACCGGCCGCTTCGTCCGCCGGCCCGGGATGCGTACGTATTTTCCGAGGTTGACACCGCGCCGGGATGCCGGCATGACGAAACGGTGCGACGTTTCGGTATTAGCCTCACCCTGGTCCGACCGTGTCGAGGCCATTTTCGGCAATGATTTTTAGTTTATATGGCAGGTGCCGGCCAGGCCGCGTAAGCCAGGTCGCAAAAAGTTTTTTGGTGCTTTCTTTCAAAAAAGAACATCCCTGCTTTTGTTTTGATAAAGCAATATGAGCCAATCCGGCGCACTCCTTGTTCTCAACGCCGGATCCTCCAGCCTGAAGTTTGCGTTGTTCGATACCGCGCCTGCTCTGACCGAAACAGCGCGGGGTGAAGTGGAGAACCTGAACGCGGCGCCGCATCTGCGCGCGCGTGACGCGGCCGGAGCCGTGCTGGCCGAACGGCGCTGGCCCGAGGGCTGCACACAGGATTTTGCCACCGTGCTCGATGCTCTGCTGACCTTTACGGATGCGCATCTCGGGCCGGGCGGCCTGGCGGCGGTGGGGCACCGCGTGGTGCATGGCGGCATCGAGCACGCCGCGCCCGAACGCGTAACGCCCGGGTTGCTGGAGGCGCTGCAGGCCCTCGTCCCGCTCGATCCGTTGCACATGCCGGATAATCTGGCGCCGGTCCATGCGATCGCCGCGGCGCGGCCGGGGTTGCCCCAGGTCGTGTGCTTTGATACGGCGTTTCATCGCACCATGCCGCTGGAGGCTGCGAGCTTCGCGCTGCCGCGCGCGATGACCGACGCCGGCGTGCGCCGCTACGGGTTCCACGGTCTGTCCTTCGAATACATCGCCATGGCATTGGCGCGCGAGGCGCCGGCCCTGGCGCGCGGGCGCGTCATTGCCGCCCATCTCGGCGCCGGTGCCAGCCTGTGCGCCCTGCAAGGCGGCAAGAGCATCGCCACCACGTTCGGCTTCAGCGTGCTCGACGGGCTTGTCATGGCCACGCGGTGCGGCAGCCTGGACCCTGGCGTGATTTTCTATCTCGCCCGGCAAGGCCGAGCCCTGAACGACATCGAGGACACACTCTATCACCGCTCCGGTCTGCTCGGCGTCTCCGGCATCAGCGGCGATGTGCGCGTGCTGTTGGCGCGTTCGGACGCCCATGCACGCGAGGCGATCGAGCTGTTCACCTACCGCGTTGCCTGCGAGGCCGGTGCCCTGGTCAGCGCCCTGCAAGGGCTTGACGGGCTCATCTTCACCGCCGGCATCGGCGAGAACGCACCCGCCATTCGTGCAGCCATTTGCGCGCGCCTTGGCTGGCTTGGCATTCGCCTGGATGCGGCCGCCAACGCGAAAGGCGCCAACTGCATCAGCGCGCCGGATAGCACCGTGGCGGTGCGGGTCATTGCGACCGACGAAGAAGCCATGATCGCGCATCATACGCAGGATGTCTTGCGTCTTTGAAAACAGGCAGTTCCCGGTTTCGAAAAAGCACTGCCTGCTGCCTTGTCTTTTCAATCTCTGGCCTAACCTCACAGCATGCTGCTTGCGGATCGCTTCCGGTTCCACATGGCGTGAAGCTGTCGTCGTGGGATCATGCAGGGCGCGCGATTTCAGCACGTCGATGACGATCCGCGCCACGATCAGCCGCGCATCCGGTTTTCTTCCGCCGGCACGATGGACCAAGGCACGTCCGGCGTGCGGGTCGCGAAACCGCCTCGTCATTTCTGCGTCGCCCTCATCCCAACCTGATGGTTGCCGGCATAAGTAGTTTCCGAATCTGTGGCAGGCAGAGGGCTCACATTAGGTTGCCGGTCGCCCGCGCCCACGCCGGCCGCCCGGTATGCACGGCGGCGGTGCGTGGAAATACGCAGAAAGAACAGGGGCTACGCGCATGGATTCCGTCACATTGAAGGCAGACCCCGGCACATTGAAGGCAGACCCCGGCGCCTGCTTCGAACATCACGGCGAAACCGGCGGACAGGCCACTTCGGGTGCCGGGGAATTGCGGCGAATGCATGCCTGCTGGCGGTAGCGCAGAAGCTGACGCATGCGCTGCACCATCGCGCATGTTGCAACGTTGCTGCACTGCGCGGCGACTGCGCCGCGTCGATGGAACACGAATATGCCTGAGCGGCGTGAGGCCGGGCCGGGACTTTATTGTATCCGGCATGGCGAAGCGGCTTGGTCGCCCGCCTGAGCAGCACCCTGAATGGAATTGCTTTGTCGATGGCTGCACTGGCGGTGAAATTGAAACTTGGCGCACGGTGCCCAGATGGCACCTACCCGAATTGAAAAAAGTCTCTTGCTTCTTTTCTTCAGAAAAGAAGGCCTTCCTTACTTTCTTCATTCTGCTGAGCGCCGGTGCCCACGCGCAGCCAATCGACAAAACCATAGGCACCGACCCGGCCTTGACGGCCGTGACAGAAGCAATGCCGCCGTCCTTTGTGGCAAATCTGCCGCCGACGCAGGCGATCGATGCGCCACCGACGGTTAACCTGTTTGGCGTATGGGGCGGTTTGCAGCCGTGGCTGCTGACCAACGGCATCAATATCCAGCTCGATGCGCTGACCGAATTTGCCGGCAATGTCAGCGGCGGCACACGGCTTGGGGCTACGTTCGCCAACCAGATCGGCTTCCAGAACGACGTCAACTGGGAGCGTCTGGCCGGGATGACAGGCCTGTCCACGCACGTTGTGCTGGTCAGCCGCTCCGGCAGCAGCGACAGCCAGCTGTTCGGCGACAATCTGTCGCCGGTGCAGGAAATCTACGGCTCCGGCGGCGATGTCGGCGTGCATTTCGTCTCCGCCTACGCGGAGGAAACCCTGTTCGACAAGCGGTTGGACGTCGCGGCCGGCCGGATGAACGTGGAGAATGATTTCGGTTCCTCCTCGTTATATTGCAACTATCTCAACAACGGGCTGTGCGGCGACCCCAAGGCGCTGCCCGGCGGCGATTACGGGCACAGCGCCTATCCGGACGCCGTATGGGGCGGGCGGGTGCGCGGGACGGTCGCGCCGGACATCAACATCACGGTTGGGGCCTACGAGGCAAACCGCGGCATCTATACCGATGAATATTTCCGGAGCGGTTTCAAGTTCGACAGTGCGCAGGATAGCGGCACCTATTTCCCGGCCGAAATCGCCTGGACCCCGAAATTCGGGCCGGACAACATGCCGGGCCATTACAAGATAGGTGCGGGTTACGATACCTCCGGCGGCTATCAGGATTTTGGCAACGCGCTCGCCGCCGCCGGCGTGCCGGGTTTTACGCAGCGCAGCCGGCGCGGCAATACGCAGTTCTGGGCGCTTGCGGATCAGATGCTCCTCCGCCACGGCCCGGGCAAGGCCAGCGGGATCATTGCCCTGGCCGGGTTCGTCCATAACGACCCGAACAATTCGGTGTATGCGGAGCAGTATTTCGCCGGTTTGCTCGATCGCGGAGTCTGGCCGTCACGCCCGGCGGACACGATGGCGCTCCTATTCATTCACGAAACGATCAGCGGCCGGCTGGGCAATGTGCAGGGGGTGGACCAGGCGCTCGATCTGCCTTACAGCAACGGCGCCACCGGCATTCAGGGGCACGAGGAGATCCTGGAGGCAAACTACGACATCCATGTGTATCGCAGCGTCAGCCTGCAACCGGACGTGCAATATATTATCCATCCCAACGGGCAAACAAATATCAGCGATGCCCTGGTGCTTGGGTTCAGGGCGCATGTGGCGTTTTGAAATCAGCGACCGCCCCGCACGCGGCGCCGGTTCGTATCGGGGCGACAATGGCAGCCTTGTGCATGGCAGTGTTCCTTCCTGTGATTGCTGTTGCGGGTCCAACTCAGACTGAGCCGGTCGCCAGTCCGTGGACAGGAAGCCGGGCTGCCAGGCGAGAGTCGCGCCGGTTTCCGGTGCCCCTGCCGATTTTCTGGGGCGATGCTTTTTCCTACGATCTTATCCTGATCAATTGTATCCTTTTCCGCCTGCCGTTGTTGCCTGCGGTTCCGCAATGAGCCGGCCGGCCTGATCGAACAGGTTGTCCGGCTCGCAGCTGCGCAGCGCCTTTTTGAACGAAACAACCAAGGACCTTTTGCGCTCTTTGGGGCGTGCTGTTGATCCGGCCGCGTCAGCTTCACGCGCAGCCGCGCTCAGCCACGGGAAGCCCTCGCCCTGCTTGACAAGCGGTCACAAATTGGCCCCATGACCGGCATGGACCACCAGGATTTGGATACCATCGTCGGCTGGACCGACGGGTTCAGGAAGGGTTATATCGAAGGGTGGGCGTGGCGGCCGAACCGCCCGCACGACACGGTTGTTGTCCAGCTCTTCGTGGATGGCGTTCTTGCGGGTGAGGCATCGGCTTGCCTGCCGCGCCCCGACCTGAGCACCGCCGGCATCGGGCACGGTCAGCACGCTTTTGCCATTCCCCTGCTGATCGAACCGGATGCGCCGCCGGTGATGCACCTGACCGTCCGGGCCAAGGACGGGCCGGTGCTCCCGTCAGGTGAAATCGACTTCGCAACCTCCGAGCAAACCCGGGCGGAACTCGCCCTGCGTCGATCGGTTGACCATCTGGAAAAAGTATTCGGTCCGATCACATCGAACAGCGCTCGGTCGTCGCGCGAAATGGCGGCTGAACCGGCGCCACACTTGCATTTCGTGCTGTATGCCAGCCGGGGCCACGCGGCGGCGTCCGCCGTCCTCGGCGCGCCTGAGTATAGCTACGTGTTCGTTCTGCGCGGCTTCCGCGAAATACTGCGTCAACTCGGCATCGTGCATATCGTGCAGGACCCCGCAGGCGCCGACGGCATTTTCGCGGCGTGTCTCGAGCGTGGTGAATCGTGCTTGCTGTTTTCCTTCACGCCGCCGCAAAACACGCCGCTGGGGTTGCGATGCCCGACAATTCCCGTCATTGCGTGGGAATTCGGCAGCATCCCGACCGGCGGCTGGCCGGGTGATTGGCGCGAGGATTGGCGCTATGTGCTGCGTCAGACAGGACGCGCCATTACAATTTCCGGGTTCGCCGCGCGCGCGATACGCGCCACCATGGGGGCGGAATATCCGGTTGCCGTCGTTCCGACTCCGGTTTGGGATCGCCAGGCGCGCCTGCGATCCCGGCTGGCGGGCCCGGATGCTGTGGCACCGGGCGGTCCGGTCACGCTCTCATTCGATGGTTTCACCTGGGACTCTCGTCACGTGACCCTGTCGGCTGCGATGCATGCGCCGCCGCCGGTTATTGCCAAACCGGAGCAACCGGCTGCGCTGCCGATGCGTGGCGCTCAGCTTGCCCTCGCGCAAGCAAGTGCGCAGGCAAGTGCGGAGGCGAATGCGCAAGCGCAAGCGCGTGCCGAGGCGCGTGCGCAAGCGGACGCCGCCGGGCAGGAGATCGATCCGGCTCCGCCTGACGCATCGAACAGGCCGGGCCGCAGGCTGCTTATGACCGCGTTGCTGGCGCGGCAATGGTATCGCGACGTCCTACGCGATAGGCTGCCGCCGCCGATCGCGCGCGGGCTGAGCCGGGCCGGACGTGCCCTGCTGCGCAGCAGGGCCGCCTTGGCGCCCGCGTCGGGGGGTCCCGCGTCGGTGGGCCCCGCGTCGGGGGGGGACGTGCCATACGCCGACCCCGAACCGCCGCCGACCGCCCGCTATCTGCCGGTCGGAGACCCCGGCAATCCGGTGTCTGCGACCGCTCCCCCGCGCTATTTGCCCGCGCCCGATCAGCCGCCGCTGCCGGAGCCGGAACTCGCCGATTTCAGTCCCGATCCCTATCCGCGCGCCCCGGCGGCTGCGTCCAGGCGCGCGACCGCCACGCTCGAAGGTCTGATTTTCACCGCGGTGCTGTCGCCCAAGGATGGCCGCAAGAACTGGCAGGATATTCTGACCGCGTTCTGCACAATGTTCCGTGCAACCGGTGACGCGACGCTGGTCTTGAAAATGATCGGCAACGATCCGGCATTCTGGTGGTGGGAATTCCATGACATCGTCAGGGCGCTGCCGCCTTTTGCCTGCCGCGTGCTTGTCATCAATGGTTTTCTGGATGATCCTGCATATGCTGATCTGATTGCGGCCACGCATTTCGTTGTCAATGCGTCGTTGGCCGAGGGGCAGTGCCTGCCGCTGGTCGAATTCATGTCCGCCGCGCGGCCGGCGATCGCCCCGCTGCACACGGCGATGCTGGATTACATTACGCCGGACAACGCATTGATCGTTGCGTCCGATGTCGAATTCTGTTCGTTCCCGCACGACCCGCGTAACATGTTGACAACGACGCGGTACCGTATCGAATGGCCTTCGCTCTGCGCCGCGTTCGCGGCCGCCGCCGGCATCGTCCGCGATAATCCGGTGCGTTACGCGGCGCTGGCGGAGAACGCCGCATCCAGCATGCGCGCCTATTGTTCGGATGCGACGGCGGGCCGGGCGCTGGCAGGTTTTCTCGGGCTCGGCGACGAGGTACAAAGGCGGGCCGGCTGGCAGCCTCGGGCGGCGGCCGCGGCGGAACCGTTGCTGTCGCCGCCGGGCGACGGGCTGTTCGGCGCGGCGGAGGCCCTGGCATGATCATTATGGCCTACACGGCGTTCAACGCCGCCTCGATCGGCGATGCGCTGGGAGCGCCCGAATACAGCTACTGGTTCGTCAGACGTGCGTTCAGGCCCGTATTGGAGCGCTTCGGCGTTGTCGTCCCGGTGACCGATCCGCAGCGCGAGGTGCCGGCGATATGCGCCAGTGCCGCGGCGCACGGGCAGGATTGCGTGTTCTTCTCGTTTGAACCTCCGCACAAAACGGTGCTGGGTCTGCCGTGCCGGACCATACCGGTCTTCGCCTGGGAGTTCGATACGATACCGGACGAGGCGTGGGGTGACGATCCCCGCAACGATTGGCGCGCCGTGCTGGCCGAAACCGGATGTGCCATCACACACAGCGATTTCAGCGTGGCGGCAATAAGGCGCGCCATGGGCCAGGATTACCCGGCCTGGAGTATTCCGGCGCCTGTCTATGACGCCAACGCAATGTTCGCCCGAGAGGCGCAACCCTCTCAGCGTGTCACCACCTTGTCGTTCAGCGGGCTGGTCATCGATTCACGCCTGGTGGACCTCGAATTATTCTCGATGAGCAGATCGTACTCCGACGGGCTGGAGGCGTTGCGCGGCCTGGCCCGTTATCTGCGGGAGGCGTCGCCCCGAACCAGCGTCACGCTCGGCGGCGTGGTGTACACCGCGGTGTTCAATCCGATCGATGGCAGAAAGAACTTCAACGATCTGCTCGGCGGTTTTCTATGGGCGTTCCGCGATGTCGAGGATGCCACCCTGATCCTGAAGATCACGCATTTCGACCCGGTGCGCGGCATGATGCCGGTGCTGGCCGATCTGGCCAAGCACGGACGCTACAAATGCCGCGTGCTGCTGCTGCACGGAATGTTGCCGGACGCCGAGTATCGCGACCTGGTGCGCCTGACCAGCTACGCGGTGAATGCGTCCACCAACGAAGGGCAGTGTCTGCCGCTCATGGAATTCATGTCGGCGGGACGGCCGGCGATCTCGCCCGCCCACACCGCAATGCTGAACTATATAGGTCCGGACAACAGCTTCGTGGTCAGGCACAGCGACCGGCTGGCGGTGTGGCCGCACGATCCGCGGCAGACTTACCGCAGCCGCCGGCACATGGTCAGCGTCGGCGCCCTGATTGCGGCATATCGGGAAAGTTACGCCGTTGCCAAACACGATCCGGCGCGCTACGCGGCGATGTCGGCAGCGGCAAACGCGGCGTTGAAGAATTTCTGCAGCGTCGATATCGCCGCGCAACGTCTGGCGGAGGTGCTTGGCGTGGATGTGCCGGAGCGCACCACCGCAGCCGCGACACGCAAGAACATGCTCGTCGAGGGATAACCCTATGCAGTCGCCCACCGCCGCCATCCTGGCGGAACTCGAACAGCTCGCCCATTCCGACCCCGATGCCATTGCCGCACTCGCCAGGCTTGGCGGCCAGGTGGATCCGTTCCTGCTCGGTCTGCACGATGCGCAATTGAGCGGCTGGTACAATCACGAAACCAGCGAATTGATGACCGGCTTTTCGATCGGGCCGGACGATCTGGTGATCGATGTCGGCTGCGGCGACGGCGGCGCGCTGAGATTTTGCGCTGAAAAGGGTGCCCGCGTCATTCTGGCCGACCAGGACGCCGAACGGGTGACGCGCGCGGAATCGTGGATCGCCGCGCAAGCGCCGGGGCGGGTGCAGAAATACATCACCGACGGCAACCCGCTGCCGCTGCCGGATGCGCATGTCAGCCGCGTGATCTGCATGGAAATGCTGGAACATGTCGATGATCCCGCCGTCATCATGGCGGAATTGGTCCGCATCGGCAAGCCGGGGGCGCGCTACCTGATTACGGTTCCCGATACGGTGCAGGAGAAGCTGCAACTTCATCTGGCGCCGGCGAGCTATTTCGAAAAACCAAATCACCTGCGAATCTTCGAGCGCGCCGAATTCGACCGGCTGGTGCTGAATGCCGGCCTCGTCATCGAACGCCGCAGCTATTATGGATTCTATTGGGCCATGTGGTGGCTGCTGTTTTGGGAGTGCAACATAGACTTCGTGGGCATGCCGCGGCACCCCGTGCTGGACAACTGGGCGCGCACCTGGGCGGCGGTACTGGCAACCGAGGGCGGCGTGAAAGTGAAACATTTATTCGACCGCTTCATGCCGAAGAACCAGGTGATTGTCGCCAGCAAGCCGGGGTGACGTATCGGCCAGGCAAGGAAGTATTTCGTCTTTGAAAGCAAGAAACGAAAAACCTTGTGTCGTTCGCCGGATCGAGGACATCGAGATCCTGCGTGCGCTTGCCATCACCCTGGTGCTGATCGAACATAGCGTCTGGAACCTCGTCTTCGACGTGCCCTGGCTGTTGCGGCTGCTGCGGGCGGTGCCGATGTGGTGCGGCGTCGATCTGTTTTTCGCCGTATCCGGCTTCGTCATTACACGCGGTCTGCTGCCGGCGCTGCGCGACGGCGCCCCCCGCGTGGTGCTGCCGCGTTTCTGGCTGAGGCGGGCATTCCGGTTATGGCCCGCGTCATGGTTTTGGCTCGGGTTGATTGTTCTGGGCAGCGTGCTATTCCGCAATCCGCCATTCATGGGCACAGCTTCCCTCAATTGGCGCGGCGCGTTGGCGGGCGCATTCGGCTTTGCCAATATCCGTTTCGCGCAGAATGGTTTCGGCCGTGCGTACGGCGCCAGCTTTCCGTATTGGAGCTTGTCGCTGGAAGAACAATTCTATGTGGTTCTGCCGTTGCTGATCCTGCTTGCGCGCCGCCACCTCGCTGTGGTAGTGTCGCTTTTGTTGCTGGTGCAGATGCCGCTCGCGCATGACCGGCTCTATTTCTTCACGCGTACCGACGGCCTGCTATGGGGCGTGCTGATTGCATCATCGCCGGCGCTGTCGCGGTGTGGCGGCACCGTTGCGCGCGCGCTTGCCGCGTGGCCCGGCGCGGGTTTTTTGGTCGCGGCGGTGTCGCTCGCAGGGATGTCGCAACTCTCCCCGCCGTTCGAGCAATCGCCGCCGTTTCGATTGGGCCTGCTTGCCATGTTCGCGGCACTGCCGGTCTGGCTGGCGGCTTGCGACGCTGATCTGTTCGCAGCCGGGCGGCTTCAGCCGGCATTGCTTTGGCTCGGCAGCCGGTCCTACGCACTTTACCTCTGTCATGTGCCGGTGTTTCAGTGCGCGGCGGCGCTATCGCATTGGTGGCCGCCGGCGGCGCATCTGCTGCCGGACCATGGCGAGTTGCGCAGCGCGCTGATCGGCCTGGTGTTGCTGGCGGCGGCGGCTGAATTCACCTATCGCGTTGCCGAAACGCCGTTGCGGCGGCTGGGAAGCCGGTTGGCGGCGCCGGGAAGCGATGCGCCCGCCGAAACAACGCGCCAAGGCCAAGCGCAATGATCGTGACCGCACCCAGTGCGCTCAGCACCGCCATCGTCCGCGCATGCGGCGGACGATACGCCCAGACGATGCCGGCATGCCCGGCCGGCAACGCCACCGACTGGAACATGCCGTCGGCCTGGTAGATTGTTGCTTTTTCGCCATTGATCCGCGCGTGCCATCCGGTCAGCCACAGTTCGCGCCGCAGCAGCGTGGCAGGTGCCGCGCAATCGGCCTCCTGCCGCAGCCGGCTTTCGATGCGTAGCCGGCACGGTGCGCCGCGCGCCTCGGCATAGGGCGCGTGCGGCACGGTGTAGACGCGGCTGTGGCCGTCATCGAAAGTCAAGGCCATGCCAGGCAACTTATCGGCCGCGAACGGGTCGTCCGCCGCCGCGGTCACCACGTAGCCGACATCGGCCGCCTCAAGCTGCGCGGCGCTGGCGCGCAACGCCGCCACCTGATATGTTCCCGATGTCAGGAACCCCAATCCGTAGATAGACGCATCGATACCGCCGCCGATCCGCTTCGCAGCGTCTTCCCACGCCAACGGTGCCGGGATCATATCGGCCTGGATCGCATCAAACCCGAATAAGGCGCCGTAATTGAGCGGCACCTGGTCCTTCACGGAATAGACGCGCGTGAACGCGGCGTGACGCTGCAAATAGTCGACCGCGCCCAGCGCCTGCCGTTCCGGTCGGTATCCCGCCAATTCCGGCAGCGCAAAATGGAGTCCCGCGTCGAGTAGCAGGGCGGTGGCAAGGATGGCGGCGCCTGCCCGGCGCGGCGGATATGCGAGCCATGCGACGATTATGCCTACCACAATGGCTGCCTCGATGAGGCTTCCAATGACGAACACGCACGAAACAGGGTTCCCCCAGGCAATACGTTCCGCTCGGGCGGCGAGCAGCAGCACAGCAGAGGCAAGGACGATGGTGAGCGCGGCCGCAGTCCATGCCCGCGGCGCCGGCATTTTGCCGCGGCGCCAATCGTCGGCCGCCAGGGCGGCCAGAACGGCGGCGGCAAATTCCATCGATGGCATACCGTAACGCGTCATCTGCACCTGGTTCAGCACCGGCGTGCCGGCCCACACGGCATGGCACAGCGTCTCGCCGAAAAACGCGCAGAGCCAGAATACGATCCAGCCAGCGAGCGCCAGCCGCATGCCGCGCAAGCGCACCCCTCCGCACAGCGAAACGAGGGCGAGGCAGGCGATTCCGGGACCGAAATAGCCGCCATCATCAGTCCAGTCGGTCAGATGGATATCGCGATACGGTGGCCCAAAAAGGCTTGGAAAGAGCAGGGCAGCCGCCTGCCCGGCGGAAAAGTGGTTCAGGCGCACAAAGGCATGCGAGGCGACCGACGCGTCTTGCAACAGGTCGAGAAAGCAGATCCAGGCGGGCGCCGAGAGGGCCAGGCCGGCGCATCCCCCCACCATGATCTTGCCGGCCAGGGCCACACGCCGGCCCGCGGGCACCCGGAACAGCGCCGTGACTGCCCAAACACCGGCCAGCAACCCGTCCATGAAGGCAGTTTCAGGGAAGCCTGCGAGCAGGGAATAGGCCAATCCGAGTGCGATCCAGATCGTGCCACCGGCCTGACCCAGGGCTGCCTGGCGGCGGCTGCGTTCCAGCCCGAACACCAGGGCCGGCAGAAAGGCGATCGGCAGGATCATGGAATGGCCGAACCAGGCGAACGAGCCGTTCAGCGCGAAGGCGCCGCCGCCGACCGAGGCGGCAAACCGGCCAAGTTCCAACGCCCGCAGCACGGCGAAGGTGAACAGTCCGGACAGCACCTGCATGATGAGCTTGAGCAGGACCACGCCGGCCGAGGCGTGCAGGAGGAGCACGAAGGGCATAAAAAATGCCGCGGGCTGCGCCTCCGCCGCCAGCGGCAGGCCAAGCCCGAGGTCGGGCGTCCACCACGGCACCGTGCCGGCCAGCCACGCATTGGCGGCGGCGCCGCCCAGTGCCTGAAGCGTGCCGCCGACATTGCCATCGATCGTGCAGGAGCCTGCCAGGATATGGCGGGGCGGCGCCGCCATCAAACCGGTTGCGCCATAAAGCGGGTTGCAGGTGACCCAGCCGCCGGCCTCGGGCAGGTGCGCCAGCACCGGCACGGCGGCCATCAGCAGGATCGGCCACCAGAAGGCCCAGCCACGCATGTCGGCGCGGCGATCGTCCGGCGCGGCGGGCGGCGACATGCCTCACTTCCTCTATCCAGCGCGACACGGCGTGGGCCCGTGGACTGGAGACGCGGCGCAGGCTACCGCACAAGCCGTGGTCACGGCCAGTCCGGGCATTGACCCGTCGTGGGTCAGTTTGAGCGGGACCGGCCCGCCGGGGGTGGGGGCGGGCACCGATCAAACTGACCACTCCCCATTGACCAGTCGGATCGCGGGCGTTGACCATCATGCAGGGCCGGTGGGCAGGAATGATCTCGGCCGTCGCGCTGCTGCTGCTGCCGCTGCTGTCGCATGGGCCCGCGTTCGGCTTCGGCCATGATTGCGATCCGCTGCCCGGCTTTAGCGGCCTGGCGTCCGGGGGGCGGCCTGCCACCTGGGCCGGCCAGTGCCTCATCGATGGAAATGCCGGGCAAACCCTGCAGGCGCTGGGCCACCTTGTCGCCGAGGATTGGCTCGGCTTCACCGTGCCGTGGTGGAATCCCTATGCCGGCATCGGCATGCCGTTGGCGGCGGAGATGCAGCCGGCCGCGTTCTTCCTGCCATTCATTCTGCTGCTGCATTTCGCCAACGGGCTGTTGCTGCTGAAGATCGCGGTGCAGATCACGGCGGGGGCCTGCATGCTGTTCTGCTTGCGGCGCCTGCGGCTGGGGCGGGGGGCGGCGATGTTCGGTGCGCTGCTGTACGAGCTTGACGGCAGCTTTGCCTGGTATGGCGACGCCCCGATGCTGCCTCTGCCATTCCTGCCGCTGCTGGTGGGCGGCATTGAACAGGCCCGTGCCGCGGCTCTGCAAGGACGACCGGGTGGCACGCCGGCGATCGCATGTGGGCTGGGATTTTCACTGCTCGCCGGATTTCCGGAAACCGCCTTTTTGGACGGCATCCTGGCGGCATTCTGGGCGGGGATTCGCCTTGCGGCGTCGCCCCCGGCGGCACGGGGACGAATGTTTGGAAAGCTGGTGGCAGGCGGCGTGATCGGCCTCGCACTTGCCGCGCCCGCGCTGGTCAGTTTCCTGGATTACCTCGCCGCGGGCGCGGTGACGTTCCGGGGGCTTGTGGGTAGCGCGGTACTGGGGGCTGGGCAAGCGGCGGTTCTGGTGCTGCCGACAGTGTTTGGACCGCCCTATAGCGACTTCGCCGTCGATTGGGGCGGCGTCGGCGGCTATCTGGGGCCGGCGCTGCTGCTGCCCGGTCTGGTTGCACTGACCTGGCGTGGCTCATACGCGTGGTTACGCGGCCTTGCCGCTGGCTGGACGGCGTTCTGGCTGGCGGTGTTTCTGGGCGAGCCCGTCGCGCGGCATGTATGGCAGGCGGTGCCGGTGCTGAACCAGGCCGTGGTGACGCGCTACGCCATGCCATCGATCGCGTTCCTGTGGACCATACTGGCGGCCTTGGGATGGCAGCGCCTCCGCACCGGCGAGACGCGCTGCTGGTTGGCACCGTTACTGTTTGGGGTGTTGGCGGCGACGGCGGTGCTGCATGCGGCTCATGCGGGGCGTCTCGGTGCGACCCCCTGGTTGCCGACAGTGTCTGCGGCGTGGCTGACCTTCGTGTGGACCATGATCGTGACCGCCCTGTTCGCGTTGCTGACGTGCCGGCAGGCGGATCCGGCACGCGTGCCACGATTGTGTGCGGCTGCTTCGGTGCTGCTGGCCGATGCGTATGTCGGTTTCATCGTGCCGCAGATGGCGGGCGGGAAGCCGGCGGTGCTCGACCTGTCGCCCGTTGCGTTCCTGCGCGCGCAGCCTGGCCTGGCGCGCAGTTATGCGCTGGATGGTCTGCTGGAGCCGAACTACGGATCGTATTTCGGCATCCCGACCTTGCAGGCTTTTTCACTGCCGGCGCCGGCGCTTTGGGCGGCTTATGCGCCGCAACTCGATCCACGCATCATGGGGGAGATGTTCGCGCCCAGCGGCCTGGCGGCGCAGGCGGCCCGGCTGCAAGCCGCGCGCGCCAGGTTCGAGGATGCCGGCGTCGGCTATGTGCTGGTGCCGCCGAAGGACGACACGATCGCGCCGCTGCACGACCTGGGTTTCGTTCCGGTGTTCGAGAGCGGGGCCGCCCGTATCTATCGTCTGGCGGGCGCCAAACCGTATTTCGACGTGACGTCCGGCGGGCCGTGCCCGGTTGCGCCGCTGGACCGCCTGACGGCGGATGTGAGGTGCGCGGCGGCGGGAGTGCTGCTGCGGCGGGAAATGTTCGATCCCGGTTGGCATGCGACGCTTAACGGCAGGAAAATCGGGGTGTTCAGGGCGGACGGGGTGTTTCAGGCCGTCATGCTGCCGGCGGGGCCGGGGCGGATTGAATTCTTCTATAGGCCGCCGCATGCGCGGTTGATGGCGGGGTTGCTGGCGGCGGGGGTCGGGGCGCTGGCGCTCGGGGCTACGGGCGGACAATTTCGCATCCGGTGTCGGCACCTTGGCGCGGGTGGCCGATATCGAACTTGAACAGAAAGGCGGGAAACTCGGTGCTGTCGCAAACGACGCGCCAGTCGGCGCGGCGCAGCGGCCATACCTGGGTGACGCTGTGGCGCAGGATGGTCCAGTGCGCGCCGGCGCGGGCGAGGTCATCGAGGAAGAACAATTCCATGCCGGTCCAGCCGAAATCGACGGTGGTGCCGGGGGGGAGCGTGGCGATGAAGCGGCGGACCCTGGCGATGTCGGCGGCGGGAACCACGTCGCGGTGCAGCATTGCGGGGTGCGGCAGCAGGGGGCGCAGGGCGTCGGTGATGCGCCATCCGATCACGGCGGACAAAATGATGGCGGCGGCGGCGAGGGGGATGTCGCGGCTTGTAGAGGTGGGGGGGGTGGCGAGGAGCGCCACGGCGATCAGGGCGAAGCCGAGGGGCTGGCCGTAATCGTACCAGAGTTCGTGGCCGTTATGGGCCTGCACCAGAAAGGCGAGGCCGAACAGGGCGGGGTCGAAGCGGCGGCGCGACAGGAGGGCGGCGGCGGCCAGGGCGGCGGCGGCCAGCATCGGCCAGAGGGGGTGCGCGGGGTCGTTATTGGCGATGAATTCCTTGAGGGCGAACTGCATCGCCATGTCGGCCTGAAAGCCGGGCCAGTTGCGGGCGATGTCGACGGCGTAGGCTGCCCAGGCGAGCGCGGCGGCGGTCATTGCCAGGCAGTCGGCGGCGCCGGGGCGGGGAAATTGGCGGCGGCGGGCGCCGGCGATGAAGGCGATCGCGACGGGGGGGACGAAATATATGGCGTTGACGTGGATCAGTCCGGCCGCGGCGACGCACGCGGCGGCGACGAAGGGACGGCCGGCGGTGGTGGCGCGCAGGGCCAGCAGGATGACGGCGGCGAAGGGCATTTCCATGCGGGCGACGTTGGTGTCGATGAGCATGAAGGGGGTGGCGAAGGCGATGGCGACGGCCGATGCGGCGGCGACGCGGCGCCAGCCGGCGCAGAGGCGCCAGGCGAGCGAGGCGGCGAGAGCCAATGATATGAGACACGCGATGGTGGAGACCCAGCGGGCGAGGGCGTAGCTGTAGCCGGCGACGCGGAACAGGGCGGCGAGCAGGAGCATGTAGCCGGGGGGCATCCACATGACGACGCGGTCGGGGTTGAGGCCGGGGTCGAAAAAGCTGCCGGTGCGGGCGAAATCGAAGGCGGGGGCGACGAAGCCGGTTTCGTCGGGCCAGGGGACCGGGAACTGGAAGCCGAGCAGGGCGCGGACGGCGAGGATTGCGCACGCGGCGAGCAGGAGCGGGGCGGCGAAGAGGGTGCGCCCGGGGTGCATCAGGGTCGGGGGCCTTGGACGTTGTGGGGGTAATCCGCGTACATGTTAGGTGATGGAGGCGGCTTGTGTGCGGATAATTGCGCCGTCTCCTCAGCGTGCGATCGGTTCAGGTTGACATGGTTTGAACGGCCGATCGCGCTCCAACCCGTTGTTTGAGAGCGTGAGCAACGCCGCCGGTTATTCAACCTCGAGCGATCACGCTCCAAGTCATGGAGTCTGGGGACGGGCCCCCGTCGTGGATATGCACGCTGGGCGTGACGTGCGAATGCACGCTGGGCGTGACGTGCGAATGCACGCTGGGCGTGATGGGGTGGAGGGGCGGCGCGCCCGCCTTGTTCCTTCTTCTTTTTGATACTTGTTTCTTATGTGGAAAGGGTTGTCACGTGACAACCCTTTCCGGGTCGGCAATGGGTTTCACTGGAGGGCGGCGGCGGGGGGGGATTTGAGGGTGGCGGGCTGAAGCCCACCCTGCGGCATGGCGGAGGCTTGTTGCCGATGTGGAAAGGGTTGTCACGTGACAACCCTTTCCGGGTCGGCAATGGGTTTCACTGGAAGGCGGCGGTTCCGCGGCGGTTGGTGTGCAGGGCTGCGGTGCGGGAGAGGTGGGGTTGGGTGCGGGGTTGGGGTGCGGGATTTTTGGACCAGGCGGTTTGGGATGGGAAGGGGCCGGCGGTGGTGCGGGCGTGTTGAGGGGGGCTCGGGGCTGGGGGTGTGGCGGTGCTGCTGCTGGTGTGGGGGCGGGCGGTTTTGCGGGTTGGCATGGTGTTTGGGTTCCGGTGGTGGGGGGGGAGGGGGAGGCGCGTTCATCATATGTTCGTTTAGCAAGTAAGGCAAGCGATTGGTTGTCTCTCCGGCTTGCCCT
>Ga0116229_10006121_pt1 | contig 19455 bp, 12 predicted proteins | sample S1TSphgellanicum_3_FD_87313 | JGI IMG/M metagenome (GOLD analysis project Ga0116229, IMG submission 87313) | Host-associated microbial communities from peat moss isolated from Minnesota, USA - S1T2_Fc - Sphagnum magellanicum MG | ecosystem: Host-associated > Plants > Peat moss > Unclassified... | reverse complement strand
ATATATTATATATAAACTAATTCATATTTTTTATGTTTTTTTTTATTTTTTTTTTTTTTTTAGGTGTGGGGGGGGGTGGGGATTACAAAATTGGAATAATAATAGAAATTATAATTTCATCCCCTAAAATTTCCTTTCATTTATGTTCAAATGTCAAAATAAACTTTATTTCATTGAATTCAATCAATGTTGTGTTTAGAACTTATATGTGGAATTTTATTACCACATTTTTTCATCAATGTGTTGGTTTCAGTAAAAAGAAATACGCAATAGACAAATAATACCAAGGCTTTCCATGAATTGAAAAAATATTTCCATTGAGGTAAAAATGATCGTAAATGTTAATTATAACAATACATTAACAATAAACTTGCCCAAAGATTGCTTTCATAGATATATTAAAGGTTGACAAACAATGTTAGTATTACATAAATTATTTAAATCAAAATTTGCAATACTTCCATTCATGGTACATCAAAAATTAACATCCATAATATAAATATATATGGATTGGGGGCATGATTACATGTAATGGACATTTTTTACATGGTTTTATAGACTTGACAATTTCCATCCATCCACCATGTACATAGAGGTTAGTGTTTGCATTTGAAAACATGACCTTTTATGACATTCAAATACATGTAAAGAAATTTTTATTTTTGATAGACATTTTTATTTTGGGCTTAAAAACCATTTTTTATTGTTGCATTATAATTTCACATTTGCATTTCTAAAGTTTAAGGTTCTTAAGCAACTTACATAATGTCTTGGAGAATCCCCATGATTAGTTTAAAGGTTCCTAAATAATACATGCATATTGACATTTAATACACATTTGGCTTTTGGAATTATGTGCAATACTTGTATATGGGCCATGGAATATGCATTGACATTTTAACAAAAGTTTGCAATACCTACATACATGTCATAAAATAGGTGTTGGTTTATTGGTGTCTTATTGTTGTTTGGAAGCCCAATTTGAAGGGATGTGGGTATTTAATTTTGGGATTATATTGTCAACTAGCTAACCATGAATTCTAATCAAGTCATTTTCATTGGCACCCATGTGTGGGTATCGCATTAGGTTTAAGCCATTATTTAACATGGTAATTGCATCTAAATCACAAAATAGGTACTAGTTTTGCAAACTTCAAATTGTTCTAAACATGATGATTCATGGTTGATGTAGGTATTACATCATACAAAGCCATTCTAAGATTGAAATACCTACATCATAGGCTATATGATAAATGCCCCATATCACCCCAAAAATTCCTTCAATGTGCATGGTGGACCTCACAATACTCATAAAAGACTTTTTTAATATAAACTACAAATTTTGAAACAATGTGCAATACCCACAAGTGAGGTTTTGATCTTCCATTAAACATTGGATCAAACATGCAATACCTAGATCAAATGTGTTATATCATCACCTTTATAGTTGTGCATTGCAACACTTGGTTGCATTGCTTGTCATTAACTTTAACAAGGGGTGTGTCACATTGTAACCTTGCTATTTACACTAAAAAGTATCTTTATGCAAACAAAAACTTACAAAAACTCAAATATTTCACCATGCAAAATATAATTTTCAAAAAATCCTTTAAAAGAAACCAAAGTCCTTCAAAATACTATAATTCTATAACTAATCTCAAGCTTCAACACAAGTCAAAATATAATCTTTCAAAATTCCTCACATAAAAATAGAGCTATTACCTAGGGGCCAAAATCCCTTAAACTACTATACTCTATAATGAATCTAAACACAATATCCTTGCCTTCGTAGGCAAGGTAAAAAAATATGGCATATTGAAGCTAATAGAAATGTTAAATATATTAAAGATTTGGGAAATGATAATATAAACAACTCTTATGCCACATTGAATGTCAATTCATAGTTTTAATCAACCAATATAATTTTTGTTACCAAATAAATGGGACATCTATGTGCAATATCTTTTATTGTATGCATTTTTGTGTTCAAGTATTGTTTCATGCCAATCTTTCAATCATTTAATTGAATTCCCCAAATTGTCTTCCACACATTGGAATACCAATCTTGGGTGTAATGATTCATTTGCTTTTGTGAGGTGAATGTTCCAAATGTTTGATGCCAAAATTCTCATGTGTGAGGTGGCATGGTCATAAACATTACTCCTGCTTGCTTGCATCCTTCAATGATCTCTTGCACTGTAAGACTTAAATGAGCCAAAGTTTTCTCCATTGACACATTTGAACTTGGATCCTCATTGGTTCCTCCAACACCATCCATAGGAAAGTCACTCTCATTTGTAGTGGTAATGCCACCAATGTCAATTTCCCTTCCTCACCTTCAATAAACTCATCATCACTATGATTAGAGAAGTCCCCATCATTTGAAATATGTTGCAAGTCCACAAACACAAGTGCCAACCCTCCATAGTCAAATCCTTACCATGTTCACAATACTCAATGATATATTCTTGCATAATATTAATGCATGTGAAAATAATCATGACTTGGTGTTTACAAAAATTCTTTCACAATACCCACTCACATGTGCAACATGCATGTTGAAAAAATGGATACTTTACTTGGTACATGACATTGACAAAACATTGGCTTTGCACCTCCCAAACACCATCATTCTCAAAGGTTAGTTTGCAACATGGGTAAACAATATCAAGGATGTTTTTTCCACACTCTTTCTCATAATGTCCTCCATGACTTTGTTACTTATAATTTTTTTGTTTTCATCTCCATTGTGTGCATGTAATGGCATTTGATAGTTGTAGTTAACCTCCACAATAACTGATCAATTTGATGGCCTCTAAGATCTTTTGTGTCAAAAGAAAAATAATGATTTAAGGCATCATGGTACAATTCAATGCTCATTTTTGTGTCTTGGTTGGAATGAGGGACATGTTGAAGACCAACCATCCATAATTTAAAAACATTGCACATGTTGCAAGAATTACATATGGCCACCCAAAAGACAATTTAAGAACAAAATTACAAAAAAATGGTTAAATGATTTTAAACATGACAACTTTAAAATTATGACATACCAAATTTCCAATAATAGGTCTAAAAATGACTTGTCCATGGATGTGTCACTAAGAAAATGTTGATTAAAATTTTGTCGCACATTATTTTTCCCACATTCTTTGAATGCATTGATGTTTTCATCATGGTTCATAGACATGGACGTCACATCATGGAGGTCATGGAAGATTGCATCTCACATTTCAACAATTTTTATTTTCTTGGTTGCATGTAAATGTCAAGCTTTTAGGACATGCCAACAACAAAAGAAAATAAAGACATGGTCTATAGTCCAAATGGTTCTATGCATGCATACTCAATGAACATTACTAGGAAATGTGTTCTAGTTCACTTTGGGTTTCACTAGATTTTTGAGTGAATTTGGACATTTTTTACCTAGTGAAATTGTTTAACCCCTTAGTGAACGGGGACCAGTTGCTATGGATAATGACTTGTTTCACTAGTACTTAGTGAAACAAGATTATTCTCAAGTGAAATACAAATTTATCAAACCATTCACTTGCTAGTTAATTAACTAACCAGTATGGAAATTAATTAAATTTCAATTATTTAATATAAAATATTATTGATAATTTCATGATTTTAAAGCCTATTATTTATTGACATGTGTCACTACCTACGCTAGGTTAAAAACCTAGCCTAGGTAATAAGTAGGCCATGTAATCAACCTAGGCACCTAGCCTAAGAATTCAATAAAAAAATATTCGGTTCACATACCATTGTTGACCACACACAACACCACCCATGAAGTTTGACCCTTTGACCTTAGGAATGGGGGCAAACACCTTTACCATCAAGCCACCTCACTTGTTGTGATAATATGTTACATTACATTCGATTTATCAAATACTTCATTTTAAACATTACAAAAACATAAACTTTGAAAATTCATATTTTATTGAGATTTTGTTCAAATAAAATGATTCGAATTTATTTTTTTAAAAAATTCAATAATGTACATAATTACATTTATTTCCTTTTGAAAGTTTAAAATCATTTGAACAAATATATATATATATATCATTATTCGAGAACATTTCAATGACCATTCTTTTGGAAAAAAAAGTTTAATAAATGAAATTTTTTTTGTTAATATAATAATACTACTTATGTTAAACTACTTTCAATTATTATATGACTATTTTTCATTAATTGAAATTATTTCACCCTACATTATTTATAGCTATTTATGGCTATTCTCAATTACTTTTAGTTATTTTAAGTTATTTTTAGCTATTTTAACTTATTTCACCTTAGGCTATTTTCAGTTATTGTAAGTTTTTTTAGTTATTCTATGTTATTTTTTGGCTATTCTAGATTATTTCAATTTAGACTACTTGCAGTTATTATAAATTACTTTTGGCTATTTTAATTTATTTCACCTTAGATTATTTTCAATTATTGTAAGTTTTTTTGGCTATTATATGTTATATTTGGCTATTGTAGGTTATTTCAATTAAAATTATTTGTAATTATATAAATTACTTTTGGTTATTTTAACTTATTTCACCTTAGGCTATTTTCAACTATTATAAATTTTTTCGTCTATTCTATGTTATTTTTGGCTATTATAAATTATTTCAATTTAGATTACTTGTAGCTATTGTAAGTTACTTTTGACTATTGAAAGTTATTTCACCTTAAGTTATTTTTGTTCATTATAAATTATTTCACCTTAGATTATTTTTTGCAATCTTAAGCAATTGTAATATATGGCTATTGATACCTATTTTATTTGTGGCTATTAATGTTTTTTAGTGGTTATTCTATTAATAGTTATTGGCGATTATTCTATTAATGGCCATTAGTAGTTATTTTATTAGTGGCTATTCATGGTTATTCTATTAGTGGCTATTCGTGGTTACTGTATTAATGGCTATTGGTGGTTATTCTATTAATGGTTATTGGTGGCTATTTTATTAATGGCTATTGGTGGTTATTCTATTAATGGCTATTGGTGATTATTCCGTTGTAAACCATTGGTGGTTATTTTATTGGTGGTTATTGATGGCTATTTTATTAATGGTTATTGTATTATAAATTATTGTTGGTTATTATATTTTATATTAAAAACTATTGGTGATTATTGTATCATGAATTATTATTTGATATTCTATGTTATAATATCATAGGCTATTAGTAATTATTATATTGTAGGGTATTTAAAATTATTTTTCATAGGTTATTATTTTCTATTCTAAATTATTTTTACCTTAGGTCATTATATATATTTTTAGATTAATTTTTAATTTATTATGCTGAAGATAAAATAATTTGTAATAACATAAAGTAAAATGACCTTGAATAATTTAAAGTATAACTTGAAATAACATATATTAATTTAAAATAAAATAACCTAAAGTATAACTTAAAATTAGTTGAATAATTTAATTTAAAATAATTTAAAAACTTATAATAAATTAGTTAAGATACTTTAAAGTAAAATAACATATAATAATTTAGGGTATAATAATTTATAATAGCCTATTATAACATAAAATATAAGTTAAAATAATATAGGGTATATCATAAACTAGCATAGATAAAATATTTTAAAAAACATAGAAATAAACTTATTTGCTATAGTAAATTGTAATAGTGAATTATGTTAACTAGTAATGAAACATGATGTCTACATAGTGATATTATAGTGAAATAACTTTCACTAGGTGAAATTAGTAAAATGTAATGAAGTTATTTCACTTTTAAGGTCCCACAGTGATTTAAGCTAGTAAATTACACCCCACTTTGGTAGTAGTGGAACAAAATTAATGCATTGGTTGGGTGCACAAACATTATAAACATGAAAAGGATTCAAATACCTAATGAAATATCATCAAACATAATTTTTTAAAAATGTATAGAAGGTTGGATATTTACCATAATGCCTTTAGTTCTTCTAGGGCATTGTCAATAATGAAACAAGATGGTTTCCAATTGGGCATGCATGACAACATCTTTGATTTTAAGGGTTTTAACCATTCAAGCAAATCCTCAACTATTTATTGACTTGTAATGATTGATGCTAAAGGAACACATATGCGATGAACATCAAAACCCATCAAAATGAACAAATGAAACTTCATGTCATTGGTGCCAAATGCAGCATGCATTGAAATAACACAATTGTGGTCACATGAAAAGATTGATTGACATTGAATTGACATTTGGATGCCAATTGTGAATGGTGCTTGAATCCCATTAACATTCTTGGCTAATTCTTGAAAGGAAAAAACATCCTCCAAATGCTAGAGAACCCAAGGTTGAATGGAAATGGCTAGGTTCTTAGGTAAACATTAATTATTATTATTATTTTTTGGTCCAAATAGACAATGTCTTGATGTGTAATGAAATCACTCATCATGGCCTTTTTAATATTCATACATTGCCACAATTACTTTATGTTTGTCATATATTTTTAAACTGTGTAGCCCAAACTCAATTAAATCCATATGTATTTTTTAAAGCTTGTGACATTTGTGGGGCATAAAAAGAAATATGAGCAATAGATTTAAAATCATGTTGGCCATGTGTAGGTGACCCACTTGTTCACATATGGAATCTATGGTAGGAAGTCTTTTTTGCCACATTGGGGACTTATGTGTAAAGTCTTTTGATTGATAATGAAGCTAAACCTTGCTTGATAAACCAAGTGTGGTTGGGGTCATCATGATGATCATATAATCTATATTGCATTGGTACTTAAGCAAACAAAAATTCAAGACAAAATATGGGATTTTTTATGTACAAGCTAAAAGAGTATTTTAAAAGGCATTGATACTTACCATGTATGCCCAAAGTGGTTCTTAATAAATGGATGATTAACATCCTTTTGTGGTAACAAGTTATTATGTATTTTCCATTCTACGAAGGTGCCCTTACCCCCACATTCGCCTTCTAAATTTTTTGAAACATGAACATATGGAGTATAAGCAATTTTAGTTGATATTTTGTTTGACCTCCATGTCATATGCTAATTGTCCATAATTAACTTGTGTTTGACAATCAAAATTTTGTGAGATTTTGGACTTTAGTTAATTAGGACTTTGGAATCCTTCCCACGTCTGAAAAAAAATGACATTCTAGCCCAATATGATGTGTGCATGCACCAAAAGATTATCCAAAACTTTTAATTATAATTGCAAATCTGAAAATGCAATACTTGCATTGTGATGGAAACCCATAATGTTTATGGAAGTGAAAATGCAATACCCACATGTCAATTTAAAATCCACATTGTTTGTGGGTGGTGAAAAAATTCATATATCAAATATGGAACATTTTTAGTGCAAATTGATGACCTTGTTAAATCCATGCAAGGAAAATGTAATTGCCTAAACTAGGAGTAAAACAACAATAAAACCAAGGAAAATGATTTTTTAAAATCATACTTTTGATGTTAATGGATGATGCCACATTCAAAAGAGTCCTAGCTCGACTTGAAAACACAACCCTAAATAAAAATCAACACACATTTCATTAAATCCCTAAACCCAAACTTGAAATAATCCAATGGTAGATGCACTCAACCCTAATAATTATATAAACATATATAAATGGTAAAAATAATTTATAACAACAATAATGCTATGAATTCTAAAGCTCATAAGTGAAGAAAACTAATGAATGGAAGAATTAACCTTAAAATTTTAAGTTAATTAACGCAAAAAATGACCTAAACAATTTTAATGGTAAATCCCATTTTTAAAAAAACTATACAAACATATACAAAATGTCAAATGAATTATACATTCAAATTCAAAAATGATGAAATGAAAAAACTTAAATGAGTGAAAAATGAGGTTACCTCTTTTTTTAATGTAGTATCTCCAATTTGAAACCCTTCTCCACTCACTTTCAAAAGAGATCAAATGAGTCTTACTTTAGACATGTGTATATGAAAATCCTCCCCCTCCCCCCCACCCCCAAATCCAACCTAGGAAGATTTTAATTAATAACCTTAAATGTGCAAAAACTCATAAATGTTTTTGTTTGCCTAACTTTAAATTGATCAAGCCTATTGTTTAATTAAATTACATACATTATTAAATTAAATATTTATTGGGTAATCAAATTAAGTACATCATGCATTAAATGGTCCAAAATGGAGGTGGAGGTTTATAATTGACATCAAAAAAATTCTCACAATTGCAATACCATATTTGGGGGCTAGTAATTTATTGTCATTAGGGGTTCAAATAGGATTAAAATAACCTTATGTTAGTTCTTTGCAATACTTACATTTTATGTTATAACATCATTCATTGAAATAAACAATGCAAGTGTTAGATAGGTTTCAAGGTGGGTGAATGGGGGTACATAGGTAAGTAGGTGGATGGGTGGGTGGGTGGGTTAAGGTTTTTCCAAGAGGTAGATGTTTAATTAGGAAGCATAAAGGTTTTGTCAAGATGTAAAGGTTTAGTTAGAAAATAATATGTTTTATCAACATGTAAAGGATTAGCTAGGAAGACATAGAGGTTTTGTTAAGAGATAAAGGTTTAGTCAAAAAGAAATATAGGTTTTGCCAAAAGATAAATGTTTAGCCATGAAAAAATAAAAGTTTTGCTAGAAGTAAAGGTTTACCTAGAAGAAATAAAAGTTTTGCAAGGAAAACATAAAGGTTTTATCAAAAAGTAGAGGTTTAGCTAGGAAGAAATAGAGGTCTTGTAAAAAAGATGTAATGATTTTGCCAAGAAATAGAGATTTAGCCATGAAAACATAAAATTTTTGCCAAGAAAATATAATGTTTTGTCTTGGGCTAAACCTTTATCTCTCGGCATGAAAAGGTTTAGCTTAGCAAAAAAAATAGAGATTTTATGGAAAGGTAGATATTTAGTCAAGAAGAAATAAAAGTTTTACCAAGAAATAATGTTTAGCCATGAAAAAACAAAAGGTTTTGCCAAGAGATAAATATTTAGTTAGGGAAGATTGAAAGTAAATAAAGAGTTGATTGTTAGTTGATAGGTAGGGCCAAGTTTAAGTCAGCAAGGTTAGGTCAATATGATAGCTAGGTCAGTAAGATAGCTAGGTGGGAATGTAGTATGGAGGTCAAGGTTGAAAAAAAATGGTCAAAAAAATGTCAAAAGTCAATAGCCAAAAAAGGTTGATTGTGGTACAATGTTGGTTAAAGCAGGGTCAAGCGCTAGGTGAAAAAACGCAGCCCATCCTATGGACAGAATGGCCAACTGGTGCACTGGTGAGTGCTGGTTCACTTTCATCATGACTGACTGGTCTGCAACAAACAATTTCACCGCCCAACCCAAATTTCTCTCGAAAAAAAGAAAGTGTGTCATTTTTGGCGCTGGTGTTGCTGATTGCCCAACTCAGTGTCATGTTTTTGGCAGTGGTGTTGTTGATTGCCCAACTGGGGAATGTTGTTGCAGACACCCTGACCAACACATTTTGGCCCCTAGGTAATAAGTCTATTTTTACATGCATATTTTTTAAAGATGATATTTTGGCTTGTGTTGAAACTTGAGATTAGTTATAGAGTTATAGTATCTTGAAGGATTTTGGTTTCTTTCAGAGGAGTTTTTGAAGATTATATTTTTGCATGGTGAAATATTGAGTTTCCTTTTGTATTAAGATACTTTTCCATGTAAATGGCAAGGCCACAGTGTGACACACCCCTTGTTTAAGATGCAAGTGGAAGAGGGCTGAAACACTTGGAGATTTTAGATCTTACTAGTGTACACCATACCAGAGGCCCAAGTGTGAACTGAGCACCCAACTAATTTTTCGTTATGAAATCATCTTTTGTAATCTCATTCAATATCCACTGAGAAAAAACTCAAAATTCAATATCTCCCACACCTCAGGTCTAAAAATGTCTAAATCACCTTCGTTAAATCCTACTCATCATCAAGGGCTTTTCAATAAGAGCTTTCCAACAATATTAAGAGTGTGCCCAAATTCCACTATAAATTTAGTTTTGATTTAAATGAATTTTCAATGAAAAAATTATTCAGTATTCAATAACTTCTCCATCATAGGTTGAAACATTATGAAACCAACTCAGTGCACCCCTACCCATTGAGGGTTTTCCAATGGTACGAAGAGCATGACAAGAGCTTCTGCCACCATGTTGAGATCTCCCAAAACATGTAAGCAGTACCTGGAGGCAGAGGACCCACTATTGTTTCAAATGTTTGGAGTTGGATGAATTTGTGGGTGCACAATAATAGGCCCTTGATTTGCGGATGACCAGGGCTAGTAGCACTCACCGTCAGCCTGCATGCGAAATTTAGTTGCAAGAAGATGAACCCTGGGTTGTCATTAAGACTGAGCTCTACTGCTCAAATGTAAGAAACATTGCCATGACTCAGAAGTTGATTGAACAAGACCCTGAGGAACAGATCACCCTTCTCAAATGAAAGAATGGCAAACTGCATCTGAATCTTAGAAAATTGCTAAGAAGACTTACATTAAGCTGGTACTGCTTTTTCAGTGAACACAAAACAATCAAGATGAGTGCAAAACAAGACCCAAATTGAGAGTCCACAACAGTGCAACAACAGTGCACTAATACTTTACATGAAATCAAAGTCATCCACTTCGTCATAAGTTCCAGGGGCAAAGCTATCATCATCAGGCTTGTCCACAAGAAGCTGCTTCTTCTTTGCACCTGTGAAACAGAAGAATGACATTAGCTCCTTGCACAAACCCCACTATGCAGACTTACTGCTGCTAAAATAGAGCCCAACCAGCTCTCAGCATGTTGCTTACTTGGAACTTGAAGTGTTCCAGCTGTCCCATTTCTGTTGAAATAACCAATTATCCCATCATTTGTAAGCTTCAGAAAAATGTGTTGACTGGAATATTCTCTGATACCCAACAGTCCAATACACAGCCTGATATATTTCTAATAATGACAAACTTCAAACCCTCCAGGCTGACAAACTCTAGCAATCAGACTTACCTGTCTTCTTCTTCCCTGCTGTTGCATCCTTCTCAGCTTTAAGCTTTTCATTGGCAATAACAGTCATGCTTGATGCCACCTCTTTTGCATCAGCAGCTTTCAAAGATGAGACTGCGTGTCTCATCAAAGCCCGAAGAAGAGTCATGTAATGAAAACTTTTCTGAATGTCAAGCACAATCAGAACAAACAGCTTGCCATGTTAAAGAGTACTAGAATTAGTGCCAGATAGGACCCCACATTGCAACCACTTTGAAGAGCACCTCCTACCATAGATCAGAGATGGAATCAATCCACAGATGCTGGTGTAAAGGCTGTAACCCCGCAGACAAGAAAGATTGCTTGCTGAAAGTGTATTCATCCCCTTGTTGCTTCTCTAGTTTGATATTTGTTGTGTGAAAGATTTATGGGTGAATCACCAGAAGTTACACCATCCAATGAAGACTGGATTCTTTGAGTCAAGTTTGTTGCTAGGCAAATACAGACTAGGCAATTGAATAAACAAAAGGAGACATACAAAAGGCAACTCCTGTACAGTACCTTCATATGCAAAACAGCTTGTGATTATAAACTGCAGAAGTCTCACCTCAAAAGGCCTTAGCTTTTGTGCAAGAAGCTCAGCATACTCCAGGAAATCATCTTCTGACTTGGGAATGAAATCATCTAGAGTGCGTCCACCACCACTAGACTTTTGTGCACCAAAAAGCTCTGTTGTATGTTGATAGTCAGACTCCTCTACAAGCCTGTTATATAGCACAGAAAGAACTCCATTGATCACTCTGGCCTTCTACAGCAAACCAGAGAACAGGCCAACAAAAGGTCATCAAGATTGTCACTAGGCATCTAACAGCTGTGTCATTATGATCACAAAAATTTGGAGGTCATAATGAGGACACCTCTGTTGCCGCAGCTTCTCGGCCAAGGGATCAGCAACCCTGTCATCTTGAAGAGATGTCTTTGCACCCTTTGTATCAACTGCCTTCTTCTTATCTGTCTTCGGCTTTGCCACAGCTGGTACCTATGCAACAGAACAAAAGATTGTTAGCCCATTGAGGTTCATCCCACTAAGAAATCAGCCATGGCCAACCTCAAAAAATGTGGTGGAACCTGACATCAAATGGTTATGTGCAACCAAATGGAAAACCTTCAACTAGCTCTCTAAACCTAAAGATCTCCAAACCTCTTTGGCAAGAGAAAAAAAATGGCAGTTCTCTCTCTCCAGTTTAGACAACAGCTGTCCTCTCCACAACCCACCCATTTGGCATATTAGTTTTGTCAGAACTCCAATAGCAAATATACACTCCTCCAATGTCACTCACTTGCTATATCAGATGATGATGCATCAAGTAGACTACACAGCAACAACACCTATGCTGCGCTTAGGGCACTTACAAGAACTTACAGGCTTGGGCTTGTCTTCCTCTTCCCAGGACTGCTTCACTTCCTCCTCTTCAGCATCTTCATCGTCCCACTGACTCTTCGGTGGCTCCTTTACAACCACTGGAGCCACAGGCACGAAATCCTCCGACTCTGCAGATCCAGGAAGAAAAGAACAAAACAAAAATGTTCTGTCAATAACCCTAAAAACCGCATCCAACAGTCTTCGGCAACTTGGACACTTTGTCATATCTCTTCTCAACGGCAGCAATCATAATACACAAAGAACAAAAAAACTCCTAGAGCAGAAAGTTCACCATACTCCATAGCACAACGTCGAATCGATCATGCATACAGTCTCCATGCACAAAGGTTTTGCTTGACAGCTGCTGCTGGAGATATAGTCACCTAGACCCTCAATCTAACCAGAAGGAAACTAAACTTTTCATGATCAAAATGGCTAAAGATCTACTACAAGGAGTAGTCTAGAGAGTGAAACAAGACGACAAAGAAAACAAGCAGAAAAAATAAAATAAAGTAGGGACAGAAGATGATGATGCATACCCCAGTCGTCGTCCATGCTGCTCCGCCGTCAAAATTGGTGCATCCACTTTCAATCAAACCCTAAACCCGAAATCGATACTACTGCTCCACACGGCGGAAAGTGAAGACGGAGAAACAAAGTCGGGGATTTTGATGGTTGAATTGCAAAGAACGCAAAGCGATATACTCCTTTGCAAAATCAAACACTCAAAAGAAACTCTGCTATTTGTCTCTGTCTAGATGTTCGTGAGCGCGCGCGGTCGTCGAGCTTGCGCTCTTGTCGACCTCGCGAGAATGCGATTCGCAAAGGAAGCAGCGAAAAAGAACTCTGTCAATGCCCTTGTGGATGAAGAACTCTACAAAGCACCATTCATTCATTTACGATGTGAGCTTGATGGATGCCCCTTGTGGATGAAACACTCCGAATTCTTCTTCATTCGTTTATTTTTGAGGGGAGGTTGGTATGCCCTTTGTGGATGGAAAAACTCTACGTAACTTCTTCATTCATTCACGAGGCGACCTTGGAGGGCCTTTGTTGAATAAAAGAACACTTCTTCATTCATTCAGGAGGGGAGCTTGGATGCCCTTTGTGGATGAAACATTCTATATTTTTCTTCATCGTTTATTTAACGGGCAAAGCTTGGGATGCCCTCGTGTATGAAAAAACTCTACACAAAAAGTTTCATTCGTTACGAGGCGATTTTGGAGGGTCTTGTTGATATAGAAGAACTCTACAACCTTCTTCATTCATTTAGGAGGGGAGTTTGGATGGATGAAGAACTCCACAAAGCTTCATTCATTCATTTATGAGGTCACCTTGGATGCCCCTTGTGGATGAAATTCTTCTTTATTCGTTTATTTATGAGTCGAGCTTGGGATGCCCTCCTGGATGAAAAAAACTCTACAAAACTTCTTTCATTCATTCACAACCCGACCTTGGAGGGCCTTGCTGATAAAGAAAACTCTACAAGCTTCTTCATTCACTAGGAGGCGAGTTTGGATGCCCTCGTGGATGAAGAACTCGACAAAACTTCTTCATTCATTTACAAGGCACGTTTGGATGCCCTTGTGGATGAAGAACTCGACAAAACTCCTTCAGTCATTAACAAGGCGAGCTTGGATGCCGTTGTGGATGAAGCACTCGACAAACATCTTCATTCATTTGCAAGGCGAGCTTCGATTCATGTGTGGATGAAAAACTCTTCAAACTTTTTCTTGGCAACCCCTTGGCTCCCGTTATAGATGAAAAAACCCGTTTCATTCATTGAAGAAAACTACGAGAAAAATTCTCCTTGCCTATTTGTTTACCCAATTCAGAATTTGGGTTTTCTTCATCAATGTGATTACTTCAACAACCCTTGGCCAGAATGAACCAACAGCCACCACTAACTAACCAAGGTGGTTAGCTCACTTTGGGGCTTTACTACCTAATAACAACCCACTTAGCCCTTACCTATGTATTACCAAAGTACATGAACGGTTTCAGCATAAATTAAACTATTTTTTTTGTTTTGTCAAATTTTTGAAAAATTATTTATTAATTGTGCCGAATTTTTTATAATTCTTATAAAATAAGAATCTGCAAGTTTTCAACTGTAGGATTTTACTTGTTTAGTATTATTTTATAATAATTAACTGTCAAAAATTTCAGAATTAGAAAACCAAATGCTGAAGTTAAGATTTAAAATTTAATTCATTATTTGGCAATTTGTTGCTGAATCCAATCAGGGAGTACAGAAATCATCTACATGCATTCACTTTGTCAATAGTCACCTATTATTCTACTCATGTACCTAGAGGATTTATCCATCTCCATCCAAGCTTTTTTTTTCTTTATTGGAAAACTTTATTGTAAGGGCCGATTGGGTTATGAGTTATGGCCAATGTTGGGCACTTCTTTGATTTTGTCATAACCTTGGCTTTCAAGTTTTCAAGAATTTGCGTTTCATGATTTTTGAACGGTTTTGTGTGGGGGTAAAAGCCTGAGGCAGTGGGCTTTACCAGAGTAAGGGCCAGAATGAGGCAGATTCTTGTAAAGCCCATGGCCAAGGGCTTTCTTTACTAAGCATAAGAGCTGCATGGAATTTTATTTCAAAATAATTTCTTGTGATACCCAGTGGATATTTGCTGGGTATCATGGGAAAAAATGAAAGTGGTTGTTTCGTAAAATGAAATATACAAGAGCAGGTAATAGGTTTTTTCAAAACGCATGCCCTTTGTGGAGGAAATTTTTGGTATAACACCCTCCAACTATACTAACAAAACCCATCCGTGCTTTACAAAATAATATAACCTCCAGTTCTGGGTTTTTGAAAAAACAAAAACTTATGAAAATTTAGGTAAGTTCTTTGACCAGTTCTTTGATTTTTAAAAATGGCAAGTATGTGTCAATATGGGTTTTTTGGTTTTTTGATTATCACTAGTCAAAATGCCCATATGTACCTGACCCATACCCACCGGTTCTTTCTTTGAAACTAAGAGAACCGTCCAACAGCAGTCATGAGTTATATGACCTTTCCTCTAAGAGGCAAATATGAGTACTTAAATCTACATCGAAAACTATGAATATATGCATGCCATGCATGTGCAATCAAGGGCCAAACTACCATGACCAGTTCTTTTGAGGCACCTTACATAATAGAGTTTACCGTAAAGTCCGGACAACAAGGCACCAGTAGCCTGAGTTAGGTCCAAAAGCGGGTGAGATTTAAAAAACACCTGCAAAAAAGTACATTGGCCTTCAACGGGGTGTCAAACTCTGATATGCGCCACTTTTTGTGCCAAACTGAGTTTGATCCGGTTTTGACCTTGTCTTTCCTTTTTTCATGAGTGCTTCCAACTGCTGCTACATATATCTTCACTGCTCCTACATGTACAACTACTATAACTACTTCGAACCTTGTGCATTAAATGCTAATTTTCAGCATTTCATACCCAGATGATATAAAACTTCCTTTCTTTGCGGACCTCACTCAAAGAGGGGATAGGGGGTGAAAGCAGGCCCAAAGACAGGATTACTTTGAGGAAAACTCTAACAAGCTGCTAACCACATAATGTTTCTGCCCTAACGTTCAAGAATATTATTGCAAGTGTTATATTAAGTGAGATATCTAGGTCATTATCTTTTCAATATTATTTTTGCCTTATTATTATTGTCAACATTTTATTTTTAAAATTATTTTTTATCTATGTGATGGTATTGTGGGACATAACCTCAGGGTTTGAATGCAAAGTATATTGGTTAATGGTCAGTCCATTAAGTTTCAACAACTCTTGACATGCATTGTTGAGTGAGTGCATTTGTCCATATGTGATCAATATGGGATCCATAAATTGTTGTATTTTTTAAAAATTGAAGTTCCATTGAATATTGGTCCATAAAACTTTGGAGTTCATTTTATTGTGTTTAGTTTTGATCAAACATGTTAATATGGACATCGTCAATTAGTATTGTGGGACAAGAAACATTAGATCCAAAAACTTTTGAAGGTGAATTATGAACGTTGACAAGGATATTATTGAAGGTATGTATATTGTTATTATATGAATAGCCTTTCTTATATTTGCATTGAATGTTGCTTCAATATATTCAACCCCTAAAGATGTAAAAGTTTCATGTGATGATAAGGTTGTGAAATTGTCATATATAATCATTATATCATTTCAACCATTTACACTAATTATTGAATGTGTTCTTGTATCAATGTTCAAAGATGTATTACTAGATGTTAATGTGTTGAAATGTGTTTCATTGAGGTACAATATGTGAGCTATTTTGAGATTGTAATCCAAGAAAACATCATTTTTATGTAAAGGCAATGATCTAGTGTTGAAAGAATAAATTAGTACATGTGAATCATGAAATGTATGTGGTTTGTGTACAAGTATATCCCATCATGCAATGGTTTGCAATTAGCACATTTCCATGGCTACACTTGGATTCATTTGCAAAAGTTGTAAAAGGTTTTAAAAAATTATTTTTTCTCAACTTGAAAAAGTGATGTATATGTCAAACCATGTTTATAAACATTAGTATGATCAAATGTTAAATAATCAAGTGTTAATCCTTGTGCTCAATGTATAATCCATGTTGCAGCTAATTGAATGGGAAATTGTGTCCTTGTTATAATGTGAAAAGAATTTGAACCAATTTGAATATGTTTGGATATGTGTTCTATTGGTGTCCATGTAGGATGTATTTCATGTCCATACAAATGTGCATTCTTTATTCTTGTGAATTGACCACATTTGGGATTATTAAATAATATCCATATGACTTCTTGTGAATTGAATACTTTAATTGATCCTTGGAATATTCCATCTAGACCATTTACAAGACCATCATGTGTTGCATAATTTTCAACGCAAAGTTCAACCAACATGTTTTTTCTGTACTTGAACCTCTTAGTGCAGTCTTGTTGTGAAGTTTGCATCATTTTGTAATTGAAATGATTGAAGACATGTATCTTGATGTTTATCTTGTGCACACAATATGAATACATCCCCTTCACTTCAAAGGAAAGTTGATTCATTATGTTTTTGTTTTACTTCATTTGTGTAAAATAAATATGGAAATTTTGGATCATTTAGCAATGTATGAAAACATTGATTATTTATGGTATTCACATCTTATTGCAATTGTGTAGTAGTTCAAAATTGGTTTAAGATGTTAATGAATTGTTCACTTTAGTGCATGACTTGTTTCAATTCATAACAGTTAATTTTTTCCATGCAAAAATTTGGAATTAAACTATCAATGTTGTTTGCATTAATTTTGAAAACTCATGCATCACAAATTGGTTGAACTTGATAAAAATCCCCAACGATAATTACATCAAAATTTCCAAAAAATTTGGTGTGAATATGTTTTATTGATCTTAATCGAAAATCAATAAATTTTAATATTATTTTCCCTACTAATGAAATTTCATCTAGTACTATTGATTGTAATTGGTCATATTTTTTAACTAAATTATCTAATCATTCTAAACTTAATGATGGTATATCTTTAAAATTAAGTGGTATAGAAAAAATTGAATGAATTATAGTTCCATCAATGTTAAATGTTGTTTTTCTAATATATGCCATGAATGAAACTTTCTTTTTTAAATGGTCTGAATGGATTTGTCTTTTCTTGATGTTCTTGAACTATAAATGGTGCTTGGAAAGCATGGATAACCCCTTCTCTTGGGTACACATCATGTTTGATCCATGTCACTATAAATCGCCTTCTATAAGTAGGGCGTTTCTATGGAACCCCAATCCAAACTTCTTTTTTTGCTCTAATTTTGACTAGTCCCTGATGTCTATGGGTTGTTCGTCTATTCACAAACTTATTAGTTCCAAAGTTATACCCATGATTGGTGTTTCATATAATTCTTGTTTTGCATCCCAATTATTTGAAAAATTGAATTCATGTTTTACTCCTTGGTTTCTTGATCCATTTGCCTCTACAGACTTTGAATGACCATCTGATTCATATTGTTCTATCAATTTTCAATTTCCTTTGACTTCTTACATGCTTTCAACTTTAATCCTTACAACCTTCATCACTTAAACCTTTGTATTTTGTTTTTAAGAAACTTAAATATGAAGATTTTCAAAAATAATATATCTTCCTTCAAATTTCAACATCTATAGAAAGCAACACTTTCAAAATAAAACCAACCACTCTCAATAGTTTTGTGTGTGTGTGTGTTTTTTTAAAATAATATTTTTTGTCCCCAAAATGGTTGCCAAATGATAGGCACAAATTTGAGTCAATTTTGCTTATGCCTATCAATAAACAATACAAATTGTACACACAATAACACTTAAATCACATATAATTTATTGTTTTAAACCATTCACACATTAATTTGTAGATTGTATTCACACATTCTTTTCAAATTATTATTATTGTTCCATTATTTGGTCTTTGTGGGTGTCTTGAGTTTTGTGTGTGTGGAGCTATGGAAGACGACATGAACAACAAAAAGGGGAGGAGAGAGACAAAAGGGAAGAGCAACACAAGGAGCAACTAGAAGAGGTGAGTCTCTTGCAACCCAGCCCTTGCAAACACATGATAATAGTAGAGGTTTGTTGCCATCATTGTGAGCTCTCAATTGCAACAAAGGTTTGCTACCTTCACCAAGATTTTTTGATCTCACTTTTAAACAAATTGCTTTTATTTACTTCTTTTTTTTGTGGCAAGTTTTTATTTTTGCTTTCAATATTTTTTTCTTGTTTTTTGGCTGGTTTTTTTAATATTGTTTTTCTAGCATTTCAACTTTTTCTCTTGTTCTTGTTTTTTATATTTTATTTTCAGTAATTTTTATAATTATGGTTTTATATTTCTTTTTATATTATTGGTTTTTATATTATGTACCTTTTGAAAATTTTATTTCTATCTTGTCTTTTTGTTTTCCTTTTTTTTTGTCAGTTTTCTTAATACTAGGTTTTTGGGGGTTTTTTAATTTTTGTTTTCCTTTTTTTTTCTTGAATCCCCCCCCCCCCCTTTTTTTTTTTTTTTTTTTTTTTTTTTTTTTTTTTTTTTTATTTTTTTTTTTTTTTTTTTTTTTTTTTTTTTT
>Ga0116229_10006119_pt1 | contig 19460 bp, 18 predicted proteins | sample S1TSphgellanicum_3_FD_87313 | JGI IMG/M metagenome (GOLD analysis project Ga0116229, IMG submission 87313) | Host-associated microbial communities from peat moss isolated from Minnesota, USA - S1T2_Fc - Sphagnum magellanicum MG | ecosystem: Host-associated > Plants > Peat moss > Unclassified... | reverse complement strand
GCTGATCGGCGCGGCCGCGTTCACCTTACCGCAGGCGTTCGCGCGGAACTACGGGGTCTTTCTCGCGCTGCGCTTCGGCGTCGGCCTCTTCTTGGGCGGCATCTTGCCCGCGGCGAACGCGCTTGCGGGCCGGCTCTTCCCGCGCGAGCGGCGCGGACACATCTTCGGGCTCGTCTCCAGCGCCACGTTCGTCGGCATGTTTCTCGGGCCGCTGTGCGGCGGACTCGTCTCGGCTCGCTTCGGTTTCGCGGCGCTCTTCATCGTGGTCGGCACGGTCATGCTGGTGAACGTGGCACTGGTCATCGGTTTGCGTGAAACGGCGGTCGGGCAGGGACGCGTGAGCGCGCCGTAATGGCGGGCTCACACACGCCTACGGCGTCGGGTTCGGACTCGGCGGACTCGGATCGTTGAGTGCCATCGCCATCGCGCGATAGATGTCGAGTCGCCCACAACCTTGCAGACTCGCCGTGTTGGTGATGCTATCGGCCGTTTCGCACAAGAGATTCTTCATCGCGGTGGGCGACTGATAACTCGCGTTCACCGCGAGAATCAACGCTGCCGCGCCCGCGACGTGCGGCGTCGCCATCGACGTTCCGGCGATGAGCGTGCGGCAATCCATCGGCGAAGTCGCATTGCTGTTCGGGTAGTCATCATTGCACGACGTGCCTTCGAAATCCGTATCCGACGTCGACGATTTGTACGGCTGCGACGTCCAGATGTTTTCGATCCAATGGAGATCGTCGGAATCGGTGTCGCTACTCGGATCACCGCCCGGCGCGACGAGTCCCCACGAACTCGCGCTGTTCGCCGTGTTGTTCGTGCCATATTGGCTGTAGTTCGCGACGTACTCGACCGGAGACGTCGTCGATCCGCCGGTGAAGCCACTCCCGTTCGTCGAACCGTCCGCGAGCGCCGACGCACCGACGGCGATCACGCCGGTGTCACAGCCCGGCGAGGCGACGCCGGAGCCGCCCGAATTGCCGGACGCTGCTATCACGATCACATTATGCGCGATCGCCTCAGCGACAGCCGCTCCTTCGACCGTGTCGGAATCGCCGTTCTGGGCGAAGGTTGCGCCGGTACCACAGGTCGCGCCACCAAGGCTCATCGAGATGACGTTCACGCCTTGCGCGACGGCATCATCAATCGCAGAAGCGATGTCGGCGGTGTCCGATCCACATTGCGGATCTTGCGAATCCGGATCCGCGCAATTGTCATCCGGCGTCGGGAACACGCGGTACGCGTAGATCACCGAATTTCCGCCGGCGGCGGTAAAGCCGAAGCCGTTGCTCGTATCCTCGCCGGCGATGCCGGCCGTATCCGTTCCGTGACCGACCGGATCGGTCGCGAAATCACCGGTTGATTGCGTGCCGGCGGCGTTCGTGATGAAGCATCGCTGATAGGCAACTTTCGACGCGAGTTCGGGATGCGTCGGGTCTTCACCGGTGTCGATGATGGCAATCTTGATGCTCGACGAGCCGAGCGCGTTTGCGTTCACGATTCCGCTGCCGTTGTTCGGCTGGCTATAGGCAAACGCGTTTTGCAGACCGATGGCATGCATATCCCACTGACCGGGGACCGAACTCGCCTCTTCATACGGCAACGTTTCGAACGTCGCGGGCGCGGGGTTCGCAGCTGCAGTATTCTGTGCGGCACTGAAGCCCTGGAAATACGGATCGTTCGTGAAATACGGCGCGCTGACGCCCGTCGAATAGCGCAAGGCACCGGTGGGTGCGACGCTTTGCACGCCGGACTGCGCGCGCAGCGTGGCCTCGATGCTGCTCATCTGTGCCGCCGGTACCGAAAGCACGTGGATGACCTTCCCCGTACGCGTAAAGTTGAACGTGCGCACGAGCGTAGCGCCGGCAGCCGTTTCCCGAGCGACGGCCTGCGTCGATGACGTTCCGCTCGCAACCGACGATGCGTACGTCACCGCAAGCCTTCCCGGAAGCGAGACGGCCGGCCGGGTCGTGCGCAGCCCGCTCATGCGGCGCGTCGCATCGGCACCCGCCGAAGCGACACGAGCGCTGGACGCCGGGCTCAGATTTGCCTCACTCGTCGGACATGTATAGGCCGTCGCTGCGTTCGGGCTGATGATCGTCCCCGTCGGGGCCGGCGTCGGCGTTCGGGTCGGCAAAGGCGTCGGCGTCGCGGTCGCCCGCGGAGCCACCGATCCACCACCACCGCCACCGCCGCAAGCCGCCAACACGATGCTGCCGACGGTCAGCAACGCAAAAAATCGCGACAATAGCCGATTCGCGGACCGTCGAACAAAGCGAAAGAACGGCACGGCGAGAGCACGAGCAATCATGACAACACCCTAACGAGACAAACTGGAAGAACGTTGGGAGTCTCGTTGGAATGGGTGCGGATCAAACGAGCAGGCGGTCATACGGACTCATTGCTAGCCGGGCACTGAGAAACACTGCCTCGCAAGCCGACTGTGATGCACGACAGCCTCCTTGGCTTTCAAGGGCTCGAACCGACTTCCGCCCTGCGTCGGCAATCGCTCATCAGATGCTCATCGCCGACGTGTCATGCCCGGCGGCATACGCCGAGCATGACGAGAACAGCGAGCGTGAGCCTAGCGGCGGAAACCGCCGCCGAAACCGAAGCCGATGCCGAGGCTCACGGCCGGGTACGGACGGGCGGCATAGCCGGGATACGGGTACGCCGCGTACGACGAATACGGAGTATTGATCTCGTCGGCGACAAAGGTACCGCCGGCCGGGCTGCCTTCGATCGTCACCTGCTCGCCCGGTGCGAGCGTCAAGCCCGTCGGGTTGATGATCGTGCCGTCGTGGAGCGAGACGTTGTCGATGAATCCACGATCGTCGCGAACGGAGATCGCATACTTGCCGTTCACGGAGGCGACCGTGCCGGTAATCGTGGTGGCGGGATTGAGCGCGTACGACGGTGCTTGCGCGTTCGCCGCGAGCGGGCCAACCGCGATGGCGAGCGCCGCAGCTCCCGCGATGGTGATGAGTCGTTTGCTGATGATCGTCATGAGGTGTCGCCTTTCGAATTACGTCCAACGTCCATGACGCAACGCGGTCAATAAAGGTGGCACCTGCGATGTCGTTTTCGATGAGAATTCGCTCGTAGATCGCTGAGAATCACGTGCGACCCACTCGCTCTGCGAGCATGCAAACGACGTCACGCTCGCTCGATGGGCGCCGCGAAATTTTCGGATGCAACGCAGGAAGCACCGAAGATCAACTGCGCATTAGAAACGTAGAGCGATCCATCGCTCTTGGCACATCAGCCCGGCAATCAGCAAGGGCTGCGCTCGGAGGAACCGTCCGCGATGGCACTTCCGAAATACGACGACGCGTCGCGCGCGGATCGACCGCACGCGCGATTCCAACTCATGGTCCATTTGGACGACGGCCGCTATCGGCGGTCGGTAAGCCTCGAATTCGCCGATCGCTCGATGATCGAGCAACAAATCGCCGCCCTTCAACGCGATCGCGGTGACGCATTTCAGCTCTTCGAGTTTCGGAATGAATGCGGCGAATCGTTGGCGTTTCTTGCGCGCGCGCTCGTTCGTTACGAGATCGTCGCGCGCTCGTAGCCGTCGCACGAACAGAGCTCGACGAAGCGGGGCCACGCCCCCGTTCTCTTGCGTGCGTTGGGACACGTACGGTGCACGATGCTCAGCCTCGCGTTAGCGCGGTAAAGCCCTCGCGTCGGTGCGAGAAGAACGCTCGCACGTCGGCCGCCAATCGCGCCATGTCGCTCGTGCCGAGCGCGTAACGCGGACCGCGCGGCGGCTCGAAGGCGACCGCGTATTGCCGGTTGTGCACGACGCTCGTCTCGATGCACGTCAGGTGCACCGCGTTCGTTCCGTCGGGCCGAATCGTCGCCGACGAGTGGCTCACGGCGAATCGCACCGATAAGTCGGGCAGCGGCCCGGGTTCGACCGGCGGCACACCGTGCTGCGCGCGCAGGCCCGCTTCGGGCGCCGGGTCCGGCCGCATCCGCAGCGCGGAGCGATACCCGGCTTCCATCTCGGTCGCCATCTCGCGCGTCGCTTCGTCGTAGTTGAGCGCGATCTCGGGTGGACCGACCTCCGCATCGCCGCGTTCCAAGACGTCGATGCGAAACGTCGGCCGTATGCGCCAGCGGAGCGCTTCGCCCGCGAGCGCGAGCTCGAGATCATCGCGGCCGGTGAGCGTCGCGATCGGCAAGCCGGCGGCGTCGACGATGCGCACGACCGGCGCCGTACTGCGCGAACGCAGGCGCGCATGGAGCACGTCGAGCGGTACGCTCAAGCGCAACGTGCCGTAGCGCCGCACCGGGCGGCGCGTCTGATCCGTCGCACGCAACAACAACACGACGACGGGCGCGTCCGCGAAGCTGAGCAATCGCTCGAGTACCTCAGACATGCTGGGGATATGCGTACGATCGTCCAACCCCATCGACGATGACGTCATGGACCAGGAAAGCACTTCCGTTGATCCGAGGCCGCGCGGGCGCGAGGGTTCTCGACATCGTCGTGAACATCGTGCTGCCGTACGTGGCGTACCAGGTCGCGCAGCCGAAGGTCGGCGACGTCCATGCACTCTTGATCTCGATGATTCCGCCGCTCGTTTGGAGCTTGGCCGAGTTCGCACGCAACCGCCGCATCGACGCGTTGTCGATCGTCATCCTCGCCGGGATTGCGCTCTCGCTTCTGGCCTTCCTCGGTGGCGGATCGGTACGTTTGTTACAGTTGCGCGAAAATTTCGTCACGGGTGCGTTCGGGCTCGCATTCCTCATCTCGGCCGCGATCGGACGCCCGCTCATCTATCAACTCGCACGCGCCGGGATGCAGCGAACGTCGGCAGCGGAAGCCGAATCGTTCGCGCAACTGCAGTCGAACGCGTTCGTGCGGCGCACCATGATGGTGATGACGCTCGTGTGGGGCATCGGTCTCGTCGCGCAGACGGCGCTCGCGTGCGTGCTGGTGTTCCAGATGCCGATCGCCACGTATCTGCTCGTGAGTCCCATCCTCGGATACGGCGTGCTCGGCGCGCTCGGTCTGTGGACGGTGTGGTACACACGCCATCAGAAGCGCATCGGCGCCGAACACCGCCGGCGCGCGGAGGAAGACGCGCTGACCGCGCAACGGAAGCCCGCGTGAGGCCATACGGCCAACACGAACATGGAGACGAAATTCTCATCCGAACGTTCGAGCAGCGTGAGATCTGCATCAGGCACGATGAGAGAAATGGAGAGCGCGAGCGACATGTCCTCCGGCACCGAAGCCGTCACCATGACGACGGCCGACTTCACCAAGCAGCTCGGTCACTTCGTCAGCGGTGCGACACTCAAGGTCATCCCCGCCCGGCGAAACGCGAAGCTCGTCGTGTTCGCCTGGCTCGTCGAGCGCTTCGCGTGCGATCGCCGCTACACCGAACCCGAAGTGAACGACGCACTGCGCGAAGCGCATCCCGACGTCGCCACGATCCGCCGCGGCCTCTACGACGAACACTTCGTCGACCGCGCCGACGGCCTCTACTGGCGCACCCCCGGCGAAGCACGCCTGCAGATCGTCGAAACCGCCGCAGCCAGTCCGTGATTACGCGGCGGCGTATTCGTTGTCGATGTTGCCGACGAGGAAGATGATGGGGAGGCAGCCCACGATGAGGGCGACGCCGGCGGTGACGATGAGCGGGAGCAGAAAGCTTCCGCTCTTGTCGATGAGCACACCGGTGACGAGCGGTGCGAACGAGCCGCCGATGTTGCCGCCGAAATTGTGGAGTGCCGCAAGCGAACTCACGAGCTTCGGCGGGGCGACGTCGACGGGGAGCGCTTGCAGCGCAGCGGTCGAGAAGCTGAAGCCGGCGACCGAGAGCGTGAGGAACGTGATCGCCGCGAGCGTACCGGTCGCAAACGCCGCGCACAGCGTGAAAATCGTCGCGAGCACGAGGCCCGTCACCGTCACCGACTTGCGCACGATCGTGCGACGCACGCCGCGCGCGATGAGAACGTCGCACAACCACCCACCGAACACCGTCATGAAGAAGCCGATCACGAACGGCAGCGCGCCGATGAAGCCGCTGTTGAGCAACGAGAGATGCCGCGAGAGCACGAGATAGCCCGGCAGCCATGTCGCAAAAACGTAGTACATGTAGAGATAGCCGGCGTTGCCGAGCATCATGCCCCAGGTCGTGCGCTCGCGGAGCAGCGGCGCCCAGTCGATCTTCTCGCTCGTGATCGCGGTCCCGCCGACGCGGTAGACCGCGAGAAAGAGCGCGACCCAGATGATGCCGAGCAGACCCGTGAGGTAAAACACCCACGGCAATCCGAAGGCGTGGAAGATCACCGCGGAGAGCGGGATGCCAACGGCGAGACCGATCTTGTTGCCGGCGAAGAACGCACCGACCGCGCGCGTGCGCTCGCCGAGCGGAAACGATTCGCGGATCACGCGCTGACCCGCGGGGATCATCGGACCCTCGCCGATGCCGACCAGCGCGCGCGCGAACGCGAGCGGCACGAAGACCGTCGACACGCCGGTGAGGATCGTGCCGACCGACCACGTCGTCGCGCCCGCGAGGTAGGCGACGCGTGCGCGCACGCGGTCGACGAACGGCCCCGCGAAGAGAATCGCGATGGTGAAGACCCAGTTGAAGATCGAGCCCAACCAGCCGATCGACTTGGCCGAGTAGCCGAAGTTCTTGATGAGGATGGGTGTGGCAACGGCGAGGTTGACGCGATCGATGTACGCGATCGCCTGACAGGCGACGAGCAACGCCATCACGCGCCAGAGGTAGCTGCTCTGAGCAGCCGTGCGAACGTTCACAAGCAATGTGTACCCGCTTCGGCCGAAGCGGGATGCACGTCTAGGAAGCGACCGTCAGACGGTCGCGTAGCACCTCGAACGTGGCCGCCCAGTGACGCTCCGCCGCGGCTTCGTTATACGACGGGATATCGGGAACGGCGAAGCCGTGATGCGCCCCCTCGTACGTCACGACCTCGTGGTCGATCCCGGCGACGGTCAGCGCCTCTTCGAGGCGCGCTTTCTGCTCGTCGGGGAACGATCCGTCCTCGATCGCGCCGGCCACGTAGACTTCCCCCTTCACGCCGCCGACGAAGAGGTGCGGGCTATCGGGCTTGTCGGTCGCAAGGTTGCCGCCGTGGAACGAGAGGATCGCCGCGAAGCGATCGGGGTACGCGCCCGCCGCGGTGAGGGCCCAGTTGCCGCCCATGCAGTAGCCCGTCACGCCATAGCGCGTTCCCACGACGTCGGTGCGCGTGCCGAGATAGTCGATGAACGCGCCCGAGTCCGAAATCTTCTTGTCGCGATCGAGCGAGCCGACCCACTTCATCATGTTCTCGCGTTTGGCCGGATCGGCGAAGATCTCCGACGGCTTCATCGGCTCGTACGGTCCCTCGCGATAGAAGAGGTCCGGCAGCAAAACGAGATAGCCGCCGTCGGCGAGCTTCTGCGCCATCTCCCACAGCGTCGGCCGAATGGCGGGCGCATCCATGTAGAAGATCACGGCGGGCCAGGGACCCGATCCCGCGCTCGGCGTGAAGACGGAAGCCGGACAGACTCCGTCGCGGGTGGTGATGGTGACGTCGGCGCGTGGCATACCTTGAGTTTTCTCCGACGCGGCTGAGATGCCGCTTAGACCGGCGACCGGCTCAAAGTGGAAAGATGCCCGGCATCGGCGAGAAGCCCGGGATGCCTTTCACGCGATCGGTCCACCGGCGAACCGCGTTGTACTCGTGCAGCAAGACGCGCCCTTCTTCGGCCAGCATCACGTCGGGAAAGCAGGCGATGTCGGCGATCGTCGGGTGGTCGAGCGGGCAAAGCCAGTCGTGGCCCAGCTGCTCGGCAAACCACAGATGTTCATCGAGCCGGCGCAAGAGATCGTGCGCGTCGGCGCGGGCGCGCTCGATGTCGACGGCGTGCTCGAGCAACCCGTCGTGACGCCGCGCGGCACCCGCCGACGCCGCGAGCGCGGCGCCGAAATCGAGCCACATCGCGAGCGCCGTCGCCACGCTCTCGTCGCGCTCGGGGTACCAGCGCCCCGTGGGATCGTAGCGGCGCGCGAGGTGGATGAGGATCGGCACGACGCCGTCGATCACGACCCCGTCGTCGCGGATCACCGGCAGCTCGCCGCGCGGGCTCATCGCGAGAAACCAATCCGAGCGATTTTCCCGCGACGGATACGACTCGACCAGTCGCGTCGTTCGCTCGACACCAAGGACGTTCAGGAGCAGCCGCGCCTTATAGGCATCCGCGCTCAACTCGTAATCGAAGAATTCCACCATCGGCATTCCGCGTTTCGACGCCGATCCGGCCGGATGATTGCGACGTTCGTCCAATCTTCTCCCGAGCATGAGCGACGACGCACGCACCGGCGACTCCGGTTGGTACCCCGTCCTGCGCACGGAGGAAGCCGTCGCGCGACACATCGCGTTCGCGCGCCTCTTCGACGAAGAGATCGCCGTCTGGCGCGATGACGACGGGCGGGTGAACGCGTGGGAAAACCGCTGCCCCCATCGCGGCATGCGACTGACGCTCGGCACCAACACCGGCACGGAGCTCAAATGCCGCTATCACGGCTGGCGTTACGCGAGCGGCAGCGGCCTCTGCACCTTCATTCCGGCGCACCCCGAGCAGACGCCGCCCAAAGCCGCCGTCGTGAAGTCGTATCGGGCGGTGGAGCGCTACGGCCTCGTGTGGATCGCCTGGGGCGACGTCGCGGGCGAGCCCGAGTCGCCCGCGCTGCGCGGATCGTCGTTCGCGACGCTCCGCAGCCTCACGATTCACGCACCCGCGGCAGCGGTCGCCGCGGCGCTCGCACGCGAAGCGCATGCGGAGACGACAGCGTTCTTCATCCAGCCGGAGAGCGCGAGCGTGACGACGTTGCACGGCGTCGACGACGCATCACGTTCGGGTGCGGAGCGGCTCGCGTTCGTGCGCGCCGAAAACGAACGGCTCAAGGCGCTGCGCAGCGCGCTCGAGAGCGCTACGCCGTAGCGGGAATCGCGCCGTAGCGCACGCCTTTTTCCGTGAGCCAGCGGCGGTACGCCGTGCCGCCGATGTCGGCGCGCACGGGAAGCTCCGACCGCGGATCGAGCGGAAGGCGACGCGGCATCTGGTTCTCGAGGATCGCCTTGTCTTGCCCCGTGATGAAGCGCTGGTACGAGCGGCATTCGCGGTCGGGATCGCCGAGCACGAGGTTCATCGCGATCACGTGCGCGACGCACTGTTCTTCGCTCACCGGCTGCACGGTCAGCGCGATGATGTCGCGGCGGTGCGGCTGCAGCGGATTCGTCTTTTCGAGCACGACCGTGTACGGCCGCAACACGCGATAGATGTATTCCGTTTCGAGCGCGGCGTCGGTCACGGCTGACGACTTCGGCTGCTCGAACCGGCAATCGGTCAGCCAGATCTCGTCGTTCTCGACGCGCACGTTGTAGGGGAACACTTCGGTGGCCGCTTCGCTGCCGAGATAGCCGGTGTGCACGTACGGGAAGTGCGCGAGGTCGAGGAAATTCTCGACCAACCGCAGCCCCGAGGTCCAGATGCCGAGCGCACCGACCGGGAACACGTAGCGATCGGTCTCCGCGCTCTCCGGAAAGTCGACGATGTCGCGGAGCGGTTCGCCCGGGCAGGTCCAGACGAGGCCGTACTTGATCGTGCAGTCGAGCGAACGCGAGCCGTCGGCGTAGGCGACGTCGACGCCCGAAGCCGTGGCCGTAACCACGAGCGGAATGCCGAAGAGCGCCGTTTCGAGACGCCCCGCGTGCTCGAGCATCTCGACTTCCGCGACGGCGTGCCAATCGTCCCACAGGATGGACTCCGGGCGGGACGCGGGCGCAACGAGCTCCAGCATGTCCCCGAGCATAGCGTGATCGAACGGGCCGCACAAGTCCGTGGCGAACAGCGACGCGATGCAACCGCTACTCTTGCGTGCCGGCCACGTGCTGCCGATGACGGCCGACGATCGCGTGATCGTGGACGGCGCCGTGCTCGTCGACGCCGCCGGCCGGATCGCCGACGTCGGCGAGGGCGCCGACCTCGAACGCCGGCACGCGGACGTCGCCGTGCGACGGCTGCCGGATCGTCTGCTGATGCCGGGCCTGATCAACACGCACGCGCACTCGGGCCTCTTGCGCGGCACGGCGGAGGGGCTGCCCGTGTGGGAATGGCTGCAACGGTACATCGACCCGATGCATCGCGTCGTCAACGCGCACGAGGCCGAGATCGCCTCGCGCCTGTGCTACGCGGAATCGCTGCTCGCCGGCACGACGACGATCGTCGACATGTGGCGTTTCATGGACGGCAGCGCGCGCGCCGCGAACGATCTCGGCATCCGCGCCGTGCTCGTGCCCTACGTCGCCGAGCATCCCGAACACGACTATTTCGAAAGCTACGATGCCAACGAGCGGCTGATCCGCGCATGGCATGGCGGCGGCGGCGGCCGCGTGAACGTATGGGTCGGCCTCGAGCACCTCTTCTACGCGGTGCCGAGCGCGTGGGAACGCGCCGCCGCGATGAGCCGCCACTACGGCGTCGGCTTCCACACGCACAGTAACGAGAGCCGCGTCGACGTCGAGGAATCGCTGCGCCGGTACGGCGTGCGGCCGCTGCGCGCGCTCGAGCGCGCGGGGCTGCTCGACGCGCATCGCGTGCTCCTCGCGCACTGCTGCTGGCTCGACGCCGACGAGATCGCGGTGATTGCGGAGCGCGGCATCGGCGTGGCCCACAATCCGGTAAGCAACATGAAGCTCGCGAGCGGCGCGGCACCGGTGCAGGCGCTGCTCGACGCGGGCGTCGCGGTCGGCCTCGGCACCGACGGCGAGAAAGAGAACAACAACCTCGACCTGTTCGAGGAGATGAAGACGGCCTCGTTGCTGGCGAAATTCTCGCAGCTCGATGCGGCGGCGCTCGACGCGTGGTCGATCGTGCGCATGGCGACGATCACCGGAGCGCGCGCGCTCGGACTCGATGCGGACATCGGCAGCCTCGAAGCCGGCAAAGCCGCCGACCTGATCGCCGTACGCACCGACACGCCACGCATGACGCCGCTGCTCACCGGGCCGTACCTCAACTTGCACCAGAACCTCGTGCACGCCGTCCAGGGCGGCGACGTCGACCTGACGATGGTCGCCGGAACGATCGTCGTCGAGGGCGGCAAGCTGCTGAGCGCCGACCTGCGCGCGCTGATCGACGACGCGAACGCCGCCGTGCCCGGCCTCTTCGCGCGTCGCGCGGCACTCACGCCGGAGCAGCGATCCGTCAACCGCGGAGAGACGCGTACCGCGTAGGCAGCATGGCGGTAAACGAACGATACCGTCGCGCGACAAGGGATTCGTCCGCGCGACGGCAAGCGCGCGGGATGACGTCTTTTCGTGCACTTCGGCTGACGACGATGTTCGCCGTGCTGCTGCTCGCGTTCGGCTCGACGGGCCAAGCCGAGCCGCAGTTGATCCCGGTCACCGTGGGCCTCGTTCCGACCGACGACATCACGCCGCTCGTGTACGCGATTCAAACGGGGATGTTCAAGAACGCCGGGCTCGACGTCACGATCCAAGCGGGGAGCAGCGGAACGGCGATGGCCGCCGCCGTCGTGTCGGGCTCGTACACGTTCGGCAAGTCGAGCATGCTCGCGATCATCAACGCGCACTTGCGCAAGTTGCCGCTCGCGATGATCGGTTCCGAAGCGGTCTACGATGCGAAGGCGCCCTACGCGCAACTGATGGTGTCGACCGACTCGCCCGACAAGTCGTGCAAGGATCTCGAGGGCAAGATCGTGGGCACGCCGTCGCTCAACGACCTCGATTCGCTCGCGACGATGGCCTGCGTCGGTCAAGCCGGCGGCGATCCGACGTCGCTGAAGCTCGTCGAACTTCCGCAGTCGGCATCGATCGCATCGCTGCAAGGACATCGCGTGGAGGCGACGATCCTCCACGAGCCCGTCCTCGCGCAAGCGATCGCGGCCAATCAGGCCAAGGTGCTCGCACCCGCGTACAACGCGATCTCGACGCACTTCGTGTTCGCGTCGTTCTTCACCGCCGACTCGTACGCGCAAGCGCATCCCGACATTGTGAAGAAGTTCATGGAAACGGTCTACCGTGCCGCGGCCTACACGAACACGCATCATCAGGCGACGGCGCAGATGATGGCCGACGTGACGAAAGCGCCGCTCGACGTCGTCCAGAAGATGAACCGCACCGACGGCGCGACCTCGCTCGAGCCCAAAGAGATCCAGCCGCTGATCGACGCCGCGGCGAAGTACCACCTCATCCCGGCGGCCTTCCCCGCCTCGGACCTGCTCCAGGACGCACCGAAGTAAGGCCGGACCGGGCGAAACTTCCGGCGGGGGCCGCCCGTAGATCGGGCATGATTCCGCGCGGTCCCCTGATTGTGGCCCTCATCGTCGTCGAGATCGCAATTCTCGGCGGGATGGTCCGCGCCGTGTCCGGCGGGCCGTCCTTTCCGGCGATGACCGTCACGCTGCCCATGGCGCCGGCCGCTCCGGCTGCGCCGGCCGGGCCGTTCGTCGCGACCCGCGACGCCTTCGTCGAGAGCGGCCCGCACAAGTTCTTCGCCGCCGGACCGCATCCGGCGCTCTACGTCGACATCGGCTACGCCGATTTGACGATCCTCGCCGGCAGCACCGCGCAGATCGACGCGAGCGTCAGCAAGAGCACCGATTTCGGGCCGCTCCGCGCGACGGCCCCGATCACGGGGCGCCAGAGCGGCGACGCCGTGCGCATCGAAACGCGCCAAAGCGACGGCTTCTCGATCGGCGACAATCGGATGGTCACCGTGCTCGTGCCGCCGGGAACGTCGGTCAACGTGCTGCGCGCCGGAGACATCCGGATGACCGGCATGCGCGGCGATGCGTCGATCAAGAGCGTCGGCAACGGGCACGTCACGATCGACGACTACAACGCGCCGACGTTGCGGCTGGAGACCTCCAACGGCGACATCTCGCTCAACGGCGTCATTACCGGGAACCTGAACGTCACTACCAGCAACGGTTCGATCGACGGAACCGAATTGCAGGTGCGCGACGGCAGTGTCGTCACGAGCAACGACAGCGTCCGGCTCGGCTTCGCCGCCGGCACCAACACCGTCGTGACGGCGGAGACGAGCAACGGCTCCGTCCATCTCTTCGGATTTCCCGCGGGCACGCAAGCCGCGACCCACCGGAGCAGCGACGATGATGATGACGACGACGGAGCGTCTCAAACCGTACGTATCGGCGCGGGGACGGGCCGGCTCGACGTTCACGCGAGCAACGGCAACATCGATCTCAGCCAAGCCGGCTGACCGTCCGCATATGTGATGGAGACGGGCCGGAGAATCATCGTACGGCCGCTAACACTTCGTCCTGCACGTCCCTCCATCCACTCGGACAAACCTCTCGTGTGATTCAGCATATCGTGCTCGTCGACGACGAGCCCGTCAACCTCGCGATTTTGGGCGCGATCATCGCCGATATCCCCGGCGCTCTGGTCCATCAGTTCACTGCGTCGAGCGAAGCCGTGGCCTGGGCCGACAAGCACGCCGCCGACGCCTTCATCATCGACTACAACATGCCCGATCCCGACGGGCTCACGATGATCGGTATGCTGCGCGCCGACCCGCGCTACGAACTCGTCCCGATCATCGTCATCACCGGCGAGCGGGAAGTCGACGTCCGGCTCGGCGCGCTCGCCGCCGGTGCGAACGATTTTCTCGAACGGCCGGTCGAGCGGCGCGAGGTGCTTTCCCGCCTGCAGCGGCTGCTCGCGCTCCAGGCCGCACACGTCGGACTCGTCTCACAGGTGGGCGATCTGGAGGCCGTGCTCCGGGCCGAAGAACGCCGGTCACGCGCGCAGGCCGAACGGCTCGCGACGCTATGGCGAGTGACGAACGCGAGCTACGATCCGCGCAAACCCGACATGCTCCAGGCCGTGCTGAGCGAGGGCGCCGCGGGATTGCGCTCGACGCAAGCGTTCTTCGGCAGCCTCCTGCGCGTCGAAGGCGACGATCTGCTGCTCGTCGCCTCCGTGCAGGCGGAAGATCCGCGCGCACGCAGCGCGATCCCGTTTACGGACCGCATTCCGATCGTGGACACGGCGCAGAAGTACGTACTGCAAGCCGGCGCGACGCGCTCGTGGAACGACGTCGCGCTCGATCCGCAGGTCGCCACGTTGCCGCGCGTCGTCGGCGTGGGCGAACACGCGCTGATCAGCACGCCGTTTCTCGTCGGGCGCACGCAGTATCTGCTCTCCTACGGCTCGGCCGAGCCGACGGCGGAACCGTTCGGCCGCGACGATCACACCTACGTCGAATTGCTCGCCGACTTCTTCGCGAGCCGGCTGCAACAAGCCGCGCAGTCCGACCAGCTCCTCTACCACATGTCGCACGACATCTTGACCGGCTTGCGCAACCGGACGCAGTTCCGTCTCGACGCGCGCACGCAGCTGATCCTCGACGGCTGCGGGACGCTCGTCGTGATCTCGCTCGACGGTTTTCGCGGCATCAACGAAGAGTTCGGACACATCATCGGCGACGCGCTGCTGGTGGAAGTCGGTGCGGCGCTCTCCGCGGCGGTGGCGGAGCGCGACATCGTCGGACGCCTCGCCGGCGATACGTTCGGCATCTTCTTCGGCACCGTCGCCACCGAGTCGGACGCGCGCACACGACTCGAGAAGGTGATCGAACGGTTCACCCGCCCGTTCTCGACCGGCGATCGCGAAGGGCGTGAATTCGTGCCGCTCGGCGCGACGATCGGCGCCGCGATCGCGAGCGACGCCAGCGAATCGATCGACCAACTTCTCGCGCGCGCCGACACGGCGGTGTTTGCGGCCAAGCAACACGGACCCGGACGCGTGGAACTCTATCAGAACACGATGGAATCGGAGGCCGGCTCCCGCTCGCGCCGTTTGGCCGAGATCTCGGAGGGACTCGAGCGCAACGAGTTCGAGCTCTTCCTGCAGCCACACATCGATCTCACGACGTGGCGCGTGACCGGGGCCGAAGCGCTGTTGCGCTGGCGTCACCCGCAACACGGCCTCTTGTTGCCGCTCACGTTCTTGCCGTTCGCGGAACACAACGGGCTCATTCGCACGATCACGCGCTGGGTGACGGGCGAAGCGCTCTGTCTCTCGCAGCGCCTGCGCGGTCTCGATCCCGACTTCCGGCTCTACTTCAACCTCTCGGCCATCGACTTCAGCGACGAGGCGATCGTCAACGACCTGCAGCGTGCGAAACGCGCGGGCGCGTTTCTCGACAACGTCGGCGTCGAGCTCACCGAAACGGCCGCGATGCAAGACGTCGGCAACGCCTCGCGCACGATCCGCCTGTTGCAGCAGCTCGGCGTGTGCGTGGCGATCGACGATTTCGGCACCGGCTACTCCTCGCTCTCGATGCTCAAGCGTCTGCCGTTCGATATCATCAAGATCGACAAATCGTTCGTCCACGAACTCTTGCTCGGTGACCGCAATTCCGCGATCGCAGCCTCGGTGATCGCGATCGGCAAGCAGCTCGGTTGCGAGACGCTCGCCGAAGGCGTGGAATCCCCGGAGCAACTGGCGTGGCTCCGGGAACGCGGCTGCCGCTACGCGCAGGGATATACGATCGCGCGGCCGATGAGCCTCGACGCCTTCGAGACCTGGTTCGCGCAGTACCAACCCTCAGCGCTCGCCGAGATGGCCTAGATCGCTTCCTCCCGCGCGTTGTGCGCGGCCCGCTGACGGATCGTGCCGAGCGATTCGTCGACGAGCAGCGTTCCGTCGCGGAAGACGGGCCGCAGCAGATTCGGCCGATCGTGGAGATCCTCGACGCGCACCGTCTCGATGCCGGTCTTGGTGGCGAAGTCGTTCCAGGCCGTACCGTTGTTGACGAGCGCGAGCCGGCCGCGCTTCGAACGTTTGCCGGGATCCGTCTTCGGATCTTTGTACACATCGAGCCAGATGCCGTCGACCTCGATCGCCGAAGCCTTCATCGCGAAACGCATCGTGTCGCGGTCGACCTTTTGCAACAGCCCCGCGCCCATGCCGACGGCGACGTTTTCGGCCGACCATCCGTCGCCCATCACGGCCCGATAGAGATCGCCGATCGCGTCGAGATCCATGCCGTCGCCTTGGATCACGCGAACCGCGGGGTTGAGCACGCGATACCCGCGGTGATTGACCTCGAAGCCGAACGCGCGGCCGAGTTCGCGCACGATGCGCGGCACGACCAGGCGCGGATCACCTGAGTCGGGACGCACGACCACGGTGCTGCCCGACGCGAGGATCTCCGCCTTGAGCTCATCCCCGAGCAGCGTCGCGACGGCCGCGTCGGCGTCGTACGAGTCGACGACCATCGCGAGCGTCTTGCCGGGGCCGCCGAAGCGCTGCAGCATCGTACGAAAGGCCGCGACCTCGTTCGCGCGGCCCCAGCTCGTCACCGTCGAGTGCTCCATCGCGGGGATCGAAAAGCCCGCCATCGGTTCGTTGTACCACGTCGCGGCGCCGAGCAAGGCCGGCACCGTGTCGGTGCCGAGGAAGTTCACGAGGTGCGCGACGCCGCCGAGCGCGGCCGACTCCATCGAGGTCGAGCCACGCGCGCCGAAGTCGTGCAAACGAAACGCGATCGCGTCGTTCGGTGCGTCGCTCGAACGCTCGAGTGCCTCGAGGATGATCTCGCGTGCCGCGGCCGAGAGCGTCGCGACCGTCGTCGGATACCAGAGCTGCATCAGTGCGGTCTCGACGTAGCTCGTGAGCCAGGGAACGAGCGGGTCGGTGTTCACCACTTGCACGAGCACGTTGCCGCTGGGAACGTCCATGCCTTCGGGCACCGCTTCGATCGCGATCGGCAGACGCCCACCGTGCGTGGTGAGGATGTGATCCCAGCCGGCACGATTGAACGGCAGACCGTGCGCGGTGAAGAGCGTCTCGGCCGAATCGATCTGATCGAGGGTGATGGGTGCGAGCAATCGCTGCTTGACGATCGCCTGCAAGCCGAAGAATCGCGCCGACGGAAAGCGCCCGCCGCGCGATTCGATGTAGCTCGAAACGCGCGTCGTACCGGGCGGGTATTGCGCGAAGTGCGAGGCCTTGTACGAGTCGGTCGCGGTAAGCATGGAAAGTCCGGCGAGCCCCGCCGATGCGGGCACGCGTAGGGTCGATGTGGTCATGGTATCGGAACCTCTCCGATGAGACGGCGCGGATCGCGTCACTCGCGGTCGCCGTCGGTGGTGCCGGGATGCGCCCGGCGTCGCTAGGCTACGCCGAGCATCGATTCGATGATGAATGCGTGGTCTTCGAAGCAGTGCTCGGGGCGAATGTGCGAGATCGGAATCCAACGCGCGTCCTGCGCGTCGTCGGCGCCCTTCACTTTGGGTAGCTTCTTCTCCGAGAGATCGAAGCGGAAGGCATGCGTGATCGTGCGCCCACGGCTCGAACGATACGGATCGTCGAACGTGCGCTCGGCGCGCCGCGCACCGATCAGCACGCGACGTGGCACGTCGATCTGCGTCTCCTCATTGAGTTCGCGCAGCGCGCCTTCGAGCAACGTCTCGTCTTGTTTCACGAAGCCGCCGGGAAGCGCGAGCATGCCCTGACCTGGGAAGTCCTTGCGCACCACCATCAGCACGTGGCCGGACTGCTGCACGACCGTGTCGACCGTCATGAACGTCGGCGGAAACGGCGCATTCGACCACGCCGCGCGATACTCACGAGCAAAGCGCCATTCGGCCGCCACGGTGGCGAAGGGCGCGGTTGCGGCGATCTGCCGGATCTGCGCTTGCGCGGCACGCGGAACGTCGTCGAGCACCAGCTGCCGCGCCGCGTCGCCGCCGTGCTCACCGGAAAGTTGCGCGAAGAGACGATCGCGAATCGCGGTGCCGCTGAGCAATCGCCGATCGTCGCCCGCCCAGCCCGGAACGTCGACCGCTTCGAAGCGCGGAAAGACGGTCAGGTAGTACGAGCTGTTGTCTTTCGCGTGCCCGATGATGCCGACGCGCGGCGTCGATGCGGAAGGCGGGATCGCGTTCGCGAGCACGTCATCGACGTGACGCTGAATCTCCGCCATCCACGCCGCATCGTTGTAGAGATGATCGTTGAGCGGCCGAACGATGATGCGCGCATTCGTGGGAATCGGGCTCGTGCGTTCGATCGACATCTCGCCGATCGAATCGACGATCATGCGCTGACGCTCGTCGTACGCGAACGGATTGCGCGGGCTGCGTGCGGCGTTCGACGAACCGACGAGCACGAGCACGTGCGATGCGCGCTCGAGCGCCGCCTCGATCACCGCTTGGTGCCCGCGGTGATACGGCTGAAACCGGCCGACGAAGACGAGCACGTCGAAGAAGCCTTGCGGCTGCGTATTTTTCATTTGGGGTGATGACCTCCATCACGTGTCGCGTGCGCCGGTCTCCCCGGACCGCGACATTTCCATCCTACGCCGATCGCGCGAACAATACAAGTCCGATCCGGCGCATCAGTGCTTGTGGATCACGCGCTCCACGGACTCCATGCCGGAGCCCACCGCGGTTTCGGTTCGCGTCACGAGCATCGCGATCCAACGGATGACCGCGACGACCCCGACGATCGCGAAGGCGAAGATCACGAAAAACACCCAGAGCGCGAAGTGGATCAGATGACCGAGCAACGCTTCCATCGCCCGCTTCTTCCGGCAGCAACCTCGGCAACCCCCTTCCACCACCGCGCCGCCCCCACCAGGACCACAATATCTAGGTGCCGTACTGGGATTGAGGCACAAGACGTTGTGCTACTCATCAGGTGGCGCCTCGGCGTCTCAAAAGGGAACCCGGTGAAAGTCCGGGACTGCCCCGCAGCGGTGAGGGGGAACGAACGCCACGGAAACACTGGCCTCGCGGCTGGGAAGTGTGGCAAGTAGGCGGCGCAAGCCGGGCCCTCGAGTCCGAAGACCTGCCTGACGAGATCGACACTTCGCTCGGCGGAAGCGATGCGGTCTGTCAGCCCCGGGCGTCCATCCCGGTGGCTGCGGCAGCTTCTCCCCGAGCGATCCACCTCTCGAGGGAGCGGCATGGAAACCACGTCTATCTCGGCGACCGGCGCGATGCAGGTTCGCAAACGCAACGGGTCGCTGGAACCCGCCGACGTCAACAAGATCGTCCGGGCCGTGGCGCGATGCTGCGACGGCCTCACCAGCGTCGATCCGCTGCGCGTCGCCACCAAGACGATCAGCGGCCTCTACAACGGCGCGACCACGCAAGAGCTCGATCAGCTCTCGATCCAAACCGCGGCGATGCTCACCGCGGAGGAGCCCGAATACTCGCAGCTCGCGGCGCGGCTGCTCTCGACCTACATCGATAAGGAAGTCCAGGGCCGGGAGATCCACTCGTTCTCGCAGTCGGTCGCGGCCGGCTATCGCGCAGGACTCATCGCCGAGGAACTGGCCGGCTTCGTGCTCGCGAACAGCCGCAAACTCAACGACGCGATCGACGAATCGCGCAATCGCCTCTTCGAGTACTTCGGTCTGCGCACGC
>Ga0116229_10006118_pt1 | contig 19461 bp, 17 predicted proteins | sample S1TSphgellanicum_3_FD_87313 | JGI IMG/M metagenome (GOLD analysis project Ga0116229, IMG submission 87313) | Host-associated microbial communities from peat moss isolated from Minnesota, USA - S1T2_Fc - Sphagnum magellanicum MG | ecosystem: Host-associated > Plants > Peat moss > Unclassified... | reverse complement strand
GGGTCCCCCCTCCCCCCTCTTTTTTTTTTTTTTCTCAACCCCGGGTAGACTTTTTTGACCTTTTTTTTTTTTTTTTTTTTTGGTCCTACCAATTTTTTTCCTCTCTAACTCAATGGTCGTAGTTCGGGAATGGGCACAATAGCTTTGTTGCATTGCCGATAATCCTCGAGGACACCTACCAACTAACTGAGGCCACATAATAGACCACCAAAGTTGGTACCTTACGGGGCACTGACTTACTTCCGGCAATTTGGATGTTGTGCCCAATCATGTCCGAGTTTCTTTTTTTTCTCTTGCCCCTTTTGAGGCGCAAAGTTGACTATAACAAACCTTTATTCAAAAGTATGTAACTTTCTACCAAAGAGTCAAAAAGGACATGGGCAAATTTCTGACAAAGTGAATAATAATAAACACATTATGAACATATCATCGAGGAGGACCTTGTTCGTTAGCTAGCTAGCTAGCGGTGGATCATCCCGACCACAATTCAGCCCCGAGCAATTGCCCATTATCTCACATAATTGGGCATTCGGGAGGGAGAGATTCTATAACATCATTAGGACCTTTGTAACTTTGTAGACTTCCCCGTACATACCTACATACCACTCGAAATATAGTGGAAATCCTTTGAAGAGCGTCAAGAGGGGTCGATTCCCCGCTTACGAGGCTTTGCCCCTTCTTGACTTCGTTCCCCTTTGCACGACGTCGTCATTCCTTCAACTATTGTGGGCTCTTTCAAGTTTAAAATCACTTCTTTTAGGGTTTTAGAGTTTTGGGTTTTGGGTGATTTTTGGGTTTTAAGGTTTAGGTTTAGGGTTTTAGGGTTTAGGGTAATGAAAGATTTGAACCTATCTAAACCAACCATCTTCTTCTTTGCATGACTTTCATTCATATAGGGAAGATTATCACCCCTTTGAAGTTTCCCTCCTCCTTGTGCAATTGAATCGCACTTCTTCAACCAAATTGCAAAAGGGGAAAAAAAGGGACGATTGGCCAAGTTCCCATGGGAGAAGGGGGAATGAATGGGGCATGTTTGCGGCATGCCCCCAACGAGTTTGGCTACATTTATTTCCTTGAGGAAAACATATGTTCCCAAAGATGTTGTTTTATATTTCTACATACTTTCATTAATAAGTAGTTTGGATGTAATTGTTTATAATATGGAAGGTTGCATAATGGATGAAATGTTGAAAAACTTGATCACACTTCCCTATAAAAACATCCAAAAAAAATTGGATCATCTTGAAAAAAGAAACTTGGAAGGTTGCACAATTGATGAATGCTCCCACCTCATTTCTCCAACTTTTCATCCATTGTGAAACCTCAAATCTTCTTTTCATCAAGCAAGTAACCTTTTTCCTAACATTTTATCCATTGTGCAACTTTCTTGGATAGCCTTTGGCTCATTTTGTAATGTTTTCATCCATTATGCAACCTTCCCAAAATGAGCATTTTTTTTTTAATTTAGAAAAATTTCACCAAAAAAAGAAACTAAAAAATCCAAAATTCGAAAACCAAGCAGTTTGGAAGGTTTTGTCAGTTGTCAAAAGTGAGTGAGGCGGAAAAAAAAAAGGAAAAAAAAAAAAAAAAAGAGAAATTTTCCAGAATTGTTGTACATATTTGTTTTCTTTGTGCAACCAAAATTAGAGAAGGATGATAAAGGAAATGATCTTCTTTTGGGCATAGGGGTGAAAAAATTTGGAGGAAATAATTTTCTTTTGGGCAGAGGGGGCAGGCATGTATACTAAGACTTAAGTTGCATTTACTTCCTTGGGACAACTTAGTGCCCACCCACTTCTCCATGTTGTGTTGCTGCAGCCTACCAAGAACTATAAGAAAAAATAACTAAAATAATAATAATAATAATGATTTTTAAATAATAAAATTTAAAATTAATAATAAACTATTTTAAAATTTAAAATAATAAAAATAAAAATAAAAATAAAAAGGGTTCAAAACTTGAAACTTGGTGCCCTTTTTGTTGCCTTCAGAATGTGTTGCCTGACATTATTATAACCTTTGGTAGATCCATCCAAGCTAGTAGCTAGCTGTCCACCATTAAAGGATCCATACATGGTATTAAGATCAACATGTTGGTAGGTAAGGATTGTGCAGAAGAAACCACCTGGAGTTAATGAGTTCAAACATTGTGCAAAGAGTCCCATGATGATGATGATGATGATCCCAGCTTTGGAATTCTAGTTACCTATGTATGTGGAAAATTGTTAAATAGGCCAAGAAGGGTCTTTAATTCCAGTAATTACAAAAGTATTGTTCACATTTTATTTTTTATTTTTTAAAACCCTATCTGCCCGCCCTTGGCTCATTTAATATTTTTGCAAAAAATTTGGGTGCTGCCCAGATACTTTTAGGGTTTTTTTTGGGTACCCATATAACCATATCCATCCGTTGTGCGAATTTCAACACTCTTATTGGCTATCAGGTCGCAAATTACAACCCGTAAGTAACCTTCTACCTTGGTTTCATTAGCCACCCACTAGTTAGCACAAGGTACCACCCTAGGCTCTCCTTAGCCTTTGTTTGTTGCTTGGATGAAAATTGCATAACCACTCTCTATGTGGATGAAAAGAGGACGTCTTGATTGTCATGAAGGATGATTATTGTTAAGGAATCATCTCAAGCGCGTTGATTACCATGAATGGTCTCGATGTTCATGTGCCTTGACTATTATTCATAGTAACCTTTGTACTCTCCCCAATTACTCAATACATAACCTACCATTCAAAGATTTTTGGGTCTTCAAAATTGGTCCTCCTTTCATCACTCACAATACATAACCCTTCCCTCTTCTTTTTTCTTGAATGTTTCATCTCAACATACATAGGTTATGAGCTTTCATCCATTGAGAGGAAGGTTACATATTTTTCATCCATCTACAAGTTAGTTACAAAAATTTTCATCCACGGACAAGAGTGTTACAACATCACTACACGATAGTTTATGTCTAGTAACTAGCTTGAGCATGCAAGTTACCTAGTCCATAACATGCCATGTTATGTGTACTAAAGGATATATGACAACCTCAATAGCTTACTATACACTTAACATGACATATAAACATGCATGCTAATAATGTTCAAGCTAGGGACATGATTGTTTTGGTTGCATTTAACATCTTCAAGGTGCATTCACACTCGGTATTAGGGAGTCTAGGGTTGAGTCCTCTAATAACACACTTATGACTTACCATCTACATACCATGAACATTTTATGTTAAGCTAACATTCACTTTAACATTAAGCTATATCACCCACTTAACATTAAGTGCCACCTAAGATGCCACCTAGATTTTCATTTAACACGGACTTAATAATGTCAAGTGTGAATGCACCAAAAGCTAGATGGGCAAAGGGCAAGTAGGAAGGAAAAAAAAAAACATGTGGTGGTTGGCTAGTACTTTTTGTATTGTTGAGATTAAAATTGCTTTTTGGCCTATTTCACATTTTCCTAAAGGACTTGGTAGGGTTAAGGGGAGAAGGGAGAGAGAGAGAATGAGAGAGAGAGAGAGAGAGAGTGTGTGTGTGTGTGTATGTGGTGCAATTAAAAACTGGCAGTATTTGAGGTCACATGACACACAATGACAGAACCCCCACCCAAACTCCCCACCAAGTCAATGCTCTTCTGCCTGCCTGGAGCCACCCTGTTTCTTTCTCCCCTCTAAAGTGTGATGTAATGAATCATAGATTGTGGGTGGTTAGTTTGTTGGCAAATTCAGAAGTTTCCATTCACCAGAGTTTTTGTTACAGTCATGCCTAGTTGATCCCTAGTCTGGACCCCTGTTGGTCCTCAGTTTGTCATCTCATCCCCAGTTTCTGTGTCAGAATCCTCTTTTTTGTGTTTTTCGTGTTTTTGTTTTTCTTAAATTTTCCAACAGGTAGTGGAGGGTCTGAGACAGTCAGAGGCACTAATTGAAGGTTTGTTTATATTTTTGGCATTTTTTTCCTCCTTATTTTATGATGTAGCTGAAGATAATAGGAGGGTTTAGCCAAATCTGGCTACTAGAATATGAAAAATTTAGGAATCTGAGCATCCAGCTATATATATATCTGGCTACCTACTGGAATTCAACATTGAATCTGGAAATTTTTATGAATTTTTTATAAAAATAAAAATTCAAAGTTTTGCAATTTAAAAACACAGAAAAATACACTTTTTTTTCAGTTTGAAAAAAAAAAAAAAAACACTGGGTTTTTGGGAGGAGTTGTGTTCAGGGATTTCTTGTTTTGCAATTTTGTGATATCAAAAATTTGGTGCAATTTTCCAGAAAATTAGATGATTAGTGGTTACACTAGGAAAAAAAATTCTCCAATTTCCCAATTAAAAAAAGAAACTTTTTTGTTGAAAACAAATTCACTGGAACTTGTGTGTTCATACACACCAACTTTCTTCACTCTCTTGTGGTTCTCCATTTTGGCTTGGAAGTCTATTGATCTAAAGATGTAGGGTATGCTTGTCTGGACTTGAATGCATGGGTCATGTCAAAAAATTCAAAACTTTCTTTGGTATGATGTGGAGTATAGTCATAGGCTCCAAATGGCATGCTAATCATGGAATTTCACATTAATTTAAGGAGTTTTTTTTTGTTCATCATACTGGGGTTGAGATCATATTGCCATGGTATGTGAAAATTGGATTACTCAACTCATACTAGATCTGAATAATAACAACATTTTAGGTACTTTGATTTATATTCATACACACAACTATATATGAGCATCGATGTTATGGTATGAGTATCAACTTTTTTAGGGTGTAAGGTGTGAGTTGTAAATTGTAAGCTATGTTGCTCTTCAACATGGTGGGAAGCTGTTACATTATATTTGAGGTTGGCCTTTCAATGTGGGCAACATGGTGCAAAAATCGAGCTTGAAAATCTAATGTTACAAAAGAAGAGGTAAGTTCACTAGGTGCCTCACTATATATGACTTATCAAGTGATGCTTTTTGTTTTCCAACTTGGGATCTACATGTGCAGATGAATTTTATTTATTTTATCCCTTTGATAATATTAATAATATTAATTTTTTTCAACTTGGCACCTTAGCCTTTGATCAATGATGCATTTGTGATGATTTTGGGACATCTACAAATCAATTTTGTTATGACTAGGTGTTTTATTGGTTTTTTTTAAAAGGTTCATCAAGGATTTTCTCTTTTCAACTTATGCAAAAAGTTTCATTTTTTTGTGACATCACACATTAAATCAACATATTCATATTGATATTATATACCCTTTTGGTATCACACATTTCAATTCCACGATACTCATGTCGTTGAGTGAAAATTGTAAACTTTGTACATATGGATACCATTTGGTATGAGTTTTTATATATTTTTCTCAATACCCATATTGTCACGGTATATGAAATTCAAAAAAAAATCAAATACCCGTACTAAATGGGTATGTTAAATATCCAATACCAGTCCAACACTGGTTTCAATCCTAAAAAAGAAAAGAAAATTGGTTTTCATTGTGTAGCCATAAAATTTAATATAAAAAGTTGATTAAGTATTTGTAACTTTATATCCGGTTTATAGCCATATTTGACTAAATCTTTTTATGGATGATTGCCACTTAGGTTACATTAAAAATTTCCTAAAAATAACAATGATGCCTAATTCACAATTGAATGACTAATTTAGTTATTTAATGCATTAGTGACTACATTTAAGAAAAAAAAATTCAAGAGGAGCAATTGTACTCTTAAAGGCCCTCAAAAAAGTAGCCAGGTGCTTGGGTCTGTTTCCATTAAGTTATTCTGATCACACTTACACATGAGTATGCTATGATCACAGCAGACTACTACCCTAGTACCTTGGCCAATTCAACACTAATTATATTATTTTCAGAAATGTTGAAAATATCAAAAAAATATTTTTTTCAAATCAAAAAATATTGTGAAGGATAATAGTGAATATTAAGGAATATTCCATTTTTTGAAATGATTTTTTCATAATTAATTAATTAATTAATTATTCGACTGACATGTGTTGAAACGGCCAAGGTACTAAGGTAATTAAAAAGCCACCAAAATAGAGCCTTGTATCTTGCTGCATGGACAAGCACTTTTCATTGGGGAAATCTTTACCTAATTAATGTTAGGAATGTTAGAAATATTTCATACATGACATGAATTTGATTTCGAGTTCATTCGACACTTGTGGTTGCTTGTCTCACATCAAATTCATATCACAAATGAAATTATATCATCACAAACATAGTTAATCAAAAAAATATTTTGTTCATAAATCACAACACTTGTCAAATTCTTTTGTGTTTAATTTTGTAAACATGTTTTCCTCATTGACGATTATTGTTCTCAATGCACATATCATGTAAATTGTTTTTTTCTCCAATTTGGTTTACAAATACAATAAAAATAACTTTTGAACATTTGTGTATAAAAAAGTGTGCACTAAATATATACAATTTTGCTTGTTTTGCCAAGCAAGATAATATTTTTATAAAAAAAACCCTATTTGTCCCACACTAAATCTTGAACTTGCTACCTCTAAGGAGAAAATAAGGATATCTACCATTAGTCTAGTTTTAAGCACTTAGTAATAGTAATTCTTTGCTTTATTTATCATATATAACTAGGTCAATGATAATTGAACCCTACAATAATCGAATTGTGCAACTTTGAGCAATTGTTTACACGGACACATGGATAAAGCTCATTTGGAGGTATTTAACATCCTACCTCTTGGTGAAGGGCAATGTATCTATCATAGGTAAATTTTTAGGTCCAAATTGAGTTTCACAATATTTGATAACTATATGTCATCCAAAATATAGTGTACATGCCATTTACAATTGTGAGCGGAGATGTTATTATATATTGATCACATTGGAATGAGGCCTCCAATTAATCACCAAAATAACCCCAATACAAGTTCAAGAAGTTGAGTGACTACTACTCAAAGGGCCATGTGGAAAGGATGAGAAGGGAGTGGATAATAACACAAAAACATTTTTTTTTGTTCTCACTTTCTAGAAGAATCTCTCTCTCTCTCTCTCAATGCAATCACCAACCCCAATTGTAGCACTCCTTTTCTACTAGTTCTAAGTCAACAAACAACCTTGTTCTTCTACATGCTACAAAGAAAGTCTGTAGTTGTTGCTGCTTTGAACAAATGAATTTAGTCAAGCTCAAGTAAAAGTTATTGTACCTTTAGAGAAAATAGAAATCTTACTTTTTCTAAAGTGTTTTTGCATTTCATTAGGAACAACATAATCAATGACCGATAACATGACTAAGCACCCATCAATGCACCATCCATTGGAAACCCGTTATGACTCAATTACTACGGATCAACCGCAACTTCATAAACCCTCATACTTCCCCATCACATTACCTTGTTAACTACATATATGTATGTATAACATGCAAGGAGGTATGGGAAAGGAAATGCATGTTGTGGATTGGCAAACCATAATGCCAAATATTTAAATAGTCTCTCACTTTAAATTGTTCAATTTTTCATGTTTATGGGTGGGTATGGGAGAATACTTAACATTGTATGTTGGATGTGGTAAATGGTACCGGAGGCCCAAAGAGGTGGTGTGGGTGGAAATGCTCTAACCCCACTCAAATGTAATTCATATGCATGATAGTGGGGTTAGGACGGTTGAGGTCAAAGTTATGGTCTTTCTTACCTTCCATTCTAAGTAACGGACTTTTAGCATTCTCTCTAGATGGTTCTCTACAAGCTTACGATTATCATACAAATGAGACTACATAATTTATTATGCAACCATGAAAGTTAATGTCACATGAAAACCAAAACAACAATCAATGCCTTGAGACATTCATCAACATCCAACACAATGATGATGTATATATATGAGATCTAGATGCAACATGGTTTAAGGTTGAGGGTTATCTAGCATGCTTGAAAACTCTAAGCTGCAATGTTCACACATCACATGAACAATCTTAAAACAAGATTTACACATGAAATTTGCTACTAAAAACAAAACCCAAACCACATCTTTAAATGTTAATTGTTATATTGTGCATCTTCCCACTCTTGAGAAGTTGCAAGAGTAGCATCCCAAATCATGAGTCATCAACATATGCATATATGTGTGTCATCAACCTAAACCCTCACGTGTCATGAAAACAACATTATAGCCTAATCAACTTAGTCAGATAAGTCCAACTTCTCGAACATCTAGTGGTATAACATTTCACATTTGACCCGAGATTTCTATTTTACTTCATTTTGCACCCTTCCAAGCAATATCATAATTAGAAATCAAGTCTTATGGTACTTCAAAGGAATGCATCTAACTCATGGCCAAAGATTTAATATACCTTAAATCAATTCAAAGGGCATGTAAGAAAATGATATCAAAACCATTTGATCTAACATAGACTCCGTGTGAATAAGGTCACTTTATCTCCCTACATCTAGGTCTTGGGCTGAAAGAAAGTCTTGGTTATTATTGACTCTCAAATTGGTTCTAACTTCTAACTTGTCCTAGACATTACGTACATTGATGGGAATTTGTAAAATTATATTTAGGAAGCATTGAGAAGGCATGCAAATTGTAACTTAGAAACTAATTAAGTCATGAATGGTTGACCCCCAAGTTACACACACAAGCACAAGGCATCCACACAAATTCATGAATATTATTAGATTGCACTTTGGACAATACATACATGGTGCATTTTTGCCAACAAGATATACAATAATAATGTGAGGGAATTTGGACCTTTGAACCATATTTTCAATTTACTTGAGTTATTATGCACACACTACATATCCCATTTGATCTACATAGACAACAAATTTTGTTAAATAAATTAATAAATAATAATAAATAAATAATAAATAGTAATTTAAAAAATCACTATGGGACCCAGAAAGACCAAGAGAGTAGTAGTAGTAGTACCTACTCCTAAAATGAAACCTACTTGAACAATTTACAACAATTCTGAACCAACTTGATGAGCTAGGGATGATGGGTTGGTACACACTATTATGCACAAAAGGAGTTGACATTGGAAGCCTCATTAAAGAGAGGTACATACCCACCCCATGTTGCATGATCCATGACTTTGGGAACTTGCCAGGAGGCATAAAAATTAGGAAGGAAAAAAAAAGGGGAGAATAAAAAGGAGGACAAAGAGACACTGGAGTATTTAATGGCACTTCCAAAGTCAAACAACAAGGGATCTTTGGGTGACCACTAAATACACTCCCCCCTCTACTCCTTTGTCCTTTCCTTCTGAAAAATCACTAGGTCTTTTGTTTTACTAGAGAAAATAAATAGTTTTGTATTAGTGGGCCACACCCAAAACTAACCCTAAATAAAGAAAGGAGGGTGGGTATATATATACAACAAGAGTTGGGTTTTTTTTTTTTTTTTAAATTTTTAAAAAGCAACAACACAACCAACCTCACCAGAGTTGGTTTTTTTTAGAAAAAAAGCACAACAAAACGTCACCAGAGTTAGTTAGTTAAAAAAGCACAAACAAAACCTCACCAGAGTTAGTTAGTTAAAAAAGCACAAACAAAACCTCACCAGAGTTAGTTAGTTAGTTAAAAAGCACAAAAACAAAACCTCACCAGAGTTAGTTAGTTAAAAAAGCACAAAAACAAAACCTCAGCAGAGTTAGTTAGTTAAAACAAGCACAATCAATACCTCACCAGAGTGGGTTAAAATAAGCACAATCAATAAATACCTCACCAGAGTTTGTTGGTCAAAAAGCACATTTTTTTAAAAAAAAACAACAACAACAACCTCTCTCTCCAGAATTGGGTATGGTAGCCATTAAAGTCAACTCTTGTGCAATAAAATGGGCCAGAGAAAAGTTGATGTTGTCAGTCAGTGTGCAACAAGTCACCACCTTATCTTATAAAAATAGGTGTGAATACAACAAACCCTTTTTCTTTTCTTTTCTTTTTTTTTCTTTTTTAAATTTTTTTCTTTTTTTTTCTCTTTTTTTCTTTTTTTTTTTGCCAATGGAATGATCTATTTCCAGCTAGCCTACTGAGTTAAGTAAAAATGTCAACCAAAAGTATGAATAAATGAATGAATTTGGGGGTCCCCATTCCCATTCCCATTCCCTTGTTGGGGGTGGGGGGTGCCTTTGCAAATAAATAGGGAATCAAGAGCTTATGACTTCACTTCAATATCTACTAATTATATAACATTTCAAAGAGTAGCTAGTGTCAAACTCCAAATGCCAAATGGGGGATGGAATGGCCTCCTTTTTCTTCTTATGCAGGAAAATAGGAAATGATATCCCCCCCCCCTTCCCCCTTTTCCCCCTTTCACCCTTTCCTTTGTGTGGAGGGGCCTACAAAACTCTGTTTTTGTCCACTACCTATTCATTCCATTATTTTAATTATCCTAGCATAACATATTTTCAGGCATAACCTTGGCTATTCCCTCACTTCTGGCGATTGAAAACATCCAAAATTGCTTTTTTGAATTTGTTTTCCCCCCCCTCCTTTTGGCAATATATCCTTTGTAAAACAAGGACAACTTGTCTCTATGAGTTTTGAATTTTCTTGGTTTTTTGAGGTTTTATATCTCCGGATTTTGGGAATTTTCTAAAAGATTGCCATAACTTTTTATCACTTTTCAATCGGTAGCCCACAATATAGACCGACACCTAGAATGTTTTACTTTCATGATTCATTTACAGTCAAATTTGGCTAAACCTTTTTTATGGATGATTTGCCACCTCCGCTAGATCACAAAATTGTTGTAAAAAAACCATTGCTTCCAAAATGGATCACCCATTTGTTCTTTATGTAGATAGGTGCAGTTTTGACCTTTGCTTTTTGTTGTACCTTGCAATTTGTTTCACATATGTACCTTCTCAAACTCCAACAATGTGTCAGGTGATGGAAGTGAAATTGATGAATATAATCTTCACTTTCATTCCTTCAATTTGTTACTTGCAAGGGATTTTGAAAGGGATTTTATTTTTTGTTGAATGTTAATGGTTGATCTCTTTCTTTGTAGATTGATCTCTCGCAAATGTTTTTTTTGTGTTTATTTAATATTTTCAATGTGCAGGGGGATTTGAAAAGGTAGAGCCTTTATGGTTATTTGGAAAAAAAAAAAAAGTGTGATATAAATGGTTATATTGCACCAACATAAGTGTTAATTGGGTGAAGAGCTTTGAAATTGCAAAGGATCTTTGTGGTTCCTACTTATGTGTGGACAAGAATAGATTCTATGTGTGTTTGGATTTATGTGTGTACAAGACTAGAGATTCTATGGATGTTGAGGTGTTCAAGTTTTAGGCTTCCAAAAAATAATTATGTTATGTAATTTGATGAAATGTGTCAATTATAAGTAGATTTTAAAATTACAAATTTTAACTTTAAGCAATTTGAGAAGGATTTGGACCTTAGTCACAAGGGCCCTACCCATTGCAACACAAAGTGCATGTTGTTGTAGACAATGTTAATATTATATTATATAAAAACAAAACATGATTGTGCAATTGAAAATGCAATCAAAATTACATTTTTAAACTCACATCCAAGCCAAATGCTCATGCATTCATTTCACCCTTTGTCTTGTTTCCATCATTCCAATTTGTAATAACATGTTTGAAAGGAAAACTTCATTAGTGAAAAAGTTTTTCACAAAGATGCATATGGTGATATTCAAAGGCCTTGCTAATTGATTCCACAATTTAGACTTCATTAAAGATAGAATGGAAAATATTTTTTCATCTTCCATGTTACCAAGGATATGAAAAATGGCCAATTCAACAAGCCTCATGAACTTAAAAAGACAAACAACCAAAAATTTATTTGTGGCAAACTAATGTCACAATTTAATCATTTGATTTTCATGTCTATGTTCAACTATACCATTAGAAGCCAAAGTTCTCATGGTCACTTGAAAAGAAAGCTTCATAAATCAAATGTTTCCTTGGAAAGTGGTTTGAAAAATCATTTTCCATTACTACCAACTTTATTGGAAATACAATAATGTCATTTGATTCAGGCAAAATGGTCCACAAAGGTGGATTAACAATTTGGTCATGATTAATGTTGTGGGTAAATAATTTCAAGAATATTTATTAATTCATGATCTGAAAACTTTCAGTCTAACTCAAGGACCAACTAATCACACACAATAATGCATTAAGTTTTGACAATTTCAATAACTTGATCAAAATCTTCTAAAATAGTTATAAATGAATATTAGTTAAAGAATCAACATAATGGACCATGTGAAACTATCCAATGATGCAAAAAGTCAAATGTTCAATGCCATCATTTAAGCCAATAACCCAATCTTGGGTAACCTTACAAGATGTGTTTGCATTAAACATATGTGTGACCTCAAGAAAAAATTTAGGTTGAAATGAAATGTGTGGATCCCTAAATTTTGTACATATTAATTTGGTAGATTTTTTACAATTGCAATATAGTCACACACAAAAACATCCTTGGCTTATGCAAACTTCATCAAAGCATTGACAAATTCCAACATATGCAATACACATGACAAGCCTTCATTCAAAGTAATCATTCCAAATCTAACCCTTTGAAATGTGAAAATGCCATCAACTCCCAGACACATAACACTAGAGTTTTTTTTTCAATTTTGTGATGTAGTTCAAGTGTTGATCATCTATAAGATGATTAGCTAGATTTAGTTACAAACTAAGTATGAAAATAGAAAAAAAAATAGGATCTTTCCATATTCTTGGTTATTTCTTGGAACTTATCATAAAAATTTGGCGATTTGAAAATCTTTTTTTTTGGAATCTAACAAATTAGGGCCTTTTTTCCATGGAAAATCCTTTGTATAGGTTGAATTTATGTTTTTCAACCAAAAAAAAACACTACATAACAGGTTTCACAATTTGCTCCTTAATTAAACTGCCACATGTAATGAGAGTAGATAAAATCACAATATTTATGTTAATGACAATCCTATTTTTAAGATGTTCAAGTGTGGGAAAAATTAGATTTTTTTTTCAAATTTCCACCACATAACAATGGATTGAAATCTAGCATTGGGTACCAACCATAATCATTTCATTTGTAAAAACAAAAACAAATTGGAAACTATAATATCCTTTTTTAGTGGCATTCAATATCACGATGCATCGAGATTATCTAATCTCCTAGCCAGCACAATCATTATAATGCTTGGATGGGTTGTTTGGCACTTTGGGAAATGCAAACAATGAATGCATCAATTCATATTCAATCTACATCTACCCTAGGAAAATAAATGGAAAATGAAAGGAAAATGGACAAGTTTTTTTCCCTCTTCACCACAACCCCTTTAATAGCCTACTATCAAATAAAATCTTGCCTCTTTGCATATAAAACTTTTCATTGAACACGTGTTCATTTGTTTTGAAATAATAGAAATCCCCTACTATTGCACATGTAGATGCAAAGTTGAGGCCTTCTTTTGGCCAACATATTTCCACAAAGAACCCAACTTTGGTACCAAAAACTTGTTTTCTCCTTTTAATAACACTACAAACCTTGAACTTAACTTGCATGACCTTCTTGTCAACACCCATAATAGATTTTTCCCAAGGAAGTTTTGTTGCCCATGAAATTTGAAAATGAAGATTTAGTTTAAATATTTTTTTCCTCTTTTTGTTATTGGCTAAGTTTGCTTTTACTTGGAGTGGATCAACAACCACAATAGTAAACTTCAGATTTTGGATAGAACTTGTAACATTGTAAAGGATTGACAAAGACATGGTTACAAAAAAAATTTGTGTTTTAATTTTTTTGGGATGACTAAAGCAAGGAGAGAGTGGCACGGCAACAAACACAATTTGACAATTGATTCCACAAGACAAACCTCAATGTTGCAAATTGAAACCAAGAAAAATAGACTTCTAACTTACATAGCAAACCTCAAGGTTCAACTACAAATTTAAAACTTCAAACAATCGACCTTAGGCTTCAAGCATCAAAGCCTTGTGCCTATAACTTTGGCAAGTCAACCTTCAACACTTGATTGATGACATGAATTGAAATCTAAATAGCGAATTGTACATACATTGGACCACTGCAAGAAAAAAATCTTTTGATGGTTACAACTTGCATAATAAAAGAAAACCCTTATCTGGGTTTAGACCTTCATCTCAAGCTTTAAGGAATGTAGGCAATGCATGCAATAGATCTAGACTTTATAGTTCTATTGTTTGGATTCTCAAGTAGCTTTTAGGAAAAGCTTGAATTCATAACCATGTTTAGGTAATGGCACATATTGCATTGTTTAGTTAGAAAAGCTTGACTTGAGGTGTGGATATCTCGCTTGCCCTAAAAAATTCAATTTAGTATTGCGTTATTGAACCTAACCACATGGCATTGTATATGCACCTGACTTTGCCTTTTTTCTTCAAACATAATTAACTAAAATTTGAAGTATTTTTCCACCTTTTTTTTCACATTCAATGTGTAGATTTCTTGCCTAGTAAAAGATTTAGTGTCAAAGTTATGTTTGTTATTTTCCCTCCTCTAGGCTCTCACCTTTCTCTTTCTAAATTTTGTTATTGCTAACTTTTCCATGTAGTTGTTTCAATTGGATTATTGTAAAAAATATTTGTCCCTTTAATCATTTTGAGGCTTTCAATTGCATTAAGGAAATCCAAGTTTGATTTTCCATACATCAATGTAACTAGTGTGGCATGTGTTATTGAACACATATTGAAATGTATTATTAGCCAAAATTCAATAACTCCTTCACACCATAAGTTTGAAAATTACAAGATTGTCTTGGTAGAAACACTCTAGGGTGGATTAAAAACAACACATGGAAAATCTATAATGATAATGTTGTAAAAGGTACATTTTTTAATGTTTTATTTTGGGGGGGAAAATCATTTAGAAAAAAAATAAATTACATGAAGACCTCTGAACATTCTAAAAAATAAGGTATTTGAAAAAAAAAAGAAAAAAAGAATTCCACAAAAATCATGTTAAAAAAAATTCATAATAAAATTGTTTTTAAAAAGTTCTTATATTTCTATGTCAGTTTGAAATGATTTTGGAACCCTTGTTTTGAATTGCTTATTATATTTATGAGTTTTGAGAATTAATAAATGAGTCAAGCATTACAAAATTTGAAAATTGTGAGTTCATATATGTATGTTTGTGTATTGTTACATTTTAGGCCAATTTTTTAAAAAGTCCCCCATTTGAAATGTCTATATTGTTTTGTTTTGATTTTTCCTTTTCAAAATTAAATCTAGTTGGAATCATTACATTGAGTCCCTTTAAAATAATCATTATATCAAATGTATGCACCATGCACTTTAACATGTAGAGTAGGAAAAAAACACCACTCCATTATAAAATTTTATGGGCATTATAGTTTGCAATTACCTTAGTGCACCACTACTCATCATCAAGGGCTTTGAAGTGGTACCAAGAATGCAATTGAGATCCTTTGTTTTGGAGATTTCAATGAAAACAAAACAAACAAACCACCTTCTCTGAAACTAGGATGGTGTATGATAGATGATGCACCTCTTTCACTTCAAGGAATGGTGCTAGTAATTATTTTCCAATATGATTTGCCTAGAAGGTTGACCACATTAATATGTGTTTCTTAACTCCTCGCCACTAGGTCTAAGTTGTGAATGTTCAATAGTGCATCACTCATAGATTGTTCATTAGTGGGAAGCCATCAGCCCCACTTGATGGACATTTTCAACCTCTACAATAATAGCAAGGGTTTTTTAATGTGGTGTCCACTTTTTATTTGCTTGTATCAATTTGTTCATACTATTGTTATATGATGTATTATTACATTCTCATCACTTATAGTTAAACTTATTAATATGGGAAGACATGATATCTTATTAAAAAAATACCTTAATTTCATTATTTTTTTGCAATTATCTTTTAAGTTGAATGTAGGATTTGGGAAAACAACAGCATAATATCATAGTCAAAATAACAAAACCACAATGCCACAAATATCTTTGTGAATGCAACATAGATAAGTATAAGATATAATTTTAAGTCCATTGAGTTTTAAGGTGGTAGTAAATATTTTGTTTGGATATATGGTTCCTAAGGTGGAATCTATTATTTAAATATAGAGGAAAGTAGTATGCAACAAAGGAAAAATAGGGGAAAAAGAGGAAGAAGGTTAAGGTTGGATCAAGCTCCTTTCACTCACAAAAAGCATAACTACATATGCTACAAAACCACCTTATAGCACACCTTTATGGAAATACATATGAAAAATATGTTTTAGATTCTACACATCGAAAATTTGGAATTCGTGGGGTGTTTGGTTAAAAAATCATATTATAATTGATGATGTTAATTCACCTTCTTGCTTAAATATTTTTAAATAAATGGTTAATTCACCTTCTTGCTTAAATATTTTTAAATAAATGCCCTCATACTTGCTCAACATTGGGTTCTTATGTTATTAACTTGTTCTCACAAAATATTGAAACACATTTGTCTTGTGTGATCATGACCTCCCCAAAAAAAAAGCTACTTATTATTTTGGGTGATAAAAGGTATGTAATCAATGGGGAACATCACCCATAAAACAATCATGCTGATGTCCCAAACTCAAAATCCTTTCCTTGGTCCTCCTCACCTTTCAACTCGAGTGACAATGTCAAAAGATGGGGGAGGGAAGGGGGGCCCATAATCCCATGAATCATTCAATTAGACTCCCCCTTTCCTACACTACCTATCCTTGACAACCATATCACCAATGTCATGTTTCTTTCCTTATAGGCTGACCTTTGTAAAGGCTCTTTTTTCATGCCACTCATCCAAAGGGGCATTTCAATCATCTTGTTCCAAATGAAGAGCCTTTTGATTGCACCCATTTGCAGTACAAATTCCATCATCCAACACAACTAGTTGACATCAATTGATTAAATTTCTTTCTCTCTTTGTTGTTCTTTTGGCAAACACCCAAATGTGAAAAACACAATATGACCAAAGCAAACATGGCAAACTCTCTTGCAATTAATTTTAGACAACCTTAACTCAATCATTTGTAACAATTTATTTTATTTTACTCATACTTGAATCAAGTTCTAATTGTGCAGTTCTGAAAAAGTGCTTAGTTATAATAAAAGTCTGTGGTTCCACCTTAAGAATGGTATAGTGTTACATGATAATGTCATGGGTTAGGGTTTAATTTTGTGAAAACATCGGGGTTCAAGTATTTTTTGCATGGATACATACATCCCTCGGCGCACTTGCACTTGTGCAATCCCATTTGGATTTTGTTTACACTTTGGTGAATGTTTATTATGTATGTCTCAGCACAAATTTTCCAGTTGTTTTTCTTTGGTTTTGTTCATCATCTGCAGTCTGCAACAAGGAGTTTACTTTGATGCTCAATGTGACGTCCAAAAGAACTCCACATTTGAGACTGGAAACCAGCTGCACTTACAGCAATGTTGCAAAGGGTATTTCATTCTATGTTAATAACTGCCGGTTCTGGTTTTCTTTATATGAATGCTTCAGAATCAGAGTTGCATCAGTTCTGGTTACCTCAAAGAACCTCAAAGACCCAGAGGTTTTCACAACCCAACTGGTAAAGAACCAGCGGTTATAATTGAGGCAGTTATTTGACAGGTTTCAAATTTTGTTGAGACTCGGGGTTATATATCAGAGTACATTCATTTGTTTTTTGAGGACCATGGGTATTGACCCTAAGGAACCATCCTGATAACCAGCTAACACTGGTTTTTTATTTGGACCCCTGAATATGATCCGCTGTTTGGGGGGCATTGTGTTTTTTAAAACACTCATGTACTCATTTTTCATTATTTTCCCAGGGCACCCACCGAGTAAATTACAGAACAAAAAATTCATAGTGCTATGGTCTATAAGCTCAGTAAAGCCCACAACCTCAAGCTTTACCCTTCACTTATTTGTTGTTGTCACCAGAAGCTATGCAGCATTTGCACAAGGAAAAGCTCCATGTCAAGCTCCGTGTCTGCCAACACATGTAAGGATTGGAGTTGGCTTTCCACCTACCTGAAGGTACACATAAGCTCCTTCCCAAGAACCCAGAAACATCTGACAGCAACCAAGTCAGAAGGCTCGATGTGTGTTTCTGGTTCACCAATTGCCACCTGATGCTCATCCATGTTGCGGCTAGAAATGGATGCACATAGTGAGAGAGGATTGAACCAGTGTTGGCAGGTTGTCGAGAGAATGGCTGGTTATCAACTAGGGTCCAAGGGTTTGGATGGGTATGTCAGGTTTTGATATTGGAGATACCTTGCTAGCCAATGGAGTTATCTGTAAAGTCACGCAATTAGGGGGGCGAGAATGACGAGTTTCAGCATAATAGGCCATCAAATGCATAACTGGGAATGAAAATTTTACAAAACGAAATAACTGGAACCCAAACTAGTTTTACCACCAATTTAGGTAGTAAACTGAGTTTCATCATGTCTTTCCTTTTTCCTGAGTGCCTCCACTACTGCTACATATATTTTCACTGCTCCTACCTGTACAACTGCTATAATTACTCTCGAGCCTTGTGCATTAAATGCTGAGTTCCAGCATTTCATACTCAGACTTAATAAAAATTTCTTTGCTTTGGGGATACCACTGAAAGAGGGGATAGGGGGTGAAAGAGAGAATGAAGACAGGGTGACTTTCTGAATAACACTACTACCCAACTGTTCTTAGTGTTCATGTAACCACAGTTCCCCCAACAAAAATCAAAGTTCGACAAATTCTAATATTGTAAATTGCTCCCCACAAGGGACCCAATGCTTATGTCCTAGGTCTAAGTGGTAGTTGTTGGAAACCCCAGAACTCAAACAACCAACTATAGAACCAACCACTGGTTCTTTCATGAAAGCTGTCAATTCTTCGAGTTTTTTTTAAATAATTGAAACTAGTGATTCTTTGATTTTGATTCTTTTGAAAAATATGAATCTAGTGATGGTCAAATTCTGAAATACTAAAAAAAAGCTGAGATAAACAATCTTTATAAATTGAAATAAACCACACAACAATTGATTTGACCTTTGAACCCAAAACCATTACCACTTGAACAATTTTAGTCCACTATGACAAAAGGAAGCTATGGTGGCTCAATTTTGTACAAGCTGCCCAAGGAGGCCAATCAACATAGATAAGCCAGTACCTGTATAGGATTGTGAGGCCATTATCACAGAATCGTATGCTTATTGATTACTTATGTGGCACAAATAGTGTATGGGTCATGGATAAACAGGAGGGAAACTAGCAAAAATTGTAGTCTTTTGTGCACACCGTGCATGTAACAATGAAGGAACCTAAGGACACAAGCATGTTTGAAAGGTTCACGAGCAGCCCAGAAACTAATTACTGGACAGTTCAAAGGAATTGTGAGAAGTAGCTCCAGTCTCTGAAGCTTGCCCCTTGTGGAGAGGCAGTTGGGTCTCTGGAGTTGCTTTGCTTCCATTATCTTCCAGAGTCAAAACTCAGT
>Ga0116229_10006117_pt1 | contig 19463 bp, 17 predicted proteins | sample S1TSphgellanicum_3_FD_87313 | JGI IMG/M metagenome (GOLD analysis project Ga0116229, IMG submission 87313) | Host-associated microbial communities from peat moss isolated from Minnesota, USA - S1T2_Fc - Sphagnum magellanicum MG | ecosystem: Host-associated > Plants > Peat moss > Unclassified... | reverse complement strand
GGGGCGAGGAGCTATGGCCGTTCAAAGTTCCGGGAGTCCAGCCGGGACACTTTCGGGACTCCATTTCGAGAGTCCCAACAAAATGTGCCATTCGGATGTAGCCTCCGCAACCAGTTGCAGAGAATACTATATGGGGGAAGGTGGTGGCTTCCCCCGAGTCCGGGCCATGGTGAGTCTTGTGTGTCCAAGTGCCCGTGGCAAGTCCCAACACCCAAGGGTGTCCCGAATGCTAAAGTAACCCGATTTGGTTGGTTTTTGGATGCAGATTCACACGAGCTAAGCTAGTCCCTCTTCCTAGTTTAATCCCTGGGCTCCCAACTCGACCCTCTACCCCTTTTTAGAGTTGGAAGTCGGGAGTGTGCCTCTAAGTCTCAACTTTCCACAACTTGACTTTGTGAAACCCTCAAGTGGGTTTCACCCCGTGACTTGGGAGCGCGTCAATCTTTGATTACAGGTTTTCACCTTGATTCAAACATCTCATTCTCATGCTTGTGCATTGGAGCTAGAAATTTCTCATGGGTCCACCTATGTTTCCAACAATGGTGACAAGTTCATGTGTGGCTTAGTGCATTCTATTTTTGTGAAAATAAGTCTAGTTCTTATGTTAGTTCCAACAAAAAAGGTGTGAGCCCAGGTCCGTCACAAGAACCTAACCTTAGACCCTTAGTTTTAACACTAAAAATTGATACCTTCACAACATTAGAATACACACATGGAACTTAAAAATCACAAACCATGCTTCTATGGTTAAATGTTTTGTATGTTACATTAATGACATTATTATGTTAAATTCCCAATACAAAGGAACATAATTATCAACTATAATTAAATTTTTGAATTCACTCTTGATACATGTTTATTCCAAATGCAATATTATTAGTCACAATATTTACCCAAACTTTTTGGGAATTCAAATGGGCAAAGTGGACACCACTTCAAAAATACCAAACTAGCATATACATTTTATTAAAACATTTTTTTGAAGGGTACACTATTGTCAAATGTTTGTCCTACTTTTGAACCCCTAATTTTGTTGACCATGATTGATCAAAAGTTCATTAATTGGATGATGCACAAGAACCTTTTCAATGGTTAAATGTTGAACTCAACCTTACATTCATTTTGAAATAACTTGTCAAATTGTAATCATAGGAGTCAACAATATTATTTTATTCAAAGATTGTGTGTCTTTTAGTTTAAAGATATCTTTTCATAAAAAGGAATTTTTGAATAAAATTTTTGTACTTTTTTTATTAAGTATGTTTATAGTTGCCCCCATATATCACATGTTGTGTGTTAATCATTGTTGAATAAATAATAGACTATGTTATAGATTCAAATTGTGAAAAATGATCACCAAATCATACCAAAATATGTTTACTGCTTGATAATTTATTTCTTCATATTGTAAGCTAAAATTTTGTTTTATATATCATGTACATTATACCTCATTTAAATTCTAATGACAATGATAAACAAAATTAATTTAAATGAAGCAAATATAAAGTCCAATAGTCATCATTAAAATAGTTCCAACATGGTCACTTGGTTGACAATTACACATGGAAATGGTAGGGCATGATAGGAACATCTATGTGTGTTGTGAATCTTTCGTGAAATGTTTTGAAATGAAACCAATAGATGGAAGGGAAGAAAGGAGGAACAAGATCACACTCATGGGGGCCAAAAATGTGTCAACAAAACCATTTCCCAAGTGACAATGAATGTTGTTGTTAGTGAGGTTGTGGTTACAAATCATGTTGTTTGCATGTGGGTTCCATTGGATCCATGTCAAAAAGAAGTTCACACGATGGCAAAAGGTTTTGATTATGTTTGACAACCATGTTACATTTGCAAACCCCTTTTTCATATTCTTTCGCCATATGTTTGTGAACATTGTAGCACACATGAATTTATCCTTGCTCATGGCTAAGGCCATCATGATGGTGATGTAGTACACATGGATTTTGCAAATTCCTATCACAATGTGTTAGAAGCAATCAAGCAAAAAACCATGTGCAATAAATGGAGAAATGTGATGATCTTTTTAAAACCTAGAACAAATGAGAAAATCATGCATGGCCTCATTCAAAGCAAGCGTTTTCACTCATGGCTATGTAGTTCAGCCTATGTTTATATGTTATCCACATGTGCACATGGATCCTTCCTAGGTTGCAAAAGGCCTTGTCATGTACAAGCTTCTTTTTTGTCTTATGACATAGTTCCATAACTTTTTGTCAACAAAATCCTTGCACTATCCCCCTTCTTTTTCCAAGGTATTTCTTGGACAATGCATTTTAGGATTTCTAATAAACAAGTTGTAAAGTTAATGGAATCGATCAGTTGTTCATCCCCTAATTTGCATATCTATGTTTCATGTTCAATACAAATTGTGTGAATTCTACTCCTTGAATTCTAGGTTTAAGTTGAGTGCACTTTATTGTTCGTTTGTAACTAATGGAGGTGTAAAAGATATGTTGGTTGTTGTGTTTCAAACCATATTTGTGTGTTTTGTAAACCCATGTTAATTGTGTAGTGGATTTGAGTTGTAACATGGAGTATTTTGTAGGTGGAATTTTCACCCATCATACATTTGACAAAAGCACAACAAAAAAATCCTTGAGCTTTAGCAAAAAAGGTATGTGTTACCATGGCACAAACATTCAATGTATTTGTGATTCAACACACTTATGAGGATGCTACATTAGCATTAAGTTGAAGCTTGATAACAAAATTGTTGTTTTAGAATTTGGGAAGTTTGGGAAGATGTGACTATAAATCAAGATTATGAAACATTGGTTGCACAAGTTTTTAGCCATGAATCCAACAAAAAGGTAAGATTGTTACTTGAGATTATGGGAACAAGTGAGGTTTGAAACAAAGTTTTAGTCAAGAGATGAGTGAATTGGTTATATTGGCATGTACTATTGTTTACAAGATCACAAATATGTTATATATTATTGTTCAATACCACTTTAAAAGCATGGCATCCTAAGTCACCAATTTTCCTTTTATAGTATGACAATCTACATTATGGTATATGCAATAGCGTTATCATGTACATCATGAACATGAATAAAATCACACACAAAAAAAAAATGTAATGCCTCCAATTTTAGCATAATAACATTTAATCCCAACAAGGTGTCAACAAAAGTGAACAAACACAAGTTAGATTTGGCATAGGCTTGTGTGAGTGCATCTAATGTCATGTTCATGATAAGAATGTGATATTCATCACATGTTTGACATGATTGATCATGGATATCCACTTAGTTTTAATGTTTTGCAATATTTGGGTCTTTTGTTTCCATGAATTCTGCCAAATTAACGAATTCCAGATGTTGATTGGGGATGTGATTGAAATAATCATAGATACATTACAAAAGAATTTCAATGTGAGAAACCAAAGGTTGGTTTGAGAGGTTTTGTATTGTCAAATTTGTTCAATGAATCATTCAATGCACACCAATGACATTGGGAACATATAGACATTGGATTTAAACTATAACTCTGAATCTTAGGGCTTGGAAAATGTTGACCCCATCAACACCAAAACAACTAGCTTTGAAGCAATCTCCTTTTTTTTTTCAAAGCCCATTGTGTATTCAAAAATTCATGAGCAAAAAAATTAAATTGTTAGTTCCAAATCTTAAAACACTTGCTAAAAGCCAACAACAAGGGTATTTAACACCAATCTTCCAAAATATAACCATTCACACTTGCCCAATATACATTTTCCATGGATGTGACCTCATCACAAGTAAGAAATACAAACTTCACATTTTGGACAACTTAAAATGTTTTTATTTAATGGATCACCTTATTGTCCTTGTGTTCTACTTTTTCCCAACCAACCTTATCAAAGCTATGGTTTTTAGGGATAGATTGGATTTTTAAAAACTTAAACAAAGGTTGAAAATTCTCATAAATTTTATCTTTACTCAAGAGGTTGAAAATAGTGGCAAATTGAACAAGTTTTTACTTATATTCCATGACTTGACCAAAATTAACCTGTGGAGGATGATTATTTTAAACAATTAAACATACAAATTTCCATTTTTTACATGATTGCATTTTGGATCCATAAACCACTTACCATTATGTGTTTTCCTTTTACTTACATGTTTTTCAATGGATTCCCAATTAGCCACCAAAACCATTTTAGAACAAAGATGACATTTGACAAAAATAACTATGTGAACATCATTGAAAATGGGTTCTACCCATGGTAGTTTTAGGGCTAAAACTTGCAATTCACATCAATATCAATTTTATTTATTTTTTAATTTTTAGGATTTGAAGCATTTATGCCCTCAACAACAATAGGGGTAGGTTTTTAGAAGGTTCAAACTTTTAAGAATTGTGTTTGAATTTTGAAGTGGACCAATTGTCAAAATGGGGTTTTGCAATCAATTTATTTGTTCACCCATATGACTAAATTCAAGTACATAAAAGGAGATAGATTCATCATTTGTAAGGGCTTCTATTGGGAGTTGGCCACTAAAAAAATACTTAAACTTGAAACTACTTGGAACTTGCAACCATGGAAACATGAATAAAATTTTTTAATGCATATTGATACAAATTTCAAACAAACGTTTTGACTCAAAAGTGAGAATTCAAGAGGTTAAATATATATATATATAAGGTTCACTTCAAATGTAAATCTACAACAAAAAAATTGTGTGCACATGGTAGTGCTTTATTATAATCTATGATTTTATAACATTTCAATTAACAAAAAATGTGTGTGTTGAGCATTGTGTGTTTGCAACCTCACACAAGAAATCTGAGTCAAAGGTTGGAAAGCTTATCCCTAAAGGTCATTACCAATTGGTGTTGTGCGTGTGCTTGCACTTTTTAGAAGAATTCTAAAGTATAAGCCCTTAAGGTCTTAGGCCATTGGTGTTGTACAATGCATTTCAATGAGTTGAGATTCAGTACTACAAACACTTTCAAAAGCGATGAAGGCAGAAAGAAACAGTTTGGGAGTGAGCCTGCAAAATGGAGGAAGGAGAGACCATGAAGGAGGATTAGGTTCTGCGAGAGGAGATAGAATTCCTGTACCAAAAACTCCATGGCTGATCCTTTCTCAAGTGTAAGTGATCAGTGGTCCCTGGATGAAGGCTGTTTCTCTAGAAGATGGTATGCAAACTTTGCAGCTGCACATCATGATGAGTTCTTGTTTCCAACCGCAGCTCCTGGAACTTGCTTATGGGCAATGCTGCCAACAGGATCCTCAGTCAGCAGGGCAGATGTGGAGCCTGTGATCAGTCAACCAACACAATGTCAACAGATGCCAAAAGAGTCATCATCTTCCTAAGAGTGCATGCCAATGCATCCTTCCATGAGCAGCTGTGGACAAGAGCTACAGTTGGTCCCCAGTTGTAAGCCCCTTTTGCAATTTGCAAACAATCTCATCTCACCCCCCGACACTTTCCCCAATCCTGATCATCTCCACCAAATTTATTTGGGTACTGGATCTGGATCTGGTGACGCCTTCAGACTTGGACACAGCTTGGACTCAAAGCAGACCAGGTACCTGGCCCTGCCACCTACTACACCCGTAGGTAGTGGTAGTGCAGCTGATTCTGGTTCTCTGGTGATTGGCAACTCTGAGCAGGAGTTGATTGACAGCTCAAAGGTGACTGCCCAGGAGATGCTTCATGCCAAGGAATTGGCAGCATCCAGAAACCACAGTGAGGCAGAGAGATGCAGACAAGAGTGCATCAGTTCCCATCTTTCTACCCTTTGCAGCCTTCTTCCTAGTTCTACAAAGGTCAGCAGCTCCTTGTCATGTTTGATGTTGGATAACTGTAGTATGAAAGAACATGCACTCTTTCACAACATATATTCTTTCTTTTCCAGTTTTATGGCAGTGGAAGTGAGAGGGAAAAAAAAGACAAAAAAAAACCAGGCACTGCTGCTGCTCCAAGGATAATGTTGTACGCATTTTGGTTCTTGCTGATTGAACTCTGTTGCTCCTGTGTTTCCAGAGAGACAGAGCGACTTTGCTTGCAGAGGTGATTGACCATTTGAGTGAACTCAAGCAACATGCAACTGATGTTGGAGATGGTGCTTCCATGCCTATGGATGTGAATGAGGTCCAGATTGACATGGATCCTCTGTATGGAGAGGGTTGGCATGTGTTGAGAGTGACATTCGGCTGTAATAATAGGGCAGACCTCTTCCAGGATCTTATCAGAATTTTCAATCAGCTAGATTTCCGTTTACTGAAAGCTGAGATTGCCACTCTAAGTTGCCACATCAAATGTATAATCCATGTAGCAGCTAGAAGCAGTAGTAACAACAAACAGGTGATGACAGCAGCTACTGAGGAAACCGACAGGAGTTTGTCAATCACAGCATTAAAAGAGGCTCTCTGTTCATTTATGGAGGAGAAGCAGGTGAGCGCTGCAGGGATGTCTCCTTGAACCCAAGCTCCCAGTAAGCGGCCATGGATAGGTACAACCTGCAGTTGCCCATGACCCCCAAAAAAATTTTGTTAGCCAATACAGAAGGAATCAGCTGGATCTTGATCCTGATCTGTTGTAACTTGTAGTTTTCGGTTCATGAAAGGCTTGCCAAGCTCATACCTAGTATGTTGATTTCACTCCAACTGAGAGTTTCTATGGGGGGGGTTTTGTTAGTCCACTCTAAAGCTTCTGCTCTTTGTATTGCCGTAGATTTATCAGATCTTCTAACCTTGAAATTCTTTCTCTGCAGACTTTGTGATGACAACGCTCTTGTCAGGCAGCTGGAGTTTTGCTTGAAGGGATTTGACAATCTTTTGTCAGCAGTTGGAAAATCTTTGGCAATCTCTGAAAAACTATCATTGCAATCTTTTGCCTCGCTTTAGCTAGCTGAATGAGCAGCATTGTACAGCCTTTTGAGCAGGCATCCCGTTAAGAGTTTAGTTATATTTCTTTCCTGAATTTTCCTTTAGGTACAGAAGTTTGCATTCCAGATTTTACCCATTTGTGCTCTTTCTTTTTGACTTTATATGCCATCTCTGTGTGGGACATGTATGGTGTAGTACTACTAGCTGTATTGACACAAAGGCTCTCCATGGTGATTCAAAGTGTCACAGATGTAGTGATAGTTTGCTTGACACAACACCTATTTTGTATGCAATTTCTTTTGCCCATGAATCTCATTATACCCAAATTCAAAGTCAATGAGAATGCCTACCCAACAGAAGTGGCATCTTGTCTCAAAGCCATATTTCCTTCACAATCTTACATTACATGTGTTCTCCGATGGGCAGTGGTGATGTTTAGAAAATAGATCGGCCTGTTCAAACTCCATGCCAGTGATTTTAGAGCAACTGTTGAGATAATACATTGGAATGTTTGGGCTCCAAGTAAGTGATTTTCAGGAGCAATGAAGCAAAGATTACACATAATCTTTATCCATCCCTGTCCCTTAACTTTTCTTTCAGGAGAAATATTTATGGAGATAGCTGTAAGGCTCAAGCTCTCTCCCTCACATGGCTGAAAAAAAATTCAAAGCAGAATCATTTGTAATTGCTCTACAAGGCCAACAATACCACTCTCGGTGCCCAGGCATAGGTCATGTGTGTCCTGGTCCTTGTTGATCATGAAGGTGTCTAGAGATAAGCACTGAACATGCTTCACCAACAAAAGGGAAATGAAACGTTGCAAAAGTTATGTACTCAATGATCTGGCCAAATCTCATTCTTGATTGAAACCGTCAATGACCTAAAGATTGCAACCCATGCTCAACAAAGGGGGAATCCGCAGATTTCTTGTAGAAGTCAGCAAAGAATCACTCAGATCCCACAAAAACCATAGAGGATTTAACTCTCTTCAGATTGCGTCTGCATGAGAATAGCATGTGTATACAAAATCTGCAGAATGCCAAAAAAAAAGGGGGCCTTTCTTCAAAGGGGGAATGCAGGCATACATTTGATGCGGAGGATCAGCTCCTTGCAAAGAAGTGATGAAATTTCTCTCCACTTTGACATTTGACATTGTCTTATAAAGTGAAGAAGAATTTGCTCAATAGTGAAAGTAGCAGAATTTGTCCAAGAGCTTGCTCCTCCTCAAAGCTCACGATGAATTCCTGCCTTCCTTCCCTAAAACCCTTCATTCCCCTCTCCTAACTCCTAACTCCTCTTGTTCCACAACCAAAGCTTGTTCCATCAAGTGGGACCTGGGTGGGTTTTGTTGGTTGGGCCACCTAAGGTTGGTAGGTAGGTAGGTAGGTAGGTATATGGGTTTTAGGTTTTAGCCAAGGGTGGTAGGTATATGGGTTTTAGGCTTTAGCCAAGGGTGGGAAGGTGTATGGCTATAGCCAAGGGTGGAAGCTGGTATATAGTTATAGCCAAGGGTGGTAGGTTTATGGGTTGTAAATGGGGAATTTATGACAAAATATATGGGTTGTCAAAAAAAAGAAAAAATCCAAAACAAATGCCACAATTGCCTAAAATATGAAAAGGTGCTTAAGATTTTCTAGTTTGATATTTTTAATATCACCAAATTTGGCTAAACATGCTTATGGATGATTGCCACTTGAGCAAAATCACAAAGTTGAAAAAGAAAAAGAGTGGTTGTTGGTGGGTTATTTGATGTTTTTAATAACACCTTCAAACTAATGAATAGAATTGGCATTCAATCCACAAATACTTGAAAGCACCACCAACTTGAAAATTAAAAAAATTAAACTACCTTTGAAATGGGCCAAGAGATGCCATAAAATGGTTGCATAGTTTTTTCCCCTTTTGGAATGAACATCAAAAGACATATACCAAAGGGTACATAGTTATTAGTTACCTTTGTAGGAGCATGGATGGCTAGAGAACCTTGCAAAAGCCAAAGAAAATGGGGATTGAAAATTCTAGCCTATAAAATCATTAGGCATGTAAATGAAAATCCTGATTTCTCATAATTTTGGAAAAAGCATAGTCTTTATATCTTGCAGGTGATTTATGAAAATGTATAAATTAAATTATTAATGCAAGAATTTCCATAAACAAAAAGGGAATCATGTGGACAAACATTTTAATATTTCATTGAATTCATAATGAAATGGCGAGTCTAGCAAGTAATACACACCACAATTGGTGTTAGATATGCATCAAGTGGGGAAATTGAGTTCATTTGTACATTTATATTTTATTAAGGTGTGATGGGATTATAAGTTATTAAAGCTAATTGCACATTCAAATTGTTACTTGAATAATGACAATGGTGTAAACATCACATGTAGCAAAAATGGTCAAAACCACAAATCCCTCTAAATCTAATTCAAAGAGATCGTTGGAAGTAGAAGGCTCACAAAAAGGTCAAGCAAAAAACTTGCATATGCCAACAATAATACAAGCTAAAACCCAAGATACACATACAAACAATGACCTTCGGTATGCAAATCTCATTCACAACACCATCACTAGTCTTAATTCATGTAAAGGATCAAGTGCAATAGCTATCCGCAAATACATTGAGAAAGTTTATGGGCCATTGGGATCCAATTATAGGCAAGAAATTGGATCCACAATTAAGAGGATGATTTCAAATGGTGAGCTTATTCGAAATGGACACAACTTTCAAGTTTCTACACCATCATTGAATTGCAAAAATTTAACTCAAAAACACAAGCGAAAACCAATGAATGCAAAAAGAATAAAGAGAAGACATCAAAAGAAAATTCATAAGCCACGGAATGGGAAGAGAAAATACAAGAAACGAACAAAACATTATGAAGGTTATAGTTACAAACAGAAGAAAAGAAAAGAGTCTCCAAAATGTGAAAGCTCTTCTTCTTCGGATTATGGAGATAATTCATGTCCTTCAAGAGATAAGGCAAAACAAAATAGCATGCAAACAAGCAATGTTAGCATGAGCTTGCAATCACAATATTCAGGCTCTATTCGTGGTTCCATCCCTTCAACCAAAAAACAATCTTTGGATGCCTTTCAGTAAGTATTGTAATTCCACCTTACAAACCCAAATTGTATAATGTATTGGAAAATAAAAGCTTGTTGAAATTTAATATTCAATTTTCTTCTTGTTGTACATAGTTGCATTTCATCTTTTATATGCACAACTCATTTGAGCATTATAGTATGATAAAATTATCAACCTTATGACAAGATATTGTGCCTATGCCAAATTGTTACATGTTCATCCTATTTATTCATCAACAATAAAGTAGACAACCTATTTTCTTCCCACTGTATAGAGGGCAATATGATTTTCCTTTTCCTTCAAGGATTGAAGATTCATCAAAAAATTGTGATTAATTAGTTGGATGGGTGATATGGACATGACTTGACCAATTAAAAGTTTTATATAATTCCATCACTTGCAATTTGACATTGAGTCTTAACCATTTCAATGATAAACTTGATGCTTCATCTAACATCTAAACAATTGAACAAACACATAAGTACTCCAAAATAACCAATATTCATATGTATGAAAATTCATATTTTTGTTTGATATAGGGTGGTTCCTATTGTTGAACAATATGAATTTAACATGCCCCAAGCTACTTATGAAATGCAATTTGCACCAATGGAAATGCCTATAGTCCCACCAACAAAACCAAAGTCCAAAGAAAAAGAAAAACCTAAAGGGGGACCAATGACATCTAGGTAATTATGTTGATTATAATCTATTTTTCAAATTTCATGAGCTTCCTTTTAATATTAAAATCGCATAACACAAAAAAAAATCCTTTCCATGTTAAAAATAAATAAAAAATAATGTGTGCAATAGGAATATTGATGTATTTAAACGAACTATTGAATGGATGGAAGAGTTGGAAGCCTTCAATGAACACGAAGATTTGTTCCACCTATCACCTTTCAAATTTCAACAACAAAATCCTTGGAGGGATGATTTCTAACTAAATCAATCCTTTAGACGGGGATATAACTATAGACGAACAATTTTTTTATCAATTTTTTATACATAAATATTAATGGTGATGGAATAAAAATTGTTTAAATTACTTTGAACTAGATCATCAATGTTATTTAAGTTTTCAAAATGTTATATTTGCTTTTAGGAGGTATGTTTAGGCATTTTTCCAATACCATACAAGAAACTTGTAATTTCCAAAATGGGGTTCTTAAATTTGATCAAAGTAATACTATATCAAGTTAAATTCAATTCAATTTTCCATGTTGAGAAAAAGATTGAATGAATTATGTATTTCCCTTGGGAAGATTTTGGCTGAAGCACATGTAGAGAATGTTTTTCAAGGTGGGGCAAAATAATGTTTTTGAAGCCTCTCTTGCATTTTACTAATGAGAATTTTACCTTTGAAGTTTAGTAGGAAAAAAAATAGGAAGTGTGAAAACTTGGAAGTGAATTACAATCATAATAAATTTTGAATTACAATAATTTATAAAATCAAACACCTTTCAATTCACGACAATTTCATTCTTCAAGTTCAAGTGTCTTTTTTCACTCAAGTATACATACATAAGACTCCTAGATCTTTAACATTTCTTTTTTAATTAACATCTTTTTGGGACAAATGTGTAGTTGACATATAATGACACTTTCCAAAACTTTTTTATGGGGTAAATCACATCATTTAAAGCACATATTTGTAGTTACATATGATTGTCATAATACATCATACCCTTTACTGGAATGACTTCATTTTATTCCTAAACAATCATAATTGGCAAATATTTTCTTCAAATGGCTTCTTTTGATGATGGGTCATGAAAGACTTAAGACCTACAATTGCTCCAATGGGTCAAAATCCTAAAAATTAGTTTTGGGTTGGTTGAAAAATATTGATTTTGATGTATTTTGGAAATTATGGATGGAATCCTTGACACCACCAATGGATGATGGCAAGTCTTGAAAAGAATGTGAATGAAAGCAAAAAACTTGTGCCATGACCAAATGGTGAAACGTGATTGCATCCAAAAAATTGAAGGATGACTAAAGGAAATTATGTTAAGTCCTTAAAAGTGAGACAAATCTTATACCTACTTTAGGAGTGGGAGGATTTTACACCTTTGAAAAGTTATAAAATCCCTACCACCCTTAAAGAGTAGGCAAACAAACCCCTCCCCCTCCTACACCTTATGATCTATGTATGTTCAAGTCATGGTGACCTTTGATCAATGGTTTACAATAATTAAAGCTCACCAATGAAGGATAGTCCCAAAATGCAGAGCCACACTTGACTAATGAAAGTAAAATTCTACCAACTTTTTAAGCTAGGTAAAAGATCAATTGTTCTTACGTGCAATTTTCCCCAAAATCAAATAACCAGTTTTAATATATGGACACAATTTTTAAAATTTTTAAAAATTGAAACAACCACCCATAAAACCATTGGTTCTTTACTAGTTATTGCATGAAAACAACTAATTTTTTTAGGCTTTGAAATAACTAAAACCAATCATTCTTTTTTTTCCCCATTGCATTCCATTATTTTCAAGTGCCTCCATCTTTACACCATGTAAAGATCCAATCCTAGGGCTTTGTTTTACACAAGAACCATTGGTTTGATTTTTTTTAAAAATTCACCCTTGTTGGGTAAGTGTGTATATACCAAAGTTGTTAATCAACAAGTATCTATAATAAATTCCAATATTTGCATAAGAATGGTATGGACCAATGTTATCTAATTATCAAATTTTAAACCTATCTCATGAATACAAATAAAACATTTTTTTAACAAAGAAGGATATGTATTCCAAAAAAGAAATTCAATTTATTACACCAGTTGGTTACATATTTATTTTTAAAAAATTCATTTGTCAATTATGAATATGATAGTTTTCAATTTTCAAAACATGATGAATATGCACAAAGGTTACGAATATCAAAATTTCAATTCTATTGCTTTAAAAAAAAATTACAAGAATATAATTTACCTTCCTAGAACAAAACCAACATTAACAAATCCAAAACAAAATAACTTGTGGGGGAATTGAACCTAATTTTATGAAGAACTATACCCAATTATAGCACAAATTCCTTGCCCCAACCACTCCTCACACAAATTCAACTTAGCCCCACAAAATTAATCACCATCAATCTACAATTCTTCAAGAAAATTATGTTATTCAATTAAGTTGTAATTATCCTCTGCCAAGTTTTCTTTTCTTTTCAAGTATTGCTTCATGTTTAAAGGATCTACACATGTAGATGAAGAAATAAAGAGCCTCCTAAACAAAAATAATTTTCTAGTGACTAGTGTTTAAAAAGACTTCCTCAATTGAAACTCCCACACCAAACATAATTTTTTCAAATTTCAGTTGCACAATATCAATTGTTGTAGTGAATGGAGTGGCAATAAGGTTTAATTAACCAAAACACACCATTGGAAGAGGAATGAAAACTTTGACATCATATTCAAAATGCCAACTAGATTACATACCCATGTCCCACCAAATTTTCCACAATGTGCAAAGCCTTGAAGCATGGATCCAACATGATAGCCATCATGTTGTGATCCTATCATGCATCAAAAGACCTCAAAAATTCTTTAAAAAAATTAATTACCTTTATCACCTCCAATTGCATATTCATGTGCAAAAGGAGGATCTTAGCTTGAATAGGGTTAGAGATTTCAAACCCAATAGAAAGGTGCAACACTGTAACTTCCATGTTTGTAATAAGGGTAATAATTGTTGTCTAGGCATCTAACAACAACCAATGGCCCATAGATAGATTCATCACACATGTTAATACAACAAGATTCATGGTAGATATGATTACCTTAGTAGTAGCCCACATTTGGGCTTTAGGTACTATTTGTTATAAAACAATAATTTTTTGCTATAATAAAAAATTATGGCATTCTTAAACTCAAGGATTTTCTCAAACATAATGACCTTGTTGGTGAATGTAATATTTAGAAGAAAATTTAATTTTCAATGTCACATCCCACTTTCAAAGCAAAGCCCACTACCATCCTTACTTCCCTTTCCCATACTTTTTGTTCCAAGTAATGGTTTTCTATAAGCCAATTTAAACTTCTTTCACATTCACATTTCTTAGCCCAACAAAGATTTTGTCATCATTTGTAACATATTACCAAGGCTTAAACACCACATGCCCAAAACATGTGCCCTCATAAACCTTTAAAATATTCAATAGTTCACAATCAATGATGGAATACAAAGTTGTTGCCATAGCTATCAAACTAGTGCCTTCATATTTTACAAATGCAAGTACCCAATGTAACAAACCAAATTTCTCCAATAAATATTGAAGTTGTATAACCATGGACTACTTGGCTGCCTCATTCACTTCAAACAACCTCACAATAATATGCATGCGCACCCAAATGTCATTCAAAAATTTGATAACCAAAGTAAAAATGTCCACACCGCCACAAGACATCCATAGATTAAAACTTGTAGACATTATTGTTGTAGACGCAAGATTTGACATAACATGCTAGTCCATGGTTTTCTTGACCATTGTAGGTAACATTTTTTCCACAAGAGAAGATCAAGAAAGAAATTGAATACGAAGGCATTGGTGTAAAACTAACTTTTAAAACCAAACATTTTTGCAAGTGAACAAGGGTTTGCAACCTTTGCAAATATAAAACACCAAATCCTCTAGAAATTCATGTTGTTGTTGATCATTTTTTGGGGGGTTTGTGGCACTAAAAATTTCAATAATTACATAGCAAGATGGACAACGATTGTTGAACATGAGCCACATGTTTTGTCACCTTTTTGTTGAGTTGTTTCCTTTGAACAAACAACTTTAGATGTGCAATTTGCACCTGAGTATTCATGGGAATTATACCATCAACTTTGGTGTATTTAATTAAACCCTTGTAATGAATAGATATTTGTGCCAAAACATTGCCAAATGTTTGGTTAAATCTATAAATTATGTATCGCAACATTTGCAGATTCACCAAATCCACAAACAAGCCATTGTTGATAACAAAAAAATCCCCAACAAATAAACATACAACTATGATGTTTCCAAGGTACATCTTGTGTTTCTATAACTATAAGTTGCAAAATATCAACATCTAACATGTTGGGATTTTGTAAATGCGCATTTTCAACATCTGAAATTGATGAAAACCGCATCTAAGTAGGGGTAATTGATAAAGTATCTTCATGAACTCCACCCACATTTTCAACAAAATAACATTTCTTTTCAACCATTGAAACTTGAAACCTAAACACAAAAAACAAAGACACATTAAGATGCAAACACCTTGAACCCAAAAAGAAAAGAAAAGAAAAGAAATTGGAGTTTATGACCTTACATGTGTTGTAGTGTTGCAAAAGATTACTACTTTTCCAAGCAATTTGTCAAATAACAAACAAAACCCAAATCCATGAATTGCAACTTGCAAGCTACAGCCTATGTCAATTTGTCAAAACAAAACACAAAACCAAGAATTACAAGTTGCAACCTACAACTTCTATTAATTCATTGAGCAAAAACGAAACATGAAACCAAAAATTACAAGCTACAAGTTGTAGCCTTTGCCAATTTGTTGAACAATGTTGCCAAACAACAAAACCAAAAAGTGAGCAAAACATAACAAAAAGAAAAGAAATAAAAAATTCTAGAATCTAATAGAAAGTAAAAGCTTACTTGAAATCATAAAGTGCATTGTGAAAGGTGAGGTTTTTAGCATTGCAAAAGGCACTAAACATGTTTACACATTCAGCCCTTGTGAAGGTCACAATAGAAGAAAAACAACCTCTAGTTGGTGCTCTGAGAACCTTAAATTTAAAATCCCAACCTACAAGCTTGTATTGACTTACAAAGAAACTCAATGAAACTTACAAGCTTATAATTCAACTTGCAAAGAAAACTCGGAGAAAATGAAAAATTACAAAACACGCAAATTGACTTATAGAAAACTTCAACGAAACCTATAAGCTTACAATTCAAATGCGCTTTCAGCTTTGAGCATTATCATCAAGATTAAAAGTACAAAGTTGCAAAGCAAAAACTATTGAAAGGAAAATCACAATGGATTCTAGCTGAAATGACCTAAACCCTAAATTCATATCCGACATTTTTCAAAACCCTAATGAGCTGAACATGATTAAGTGTCAAATATTATTGAATCAAATATGGTTACATGTAGAGGATCGTACATAACATACATCCCGACAGTTGTGCATAGAGCCGAATATTGGGGACTTAAAAAATTCCAGATACGGATTCATCCATATCCAGCAATGATATGTGTAATGCATAACCAGCTGTTTATGTATAACTGGCCAACACGGGTACAAACCTTGAAGGGGGACTGTTTTGAGAATTTGGGTCTGTAGCTCAAGCTCCCACCATGCACAGGGCCCCTCACTCTCAACAAACAGCCCCCTTAGTAGGTCCTTACCCTAACACATAATCTCTGAAGTCACATGATATCTGAGCTGAATTAGGGTTTGTCAGTTTGATATGCAAAGCTGTCATGCAACCCACCACAAAAAGTCTGCAAAAATTGCAGAGTCTTTCTTTCGGCTTTAATGTATACACCACCCATTAACTTACTAGTGTCTGTCCTCTGACCTCTTAAACCCCGGGAGGCACTTATAGCTCTCGCTACAAGACAAGACAAAACAAGACAAGACCAGACACACACACCACCATAATAATAATAATAATATGTTAGTTGAAGAACCAAAAGAAGCAAAAGTGTTGAACAATAACACCACTTCACTTGAATTCACTTCACTTCAGTCTCCTTTCATTTGCTACTACACTTGTTCTGCAAACAAATTATTGTACACAAAACACCCAGAACAAAAAATCTTCTCAAAAATTGGTGTGCAAAAGGTTGGGCTGCATGTGAACAATAATAACACCACTTCACTTCACTTTCCTTTCATTTGCTACTACACTTGTTCTGCAACAAATTATTGTACACAAAACACCCAGAACAAAAAACCTTCTCAAAAATCGGTGTGCCAAAGGTTGGGCTGCATGTGAACAATAACACCACTTTACTTCACTTCAGTTTCCTTTCATTTGCTACTACACTTGTTCTGCAACAAATTATTGTACACAAAACACCCAGAACAAAAAAAACTTCTCAACAATTGGTGTGCGAAAGGTTGAGCTGCATGTCCAATTAAAATCTTCTCAAAGATTTTCTCTTGGGTACGTACAGAAACCAAATTATGTGTGTAAGTAAGTAAGTATATATATGACATGACAGAGGAGGATGGATTTGCACCATCTCTCTCAAATTGAAGTGCAGTGCAGTGAATCAGCACACTCCGTGATTTAAGTGACTAGATTTTTGGACTGGGATGTTTGGATGGATGCTATTGCATTGCCTTTATGAAACTAACAATAATATGTCGGAATTGGAAACACCAACGAGGAAGACGAAGTGGAAACAAAACCCAATTGACTAAGTCTCTGACATGAGTCTGTGCGCTCTATGAAATGATAAGTTTATTGCAATTGGCTTTGTTTTGGTAATTATACAAGTTTCCAAGTTTTCGACCCAAAAACTGCAACATTTTTTGGGATTTTTTAAAAAACTTAGTGTGAAAAATCTTTTTAAAAAAGCCCTAAAATTTCCCCAATTATTACTTAAAATGGTGTGCATAATTGCATATCCTAATAAAATGGCCTTAATTTTGGTGAAAAGAAGCCAGTTGCTGAATTATAGAATTTTTTTATATATTTTCTAACTGGGTTATAGCCCAATTTGGCTAAATCTTCTTGTGGATGATGATCCCCCAGGTTTGGCTACATCACAAAATTAGGGGGAAAAGAAAAAAAAAAGCCCTGGGTCTCAAGTAGCCTACAAAACTCCAATAATGCCCCCAAGGGGCAAGAGTATATATATATATATATATATATATATATATGTAGAGCTTTATATTTTACCTGGTATTAAAATAATAATAAAATCAAGGTATGTTATTTAATTATTTACTTAAATTCATATTGTCCAAAAAGGTTTTGGGATTATTGCTTGACCAATAAAAAGGGGACACTTGGTGCACATGGATTGGACACCCAATTAAAAATTTGCCCATACAATAATCTGGAGCCCCATCTTTAAGAGAAAATTATTCATGACCAAAATTTCAACTTTGGCAGAGAGGCATTAACTACACACAGCTTTTTCGCTACCATCAAATCTGCTGACAACCAACCCAACTACCCACCTTGGTTGGCACTAGGTAGCCAACCCTAGTGTGTGTCTCAAAGCCTGTTTGTGGTTGTACTAGGGTTAATAGAGAGAGACTTATTATTACTCCTACTAACAATAAAGAGGGATGCATAGAGGGACCAAAAATCAACAAGCATGCTCATCAACCCAACAAAAACCCTTGTAAACCCTAAACCCTAAACATAGTCACTAGACTAGGGTTAAGAGAGAGAGACTTATTATTACTCCTACTAACAATAAAGAGGGATGTATAGAGGGACCAAAAATCAACAAGTATGTTCATAAACCTAACAAAAACCTTGTGAGCCCATGGTTTAGGGTTTAGGGTTTACAAGGGTTTTTGTTGGGTTGATGAGCATGCTTGTTGATTTTTGGTCCCTCTATACATCCCTCTTTATTGTTAGTAGGAGTAATAATAGGTCTCTCTCTCACTATTAACCCTAGTAACCCTAGTCTAGTGACTAAGTTCATAAACCCAAAACCTTGTGAGACCATGGTTTAACATGGGCTCACAAGGTTTTGGAACCCCCCTCTCATCCTGGTCAAGAGGTCTGCCCTAGGAACTACCAAAGAAAAAAATTAGGTCAAAAATTAGTCCTAAAGAAACACAGGTGAGGTCTTTAGAGAACATGATAAGGGGTTTTTTTTTTGGTTTCCTTTTGCCCCCTTTGTTAGTTTAGTGTCACTCATTTCAAGTCTTGCAATTTTATCTAAAAAAGAAGCCACCAATGGAATAGGTTATATATCTCTCCACAATTTCATTCACTGGCTAAAATCCTCCACAACCCACCAAAAATTAATTAATTAAATTAAATTAAATTAAAATAAAAAAATTCACTTAAAAAAAAAAACCCCAAGTACCCATGGGGGGATTAACCAAAGAAAAAGAAACTAAGTAAGTACCTAGTGGAATTAACCCCCAAAAAAAACAATAATAATAATAATAATAATAATAATAAGTAGGTACCTACCTATCTAGTAGGATTAATGAATGGTTGGTAGTACTAATACAATACACAATAAAGAAAGAAAGGAAGGATTGTTATTATGTATAGAATTTATTTTTTTAAAAGAGTTTTTTTTTTGTGTGTGTTTGCTTGTTTTCATATGTAGGTACAGACTAGTTTATGTAAAAGAGGACTCAGGAAAATAAATAATTAAATAAAAATATAATTAAATAAACTCAGAAGGAGGAGGAAGAAGTGGGGGACCTGACAAGTATCATGTGAAAACAGCCATTTCCTTAAAACTCTGCACCCACCCCCCCCAAACCAAACCTAACCAAACCTAACTTAACCTAACCTACCTCTTTCTCTCTCTCTCTCTCTCTCTCT
>Ga0116229_10006116_pt1 | contig 19463 bp, 15 predicted proteins | sample S1TSphgellanicum_3_FD_87313 | JGI IMG/M metagenome (GOLD analysis project Ga0116229, IMG submission 87313) | Host-associated microbial communities from peat moss isolated from Minnesota, USA - S1T2_Fc - Sphagnum magellanicum MG | ecosystem: Host-associated > Plants > Peat moss > Unclassified... | reverse complement strand
TATTATATTATTATTAAATGATTTTCAAATGACTAATGTACTTATTAAGAATTCATTTCTTTTGTATAGAAAATAAATAAATAAATAATAATTCATAGTAGTTCTAACAAGTGACATAATATAATAAAAATAATAAATAGCCAACCTAGGCTAGCTACAAATTACATTATTATTATTATAAATAATCAATTATGAAATATGACTATGTTATAATAATTACCAGGAAATATTAATATATAATTTTAAATTTTTATACTTCAAATTTATAATTAATAATTATTCGATGATTATAATCAATTATTGGTATATAATTTTTATTTTCAGTTTTATTATTTTATTCTTCTATAATAATTACTATAGTAGTTAGAATGGAAATCTAATAAATTATTATACAAATGCAAAAATTATTTTTGAAGGAAAAATATACTTATTAAAAATATAAAACATTTATTGTAAAGTTCATAAATAGGTGTAATGAATTCAATAATAATATGAATAATAAAAATAAAATAGTTAACCTAGGGTAGGTTTTAACTATATTATTATATTTTTTAAAACTAGTATTCAATATTTATAATTGATAGTTAATAATTAACCAATTACTAGTTATTTAAATTGGTTGATATAATTATAGTTAATATATAATTTTAAAAAATATTACTACTGTTTATGTAGCTAATAAATTATGTAATATTTAATAATAAGTAATAATATCATTTATTCAGTAATCACAATATATTAACGATTATATAAATAATTAGTTAGTAGATAGTTTATAAAGTGAATTAATTAGTTTCTAATTAATTAATTAATTAATTAACAAGTTTATTAATTTATTTATCCATATTTTATCCATTAAATAATTAATAAATTTATTAGTTAATTAGTTAGTTGTCATTTACCTATTTAATTATATACTTTTCAAGATGAGAATGAAAGCCAAAACATATGGGATAAACTTTTTAGTTGTAAGTCGTTTGCGATTAAACATTTTTAGTTGCAAACAATTTACAACTAAATAGTTTATCTTATATATTTTGGCTTTCATTCTCATTTTGAAATATATTTTCATATTAAAAAACATGGGCATATGGTATGAACGAACAAAAATGACTTAACCCAAAATAAAATATAAATATTCATGTACTTACATCTAATTACCTATTTCCTTAACTTACCTACCTACCTAAGTAGGTATTTGGCCTAAGTATGTAAAGAGGTTTTATGTAGATAGGTGTTTAGCCTAAATAGGTAGGTAGGTACCTAGTTCAACCTACATACCTTCATATTGATTTAAATTTAATTTGAAAAAATTCAATTAATATGCCATGTGAAAAATTTCTATTGCACCACGTGTCACAATTTAAACAATCCAAACATAAAAATTAAATGCCTTAGATTATTTCAAAATAATAATAAAATATTTTTAATTATTAAGAGTTGGGACATGTGGCAATACATAATTAGTTCCCATTGTTCACCAAAAAAATTGCATCCTAATTGCAAGCAATAATATGTATATGACTAGTTGAAGGATGAAAGTGTATTTTGTTGACTTTTTCTTTCATCCAAAATTCGTTGTCGTTTGTGATTAGTGTCATTGTGACATGTCCAATGCGATTATTAAGATTTTAGTTGCAAATGTTGCTTGCAATTAAAAATTAATAGTAAGGACCAATTGCAAAATGGCCATTTTCTATTAATGCACATGTCAACATTGTGAGTGTGCCACGTGTCACCAAACCACTTGCCAAATGTTCGATTTACATAATTGTAACCTAGTTGAAATTATAATTATATTTTTGACTAATGTCATGTTTAGTTAACAGACGAATTTCATTCATTTTTCAAATGTAGTTGACAACATCCCTCAACTATATTGGTAGAACAATCTTCAACTATAATGGCTATTACTGTGGTGTTGACACGTGGCATACATTTTCAACTATAATTTCACTCTCGACTTGTACTTTTCGACATTATTAGTTAGCAATTGCAAAAAAATTTCCCAATTGCAAAAAATAAATTGCAATTATATGTGTAGTTTTCGACTTTGTCTATAGTTGAACAGTAGTTGAAAACGTAGTTGCAAAAGGGGTGGGTGTTCTACTAGTGAAAGGGTATGTATGAAATAAGGCAAAGCCAAAGGTGTCCATGGTGAAAAGGTACATATGTGATGAGACAATCGGCTTTGTCATAGAGTATATACATGAATTCAAGCATGTTGGAGGTAGAATATGGGATGCAAAGGAAAAATAGGGCATTTGTGGTGAGGTTTTGGAAGGGATTGCAACAAAGTTTATTCTTGATCCTAATGTTCGAGATCTGGCACGCCAATATGTTGTGACAAGTGTGGCATGTTTGGTTCCGTGGGTTTAGTAGTGAAGCTGAAACCCTAAACCCTATTGTGAACCTAGTTTATATTATTGTGACATTTTGTGTTTATAACTTAATGTGGGGTTGCAATGATGGGTAGTGTAGGAAGCATGAGGAAGAAGTAGCTTAGGTCAAAAGGATGCAAATAGAATTTGAAGGACAATGGCAAAAAGAAACCACCATAGCAAGGAAGCTTACATAGAATTTCCATTAGAGATGCAATAAGTGGAAGACTTGGCAACATGGTTGTGTAAAACAATCTGAACCCAAAAGGTGCGAGGGGGTGACCTTAAAAATGAATATGCAATACACCTTTTAATTCATTAGCAATTTTTTTGCAATAAAATACACAAGAATCAAGGCATATGGAAACCATTATATGGTTTTTATAGATACACATGGAATAATAATGGCAACATATGATTCAGGAATGGCATCAATTTTCTAGAAACAACAATAATTTCGCAAAGGCACAACATTTGGGCTATGCAATATGTGGGGGGTATTTAGGGACATAATATTGTTAGATTATGGGCTTGTATCCCAACTAGTAATATTGTTTAAGTGTGATTGGGTTATTAATGGGGTTGACAGATGGGGCAACCCCACATATAAATGTGATGACGACGATTTTTTGTTGCCGAATTTTTGACATTTAAAAGGACAAGTTGATGAACCTTATGTTTTCCCAGCATAGGTACAACAAGTCTTCTATTTTGAAGAACCTAAAGAACCATGGTGGAAGGTTGTCCTCCATAAAAAACCAAGGTCTAGACGCATCATGGTAGAAGATAGAAAGGACATTTTAACCCCACCTGATAATGTGATTGGAATAGATGCACCACTAGAAATTCTAAAAGTCCCAAGGAACATGACACTTGTAAATGCTATTGAATTAAGTGGAGCTAACTCCATTCGAGCTACTAAAGAGCTACAAATGCCATTTGATGATGAAGATGATGGGCCTAACTGAGCTACAAGTGTACTGCATAGGTGACATTTGGACCTTTGTGTTGTTAGTTGGTCCTAACACCAAATTTGTTTTGCATGAACATGTTTTTCAATAGTGTTTAATGAACATGCTCTTTACCTCCTTACAAACCTTCAATAGTTTCAAGAAAATCCTTATGGGTATGATAACACATGAATCATGCATGTAGCGCCTTGTACAACACAAATACCTAGGACTTGAAATTTTTCTAGTTGGTTTTGTATTATAATAGGGCAAATGTAATTTGAAATAGTCCCATCATGAGGTCAATGCTAATATGCACATTCTTGGGTAGTGCAACACCCTTGTTGCTTGTGCAGTGTTAGCACATTCACACCTAAACTTTAAACCAAGTTGCGAAACATTGTAGCCTATGACTAGCTTTCAAACAATGACAAAACAAATAATTGATTAGTTATCTAAAACCAAATGTTATTTAACATGTGAAATTAGGAGTATGTTAATGATCTATAATAATATACGTAGAATTTGTCATATTGCCAATGAAATTATTCAAATCATAATGTCTAGCAAGCTTATCCATTGACATGGGGTCATCAAACATTTAGGTGCAGGTTTATTTGTCATGTGAAATTCTTAGAATTGGAGCAAAGGTAGTAAGGGAAGTTGGATATGGCAAAGCACATAGAAAAGAAGTTGGCCATGGTCTAAAATATATTTTGCTTCCAATGAAAATTAGGGATACACATAGACAGTTATGGATGTTTTTGTATGGTCCACATTTTTTGCTAGGAAAATGTGGATATATGGATAGTTTATTGGAAAACCAGTGGTAGGTGCAATTATTAATATGTACGGTTTACAATTATACGTAAATATATGGTAGAAACCATCCATTTAATGGTACAAAGTGGTTGAAGTTGCACTATAGTTGCATACATGACCAAACTCCATCCAAAATTCTCTTGTAGTTGCATGTGACAAAATGGACAGTTACATGAGACATGTAGTTGTATCTAATTGCAAACACAATGGTTGCATATGACATGATTTCTATTAAAGTAAGTGTGATGTTGTTTTCCAATGGAGTTCAGCCTGTCAAATTTGAGCAACTAAAGCAAGCCCTTGTTTTTGTTCCCTTATTAGTGCGACGAGATTTCAGCAAAGCTTTTATCTTGGATGTAGATTGGTTTGCAAGGGAGTTAGGGTTATTTTATCCTAGAAAGATGGAAGGAAGGAATGTGTGATTGCCTTTGTCACCAAAGGTTTGTCCCTTGTTCAGAAGAGGTTCTCCCCATGGAAGGGCAATGTTACGCCTTAATTTGGGGGATAATGCACTTCTGCCAATTTTTATATCGCAACCACTTTACCTTGAGGACTGATCACAAATTGCTAAAATGGCTAGCTATAATTTTTGATGCATATGGGCAAAGGGGGCGTTGGATTGACATGTTGCAAGATTTTAACTTTAAGATCCTAAATCGATCGCGCTTTAAACATCTAAATGCAGATGTGCTCAGTAGAAACCCTGTAAACAAGGCAAAAGAAGATGAATATTTCTCCCAAGAAATCCAAGATATTAGATTATTGCGGGAAATGGGTATATGGACATGGATTGGAAGGAGGAGTATTCAAAGTACCACCACATTTACCCTATTCATGGTTGAAACCAATGAAATGGCTGTGACAAAAGGAGCTAATGAACATGAAACATGAGGAGATGCAGCTCCAAACATGGATAACAAAAAGAAGTTCCAACAATTACCTTTGAAAAGGAAACAACTAGTGATAGGAAAAAAGGTGTGTTGGGAGTTGGTTGTTGAGGCTTAATTAATGGTGGATGATAAATTGAGTGGAGGAAATGGACATGACATTAATAATGACATTGAAGATGATCTCGATCATCTAAAGGTTCTAGATATTTGGGAAGGCAAAAATTGTTTACATATGTTGTAAACAAGATGTTCAATTGAAGATGTAATAGAGGAAGAATTGGTAAGAATTTGGAAGAGGATTCAACACTACCATTGGCAAGCGGACTAGTTGATTTTCAAAAATTTGATTATGTTGTAGCTTGGGGAGAAAAAAAGACATCATTGCATATTTACATCAAGAAATTGGTCATGTTGGAAAAAATAGGACTTTGGCAAAAATGTGTAAGAATTCTATTAGCATAACCACACGAAGCAAGTGTGTTCGATTGTTAAATCATGTAAATAATGCCAACTAGCATGACACACTTGGAGTTTGAGGTCTGATGTGGAAGATTTAAAAAGTGTCTTTATTTGTGATTTGTTTTATAGAGTAGCATTTGTTATTGTAGGACCTTTCCTAGAAACCAATCAAAGTAACAAATACATTTTGGTTGTGATCGAACACTATTCGAAGTGGTGTGAAGCTAAGGCTATGTAAGATCATATAACAATTACGACTACCAAGTTTTTCAAAGAAGACATCATCTGTAGGTATGGGTTTTGAAATATATCCTTACTAACAATGGTGGTGAATGGTTGGTAAAATTTGACAATTTGTGTAAGGTGTATGGTATACAACATTAATATACTACACTAAAATAGCCTTAGTGTAATGGGATGGTCGAAAGATTAATTAAGACAATCAAGCATGGTATCACTGTTATGTCTACACTGTAGGACAATACAAACGTTGATGGCGTACCTCAACATGGCAGGTTGTTGGTGGAATTTATGAATGGGAGTGCAAAAGAACTTATTTAATGAATTGATTTTCCAAAGTTAAGTGCTGAAGTTGTTTTGTTGAAGAAGTTGGTGTTGTGATAGAATGTGGTATGATAGTTTTATGTGTTCAAGTACTCATGCTGTACTGGACTTTAAAGCTTTTCCACTAAGCACTAAAATATCAGGACAACAAATGTAGGAACTACAACATAATAAAAAAAGTGAGTTTGGTGAAGGTGATGAAAGATAATAGGGGACCAAAGAGTTGCTAGTTTGTGAGTGGCATCTAGTGAAAGAGTGCAAAAATTGCAACTATCTAAGTCATTTGAATTTTGAGAATCCATGGGCTGTAAGAGACCTAGTTGATTCGGAACTTCGGGGATATGGGATTTTGCATTGAGTGAGAATTTTAAGGAGTGTGGGGTTGCTATTATGTGTCAATGCTTAAGAGAATAGCTTTTCAAAATCTGCCTAAGCTTAAAAATGGGGAGTGGGCAAGTTTCTCACTCAAGTGAGTCACTAGATGCCCAACAAAGACCATGATAGCTACTGAGAGAGAGATCCAGGGAGATTTGATTCACTAGAACGCTTCAATTTGATGTTGTTGCAACTACTTTGTTTAGGCTGATATTGTGGATGTTTTGGTCTTGTAATAAACATTTGGATAGATTCTAGAAGATGACAAAGGTTTTCCATTTGTGATGATATTATGTTTGTTGAAAACTTGATGCATTTAGTGAAAATTGAGTCATGTTGACCAATCTAATTCAATAGTATATGTGGGATTATTTGGTCCTTCACTTTTTGCTGCAAGTGATACTCTGCCAAACAATGGACTAAATTAGGTCTTTGAGTTGAAATCTAACAAATTTTGGGCTTAATATGGTCGCTGAGAGGCCTCACTCAAAAAAGGTGAAGGTACCAACGTGTATGCCCGTTCACCCTGACCGTCTCTTTACTCCACAGCACTGTTATCGCAGAGGTAGAAATTTTCTAATACCATGGTAAGATTTCCTAGTAAAAAAACCGTCTTTGATATACACCCCCGCACCCGGGTACATCGTTTAAAAAAACAAAACCCTGCTCGGAGTTGCAAAATAAAGTCTCTGGACTCCAGAGCACTGTGGTCGCAGAGGTAGAAAATTATAGGGTTTTACACATCACGGTGAAAATTAATTCCCAGTAAAAAACCGTCTTTTTTACTTCGTGGTCCCGATCCTTTTTTACCCTGCTAGGAGGCTACAGCGGCCGCCACAGCCTGGCGCGAGGGGGGCTTGACCTGAGGGCAAAGTGGGAGGGTGGTTGCTGAAGCCCACCACTTTGCCCCTCAAAGATGTGTATCTGCCCAGACTGTTTGGTGTAGTTCTTCGCCGCCTCGGCAGCAGCGAAAGAGAGAGAGAGAGAGAGAGTTCTGAGAGAGGGTGGGGTTTTGGGGGGGGGGGGGGGGGGAGAGGAAACCGAGACTCAGGTTTTGGAAGGGACGCTTCTAGAGGCAATTTGGAGAGCGATGACGATGAACGGAGGTGAAGAATCTTGCCAGACCGCAGTCGCACATTTAGAAACGCAACTCCAGACAGAACAGGGCTTTGCGGCCGCAACAGAAGCGTTGACCAACCTCATACGGGATCGCTATACTTCCGCGTCTCCATCAGATCGAGCAGCAGTACGTCTTGTTCTTCATCATCTTAGTCAGTTGCTTCGATCTATAGTCGTGTTTCTGGCCTCCTTTTCAAGCCCCTTTTCCAACTCCTCTTTCCCCTTTCCGATGATGCTCTCTGAACTGATTCCAGTAGCTTGTGAAATTAGGGTAGCTGATCAACTTAGCGAATGTCCTCTTATCTTGTGTGTGTGTGTGTGTGTTTTCTTTCCCTTGCAACTCTGCTCGATTGCTGCTGCTCCTGCTGCAAGTGTGTTGTATTTCTTACCTAATGTCGGTGATTTTTCGAAGAAGAAAGTTGCACGGCAGTTGTTTGTGTGCAAGCATCACAGACTCTATTCTTGACTTGCAATCCTCCAGGAACTTTTGAGACAAGTGCAATATTCTCTTTGCATTCTCTTCCTGTGACTTGTTGTAACTTTCATGGCACCAGATCCGAGGAAGTAGCACTGCAGTTGTTTGCGTGCAAGCATCGCAGAGTCTATTCTTGGCTTGCAATCCTCCAGGAACTTTTGAGACAAAGTGCAATCTCTTTTGCATTCTCTTCCTGTGACTTGTTGCAACTTTCGTGGCACCAGATCTGTGAACAGGTTGACATCCATCTATGTTTTATATGCATGATCCACCAGTCAAGTTGAAAGGAAGTGATGATGTCCGTTGTCTTGTCTCACTGACATGTTGTGCATCACCCCCCCAGATCTACATGTGGTTTTGATGCTGCAGGAATACTTGCACTTCTCTGTGCTTGATTAATAAGAAACTCTGTACTTGTCAGACCACAATGGACACTGTGGATTTGTCATGGATTTGCAAGATTTGTACAGTGCCAGAATTGCAGCTTGGTTGTGGATGGCATTCTGTTGTGTGAGTTGTATCCTGTCTGTTGTAACCCTTGAGACAGACTAGACTGGCTGCGTTTCCTGTTGCACTTATTTTCTTACATAGCACTTTCTTCTTGAAGCTGAATTGTGTGTATGCATGTGAGTGTATCAGTTATATGGAGCTGCATGCAGTGTGGAAACTCTGCTGACAACCAACTTTGATACTCCTAGCTTTTGGATGTTGGGGCGTAAGCTTTTTGAAGCTGCTGTTGTGGTTGTCAAGGATGCTGATGAGGCTGAGAGAATGCATGCATGCCTTGAGCAGGCAACCGCTGCAAGTCAAGCAGAGGATACATTTGCAGTGGGTAAGTCTTCTGTTTGTACCATTATGATGTGTAATCGTTATAACTGTCTTCAGAGTGATGGAAGGTGAGTTGCATGTGTAGTATCCATGAAGATGCCTTCCACAAAAGATGTTGGTTTGAGTTGTACAAGGACTGATCACATGTTAAGTAGAAATCTCTTGTGAGTCTTCTGTGATCTCTCAGAAAACTTAGTACTGCCTTCATTTTGTCTGGTGACAATTTGTGGACATCAAAGACCCACTGAAAACTTCTTTTTATGCATTTGATTGTACTGCAAGCAGCCTTACAATAAGCAAAAAACACACTGCTTTTTTCAGGTTCAGAAATCTTGTCTGAAAATGAGTTGACAGAGAATGGTGAAAATGCTCCTTCACCTGTCATTGAACACGAGACTGCGTCTGATGACTGGAATTCAACAGTGGCCAGTGGACAAATGTCAGGTTGGATCTGTGTGGATGGACCCACAGAAACATCTAATGGTAATTCTGCTGTTGATGGTTCTGCCACTGAGCCTGGTTTGCTTGGATCTGGGCCCCAACAGCCTGAAGGGAAGCCTGTGGAGTTGCCACCAAGGGAGTTACACACTTACTACATGGTCAGAGTCCCTCGGCCTGTTGACCAAACAGGGAAAAATGAGATCATTTTAGCAGATTTGCGCTTGAAAGAGAAGACAGAGGAACGTGACTACTACAATGCAGCAGTACAAATGCAGAGGTCAAAGAGGAATGAGGCATTAGACAGGCTGAAAGCTGCACGCCAGCAAGAAAGAGATTGTCGGAATGCAGCCCGGGCTAAGTTGCAGGAGATGACACCCTTGAAAGGTGACTTGAGGAAGTTGAAAGAAGCTGGGAGAGCACCTCGAGAAAGTCGTGATCTACCCACTTCAGAGGAGGAGCTGGACAGACGAATTGCATATTTGAATCACACTATACAGCATGAAAGCATTACACTCAAAGAAGAAAAGCAGCTTGTGCGAGACATAAAGCAACTGCAATCATCACGAGACCAGGTCCGGGCCAATGAAGCACTTCGTGCCCAAGTCCATGAGTCACTGGGCCAACGTGAGGATATTGAGGAGCATCTTAAACTGTTAAGTTCAGATCATAGGCAGCTGGAAGGGGAGTTACATGAGGCTGTTACAAAACGCGAAAGTATTGAGGAAGAATTCGAGAAGCTGGACAAAGCTCTTGGTGACATCCAGGCACAATTGGCGATGGCTAATCAAGTACGACAGGAAGCTTATGAAGCTCGTCAGAATCTCGTGCGAACAGAGAGTGCTAGGAGTGATGAATTTTATAGGAATAGGAGAGAGATTCAGACAGCAAAACAACTTGCCATCCAGAACAACAGGAAAGCAGTTGAAGAGCACTGCAATGCACAGGTAGAACGCGTACTCAGTTTGTGGAATGGTGACAAAGAGTTTCGTGAGAATTATGTGAAGAGCAATGAGAGAAGTACCTTGAAGCGCTTGGGGACATTAGATGGACGCTCTTTGGGGCCAGATGAAGAGCCTCCACTGCTATCCAGTTACACAGATAGGATTCCGCATTCTGTTCCACCATCAACTGCTAAAGTACAAACCACTGTGGGTGGTTTTGAAGCTGCAAGTTCAGGTGAGGATGGTACAGCTGCCAATGGTGCAGAGGTTAAGGAAGCAGTTGGCAAGAAGAGCAAGCCAACTGGGACTGAGATCAGTGAACCAGAGAAGTCAGTAAAGAGGGATGTGGAAGATGTGCATGTGGAACCCACTGCAACAGTTAAGGAAGTCAGGAAAAATGCAGTGGAAGTGGATCCTGTGGCTTCTCAAGAGGCAGAATTGAAGCAGAAACAGCGAGCTTCTGAAATGGCTAAAGCAAAAGAGGCAGAAGAGCGGAAGCGGCGTATGGCAGAGAGGTCACAGTCAAAGGCATTAGCATGGGCCCAGAAAGAGGCAGAGAGAAAGGAAAGGGAGAAAGAGAAGAAAGCTCGCAAGAAAGCTGCCTCAGCCCGGTCCACAGAGACACATAACCCATCAGACACAACTCCATTACCTGAGAGCAATGGAATGGTGTCTGAAATAGAGGAAGAACTGGCAGCTGTGGAGACTGTGCCAAGTTCACAACAAAAAAAGCGTCCTGTTACACAGAAGAAGCCAGTGAAGGCAGCAGTGACGAATAGAGTTCCTGTAAGTCTGCCTGTAAGGGGACGTGCAAGTGCAAGTAAAAAAGAGCTATTATTTGGGCTCCCTCTTCAAGTATGGCTGATTATTACCGCCATTGTAGTACTCCTCCTTCTACTTTTGGTTTTTGTATCTTTCAGGGGCAATTTGGAAGGGGAAACAGGTAAGGTGTATGAAAAGGCTGCAAGTTGGAAGCAGAGTTTTGATTTTTCTCATTCTCAGAGTCACTAAGAACTCTAGATCTTGATAAGTGATGGGTTTTTCTAATTACCAAGGTGCACATTCTGGGCGCACATCTGAGCTGTAGGTGTTTTGTGTACTTCCCATAGCAGCAGCCCAAGAGAGGTTTATCTGCATAGATAGAGTCCATCCCAATTACATGAGTATATTGGCCTCCAGCAGTTCATTCGGAAAACGTGTGCTTTTGAAGCTGGAATACAAACATTTGCTTTTGCAATATAAGACAGTGGAACTAGGTTAGTACTAGGGATTACTTTTTTAACCAGCATGCTCATCAGCTTGGAACATCTGTTTCTATGGCTGTGGCCTGTGCTGTCATATTGCTATTGCTTCCTCAAGCTCTATAGGACTTGAATAAAATTTCTTGCAGTTTTGTATGGACTTTTAAAAAGCTGGCAGGCCATACATGGACTCTGGAGCATGAGAGCCATTGAGGTTTCTATGTGCATTGCAAAATATTCTCTATCCTTTTTTAGCTTTGTAGCAGAAGCACAGTAGATTTCATTTCATTTCAGGAAGCTGAAAATTTTAGTGGGGGCATTCAGCTGGGAAGTGCTATTTGTGGATCATCACAAAGCTGTGACTTAAGGAGTCATGCACCAGTGGCAACAAGAAATGAACCGTTCTTTTGTCTCAGCAGATTCTAGAGTTCAGACTGATCACAAGAGATGCTTGACAGGTGATGCCTCTGATTCATATGTTAATTTCTGATATGTTTGCACAACTAAGTTCATGCTGATGAAGTCATTGGCTGTCTTGCTACCTGATGAATTATCTAACCATGTGGACATGAAGACTTTCTCTGCACTTCTGCAACTTTGCTGTTGTTTAAAAGTGACAATGTCTATTTGCAGTTTGGGCTTCCATTTGTTGATTTTCAAGAACTGTAATTCATTGCTTGAAGAGTGAATCTGCTTCCTGTTTTTTGGTTGCAGCCAGGTTTGACTGGTTGATCTCAGTTTGACTAAAAGGGTACCACACATCCTCTTTCAAATGCAAGAGCTGATCTAGTTGTTTCTCTATCCCATCCAAACAGGAATTGAAGAAGGTTTTTTAATCATGTGTTACCCTAAACTCTTGAACACTCTGGAGGAACATTCCTTTCCTCAGTTAATGATGATGCCTTATGAAACCATGTTATGCATTGTGGGAATGTTTTACAAATTGATCACACATAGCAGACCAATCATTTGATTTTACTACAATTGTGATCATGGTGGTTTGGTAGTTGTCTCTGGGCAGAAGAAGAGAAAGAAAAAAGAGAGAGAAAACCCTTTTTCTTTGAGTCTAAGAACTCTTCTCTGGGTTGTAGTCCAAAGGAATGGCCACCCTGGTGACATCATTGATGATCTTGCAAGTGGCTCTTGTATGCATGGTGTGACACTAGTGACATTGGGCCTGAATGTGTCCAAGATTCACTTTCCTCATGGGCATGAGGAATCACACAACTGGGCAATTAGGAGTACCTTCTGACACAGGAAGGAGTGGATTCCTTGGGAGCACTGCATTACAAGGAAGGTGTTCTGGCATCAAATGATTTCATCATTATTTTGCTATGCTGATTGTTCCAAAGCAGGAGCCTTGGGGTTTGGTCAAAGCAAATTTCTTAGACCATCTTGTAAGTTACCTGAACAGTACTTATCTTGTGCTGTCTGACTGTTTTTGTCTGGTTGCAGTTCTTTTGCAGCTGGCCTGTTGTGTCAGTCTATGTAAGAGTTGCAATGACAAGGGAGAAGAAAACTGCACATCGTGATAGTATTGCTTCTTGATTTTTGCATTTGAAAACTAATTGCCTTCCACACCTGTCCAGAAAAGCAGCGAAGTCTTGGTTGAAGTCAGTCTTTGCTCCTTTTATCTTGATATAAGTCTTCTTTGCTCCTTCTATATCACTGATCAGCAGCAAAGGCCATAAATGGAAGGGACACACCTTTGACATGGGTATCTCAAGTTGCTCTTTGAAAGTATTCTTGAGCATTAGTATACTGGTGAGTGATACATCAGTTGTCAAGTCAAACTGCTGCCTATGTTCTGCTTATGCGTCAAAGCGTGCATAACCTGCATGTACTCGCGACTTGAGATCTCAGATGGACCTTGTTGCACTACCCCATAGCCATTGATTTGCATCAGCATCAAAGTAGAGTGGTCTTTCTTCAGGTACCTTTTTAATATGAGAAAGAATGACAGATGAAAATCAAGACTCCACAAATCCTATTAATCCAGGACTGGAAGCACCTGGCAAGTGTTCTTGGAGTCCCATCTACATTCATCTGTCTTGCTGCCAAGATATGACCTTTCTGTTCAATCATCCTACTGATTTGAAATCCAACAGCCATCACTTTGGATTTACCTACATCATGATCCTATGTAATAGCAAAAACTCTTGGATGCCACTGATATTGCACTAATAGATGGTTTTTATGCTGAGCACTTTGCAAAGTACACTGAAGTTCATTGGATAAGTATTCACTGTAGAATCACAACCATTGTGATCAGTGTTTATGTTACACACTATTTGTGATATATCATTAACATTTAGATAAACTTCTAATGAATATAGAAAATCCAAAACCACTCTCTCAAGTTAACTAGTGCTATTACACACATTTTTGACAATGTAACTAATGTAAAAAGAAGATTGAGTAATGATCAATCCCAATTTTGTACATCCATTTCTCAGTCCTCTTTCCAACCACCTCAGCATGCACCATCGAAGTCCTTGTTATTACTTGATAGTTAAAACTGATTTGCAGATCTACACTTGTAAAGAAGATTTTGAAATTGTTCATCAGGTTATAGTAGTAGGTGGTGTTTTGTTAGTCAAACTGCAATTCTTCTGTACAAATGGATGAGACGACACTACAATTTGTGAAATGTTTGTGGTGAAGCAAGATGATGTACACACCTTTGTAGTGATTTAATCTCTATTGCCAACCTTGAATGATAAATGCTATCACTCTTGGCTTTGAAGACTGGGTGGGGAACCTTCTCCAACCAAACCAAACCAAAATGAAGGCATTCCTCAGTGTCAGCAAATCCAGATCTTAAACATTGATAGCTGTGCTCAACAAACACCACAAACTCCATGGATAGGGTCAATCCCACATTCCAACTCAAATCCCTACTTCACTCTTCAGAACTGGCACTACAGAAGCTTTGTAAGTTCTGCATTCTTACAGAACCTTCTGGATTAAGACTCTAAAGAGTAAAGTTTTCCACATGAACAAGCATACATCAGGATGAACATGCTATAAATTAAGCTTTGCAACAATACACAGAGCTCAACAAAGATCAGAGGAAAAAATGACACTTTCACCTTGCTATTTTATGGGCCCCATCAGATCATTAGTTCATGAACGGCAGTGAAGCTAAAAAGAGGAGCTATTCATATCTTCATTCATGCTACAACACACTTGTGAGGTTAAGAATCATTTCAAATTGGCTTTAGAAGCAAGCAAAGAGAGCTACAAGATGACAGTGATTGGTGTCTCCTGCAGCCTGAAATTATCTGTGAATATCTGTGATAGTAAGAAAGTATGTGCTTCAACTAATAATACTATGGTAATACATAGGCTATAATAAAGAACCTGAAGCCATAGAGCAATATAAATCAGCTCTTTAGGTGTTGCTGTTGCTCATGGAAAAGGAAGAGCAGGCAGCCTCATAGTTGTCAGCCGGAATTTCCTTCAAGTCTTTGTCAAGACTCCCTACTCGAAACACAGCTTTGGATGTGCCCACAAACATTTCCTATTTACTCAATTTCAATGATCTTGACAACAGATGAATCCCCTACTTTTTGGCATATGACAACTCGATCATGTGATTTAATAATACCTGCAGCTTTTCCATGATCCAATGCAACCTGAAATGTGTCAACAACAGAAGTATTTTAGCTAGACTGCAAAGTGTTCCAAACACCCTTGGTACTTTCACACTAATTACAACATGGCCGCCCAACTTCTTTCAGCCCCTTTAGCTGACATGTATAGCTGTGTAATTCTTTGTGGAATAGTGAGAAAGACCACATTTTACTACACCATAGAGTGGGCTTCAAAACAATGTCTCTGTAACAGGCTCGAAATAATTATCCCACTCAGGGCTACCTGGGTGGAACATCCGAGATTCACACAGAATACCCCCAAAAGAGTCAAAAGGGAATTTCTAACAAAATTAGTGAAGCAATCAGGAAATTGAACTCACACCCCAGTACCTGGGTCCTGCAAGCACAGACTGTTGAGGTCATAAATTCAATGCTTCAATCCACAATGCACAGTTGAACAAATTAACTCCATATAATGACCACAATTTGGAAGGGAGATTAGGCAATTTCAGGGGAGTGTTAGAATTGTAGTTCTGATAACTGTGTCTGAGAATTATGAACTGAATCCCCTTCAAAAGTAATGAACTGTAAGCAAGGTCATTGTAGGAATGATGAAGTCCATTCAAGCCTGTAGAAGATCCTTTAAATGGCATCTACCAAACTTGGTTGTCTCCAAACCTATCTATGAAATTGCAGAGAAATCTCCACAACAAGAAGTGAAGGTGACACAACAATAATCACTCTCATGAGAATCAGAGAGTTATTATTGTTATCCATACTCACAATTAAGAAAGCCATGAACATGGTTACAACTTTTCCTTTAAGTCAAAGGACAACTTACAGATAAGGACTTACAGAACTGTGAAGACAACAATAAGTGCAGTCATAACCTTATGAGAGTCACGCACAAAGTGTCAGACTATCACCTTCATCACAAATAGCAGTGCTGAGCTGCCATGCCTACCCACTGATTTCATGAGCTCACAATGGTGGTAGGAGATCAGTGTATAAATAATACACCCAAAGTGTGAGCAAGCCATCATACAAATCTGCATCCTGAGTTTTTGTCACATTTCTGGAAGCAACATGAAGACTCAGGGATTGATGTTGGCTAGCACTCAAAAGACATAGCTCATAAAAAAGACAACAGTATTCTCATTCAAGCTACCACAAGCTTTTTAGAGTAAGCTTCATTTAGTTTTAGCTTGTCCCTGTACAAACAAGCATCTAAGCCAAAGGCGTGGAGAGGCCTAAGTAGAGGATAGTGGTCAGGCCACCTGCACCCTGAACATATCCTTTAAGCTCACCACTGGTGAATACTTGGATGCAGAACATCTGCCAAAGCCACTGGAACACATATCTATGAAATTGCAGAGAAATCTCCACAACAACAATTTGAAGATAACACGACAATGAGGGCCGTCATAACCTTGCGAGAGTCGCTCACAGGGTGTCAGACCATCATCACTACATCATGAATAGCAGTGACAAGCAGTGATGACTACCTAACCATCATCACTTCATCAGGAATAGCAGTGACAAGCTGCCATGACTACCCACTGACTTTGGCAGTGGTGGGTGTAAAAAAGTATGTCACAATAGGCTCAAAATCTGGGCAAACAGTGCATTGAAAGCTGAGTAGCTCATTGGCATTGACAGCAGGTTCTTTCAGGGTGGTATGTGTGCAAAAGTTTGGCATCAAAACTTTGTTGATTCAATGAGAATGATCAGATGTTGTGAAGAGATGTGCAGATTTAGGTTAATTAGGTTTCAGGATTAGAAGAGCACCTTTAAGATTGACTCATTCGTGGTGTTGTCGGTTGAGTGTCGAGGATCTGCAAGCATTGGAAACAGACCTCTCACCACAAGGCATTGCCTGGCCTGGAAGGCTCCAGTAAAACTCCATCGCAGGCGATTAGTAGTCAGCCTGGGAACCACAACACAGAGCACTGGCATCGTTGGACGGTACTTGGCAATTAAGCGCGCTGTTCGGCCTGATGATGTAAATACCACAAGGACAGAGGCCCTAACTTTGGTTGCTGCTCGAACGGCAGAGGATGCAATAGACTCCAGATGCTGCATCGGCTCTGGAACGTCTTTGATTGCTCGTTTGAAGTACACAGCTTGATTGAAAACTTTCTCGGCTTCGCCGCATATATTGTAAATCGTGGTGATGGTTTCCACAGGATACAAGCCACGCAGAGTCTCGGCTCCAAGCAAGATACCGTCCGCCCCGTCAAGGACGGCGTTGGCTACATCCGTTGCTTCCGCCCGAGTAGGTCGGGGATTGTCGACCATCGAATCCACAACACGTGTCACAATTGCTGGCTTTCCTGCCCTGTTACACTTCTGGATCGCTACTTTCTGGAACAAGAACACTTTCTCCGGAGGAAGATCGATACCGAGGTTACCTCGTGAAAGGATGATTCCGTCAGCTTCCTTCAGAATCTCGTCGAAGTGTTGCAATCCTTCGTAGTTCTCGATCTTGGCGAAGATTTGCGTCTGCGAAAGTTCCCCTAGCTGGTTTAAGTGTTTCCGCGCTTCGCGCACATCGTCCGCGTGCCGGGTGAAAGAGAGGGACAAGAAATCAATATGGTTGCGCACTCCCCACGACGACACCACTCTCTTATCATCCTCACTTAGGGTCGGGAGATCCAGGTGAACTTGAGAAGCATGTAGAGTGAAGAGAGAACCTGTGAGAGTTGCGGTATTCTTCACCGTGCACACAACATCTTGTCCCTTCACTTCATTCACCTCCAGCCAGACAGATGTGGTTTCACTTCCTGTAAACAGATAGTGTCCAACAAAGATCGTGTCCTTCGGCTTGGCCGCAGATACAAGAGTGTCGTAATTCACAGGCAAGACCTTATCCGAGGCTTTCTTGGTCTTGTCCGCAGTGATGATGACGCTAGCCCCTTCCACCAGTTCAATCTCAACCTCATCAGTGTTCACAACGCAGAGCTCAGGTCCTACGGTATCCAACATCACCGCGCACAGACGCCGCGTATTTTTCACTGCTTGTATCAAATTCCCCAGAGTTTCTTGGTGGTAGTCCTCACTTCCCCAAGAGAAATCGAACCTGGCGACTGACATACCAGCTCTCAGAAGATCCTCGATAGCTTCCACAGAACGCGACTGCGGCCCCAAAGTCCCGATAATCTTGGTTAGTGCAGAAAACGCCCTCGGTGAGGATGGCTCCAGTATGGAAGCCAGCCTGATCGGCTCCTCCAACAGCAAGTGTGATGCTTGCATTGCGACTGCTGCTTACAACAAACCCCTCCCCCAAAAACCAAGAAAGAAAGAAACAAAAACCTTCCTCTCACAATTCCAAATAGACGCAACTCCTGCAAATCAGAAACAATGAAAAGACGGAGCTCGGAATCGAAACGGTCCACAGATTTTTCACTTCCGGATCGTAAAGAGAAGTAGCAGAAGCAAAAGAGACGACGAAAGGACGCTCGAGGAAAGAACCACCGTACGTGCTTTGCCCCTTACCACCCAGCAACAAGAGTCGCCGTCTGTCGAGCGGCCTATAACATATCGCCGATCGCTGGATGTCCGCTCCACCCACCGGTCGCCCGATGTCGATACCGTGCAATCAAACCAAAATTTAGGGTACCACGTAGTAGCCAGCGTCTGCCGCCTATTGCGCATTCTGCAGGCGGAATTTCGTAATCCTAGCGGTCCAATGTCATTTGGTTCTTTCCGTTACGGAGGAGAACCACTCAATTAGCCAGCATCTGCCGCCTATTGCACATCCTGATTTCCTATTCACAGCGGTCCAATGTCATTTGGCTCCTTCCGTTATGTAGTAAAACCACTTATTAGCCAGCGTTTGCCTCCTATTGCTCATTCTTCCTATTGCTCAGCTGGAATGTCTTACTACTAGGGGTCTATTGTCATTATGGTTCTTTCCAGTTCGTAGGAGGAACACTAATTTGCCAGAGTTTGCCTCCTATTGCCCACGCTGGGGGCGGAACGTCGTACTCTCTAGGGGTTAGGGTTCAGTGTTTAATGTTGTCTGGCTCTTTCTGTCACGGAGGAGTCTTCCAGACTCTTTGCAGGTAACACCTGTCACTATTTCATTGTTCCCTTTTTCTTTGGGAGACGCCAAAGGCTTCGAAAACTGAGGAGCCTTTTTTTTTTTCTTTTTTTTTTGGGGAGAAGGAAAAGAGGATACCATACGCTAGTACCTTGGCAGCTTCAGCAGAAATTATATTATTTGTTGATACATAAACACATGCTGAAATTTTTTCAAGTTACTTTTCTCAAACAACAAATTTTCGTCAAGGAAAATGTTGGAGCATTCAAGAATATTCTATTTTTGAAATGGAATCTTCAAAATTAATTAATTATTTCCAGACATGTAGCTACTCAGATA
>Ga0116229_10006113_pt1 | contig 19466 bp, 9 predicted proteins | sample S1TSphgellanicum_3_FD_87313 | JGI IMG/M metagenome (GOLD analysis project Ga0116229, IMG submission 87313) | Host-associated microbial communities from peat moss isolated from Minnesota, USA - S1T2_Fc - Sphagnum magellanicum MG | ecosystem: Host-associated > Plants > Peat moss > Unclassified... | reverse complement strand
TTTTTTTTTTTTTTTTTTTTTTTTTTTTTTTTTTTTTTTTTTTTTTTTTTTTTTTTTTTTTTTTTTTTTTTTTTTTTTTTTGGGTGTTGGGGGGGGGGGGGGGGGGGCGGGGGCGGTGTATGGGAAACTCTGGCTACAGGCTCAAAACCCTAACCACTAGGGTAGCTCACTGTCCTCAGGGCTCACACAGCATGAGGAGAAGGGGGTCCAGTTGAGATTTGAACCTCCAAACTACCTAGCTATGTAGCCTTAGAGCATTTCCACCCGTGCTCAGTAAGTCACTCTGGATAATAAAATTAAATGTCTAAGTTTAGCTGTATTTTTTTTGGCATCCCCACTAATAAAACTGTAACTGGAAGTGCATGTATATGGGAACTACTAATAGCAAACCACTTGGACCAATAATTACAATCACCAATTAGAAGTACTGAGCTGCAGTCAGGTCCAATTTATTACACTCTTTTTTTGAAGGTACACAACCGTGTTGTGCCTTTGACCAGCCACGGCAGAAAAACCAAATTTCCTGAGCTAAACTGGCACATTTTGACTTTTCCACAATAAATTTTACTGTCTGCAGTCACATACTGAGCACCAGTGGAGATGATCTTAGGAACAAAGCATCCCCATTGGTGCTCAGTTTGTGACCCTCCACATTAAAATTGGATGAAGAAAAGTCAAAATATGTTGGTTTAGCTCCGGAAAATGGTTTTGCTCCTGCAAATTTGCTGTCATTGCTGAGGCCAGTAAAAGGCATAGCAAAGTTGTGCCCATGCTACAGAAGAGTGTAATAAATATGACCTGTCTGCTGCTCCCTGTTTTTGATTGGCCAAACATAATAATTGGTCCAGCTGGTTTGCTATTAATAGTTCCCACCTATTTGCAGTCCCAGTTTCAATTTTATGGGTGGGGTTGAAAAGAAGTAAATAACTAAATTTGGATATGAGAAATATTTTTGCAGGGTCACATACTAAGCAGTGGTGTGGATGCTCTTACCCCTAGGCACTAATCTACCTGAATGTCCTCCACGTGCTGCACTTTTACTTGATATTGCATAAACATGCCAGAAGTATGCAACTACTTAAACCCCTAGGACCAAAAACAATATTCCGTAGAAAACCCCAAGACCTGCTCCCATTTGTTTTAGTATGTAATTGGAGGGCATGTTAACCCTGCATATTTTGTGTGAAGCCAAATTCTGTTTTCAGAATTGCACTACCCCCATTTTTTGTTAATTTTCCCTCATGATACCCATTGAGTACCCCCCCCCCCATTTATCATGAAAAAAAACTCAGAGCAGGTCTTTATGCTTGGTAAAGCCCTTGGCCTTGAGCTCAACTGGAATCAGCTCCACTTCACACTTGGGGCCCTTATTCTAAATAAAGCTCACCGCCTCTGTCTTTACCCTAAACTTCCAGACTGCATGAGTCAAAAGTTAAGGCACTTGCACCAACTCTAGCCAGACCTTTTAGGGAGGCGTATGCCATAGCTAAGCCACACTTTTTTAAGCTATGCCTTCAAGCCTAGAGGAACTGCCTGAACATGGGCAGGCAAAGCCCGACTTGCAGTCAAAATTGGATGCCGGGACCTTTGTGGGTTAGAGATCATCATATTTAACTCAAGGAAAACCAGATCAAGGGTCCTTGAGCTGCAGGCCAAGGAACCCCCAAATGATGAAATCACCTGTGTTGATGGTCCTCTCCCATTCATCTGCCAGAATCAACCAGCAGCCACCAGCACACCGTGCAGGATGGATGATGGGTGGACAGGAAATCACCCTGTGTTCCTGTCCCATAGCTAACCACGGTAGTTAGCTCAGTATGAGCCATTCACATTTAGCTAAGATATTCTAAACCATTCCTAGGCTATTCCTAACTACCATAAGCTAGGATGTTAAGCTAATCGTAGCTATTCCAAGGCTACCATATTTATAGACTAGTCCTATGTTATTCTTAGGCTAGTGTAGGCTATCCTAGTGATATTTAGGGTACCATAGGTTAGTTGTGAATTATTCCTAGGCTAGTGTATCTTAGCACTAGGTTATTCTATATTATTAAAGCTTAAGCTATTTTAAGTTATTATAGCCTTGGGCTATTCATAGACTAGTCCTAGGCTATTTCACCTTAAGCTATTTTAGGTTATTTTTAGCTATCTACTAGGTTATTTCACCTTAGGCTATTCTTGGTTATTCCACTTCACTTGAATAAAAACTTTTTTTTTTGACATCCTTTGCTACTACAAGTGTCATTTGTGACTATTTTAGTTGTAAACGTAGTCACAAATGCAACTAAAATCGTTGCAAACAACACTTTAAATAGTAAATGACAAGTCAAAAAAGACATTTTTTTCTAGTGGTTTAATCTATTCTAGATTATTTTAGGCTATTCTAATTTTGGCTATTTTAAACTATTTTACCCTAGGTTATTTTTCTCTATTATAAGCCATTCCACTTTAAGTTATTTTAAATTATTTTACCCTAAGTTATTTTCAATTATTCAAAGTCTATTTCACAAAAGGTTATTCTACCTTAGGTTGTTTTTGGCTATTATAAATAATTCCAATTTAAATTATTTTAAGCTATTGTATCCTATGTTATTTTCAATTATTTTAGGCTATTCCATCCTCATTTATTCAAAATTATTCCACCCATAGTTGTTGTAAACTATTCTACACTAGGCAATTTTTGGTTATTCTAGGCTATTTCAACCTAGGTTATTTTTATTATTATTCTAAGTTGTTCTTGGTTATTTTAAGCTATTACACCCTAAGTTATTTTAGACTATTTTACCTTAGGATATTTTCAGCTATTTTAACCTAAATTGTTATAAATTATTCCACCTTAGGCTATTATACATTACATTTATGTTTGAAAATGTTTATTAAATGCATTTGATTAGAGCATACATGGTACCAAAAAATTCAAGGTTACATAATTCATTTTAAAATGGTTGCAAGGGAAAAAGCTATTTTTTTAATCATTTGGTTGATTGTTTATATTCATTAAACTTAGTATTTTTTGGCCCAAAATGTAAGTCACATGTGTAGGAAATAATCATGTGAGAAAATAAGTCAAACTATTTGCAAAAAAATATATATTAATTTTTTTCATTTTATTTTATTTACCAAAGTATTGATGCATAATTACATACACATGTGAAAAATCACCAGTGCCACCATATGAATTATTCATATTTTTAGAAGTAAATTGATTCCATGTAGAATTTATATTTGGTAGATGGCAAAACTGAAGTCCTTGAATTTTATTTCCAAACATGGTACTTAATTAACCATGATATGTTCCCTTAATGACTCCTCCAAGGGTCAATCTCAAAAACTGCTTTCTATGGTTGACTTGAAAAAGATCTAAAACTTGCCCATTTAGTGCTCCAATCATTATCAAAGGCCCAAAAGTTTTAAAATTCGCATTTTTGATTTCCTTTAGCAATTATAATTGTGACATTTACAACTAAAGATCATAATATAACTAATGGTGAAAATGATAGGTTTGATTCAAGGTCCTATATTTGCATGTAGTCTTCACGGTGACATTTGATTACAAAGTTCAAACTTAGTCATCAATGTAGATATATATGTGCCACATTTTGGCATAATGTATATTCATGTTGTTGTAAAGTAAAACTTTTGAATATCTAAAGTTTTAATTCTATACATAACACTGAAACGTGATGTTTATGATTAAGACAATTTGTAACTAGTATCGAAATGTAATCATATAGTTATATATGCCTTCCAATCGTTATCATTTTAGTGATTATGGTTATAACTACTATGTGACTATAAATACAACTACAAATATGACTATAATTATGATTACAAATAATGGGCTTAATAGTTGCAAACATGATCAACTTGTGTTGTTTAAACTTTTGAACAAGTTATGACAACCCTGAATAAATGGATAGTTTATGCTTCTTTTTTAAAAATGAATTCATTAACAAAAAAGATCAAAAAATGAAGATATGTAGGTTGGAAGGGGCTTGCACATATTTTAACAATGTGCAAGATATTGTACACACTTGTTACTTTGTTTTCTACTTGAAAACACAAAAAAATAATCTTTCAAATTTCTAACCTTCCTTTAACATTTCAAAACAAATGAAACTTTTAATTTTATTCATGGGCATCTCTAAACTCCTTCTAGCTTTTCAAAGCAATTTGTGTCATATCATTTGGACTTGAAAAAGTACCCCAAAAGTATCCCCAACAATTATGCCATTTTTTTAGGGGGGGAGGTATGATTTTAGTTATGGAAAAGATTCAATTAACTAAAAAAATATATTAAAATGTTCACCACATCAATATTGAGGTGTTTGAAAAAAATCAAATGTTTACAAAAACATTTCATCTACTTTCAAATACTTGAACTTTATTTGAGCCTATTTCATTTTAATTTGGCATAATTAATTAACCCCATGGCTTAATTTGGTTTGGATTAACCAATTTTCACCAAATTTAACCAAATGTAGCCTAAGTAATCAAATTCAATCAAGTTTAATCAATTTTAGTTTAATTTAATCAAGTTTTGTCAAGTTTACCCTAATTTAGTCGCATTCACCTAATTTAGCCAAGTTTAATTAAAATTAATTTATTTTAGTCAAATTTAGTGAAATTGGGTCAAATTTAACTTAGCTTAACCTAAACACCATAATTTAGCATAATTTATGATAAATGAACCAAGTTTAGCCAAGGTTACCAAAATTTAGCCTTGTTTATTCAAATTTAGTCGTGTTTGATCATGTTTAGAATAATTTAATTAAACCAAATTTTTGTTTGTTTAATCAATATTAAACAAAATTTGAAAAATTAATTTGTTTTAATAATATTTACTCTAGTTTAATTTAGTTATAAAATCAACTTTAGTCTAATTTAACCTAATTTATGCCAAGTAATGTAGTTTAGCTTAATTTAACTTAAATAAGCCAGTGTAGTTAAATTTATGTTAATTTAACTATATTTAAACTTAAAAAAAACTTACCAAAATTAATTTAGTTCAATTAATTTTATATTATTTTAACCAAATTTATGTTAGTTTAGCCATGTTTTTTCAAGTTCAATGTTACTTTAACCAAGTTTACCCAAATTTAAAATAATCAAATAACCAACTACAACTTAATTTAATCAAAATAACCTAAATAACTTAAGTGAGATTAATTTAGGCAAATTTAGTCAAAATAGTCTAATTTAAAGTTCTTAATTTAACCATATTTATTCAAAGTAACTTAGTTTAACTTAATTTAACTAAGTTTAGTCTAAACAACATAATTTATCTTAATTTAGCTTAAATAGTTGTGTTTAGCTTGATTTCTATTAGTTTAACCTACTTAAATTTAAAATTTAACCTAAATGATCTAGGTCTAGCCCATTTTAACCTAGGTAATATTAAATCAACCTAGTTTTACCTTGTGGAAGCCTAGGTTAGCCTAGGCTAGATTCATAACTACCCAAGGTTAGCCCTAGGTTTATAATTTTGATGGCAATTGATGTTATTATAAAAAAACTTGTGTTGCAACAATTGAGCATTTGAACCCCAAGTTGAAGGTGAAAGGTTCAACTCCTTTCATTTACAACCTAGTCACACCTATGGGTCTTTAAGGTAGGTGGCCTAGGTTATGCTTTGGATGCCATGTGGCATCACGTAATTGGTTCAAATAATTCAAAATGTAGTTTTAGTGCATGCTGCATAACATCACATAATCAAGTCAAATAATTAAAAATTTAACTTTAAGTGCACGCCATGTGGCATCACATAATTGGGCCAAATAGTTCAATATTTAGCTCTAAATTGCCATGTGGGAAATCATAATTTTAAAAAAAAAAAAAAGTTAAGTTTATATTAACATGTGGCAATATAAATTTTATCAAATTAAAAATATTTATGTTTTTAAAATTGCAATCATAGAAGATGCAGTCATAATTGGTTTTTCGGACTACATCCACATTTGCAATTAATGGCAAACACAACTTGGTTTTTTGAACTACATAGTCATGCAATCATAAATGTCACATTTTGGAGTTGTGTTATCTAGGTAGATGGCTTATTTACCTACCTACTTAACTAAGTAGATGAGCTACCTATTTAGGTTTTAAATAAGTAGTTAGGTATTATGGTTTTTTTAGCCTACCAACTAACCAAAAATGAACTTGTAAACTTTGAATTGTTATAGTAATTTAGATGTCATGCGTTATCTAGTCATTTATGTATAGTTACAAATACAATTACAAAAGCAACTTGGTTGTCAACCATCAATGGATGACATATGTTCATTTTTAATCAATCTTTTCATTGATAAACTTGTGATAATTGCGAGTTGGAGTTGCATGTACAATTGAGATTTGTTATAATGTAATCACATATGTGATCACAAAACACTTGCAATTATAGTGACACATGGGATTGTTACAAATGTAGTTGCAAAAGAAGTTGATTTGGACACTACAAACATATAATGTTATTCAATCAATTAATTTACAAAAAATAAAATAAAATATTTTTTAAAAGTACATTCAAAATTTACATCCAAAAGGAGAAAACTCAAAACTTGTTTTTATTATATTTATAACCACAAAGTTCAAGGAAAGTAATCATTGTTACATTCATGAAACTTTTTCTAAATGCAATGATTAAGAACATTGATCAAAGTTCAAAATAATTTTTTATATTGATAAAGTTTCAAAGTCTATAAAATATAGTGAATGTATTCAAGAAAATGATGGTGGAAACATTTATTTAAGTGTTTCTTATATTTTCTTAAAATTTGATAAATATAATACAATGAAGGTGTGATGTTCCTTTTTGTACCATCCAATGATACATTCACTTAGATGTTTGATCCTAAATGTATTAAAAACATACTTTTGAAAGGCTTCACATTGTCATAATCCAACAATTTTCAAAATTCATAAAATGTGTACTAAAATGCATAAATGCTCAAACATTATTAACATTATTAATCCTAAACCCTAAACCTACTTTAAAAGCTTACACTAGCTACTTATAGGCTATTTAATAGTCCTAGGCTACGTCCTAAGTAATCTATTAAATAGGTTTAGGCTAGGCTACTAGTTAGGTTATTACTTAACAAATAACCTATTAACCTATTAATTATGTTAGGTTAAATAGGTAGTTTAGACCTAGCCTAACCTATTAGTTATGTTAGGTTCGGTAGGTAGCCTAAGTTTAACAAGTAAGCTAAGTCATCAAATGAATATGATTCATTTGACTAAGGGTCAAATCAAGATGATTAATTTGACTAAACCCTATGGACATCCAATGTGGCCAATTTGATTAAGCCACGACCATTTTGATGGATATTTGTTTAAATCTTTAACTTGGCACTTAGTCAAAAAGGTCACTTTAATCAAATGTACTGGCCAAATGTAACATGTGTTTTTCATGCCCCAAACCTTTAATCAAAATGGACATACCCTTGGGTCAATGTGGACATTTCGATCAAGTTGACCTTTTGAAAAGCCACGTTTTTTTATAGTGCATCATTTAGTTGCAGATGTAGTGGTATATATTTGCAATTGCATGGACACATAGGATTACAAATATCGTAGTTGCAAATATGGTAGGTTTGGACAACAATTGCATTGTAATTGCAAAATGATGGTCAATATGGACAAGATTTCTTCTAGTGTATGTGAAATGACATGGTTCAATATACCTTCAACATTCATAAAGATTAAAAATTATTGAAATTTTTTTTGGAGTATATTTGTGTTTTTGAGTACACAAATACACTACATTCATTTCCACAAATATACTCCAATTTCCCATTTTATAAAATGAAATGAAATCATTTTTAAAAATATATTGCCTAGGTTATATTTTAACATAATATGCAAAAATATTGTCAAATTCTTTCAAAAGTTTGAAGTGGGATACACTCAAACATGCATATCCTTGGAAAGTGGTACAATGTGACACCCCAAAGGGGGTCACTGTAATGTGCCTTCGCCTTGCTTCCATGGACCATTTTCATCCGCCTATTCAAAATTTGTTCACACAATGAGTCACTTAAAAGAAGAAGAGGCTAGTTGATAAGGCAATAATGACTTTCATAGGCAAACACAATTACAACTAATTACATATGGAAAGGATCATGGATATCAATGAATTGTGACAAAATAAGGGGGTGAAATATCATCATAACCTTGCATGGGATAGGCATTTCAAAGCTGAAAAAGTAATGCAATGATGCTAATGACAAGGACATCAACATTAATGAGAGGCATAAAATGACAATGACCTTAAAATATGAATCCCATAATTGGTTGTGTTTCCATGGCAAGATTCATTAAGGCGTCACGATTTCACATTGTTTAAGGGGGTTAACCATTTGGCAAAATGAAAACATTAATTGAGATTCCCATCAATAAGTTTATATAAGGCGAACCCATCCTTGGGTGCTACTATTAGCAATGTCACACCTTGATTTTCTTGAACCCATCAAACTTTAAAAAATTAAAGGAAACATTTAAAATTTCTTTTTCATAAATTTTTTAATGAGTACATTTATTAGGTTCCATAGATTTTGAAATTTCAATAATATCAAAAATATTGTGTATTTTTATGTTCCTAATCATTGCATTTAAAAAAAGTTTCAAAAACGTAACTTACTAGTTCCTTTCCTTGAACTTTTTGGTCAGGAACACAACTTTGAAACCTGATTTGAAAGGTTTTTTGGGAATGTTTTTCCTAAGATATTTTTGAAATCTATTTATTTTTAGGTTTTTATTAGGCAATTAATTGAATAAATATAATTTAGTTATGAATTTCCAAAGTTAAAGTTATTAATTTTTGAAAGCGTAATCTTTACTAGGAATGCAAAATTTTAACAGTTTCTATTTTTTTATATTCCAAAATAAACTTCAACCATATATTAAGGTATGTAATGGATAAACATGAAAAATAATAATAATGAAAATATTTAAAGGGCCTAGGAAAAATAATTTGGCCATTTTTGGTTATTTAACCATTCCTTGAGGTGGTTCTTAATGGTACCACCCAAGGATGGGTTTACCATATGTCTTGTCTGAAATATATGTTTTTGTGAAAATAAATATGCTACCATTTGATATTAGACCTTATTTGGTGTTTATCATAATTTCACCAAATGTTCAAACTATCCATTTTATTAATGTAATTGAGATTTAAAATTTGATTCAATTTGAAATCAAGTGTTGAACAAATGCAAACAAGTATGTTGTAAATATGTATGTTGTGTTATTATGAGTTTTTTAATCACAATATCATTGGAAAAATTTTAGTAGGTGAAAAATAATCACTTTTTATTTTATTGTGTACAAGTTATCACAACTATTACATAATTGGGGAAACATTTTTCTTGCCATTGGGTGCAAATGGGATACAATGAACCAACATGATTATTGAAAAAAAGTACAACATGTCCTTTTTCCCAAATGTTTTTTTTTCATATGAATGAATTTTGGAACAATTTTTTTGCAACTTGTTATAATAAATGCTTATAGTTATTCAAGTACATGACATGTTTTCTTTTTCATCATTTTTGAATAAATATGAATTTTTGAAAGTGTCTTGATTCCTTAAAAATTTAATGTTTCTTTAAAAATGATAATAATTTCAAATCATAACCATTTTTATTTTTTTACATTTTTATGTTTTTTTGTATAATAAACTACAACTTTTCTTAACACATCATGTACATCTAAACCCATTTATGTGCGATAGAGAACTTTTGAAATTTTTTAATTTTAGATCAATTTTGGAAAGTTCTTTGAATTTTTAAAATTTTAGAATTCCACGTATCTTAGGGTATGAGTGCTTTAAAAATGTGGTTAATAGGTCTTTATCCTCTTAATTTTTTTCCCATCAAATGTGTTTAATTATATAACTTTGATAGTCCTTTGTAAAATTGACTTTGCAAACGTGTTGTTGTGCACTTTTGAAGGTCTTAAATCAAAACTTAAGTTGTTAAAATTTTATCAAATGGATTTTTGGTTTGAATTCCTTAACATTCATATGAATGAAAAAATAATAACTTGCCATGATTACCATGGCTTTAAATGGCCAAACATAAATATTTATCCAATTTTGATTATTTTTCTTTGTGGTCCAACACCATTTTTGGCTCGTTGTATTATGATTGCACCCCATTCATAAATATGACATATACGAAATTTTGCTCAACAGGTTGTACAAGTTATGTACATATGATGTGCCTAATACTTATGTTGAATCCTCTTCAACTTAAATCTAGGAATCTTTTAGTCTTCTAATACTATCCTCCCCAATTAATGTTTGAAAAGTTGGGTTAAATTGTGGCATTAATGGACCTTGTTGCCCAATATTTTCTTGATGCAAAATTGCATTCAACCTAGAAAGATTGTTCATTTCATCAACCATGGTGACCTTGTGTATTGATATTTTGGCTAGGAATGCAAATGCCACCTCATCCTTGAAGTGTTGGGAATAGTTAGTTTTTTTGACTAAAAGGTCACATGCAACTTTTTCTAGGAGATCATGTAATCTACACACCCCCTTGACCTCATTACCCATGGAGTTTCTACGTGACAAAGGACCAAATTCAAACTTATTGTCCTTGGGTTAAACCACTTTTAGAATATTTGGTAAAATGAACTATGTTTTGCATTGGTGGGCCTACGATATAGAGCCTTGCATGCCTTTTAAATCTTGGGTTTGTCCAACTATCATTTGTCATATCAACTCCCAAATGCAAAATGACATGCCCATTTACCAAATCCATTACATGTTTACACCCCCTGCTTGGGGTTGATTGGGTGCACGTTATATGATTATATGTGGGTTGAAACTACTTAAGGAATACCAAACTTCTATCACCTTGTCGCCCATTTTGACCAAGGAATTTGTCCTTTTTGTTAGGAGTCCATGTGACATTTGTTGAAATTTGATCATCCGTTTCAACTAAAAAATGTCAAATATATGGTTAATAAGTATATTATGCATGTTTTTTTAAAAAAAATGTACATGGGCAGGGAGCCCAATGTTCAACTTGTGTTGTGGTGTTACGCACATTAGGTTCTCTTGTTGTAGTGCACCAAGAATGTTCACACACATGTTCTAGCCAAAGATTTGTTAAAAACTTGTAGTAGTGATGTCCATAATATAGATAATAGTCGTTCACATTTAGCATGTGAAGAATATTTTCATGTTGCAACACATGTTCTAGTTAAGGTCTTGCGATGGTGGTGTCAAAAAATTATTGACATTTAAGTATGTGAAGAACTACTTGTACCAACTTGCGAGTTGTTTTGGCCATGTGGAAAATTGTGTCAAGGGTGGTAGTACACTATAGGAGGCTTGCTTTAAGCAAGAAAATGATTTTTTTGGGGTACATTTTGTATTATTTTGGGGGAAATTTTTATTTGATTTCATCTAGCATTTTGATATGTAATTCTTGTTATCTTTCAAATGAAAAGTAATTTTTTTCAACACACTTATCTTTGTTTGAATGAAAAACTTGTCCATATGTTTTTTGTGAGATCACGTGAGTCAAGCTTTTCAATTGTAATTGAAATGGTACAATCAATTCATATTCAATATATAATTAAGTATTTCATCAAATTTTGCAATTATCTTAATCATTTAAAGAATATATTTGCACTTTGTAGTATATTGTAACAACATCTATTTTTTCACAAATGTTTTTCTAATCATTTAATATTAATAAAAAGAGTAGTTTCCTTTGATAATTTTATTATTCGACAATTGAGCTATTTTATTTTGAGTATAATTTATGAAAACCTCTTTTAATATTGGCTTGGTGGAAGTTGAAAGTTGCATAATTTTGAAAAATAATATTTGTGACAACATTTTTTGGCCACCATAGTGTGCTTGAATCACCCTCAAGGTTTGCATGATCACTAATTGTGTGGTCATGGTTAGACACCACAAAAAACTTTGGAGGTTTGATTTATGATTTCAAATTAGAATGCATTCAATAACATTGTGTGGGATTTGGTTGTTTTAGTATTCAAATTTTGAAATGTTACATATGTTCTTTATTTTTTTGGAAATAGTTTGTTGTTGATGTGAGGTGTTACATGGAGCTTACACAAGGAATGTTTATTGTGAAAGGGCACAAGAAAGACAAAGGTGACTTTGGCCAATTTGTCAACAAAGATGTCAACTTTGAAAATTAGAACATAAGACTACTATTCAAGCTTGATAATGAACATGTCTAGGATGGTAATGAAGGGTAGATGCCCTAATAGCCAAAAGGATTGCATTTCATGCAATCTATGTCTTAAGGGCTTGAGATTTTGGTTGGTGTAGAAGACATGGTCAAAAGTCCTTCAAGCGCCTAAGTTGCATGTGTTGATGCCTTAAGGGTTTGGTATTATTGTAGAAGCTTTAAAGAGAAATGCCATAATACAGAACTTGTTGAACTCCCTTAGCCATAAAGGAAGAGCACTTAAGAAAGATGGACTACACATGCGTCCAATGGATTGCAATATAGCCACCACCACAAGAAAAAAAATACTTATTTTTTACTTCTCTTTGTGCAATTTTTTAAACACAAGTGACATTTGCAATTAAAATCTTCTTAGTCACCTTGAAGTCGCATGTGATATTAATCACAAATGATAAGGGGTATTGGATGAAGAAAAATTCAACAAATACAAGTTCATCTTTTAATTCCATTATATATGTATTGTTACATGCAATTAAGATGCGACTATTTTGGTCACACTTGAGGCTAAATGATGTGTTGCAATGTGTCCCAAATTTTAATTATTTAAAATATAAATATAATTATTATTTTGAAATAATATAGGATGTTTAATCCAAATGCTTGGGTGATCTAATATAATGACATGTGGCCCAATGTAACTATGCCACATGATAGTTTAAAATGAATTTTATACAAAATATTAATATTATGTTGTTAGATACCTAGTTATAAGGAGGTGTTCACAAACTTAGATTACATACCTACTTACCTATTTAGGTAAAAAGGTAGGTACATAGGTCAACCTAGGTGGGTAGGTCAAATTAAGTACCTACCTAACTAGGTAGATAAGTAGGTTGGGGAGGTAGGTAGTTTAGAATTGTGCATAATTTTAAATTTTTTTTTGGGTTAAGCCTTTTAATAGGTTCATCCCATGTGCACAAATTTCTTCATGTGAAATTGAATGACCACACCCTTTTGTTTATGTAATCTTCAAAATAAGAATGGAAAACAAACAATATGGAATAAGTTTTGAAATTGTAATTTCCTCACAAACTAAGTTATAGTTCCAAAACTTTCTTCATGCATTTTGTTCTTAATTTTTAGATTTCTAAACAATTCAAGTAAAATCGTTCACTAGATAATTAAATAATCATTTGATTAATAATGATTAAATTTAACATATAGTTAAAATAAAAATATATACTACAAATATTAAATATTCATTATCAACTATTTAAATAATTAAAAACTTTTTAATATTTAATTAACTAGCTATCTAATTACTCACAAGTTGTCAACACATAACTCATAGATCAATTTTAAAAATACTTAAAAATATTTTCTTACTTTTAGAAATCGAATTATAAATAATCCACTAATAATTGCATTAAAAAATATTATAAATATTTACTTTCAAATTATAAATAACCCACTAATAATTGCTATTAGAAAATAAATTCCTTCAGAAATTATTTATTTATTTACATAGTAATATTAAAATAATTACAGTAATAACTAAATAATTAAATTTATGATTGTAAAAGAATTAATTGGTAAAAAAAATGGTAAATTTTAACTATAAATATAATAATTTGTTAAACATACATTAATTTTTCTAATTACAATAAATTTACTATAAAAATATTTATCATAGATAAGTAAGAAAAATAAATAGAAAATGAAATATAAAATAATTGTATAATAATTCTTGCAATTACAATCACGATAATATTTATTTTAACTACATTGTTATTTTTCCAAAATTTTAGCTCAGATTTAAAGTTATAAATTATAGATTGTGAATAATTATGTTCAATTAGAAAATAAACATATTTATTTTACAATAATTTCATGTTATTATAAAATAATTATTATTATTATGAAAATTTATGTTTTTTTATTAACAATTTACTCTAAATAAGTAAATAATGAATAATACATACAATTATTTAGTGTATCTTTTTTTTAAATATAGTAATTACATCAACTTTTTTCATTATTTAAAGATTATTATAAAAATTTGAAATAAAAATCTTAATTATAGGAAATAACTTTTCAATTATGCACATGATATTTAATTACTATTATTAGAATAAAAATTATCTTAAATAAAATATTTATTTTTTACGATTGGGAACTATAGTATAATTTTTACATTATAAAAACTAAATTGATTCATTTAATTATAGTGGGTAATATTTTAATTTAAAAAATTGTAAAATTAAAATTATGAATAATTAAGTCGATGTATAAATTATGTGTTTATTATAATTAATGTATAAATAAAGTAATTATTATTATTTTATAATTATTATAAATTAATTATAGTAATGGTTTTGTTATTAAAAATACATAAATAATTAATATAATAGTCTATGTTGGAATATATGTAATTTATTTGAAATTATAAGTAATTTAATGTTATGAAATTAATATAATTACAATAAAAATATTGTGAATATTAATTTGAAATATTAATTTAAAGTGTTGAATATTCAGTTCAATCATAAATGAAATAATTATTGTAATTAATGTATATAGACATTTGTCAACTGTTTTTAAACACCATTTTGCTTGTAGCTAATGGAACTTCATATGGTTACTTTTGGATGATAAATTCAACCCATATATAGATGTGAACTAATTGAATTGCAAACTTGTTGCTAGTTAGTTGTGGGCAATTAAATTGATGTCATCACAATGTCACAATAGTTATAAGCAATAAATGCAATGGTCAAATATTGCGGTTTGTGTTCTAGTGCTCTAATAACACCATTAGTGGTAAAGTAGTGGTAGGGGTATTAGGAATGGTCAAATGTTTTTTATACAAGTCCATTAAAAGAACAGTGCATATGTTAAATTTGAATTTGCCATTATGGGTTTGTGAATAGTGTTTACACAAATAAGATGTTTTGGCCGAAAATGTGAGGGATTGTGGAATTTTGGTGGACTTTAGAGACTACTATCTCACCCAACAAGAAGGATATTGTTCAACTTTGCATTGGGGTCAAAAACTTCAATTCACACCCAATTTTAGGTGAGATCTAATGAACATTGCACCTTGCAATTTTCTTTTCAAGTTTGCACCTCAAATGTGATCAACATGTAGTGATTTTTAAAATTTTCCATATTTTGGTTATTATGTCATAAATAAAAAAATCTTATCATTATGCTTGTGCCTTGAATCACAATTATACTTGATTACATCTCTAGTGTTGTTTCAAATGTGTTGTTTCATCTTGAGTAGGATTGACATTCTATTTTATGCAAATCTATTTATGTGCTTTCAATTGGAATTTGGACTTTGATTAATCAAGTCAGTACAAGTGTAAAATGTGATTTGGTCCTTGTTTAAGGACTAACATTAATTTCCTTAATAAATAATTGCACATTTTATCTGTCCTTTTTAAACTAATAATGACAATTGAAATTAATAATAGGGATTGAAGTCCTTGTGTCCATCCTTTTCATAATCTCTATTGCTTACCTTAACATCATCCTTACACTATTATAATTAATCATGTTTAAGTATAAAAATTCATCTAATCCTTGGTTAAGGACTAGCATGATTCCATTGTTCTGGAATAGGACTATTATTTTAGGAGCATATTATTGAAAGGAATGGTTCATTTTTATGTTATTGGTAATGATTAGTTTTGATAGTAAGGATTGGAGTCCTTATGTATGCCCTCCTCATGGACTTTAGCCCTTACCTTAGTACAGTCCTTGTTCTTTTTAAAGGTGTAAGGAATTGGTACAATAAGGAGTACATTTGTTTTCAATTGACAATGTATAGTTTATACATTGTAAAAGGTTCAAGTTTACATGGACTAATTGTTACATTGTAATATGTAGCTTGAGTTTTACACTAGATTCATGGAGGCAAATTCTTTCATAAAAATTTACTTTACCACTTTTGAGTGATTGAAACCATGGTATGTGCAAAGACTTAAGGAACAAAACACTTGTTGTCCACATGAAATTTCTAGAAATGGGCAACTAATGTAGTGGAAGTGATTTTAGAAGGTGTTTATAGGGTTAACATCAGTTGGCGAAGAGAAAAAACTCACAAGATTAGAGAGTTTGGAAACCCCATCATCAAACTTTGTTGCATATTTCTACCCCAAATTAACACATGTCATAGTTCATGACTTTGTGTTAAAGTGGAAAGATAGGAAGTTTAAAATGTCTTTTGATTTTTTCCAAGGATGTGGTCCTTTTTGTCATTGATGTTGCAAAGAAGTATTCTTTTGAAGGTTAGAATGAAATCCCAAAGATGCATTAGTACAATTTTTAGATAACTAAATTTTAGTGCACATCACTTACTATCACAACATGGATCTTGATCTCAACAACCTTGATATCAAAGAGATAATCAAGGAGTATCAAGGTGCAAATGGGATAACATGAACCACACCTGCATGCTTTAAGGATTACTTTTGGGTGAATAATCTTTAAAAATTCTTCAAAAATCTTTAATTTTTTAAGAATATCATTATGTCAAAGTTTATGTAAAAGTTTTCAAAATCTATATGTAAATTTCAAAACTTTTGAAGTCTATTTATAAGTCTTTTTAATGTTAAAAAACACACAATACAATGTTTAGTGAGTGCTTTTGAAAACTTTTTATTCATTGGATGTTTTTTAGAATAATTCACATGTTCCAATGATATATTATGAACCTTATTATATATATAAATCTTATACTTTCAACACTAAATTAAATTACCATTTCTAAACATGAAAAATTAAACACATGTTACACTTGTGGTTCATGTTAGTGTGATTGCACCTATGATTATTATGTATCTAACAACAAAAAACACAATATCGTATTTGTTCAACATGCATTTAAATTTCATTGGAAACATTTGCAAAAGCTAGGTGTTCACCCAATTGATCATAGTTGTGGAGTGATGGTTATTGTGGTTAGTTTTTGTTGTTGTTTGGTAGCCCAAGAAGATTATTGGTCCTAACAACCCTATAGGCTACCGCATGTTATGTGATTTCTTTGGTTTTGGACATGGCAAAGGATAACATGATGGAGCAAGGGCAATAACAACGAAAGAATTAAAGAAATAACAACTTGGACTAAATGTAACCCCTTTTTGAAATGTTGTAAATGTTATGGAGTTCCTACATTTGACATTTGCAAAAGAATATGTTGGGCCATTTAGTGCATGACAATATGTGTCCTGCATCTTTTAGAATGTGGCATTAAATGATGTAGATACTTAGAACCAATTGTATGGATGTGCAATAGTGGAGGAATTTCATAAGATTCATTGCATGTCTTTTTTAGATAACCTTGACTTTGAATTATTGTTGATATAAGAATTGAGCTATTTTGGTCCCACTTGTTTTGATGGGGGTGATGAAGATGATTGTGATTTAGGGTCACATGTGAAGCCTTCGAAGAAAATTAGATTTGAATTGATTGAGAGGTTTGCAGCTAGGTCTATGTTAGATGATAGCAACTTTCAACCAATTTGGGGAGGTGATGGTCAATCCTTAGCAAACAGTATTGCCCAAGGAAACAACTTTGTTATTGTCACTAATGATATTTCTAGTGGTGAACAATTTTTCCTAATTTTGTGTAACAAACCTCTATTCACTTGTCAGGAGGATTTTACTAATGGTTGGAGCAACAATTGGAAAGAAGGGGATTAATTATTACATGTGGCATTTGGTATCATAAGTGAAATAAAAATCATAAAACCTATGTTTTGTTAAATACATCTCCAAATGCATATTGTTATTTCATAAATAATGTTGTGTGCAAAGTTTCCTATGTTGATGATTGTTCATAGGTGTAAGGGTTTTGTCCCAATTTACATTTTTTATCTTAATATACAAGAAACAAATTTGTAGTCCTTGGCAAATAGACAACTATTGGAGTCAAGAACTAAATAAGGTTTATTCATTATTGTGCCCATAGATTATGTGTTATGTCCATTTTCAAATTAATTGCTTCTCATCCGAACAACTCTTTGGTAATACATAGAATTCAAAATTAGATTTTAATCATGTGTTTTTCCAATGTTTTGCATTAGTCATTCTTTTTCATTTTGGTCATTTGGGACATGACCTTTGTCCTTTGTTTTTTCAGTTGTCATGGTCGAATTTAACCATTATGTATTGTGCCCATTTTAGCTTGTATTGAAGTATTTTTTTCATGTAGCACTTCCATTTTAAACATTACACCAAAATGCGTTCTAATTCACTTTGGGTTTCACTAGATTTTGAATGAATTTGGACATTTTTATCATGGTGAAATTAGTCAATTGTTTACTGAATGGGGACTAATTATTCTGGATAGTGAGTTAGTCCATTAGTACTTAATGAAATAAGGTTATTTTCAAGTGAAATACAAATTTACTAAGCCATTTCATTTGTTAGTTAATTAATGAAGCAACATGTAATTTAATTTAATTTAAATTATTTAATATTTAATGTAATATTTAATATTATTGATAATTTTATGATTTTTAGCCTATGAATTATTGACATGTGTCATTATCTATGCTATGTTAGGTTAAAAACCTAGCTTAGGTACATAGGTGTTATAATCAACTTAAATAGGCACATATTCTAGGGAACCACATAGGAGAATATTCAATCAACTTACCATTATTGATCATGAACACACCATTTGTGAGGTTTGATCCTTTGACCTTTAAAATGGAGATAAACACCCTACCATCAAATCACCACATTTGTTGTGATAATGTGTTACATTGTATTTCATTTATCAAATACTTCATTTTAAACATTACAAACACATAAACTTTGAAAATTCATATTTTATTCAAATTTTGTCCAAATGAAATGATTAAAGTCTAATTTAAAAGTTTTTTCAATAATGCACATAATTACATTTATTTCCATTTGAAAGTGTAAAATCATTTGAACAATGTTTTTTTTTAATGTGACTATTCAATAACATTTCAATGACCATTTTTTTGATTTTTTTTTAATAAATGGATATTTTTTTTGTCAATATAATAATATTACATATGTTAAGTTATTTTCAACTATTTTAAGGCTATTTTTCATTTTTCTAAGTTATTTCACCCTACATTATTTACGACCATTTATGGCTATTCTGATTTATTTTTGGTTATTTTTAATTATTTCATTGTAGGTTATTTTCAATTATTTTAAGTTACTTTTGGCTATTTAAGGCTATTTCACCTTATGTTATTATTGGCTATTTCGGGTTATATTACCATAGGTTATTTGTTATTT
>Ga0116229_10006112_pt1 | contig 19472 bp, 14 predicted proteins | sample S1TSphgellanicum_3_FD_87313 | JGI IMG/M metagenome (GOLD analysis project Ga0116229, IMG submission 87313) | Host-associated microbial communities from peat moss isolated from Minnesota, USA - S1T2_Fc - Sphagnum magellanicum MG | ecosystem: Host-associated > Plants > Peat moss > Unclassified... | reverse complement strand
TATTTTTATAGCAAAATGCTTTTAAAAACAATAGAACCCATAATAGTCTTATTTAACAATTGTCTAATGACATTACAACCTAATTCAACTCCAAGATTTTGGCATGATCTAATAATCTATGAACTTCATTCCAACTCCAAGATGGATAATGGATGAGTGGTTTCTAATCCCTAAATACATGGCATGATATTGTAAAATGTAATACAAGTGCTTACATTACACGCATGGCCCTTGCTTGTCAAAGGATGTAGACATAATGGAAGAAAAACCCACGCAACTACAAGCGGGGTAATTAATAATCATTACCTCATATTACTTATGATTTTTTAACAATCTTAAGAGGAGGAAATAAATCAGTCCATATCTTGGAAAATGAATGGTTAAGGGAGTTAATAGTGTGGTTTCAAAAGCTCATCCCACCTCCCACTTGTTTTCTTGCAAAATGGATAGTTTGAATGTGTCGGGATGATAATTCCTTTATTTGGGCTAAACATCTGGATATGATGGTTTATAGACATGGGTAGAAGTACCATTGTTAAAGAGATTATGAGGGGCACATGCCAAATGTTGGTTTATGGGTGCAAATTGGTCATCCCCAATTTGATTGACAAAGGGACATCTTGATTTCTTTAAGAACAAGAAACCAACCTCCTCCAATGCCACCATTTCAATATGAATGAGATCTAACCTTGCTTGCATAGGCCATAATGAAAACAAGTTTGGCCTATTAATTGCATATTTTCTACATGTCCTACATGAAGGTCATCATGACAAAACCAAAACTTATTTAGTTCAATTGATGCACCTTTGGTTGTAGACCAATAACCAACATAACATGAAACAAAAATACCATGATCTGTTTATTTTTAAATGATTTTGGTTTTATAGTAGTGTTTAATGTTTTTTTGCAATGTTGAGAAACGAGTTTTAGACTTTGGAGGGTAGCATTCAATTCACCAAATGCCATCACCACAAACACACTTAAAGACTTCCACACCATTATGGGTGACAACATGCATAAGGCTATTGGACTCTCCCACATCCATAACTGACAATTAATTGATTGGAGCTATTGCATTAGCCATTTTTGGATGAGTAAAGTTCACATGATCATGCTGATGTGAGTCTACTTTTGACCTAGGTGGAGAGTCTACCTTGCATTTGGATGATCTAAACACTTCCTCACCTTCCAAGTGTGATATTCTAGTGGAAATAGTAAAACTTGAAGTGTACTTCGCAATTGTAGCTTAGAAACTTGAATTGGGAACCCATATTGATTGGCCTTATGCAATTACAATTCATTTTTGTCAGGACCAATCCCAAATGCACCACCTTATAAGAAAACATAATACAATGATGACTGCCTAAATTTGCACATAATCGTTGGATGTTGCAGCAAAGAGACAAATACCCTTCTTGCCAGATTGTTGGAGCCAAATGTTATGGATAGTTTCGGATAAATTACAATCGGCATGTCGGCTTCCTCCTCCAAAGAAAATTTCTATAGACACATAAAAGGAATGAAGTTAGAATTGAGGGAGGATAGATGGAAAATAAAAATTGAACATAGTATTTTGCAAGAACTTACATCCAACATGAAACCTCCCCATTGTCACACATGAAAGTGCCAAAAGCTGAGCCAATTGTTGAACTTGTGAATGGTGCCCTCATTCGCAATTCTGACAAGTACCACCAAGATTGAATGGTAGCATATCGAAGGTCAACTTCTTCCAAGGACATGGCTTTTTTGTATTTGTAATAAAGGGCTTTGTGTTGATCATGGACCTTTGGTGCAATCAACTCACTAATATGTTTGTTGAAAAACTGAGTCTAATAAAAAACACGTTTATTCTTTGTCAACCATCTTGTTCGTAGGATCTCTAATCCCATAAACAATTTGAACAACATTCCAATTTGTTTACACACTATCCGCCATGAACCCCTTGAACATGGGCGTACCCATCCCTTTTTTTTCAACAACTGCATTCAGCTACCTCCATAGCATGCATTGAGCTTCCATGTCCTCAAATTACATGTCACAGATTGCAATCATCATGACTTTACAATAGACTCAATCATAAATATGATAAGCCATGGTCATCCATCCTTGAACATGCTTTATGTGATCGAACATCATCCATGCATTTTGCAATTCATAACCCGGTTGCATTCGTTGGACCAAATCAAATCTAAAGGTAATTCTATTGAAGGAAATCTTGAACAAATAAACCTTTTGCCCAACCTATTGACCAAGAAAACAACTATCCTAAATATAGTCATAATTAAATAATGCCTTCAATTTTAGGATACAATCAGTGGAGCCTAAGTTACTAGGATGATGCTTCAATGAAATAATCGATTTGCATATGTTAGGGGAGCACAAAGGAGTGAACTTTAATAACGTTTGATTTAATTTTCCATGTTTGAAAAGCTCCATGGACCTTCCCCATCCTCGTTGAACAAATGATGAGAAAGAAATGTTTTATTCGTAGACAAAACAATAGCCAAAATCATAGTAGTTGACATGCAACAAACCTCGTCTACAACCATGTTTTTCATCTCTTGGAAAGATTATCTACACTTTCCATTTGCAACTAGATGGGCATGGGTGCCCAAGTGGATTGTGACTCTTAAAAGATTTGGAAACTTGTGGACAACATAATACACTCGATAATTGCAAGCTTATACACATGTGAGCGAAGAATTGTAGAATTTATAGCTAATGGTATAGATAAGGGTTTTCACAAAACATTGCCCAAATATTGAAAGTTGCAAAAATAATCACCACTCCAAACTTCATTACATGTAAAAGAACATTGAGACAGAGGACAAGAATCATTTTGACAACACAAATGTCGAAGGCACTTCGTTGTTCTAAAGCCCAATCTAAATGGATTTTTGATGTTACTAGTTTACAACTTACACCCAACATGACCATCATACTTTCTATCCATAATTTGCAATTGTCCAGAATATCCGAATGGACGACAAACAAGACATAGCTCAAAACATATGGCACCATTGAATTTTGTGAGAAAAAAATTCACAAATTCAATTGTGATGGCCCCATAGTCAAGGGACTTCATTTCAAAACAAGCATGTGGGGTCAGAGACATGGCCTTAACAATTCAACAATGTTGGAAAAAGAAGTTGCTTGTGGCACATCCATTTGCAAAGGCTACTTTTCTTTAGCTTGCTAATTCATGAAAATAGGGACAACATCAAGAAGGGAAAGGCCATCTTTGTCAAAGGAATCACAAAGGTCAATCAATGATGAATTCGTGATTGGATCAAAAAATTTTGAATTGTGAGATATTGCATTGGGTTCTTCTTTCAAAATGATGCGTTGCATAGCAACTTGGCCATTGATGTAGCTATGTTTGGTGTTAGAACAATATCTTGAAAACTATTGAGCACATTCTTACCCACGATCCGATATCTTCCATTAGTGATAGTCCAAAACATCCCTACAAGATTAACATCTAAAACCTAATAAATAGGACTTGAAACAATGACGTCTTCCATGTAAGCAAAATCCTTAAAAGTATGCATAGATCCTTTCCAAAATGGAAACATTGCACATAGGACATTTTTAATCACTTTTACAACTATAGAATCACCAACCAATATGGTAAAAATAAGTTTTCTTACAACATGGAAAGTAGCCATCGGCAATACATTACAAGCCAATCAAGAAGATATATCTCACAACAATTTCACAAGTAGACTATAACACACTCTATTGCAATAGGAATTAAATTTGAAGGAAAAAAGAACAATTGCAACACGAGAATTCAATGCAAGAAAAACAAATATGGAAACATAGTATAGCAAAAATGCAAGGAAGAATAAGCATAGGTGCGAAATTCTATCTCTAATCATAGATAACAAGGTGTCAATATTGTATACAACCAAGTGGGCCAAACGAATAGAATCATTTTCATGTCGCATAAATTCCAAGCACTTACTTGGGAATGGATCAACAAGAATAGTACAAGCGCCAAAAAGAGAAATGAAAATGACCATAATAGAACAATAAATGAGAATGACAACAATCCTAACATTGCAATAAGGCGGCAATTGAGAAGGAAAATATATGTGGAAGGAAAACATTGAACCCAACGACATAAATGAAATTAGAGTATTAGGGATGTTGTTGATTAAAGTGAGGGCCTATTTCTAGGAATGCAAATTGGATATGTCATTGAATGGCTATAGTAAGGCAAAAAATATATATACTATATATCATAAACAATCAAAATTGGGTTTTCTTAGGATCTTTCAATAGAATATAATTGATATTAAAGACTTAGAATGTGATCCCATTCAACAAAGCATATGCAAACCCTAATCTGAAATTAAACCAAAACATCGATTAGAAAAATGTTGAAGCCTTTTTTTTTAAATGGCCAATTAGGGGGAGTTATTTGTAGAACACAAGAGAATAAGAAATCCCTACCGTTAAATTTTAAAAAAAACCTTTTGGTCATTTTTGGAATTTCAAATGTTTTTAGAATTGGACAAATATGGCATGCCTTATGTATGGCAAAAAGTTTATGGTAAATAGAAAGCAATGTGAAGGATGTGGAAAAAAACTATGCGAAACAAAGGTGAGGAGAAGAAGAAATAGAGAGTGAATGTTTGGGCAAGAAAAATTGGCATGACTCAAGAAATACAAATGGATCCTCACTTGTGTCAAAAGATGAAATGACATGTCCCCTAAAACATAGGGGTGGCTGTTCAGAACCTCATATATTGTAAATTAGACCTCAAGAATGCCCATGAATTGAGGTTCCTTGGAAATGGGCATAGATGACATCCACGGCGCCCTCAAGACTATTGCATCTAGAAACACCATCAAGTAGGCCCACTTTACTTTAGGAGCCAGGGTCAATGTTCAACACAAATCCAACATTTTTATTGGGGCAATTTTTCAATTCATCCCCAAGGGTTTTACACTAGGAGTCGAGACTTAAAAAGAAAAGAGTTTTTATGTGTAACCAAAAAGCTAATAATTGTCAAAAGTTATGGCTTTGTATTGGCTCCAAGGTTGGAAAAAGATAACATAAAATTTGGGCAACCAATATGTAACCCTTGAAGCAAATGTCCTAGCATTTATTAATTTGCATACGTCAATGTTCTAGCATTCATTAGTAAGTTAGGGCCAATTAAAAGCCCAAAAATCCTAAAAGATGGCCCCGAGGTTTTTTGCCCTTGAATTCAAGTGTGAAGCAAGTTGTAGACCATAGGATATAAATAGAATAAGTTATTTCATTCACATGTGACATCTAAACAATTATTTGAACTAAGGAGGAAAAAATGTTAGTAATGTTTATAAGATAGTAATATTTCCTAAAATTTAGAGTTTTGCCATCATGTTGTATGATTACAAAAATAGCTGCAAGGTTGATAATGCAATGCATTCGAGAGTGAATGGCGGAAGGAAAAGAAACGAAGAGAAAGAAATGTGAAAGTAATTGGACTAGCCACAAGCAAAGATGCATATCAATGGTAATTGTGAAGGTGTAAGAAACAAGCTATCACATAATGAGAAGGACATGGAAGAAACCAAAGCGATTAAGGAGGAGCAGGAGGTCAGGACCTCAGACCTTTAAGAAAGCTAGATTGTTGTAGGAGGTTCCCAATCTTGTTACACAGAAGATTAAAATGACCACTAGTAGAAATCATCAAATATATGACTAAGTTTATGACTAGTAATCCAATCATAAAGGACAAAAATGACTAATAGCCTTAAAACCATTATGGATGAGTTGTTTAAGACAATAGTCATTTAGGACATGTGAAATCATTAATGATAGTTTAGTCATTATTTAATTATTTATTACTATTACAAATTAAACCCAAAAACTTGGGAACATTATTTTTTTCATTCATAATATTTATTATATATAATATAAACAATAGGATGTAATTTTATTTCAATTATTTTTAATTTCATTATTTTTCATCCTATCAATTGTTGACACATGTCACCATGTAAATTAGGTTAAAAACCTATTTTAAGTGGGTAAGTAGATCACCTAATCTACCTCCTTAAGTTCGCCTAAGTACCACCTAATTTAAGCAATCTAGGTAGGTATGGAATATTTGGTCAATATTCCAATGTTGACCACAACACATGTCATTGTGAAGTTTGTTCCTTGGACTGTAAGGATGGAGTCCAACTCCTTTATCACCAAGCCACCCTACTTGTTATATAAATAATATAATGTTATATTTAGACCAAACTTCATTTAAACACTACACAAAACTTCAAATATAATAAGTTGTATCTTATTGATAATTTGTCCAAGTGAAAAATTGAAAACTTATTCATAAATTTCCTTCAATAATGTATACAACTATATAATTTGTTTTTAAATGTAAATTTAGTTCAAAGGAAAATTATTTGAATGACCGTACTTTGGAAAAATTAAATTCAAACACATGATTTGTAAATGAAAAAACCTTTATAGCTAACACATGAATAAATAAAATAAAAATTTCATATTTTAAACCTTCATTTGGTTTAACAATTTACATTACAATTTTGCTTATAATATATCATATTTTTACTAATAACTTTTACTTTACATGTATGAATCCATATAATTTATCCACATAAATATTTATTAATGGATCATAAATCAATTATATATATGTATATATATTAGTCATATTAAATATGAGGTATAATTCAATTTAAATAATTTAATTTAATGTTATAAATTAATATTAAAATATTAACCAATTCTATGAAATTAAATTTTATTCAGTTTTACAAATGTCAAATAAATTTATTTATTTTTATAGATATATTACATAAATTTTCATTTAAGTTTATGATAAAAGTTTAATGTATAAATAAATTATATATTTCCCACATCTTACACTTCTATTTCATTTTTAAATTGATATAAAAATATTTACAATATATCATACTTTTACCATTAAAATATCTCAATGTATAAATTTTAATTTAGTCACATTGAATATTTAAAATGGATTATATATCAAATATATTTAAGAAAAATGTAATGAAGGTTTATATATATCACTTATATGTATAATATTAATCAAAATAAGTTCCTTACATGTTGTAGTTTATTATGTCCATTTGTACTCATATTAATTACTAATATTCATTTTTGAATCATTGTAAAATAATTATATGACAACCTAAGGTACCACATCATCTAAGGTTAATGATTATATAGTTATACAAGGTGTTATGTTGTCCATGTATCAATAGTTACTTAGTCATATATAAGTCATTTTATAAATCTCCAAAGTTTAGAACATAAGTGGGACCCATTTTCCAATGACGCAATATATTATTTAATTAATTAATTATAAAAATGCCACGACATCATGATAATATTTTCATGTCATTTGAAGTAGTTGAAATTTAGTCATAAACTAGAAATATATATTTCGTTACTTGAAAAAATGACATCTACGCAATTCACATTGATGCTTTATTTTCTAACACACATTCGAAAACCATAACGAGCGAAATATGGTTGATGGAAAATGGATGAAGTATGTATATTTTGTAAGTTTTCATCCATCCATCATATAAATGATTAATCTATTATTCATATTTATTCCACGTAGATAATGAAGTTATAATATATGACTCTGGTCATTGATAGAATCATTTATGATAACTAGTCATTTTGTCCTTGGTTACAAATGACAAAATTTCTACTAGTGGACATAGAGGGAGACGACAAGTTCAACAATGAGGAGATGGAGACTATTATGAAGAATGAGGTATTGTATTGATTGAAATAATATTTTTCTTTTCTAGAACAAATTTCCTTGAGGTAGATAGTAGAGTTTAGTTGAAACATGAGTATAGAAATTGACACAAAGTTGATGTGAGAGGTTGACAGAGACACATCATGGATTTCATAGCCTTCAATATTTTCGTTGTCATTGAACAAGGAGATAACAATGAGCATATGGAAGATGTTAGTGGCTTTAGCAACTAGCAAAAGAAAGTAGGAAAGGTATGTATGCGTAAACACAAAACATGTTCATTTCATTTCTTGTAGTGTTTCACCATGTTTGTTGGAGGAAGGTTTGGTGAGATGTTGAAGATCTATGCTTGCCTATAATGTCCATTCGAAGATCTTGACCCGTCCTGATGGTCATCAAAATGTTGAAGATCTATGCTCATCTTAATGATCATCAAACTCCTTTCTTGTCAATTGTAGACATATGGTAAAAGAGAAAAGTTTGACGAATGTGTACCAACTTCAATCATTAATGAAAAGGTGAGTCAATTTTTTTTTGTGATTTTTCAAGTAAGATTTAGTTTTGAAAATAATTATGGTTTGTGCTGACCTCTTCTTTGTAGAATGTTCTTTTTTTTAGAACATGGTTTCAATGTATTAAAAGGATCTGTGGGATGCTCTACAACTGTGGTTTGAACTTTGAAGAAATTATGATATGAGTTATCGTCAACAATGATCGTAACTCTAATTTCAAAAATTAATTTCAACACTCATCAATTTTATGAAGATAATTAGAGTTCTTTACAATGGCTCTTATAGAACATTTTGTAGGATCGATTTAAATTAGGGTCAATAATGACCATTTGTGATGGAGATTTTAGCTCTTGTATGGTTGGGGCTAACGATACTTCGGACGAGAACAATTTCTTTGATTTCTTTTTAAGAGCGATATATCAGATTGATATGGGCTATAGTCGATAATGATTATAGTTTTGATTTATACACTCGGGATTTTAAATCAAGCTTTTGGATTGATGTTACCAAGCACAATTTGTATTGTCACTAATGGTTGGGTCCAATCTTAGGTTCGATCTATGAAAAAATATCTTTGGCAATGTCCAATTTCAACAATAGTTGGCATTAACCGTTGGTATTTTATTATGAAAAATTTAGCAAATTGCTATGGGTTTTTCATTGCACTTTTTGATGGATGTGATAGATTTCTCTTTACAAGGATTTCTACCTTTGTTATGGTCAAGGCTGACCATAGCCAGATTGTTGCGGATGTAGACTGTGAACGATTATCATCAAACTTGTTTGAAATGTCTATGTGGCTATGGTCATTGCTAACCAAACCAATTTCTATGAACTCTTATTTTCATGGTTCCTTAAAGGTTCCTTTGGCTATGGTTGGCACCATCCATAGCCAAATTCTTGTGAAAGTAGTTTGTGAACGTCTATATACACAATTTCCTGAACGTTTTCTTTAGCTATGGTTGGCGTTGACCATAGCAATTGAATATGTTTTTATAATTTTTCAGATGTTTTATTGATGCATTATTTATGGTCGGTAACGACTATAAAAATATGGTATTGGATCATAGTGGATTTTTTATCTTTGGTCGATTGGCAATGGTTTGCATTAGATTTTGAGAATGAAAAATCAATCTATTGGATTTCCATGTATCTTTCTTCCAATTCTCTTCAAATCCTTTGAAACTTCTCTTTTAATGCATTTTTTGTGAAAAATCAAGTTGATTATAATGGATTGTAAAGAACTTGAGAGCTTGTTGGGAAGAGAAATAAGTTCAATACCATGGAGGTGCTAGACAAATTCAAAATCCATTTGAAGAGCGAGGCCATGACTAATATCCCACTTTGTTGGATGGTTACAATGCCCATCGTTCACCTAGCTTTCAAGATTGATGTGATGAAGATGGAACAAGCTTTCCAAATGGGTTACAAGGAAGGTGAAAGGGTTTTTTATATCACCACAAACAAGGAGAGACTAAGTTTATGGCCGAAGTTTCAAAGTCCTAAAGTCCACCTTGGAAGCAAAATAATGAAGATTTTGAGGAATTCTTGAAGGTGGATGCAAACCTGTCATCTTTGTGTCAAAAGATATTCCATGTCTGGGACGACAACCATAGGTTTCAAACATGGTTTCCATACATAAACTTAGTTCACTTGAATGATATGGAATGGCATTTTCTATGGATACTTATGTGTTCAACACAACTTGTATGTCTAATTCCTATGTCAATAGAGATATTCATTTCCTTTCCACTCTTACGCACAACTTGAAGGCAAGGTCATCCACCTTTATGATATAACAATCTAAGACTTGATGTGGCATTAAACTTAATTGAAGTACAATCGCTTGCCAAATACATTAAACATTAGCGATTGGAGGTATGGGAGATGGCATTTTTCCATGAGATTAAACACAAAGACATGATCACAAAGAACAAGCCATTTGAATAGCAATATGAAGAAGAGGAGGCTATAAAATAGGTGGTTTATAGGTATGAATAAGTAGAATGAAGCTTAGGATTTCCCTTCCCTTGTGTACATTACAAAATGCATTTAATCTTGTGCTATAAATTGTAGATATTTTTACCACATTATTTTTCCAACGAATACAATTTTGGAGATCTCACGACTTTTGCAGATTTGGAGTGTTCCCAAGTTAAATGGATCTATGCAAAAAGAAGGTGGTTGTTGCATTTGGAAACAATGCCCATCAAACCTAGGAGATGGATGTTGATATTATTCCAGTTCATTTGAATTGTTAGATTTGACTTTACAAGACAAGTCCCCTAGACCTAAAAAATAGAGGCTTGTGCATAAGAAGGTCAAGTAGATGATTGTTACTCATGTGCAACCTCCACTTCTAGTAATTATCCCCCTATGCATAGCAACATCATCCCACCCCATCATGGGATTCAATGTTTCATGGTTTGCTATTGTGAAGACCAAGCTTGCTAACAGCTCTTGGCCTAATTCTTTTGATGAAATCCATGACTTATTTTCTAAGGTTATTCTCAAGTCCCATTCAAATTTCTTTTATGCATTACTTGTTCATTTTGGATTTATTAAAAATTGGATTTTTTGTGGTTTTTTGGATTCATTAGTGGAGAAGGCTTCTTTGGTATTTGGGGACATACTGTCCAACCTCCTTGTACCCCACATACCCAGCCCCCTAGAAATGGTTCCTCGTTGGAACAAGTTTGATGATGATTTTATGCTTTCAATGTTTGGTTTTGTGAGCAATTACTTGGAATGAAATGGTTACATGGTTCTGTTTCACGAAGATTCCCCTCGAATTACCAAGAACATCAAGTCATTTTTAAAGAACAACAACTTCAAAATTTTGTGGTGTTGGACAATTGCCAATAGCTTGCAATGTTCAAACACAAAATTTATTGGCAGGAAGGTGATTTACTCAACTAACCTCAATACCTTGGTGCTTGCTCTTCACCATTCTTTATTAATAGTTTCCCTTTTCTTTATATACTGTGTTCAATTGGGCGACTTTGCTTGTTTGCGACAATGGGGACTTCTCATTCCAACTTTAAGTTGATGTTGAAAAGGTATTGTAACTTGGCAAGGATGACCTTTTCTATAGTGTGTTGACTCTGGAAATAGTTGACATGTCAAATTTAGGTGTCCCTTTCAAAGTTGCACACAAAATTCATCTCTTCATATTGCAACATTTCATCCAAGGATGCTTGTGGCATGGGAGTCTCGTTGTGACCATTCAAGCCTCCACATATGTATGTTTGGGTTTTATTCCTTGATCTCAAGTTTGTGTGTTGAGTTTATGTTTCTAGTTATTGAATTGTGTGTTTTTTGTTTTAGGGAACTTCATTTGAGCATGAAGTGCACTTGGTTGATATGGCCTTGTTCTAGAATCTAACAAATAGATTTACCAAGAGCTTCTTGAACCTCTATTCAAGGAGTTGAAGGTTGGGGATGATTCTTTTCATAAGCTATAGGACGCAAACTCCAACTTAGTTAGTTTAAAGAGAGTGAACTTGATTATGAATAAGTTTGTCTTTTTTAACTCGTTTTATAGTTTTTTGAACATCTTGCATCAATAATAGACTAACAATCTTGTTCCATCATTGCAAATTTTCTACTCACATGATGAGCTATGGGACTTTGCCTTTCTTTGCTTGCAAGGAGTTCTTTCCAAGCCTTCCCAATAGCCTCATTTTGCCTCTTTATGTTGAAAACATCACTCCCATCTTTTTTCATTATAATTGCTTCCTTCCACAACCATTTTTGTTCAATATAATAGACGGGTGGGTTCAAGTATGGTTAGGGTACCTTGTTTGAAACATAGGATTCATTCCTAGGACCTCCAAATTCACCTTTTTCTTCACATAACCTGAATGACCTATCTTCAATTTCCCTTTTTCTTTTCATGTCAAATCAAATAAATTTGCTCCAAATTTTATGTGAACATTTAAAGTATATATTTTTCTAACTTATGAATGTAAAAATAGTAAAATTTATCCAATGTGGGCCATGTTCTATCAATGACCCAAAATTCCCAAAAATTTCACTTTTTGAAATTTTGTACATTGCAATAAGGCACAGTTTTCTTATCACACTTGAAAATGTTATATACATTAGTATTTCAGGTATTTGTGGTAGAAATCTTGAAGCAAAATAATTTATTTAGACATTGCTTATGTTGAAAGTTTTTTTTTTCATGAAACAAAGTTTTGGAAATGACTTATTAGGAATCTTTAAACTTGTTCAAATTTGAAGTTTTATGCATAAAATAATATTTTAATAATGTATGTATTTATGAAAAAAAAAATTCAATATGAATGTGCTATTAAGTTTCAACATGTTCAAGTGAGGGGGTCCACTGGATATTAAATAAGACAGTCCTTTTGGGTACCCCAACCATACTTGGACTTGAGTGTTCAAATTCATTGATGATTAAGCTATTGAATAATTCCTCTTCTTTTTTTGGTGTTTTTTTCTCCACATGTTGTAGCTTTGTTCATGAATTTGTTTTTGTGTTATTTTGAGTTCCACATCCTCTACAACATTTGTCGTCACATTTCATTGACATTGTCATACTATAACTTTTATATTTGCAATTCAAAATTCATTGTGGTTGTTATTGAAATTTACTTTGTTGTTGTGTGTAACTAAAATGTTAGTTCCCAGACATTTAACTTGTAGGTTTAGGATTTTCATGTCTTAATTCGTAATGATTGCCTTAATTTGCTAATGTCTTACAATATATATAACATTATTTTTCTAAGAATATTGCTTTTGAAGCTCAATAAGTTCTATTTAACTAGATGAGATACTTTGATCAACATGGGATTTCAATTACAATTTTTGTTTTGTACTCCTGAATTTCTAAAAACATGTACTTGGATCTTTTTTTCTTATTGACATTCATCACATAGTGTAATGCATTCTATATCTTATTTTTGTATCTATGTTTAAATGTTTTTTGTGAAAAGTTACATGATTGGATATCATTTTGCCACAATTCTTTTATGTTCAATTGTTTTTGATTTTTATGGGGATTCAAACTCTCCATCATCGCAAATTAGTGTGAATTAGCCTAAAAAACACATATATAACACTACGCCAAAACATGGTAAATATGGCTACACCCATGACTATGTTTGTAGTCATAAATACCATTCATGACTACATGACTATGTAGTCCATATGGACATGTTTATCCACTAGTCATATTTTTGTCCTAGTCATTAATCCCATGGAATATATTGTATATTTATAAATTAAAATATATTTATAAATTGCCATTTGGTAGGTAGATAGAATCAGTAGGTAGGTAAGTAAGTAAGATCCTATTTAATTTTTGGTGACAAGCCTTTTTTATTGGCCCAACATAAGTAATATTTGCATTTTGAATATATGTACTGCATGTATTGTGTATAGACTAATACTTTTTCACCTACTTATATAATTTACAAAGTTGAACTTGTTAACAAAGGACATGGGATAAATTTATAACATTATCCCACATCATCTTTTGTCCCATACAAATGTACCCAACTTTGACCATTATTATCTTTTTCATACTTTGTCCAAATGAAAAAAAAAAATCATTTAAAAAGATTTTCCCAAGATTTACATATCTATAAAACAAAAACCAAAATATCAAGTAATTTGATTGAAAATGCATTTGAATCTTCATTATTTCATACATTTGAACAACAATGATATCTTGAAGATTTTTTTTTTCCATAAAATGATTTGTAAATAATAAAATATGTCTATAAACATATTTTAAAATTAACATGATATATGTGTGTGTGTGTGTGTGTGTAATATTTCCCCACCTTTCAAAAATATATCAAGTTAATAAAAATGGTATAAATGTTGTGTTATATTTATTTGTAATTATAAAAATATTTTAAAATAAAATATTTTATCTATAAAACATATAATATTATTTTTAAAAATTAAATTTTTTAATAAAAAGTATTAAAATGATTAAAATGTCATATTTTTATCAAATTTTATTTTGGGTAATAAAATTTAATCTTATTTAAATTTTTTTTCAATTTATTAAATGTAATTTAATATAAAATATTAAAAAAACCCAGGTTTTATGACCAAATATTTGATAAATTATTAAAGATAAAATTTTATATTTTTTGCTACCCATTAATCGAAACATGAAAAACAATGCCCTTTTGGGGCATGTGGATTTCTTTTGAAATTCATTGGATATTACTAATAAAAATATACTTCATTATTTAATTTCAAAATATTCAAAGAAGATATTCATTTAAATAAAAATTTGAGCAAAAATTTCAACTTAAATGCTTTAATTACATTTTAAGCATCAATTTTTTATTACATTTTATAGTTTCAAGAACTTTGGCAATTTGTTTTCCATTTTTTCAGAATTTTTTGTTTTAATGAAAAAAAATTCCTCCAAATTTTTGTTTAGTCACTATCTAAAAATTCACATTAAATAATTAGTGATTCTAAGGAAAAAAATTTAGAAATGATAAGTTATTAATTATCTATTTGTGCACTAATTATGTGTTTAATCATCTACAAGCTTATAACATGCTTACTAGGTACATATGTCTACCTTCTAATTCTTTTCCCTTTTAATTCATAAGTTTTTGATGTTTCAAATTGTATATTATTAAATAATTATATGGTGTTCATGAAGAAGATATTTAGTCACGTAATCCTATCCATGAAGATTCACAAGATCATTCATTAATTCATGATTTTGTCTGAATTCAACAACATATATAAAAGTATTTATTTTGAGTTTATTTCCTTGCCTTTTAATCCTTCCTAGTTCATTACATTATTGTATCTATAGTCGGTGTGATTATAGGATCAAATCAACTATAGTATTCAATAACAAGAAAATGTAAAAACAAACATTTTGGAAGTTTTTGTTGCACACTTCTAATTACACCATTAATCAACAAAATGTTAAGTGTTTCCCTGTGGTCGGTGGTGATAGTAAGGTTCACAAATTTTTGAAATTGGATTCCACAAGGAAAATCACATAACAAACTAGCCCCATATTTGGACCCCATTACACCAATTTTTAATGTAAGTTTGAGGAAATTTCTTATTCTTCCCCTATCATTGATGCTAGTTAAAGCACAACATGCCAAGAGGGGACAAAAATGCATTATTGGATTCGATTATGCTAGATTGTGTTGAATTGGACTTTGGAATGGACTTTCACGTAAACTTTACTATAAAGTTTTGATTGGAGTTTGGATTGGAGTTTGGACAAGACTTTGTACTTGACCCCACTCATTCCCAATATTAAAAATGTTCAGTGAAAATATCATTAGACTATTTTAATTTAGAGAATAGTTGCACACATAAAACAATTTACAATTCTTTCCTTGCATCTTCTCGTCTAATTGCATTTTTCCTTCCTTTGGTTGAATTCTACTTTTAAATCAATCTCTTTGTGGCTTTATACTCATTGTAATCCTTAGAGAACAAATTGCAATCTTCCACTTTGATTTTGTCATCAAATAATTTGACAATGCATGGAAATTGTGATTATCTATTTTTATTTTTCTTTCCTTTCTTGCTTATCCTCAACTTTTGTGTTTTCATTATGATTCTCTTGATGAGTGTTTCAGTGAGTTTGAAAATGTGTTTCATCTATTCCACTTTCATGTCCCCAAAATCCATGGCTGCATCACCTCTTTCATTTTTTGTTTCTAGAGTCTCTGGAGGACTATAAAACTTTTTGATACATGCATTTGTACAACTATATTCCTTGAAATATTGCGTTGAACATTTCCACTGACTAGGAGTGAATATTATGAAACAACTTCAATACAATATACCTTCTACTCAACAACTTATCAAGTTTTAACAAATAATGGGACATTTACATCTTTCCTTGATCATGATCCTCATTTGTATTAGTGTTTGCAATCACAGACATATGATGTTGACCTTGTTTTTTTCAATGTTGTGATTCGACATTGATTCAGTTGCATGACCCACAAGATTTTTCCTTTGTGTTTTCTGAGTCTTTTCCATCTCTTTCTAATGTCGATAGTGTTTTTGTCTTCGGCTCTTCTTCCATTATGTTTCCTTCTTTCTCTGCTACTAGTGCATCTTTGTTTGCATCTTATTTTAAAGCTAACAATTCAAACTAATCATCTTCTAAATCACTGGCATTTTTTTGCCACTTTTTTCATGAGGCTTTTATTAATTCATGTTGTTTTAGATAGTTCATTTCCAACAAATATTTTGCTGGTTTAATATACGTGTTTTATAGTTGCGGTTCATCAGTTCGGTTGGCCATGGATGATCATCATTTGCTTGTCATAAGTTGTTCATGAAATTCGAATTGAACATTTGTCTCCTTCTCCCATAGACTTTGTATTCTTGCATGTGATTTTTTGATGTTCAATATCCCACTTTAACACTATATTATGCATCAATCACTTTCATTTATCTTTGATCCACTACTAGATACAAATCCATTTCTCTACGAATTCTAGTAAGCATTATCACAATTTAAACACTACATTTGTAATGAAAAATTGCTTCGTCCTTCATTTGCACCCCACAATGTTTCCTTTTCATTACATATAATGTTGAAGAGGTACATGTCCATTTTGCATTAATCATTTTTAACGTGGCTCTTAGTGTGTGGGATGTGAACATTTATGGTTGTCAATTACTAGTGTTTTATTACTATTTATCTCAATAGTCATAACATATATTTTTGTGTTCATCCTTAATTAATTCACAATGTTTGAGAATGTCCCACTTGGCGTTAATTCATTGCTTTGAGATTGGATGCTGTGTGAACGCATTACTCTTTTTAGATATTGAACTTTAAACATTTTTTTTCTTCTTCTTATTAGTGTCAATTATTAACAATTGCATATGCGTATGTAAAACCTTTTATTCATTATTCTTGAAGTTGTGCTTCTCAATCGCAGTTGCAATTTAGGGTTTTATTTCCTTTTACTTCTCTCCTCACATATATCCCTCTAGTTTTGTTAAAAATGTGATAAACACAATACATTTTTATCCATAATGATAATTTAATCTATTTTATTTCAATCTTTTTCCCATTGTTTACATCTATTTTTGAAATTTAGACAATGTAGATTATTATATGTACTACTAGATTTGAATACAATTTATTCAAGACTTCCTATTATGCAACTTCACAAAATATTCTTGTCTCTTTTATCCTCAAGGGTTCATACATCGTTTTTTTCGACTATCCCACATTTTTCATGGTTTTAGTGGTGGTCCAATCATTTGTTGATTCATAGGTCATTGTAGAATTTTGTTTATTTCATGTTGGGGGACCTAGGTTCGTTTACCTAGAGTTGCATATAGTCTTTTTTCGGGGTTTCCAATTTTTGTTGCTAATAATCTGCTTAAGGTGACCTAGTATTTGTTTGATAAGTCTTTTATAAAGCTAATAAAGTAATATTATGGGAGTGGTTTTTTTAGGGTTATGCGTTGTTTCAAAAATTCCATTGTGTGTTTGAACATTGCCCAATGATAGTCTTTTATATCTTGTTATCTTAATTGGGGGTTTGGCCTTGGCCTTTTTTTGACAATAAATGGATTTTGTTCTTTTGTTTTTTCGTTTGCCCACCACTAGGTGGTCCACTCATTTGTGTTATCCAGTTTGTCTTTTGGTAAAGTGCCCCATTTCTTGATTTCTAACAATCCACATAAAGGGTCAAATCAATTGTCATCTTGAGGAGTTTGTCGTGGTCATTCTATTTACTTGAAAATTGTGTTCAAAATTGAATGCAACAATGTGTTTTCAATCATGCATTCAATTGTGAGAGGCGGTTTACTAGTAGTTAGTGATTTGGTTGTCATTGCTTGGAAGAAAATCAATTGAAATGGAGATACTAAGTAATGTAATTAAATATGCAAATTAATAATAATGGGTCAAAGGATAAAAAATATTTAGTTGAGGTAATAGGAATGCAATATTATATTAAAGGCATATCAAATGCAAGTGGATATTGATGAAAGATATAGAAAATGCAAATAGATAGTAGAGAGCGAGAAATGTAATTTAAAAATTTATTGGAAATGTAATGAGAATGCAATCATTAAATGCATATTTTATATGCTTGCTTTGGAGTTCAAGGGATCGAATTGCTACTATATATGCCCCATTGATTGGAGTTCCAAGGAGTGATTGGCTAATGTATATGCATCTTTTGGAATTGCAAGGTCCGCATGGTTATTCTCTATGTGTCCTTTGGAATTCCAAGGACTTGATAGCTATTATTTATGCATCTTTTGGAGTTTTAGGGGACACAATGTCTTAAGAGATGTGCCAAAAACCTTTTTGTGCTTCAAACACATGGGGCACAAACCTTGGTAGGGTTATGTACTCACATTTGATTCAACATAGACATTGTTGTCGGGTGTCAATGTGGTAGTGATGATGTGTTAGTTTGTGCTGCTGATATTTTGGAATATTCTTTTGCTCAGAGTACATTTTGACATGTCATGAAATCTGTCAAAGAATATCCATTTGACATGGATAAAATATATTTGAAATATTTTTTCTTACACTTGCTCACAAGCTCATGCCCTTGTTTGCATGCTCACAAAATAACATCCCCTCACTGGACAAGGCTTTTTAATTGGCACAAATGACTGATTCATTGGACAAGACTTCTTAAAAATTCGACTCACCATATCAACTACTTAGTCAAATGAAGAAATAAAGACCATCGGTTGAGATATAAATTCAATAGATAGATTTCAATGGCCTATTGTGACACCAAATGGTGTTCAACTTTTTGTTTTGTTTATTCTCTGGTCATGGATTGCATTGAAATTCTCGTATGCACATATTTTAATTGTAGGAATTGATCGACAAGATATAATATTTCTTCAAATGGTTGTGGGTTTGATGGCTCAATGCACATTAGCGTTTTACATAGTGTTTAATGCAATTTTTGATGGTTCTTCATGTAGTGTTTGGTTAGAATGAGGAACAAATACCCATCAGTTATCAAACCTAGTACATAGCCACCTACTTGTCGGTTCTCAAAAAAATTAAAGGATTGGTTTTGCTATAGAATTGTAGTTTTTAAAAAAAAGAAAAAAAGAAAGAATTGGCTAGAAAATCAATATTTCTTTGCCAATTTTTCATGGAAACTACAAGTTTTTCAAGGGTATTGAACTAATTGAAACTAGTGATTCCTTGATTTT
>Ga0116229_10006111_pt1 | contig 19475 bp, 17 predicted proteins | sample S1TSphgellanicum_3_FD_87313 | JGI IMG/M metagenome (GOLD analysis project Ga0116229, IMG submission 87313) | Host-associated microbial communities from peat moss isolated from Minnesota, USA - S1T2_Fc - Sphagnum magellanicum MG | ecosystem: Host-associated > Plants > Peat moss > Unclassified... | reverse complement strand
TCGTATCTGGAGCTTGTGCTCCCGTGGTGTTTGCGTTGGTCCAACACCTAGGTAAGTACGCGAACAGCGCAGTCGTCGTCGCCTCAACAGTATCCCACCGTCGTCAAGGACTTGACAGAAATCGCCGTTTTTTCTAGGGCATTTTTTTTAGCGCGCGCGAGAACACCGCGAGCGCACGCTCGCGTGCCGCGGCGTGATCGACGATCGGCGCAGGATACGTCTGCCCGATCTCGACGCCGCATTCCGCCGCAACGATGGGCGGCATCGTCCACGGAGCGTGCACGTACGCATCGGGGACTTTCGCTAGCACCGGGAGCATGCGCCGGATGAACGCGCCGCGCGGATCGAACTTCTCGCTTTGCAGCGTCGGGTTGAAGACGCGGAAATACGGTGCGGCATCGGTGCCGGTGGATGCGGACCACTGCCAGCCGCCATTGTTCGCGCCGAGATCGGCGTCCGCGAGATGCTGCTCGAAGTAGCGCTCGCCGTCGTGATAGTCGATCAGTAAATGTTTGGTCAGGAACGAAGCGACGATCATCCGCAGGCGGTTATGCATCCAGCCCGTCTCGTTGAGTTGGATCATCGCCGCATCGACGATCGGATAGCCGGTGGTGCCGTTCGCCCACGCCTCCCACGAGCGCTCGTCGTGACGCCACGCGATGTGCTTTGCGTTCTCAAGAAACGGCTCGTATGCGACGCGCGGGAAATGCACGAGCAGTTGCTGGTAGAAATCGCGCCAGGTGAGTTCGCCGATCCAGCCGTCGATGTTGCCCGCGAACGAGCTGCGGCGACGCGCGCGTGCGTCGAGCGCGGCGCTCATGCATCGGCGGATGCCGATCGTTCCGGCACGCAGATGCGGTGAGAGCCGCGAGGTCGCTTCGATCGCCGGGAAATTTCGCCGATCCAGATACGCGTTCGCGTCGTCCGCGATGAACGCGTCGAGCAGGCGCTGCGCTTCGAGCATGCCGCCGCGCGGATAGCGATCCGAGGATGCGTGGCCGTAGTCTTCCGGTTTGGGTACGGCGCGGGTGGAGCCGATGCGTTCGGCGGGCAACAGTTTCGCTTCGAGTCCGTCGCGCGAGGGATACGGCGCGCGCGGCTTCTCCGCAATGCGCGCGTTCCAGCGTTTGCGATACGGGGTGTAAACGGTGTATGGTTTACCGCTAGCCTGCACGACGTCTTCGGCGCGCACGTACACGTGATCCACGTAGGCGCGCGCTTCAAGGCCCGCGTCGCGCAGCGCGGCGATGACCGCGGTATCGCGCTGCGCCATCGCCGGATCGTAATCGCCGTTGAAGTACACCGCGCGCGCATCGACGTGCTTCGCGAGCCGGATCAATTCGGTCGCGAAATCGCCCTCGAGCAACGCAAGATCGGAACCGAGCGCGCGCAGCTGCTCGCGCAACACGGCGAGCGAATCGAAAAAGAATTGCACGATCGGCGCTCCCATCCGCGGGCCGCGCAACAGCTCCGGATCGAGGACGAACGCGAGCACGACGCGCTCGCTGCGGGCAGCGGCATGCGCGAGCGCGGCGTGGTCGTCGAGGCGCAGGTCGCGGCGCAGCCAGACGAGGGAACATTGGGAGGCGCTACCCGCGGGCAAAGAGTCGACCATCGTGTCTTGGACGGTCGGCCGAGGAGCGTCGTTTCGCCTGCGCCAAAGCCGTGCGCGTGGCTGCTCTCGACCTGCGCACGGAACGCCTCGAGCTTCCGTTCGTTCACGAATTCACGATCGCCCGAAGCTCCGAGGCCTTCGGCAAGAGCGTCATCGCGCGCTTGCGCTGGAACGGCATCGAGGGGCTCGGCGAGGTCGCGCCCTCGGCCCGCTACGGCGAGAGCGTCGATTCGGTGACGGCGGCGCTCGCCGTACATCCGCTCGGCAACACCCCGTATCGTATCGACGCGCTGCTCGCCGGACTACCGCCCGCCGCCCGCTGCGCGCTCGACATCGCCATCTACGATCTGATCGGCAAAGACCTCGACCGTCCGCTGTGGCAACTCTTCGGTCTCGATCCGGCCGGCACGCCGCGCACCTCGTTCACGATCGGCATCGCGCCGATCGACGTGATGGTCGAGAAAACGCGCGCGGTCGGCACCCATCCCGTCATCAAGGTAAAGCTGGGCGCCGGCTCCGAGATCGACACGATCGCGGCGCTACGAGCAGTCTACACCGGTACGATTCGCGTCGATGCAAACGAGGGCTGGACGCCGGAATCCGCGGTCGCGCTGCTGGGCGAACTCGCGCGCTACGACATCGAGTTTTGCGAACAGCCGATCCCGGCCGGCACGCCGGAACGGCTGCGCTGGATTCGCGAACGCTCGCCGATCCCGATCGTCACCGACGAAGATTCGTGTACCGCGAACGACCTGCTCGCACTCGCCGGCTGCGTCGACGGGGTCAACGTGAAACTCGCGAAGACGGGCGGCATCCGCGGTGCGCTTGCGATGATCCACACCGCGCGCGCCCTCGGCTTCAAGATCATGCTCGGCTGCATGGTCGAATCGCAAATCTGCACCACCGCCGCGGCACAGCTCTCACCGCTCGTCGATTGGGCCGATCTCGACGGCCCGTTCCTCACCGCCAGCGACCCGTTCGACGGCATCACCTACGACGACGGCAAGATCGTGCTGCCCGATGGTCCCGGGCTCGGAGTACGCGAACGCGCGACGGCGTGAACGCCCCCATCACGTGAACGTCCTGATCCTCGGCGGGACGGTCTTCTTGAGCCGCTGGATTGCGACGACGCTCGTCGCGCGCGGCCACCGCGTAACGACGTTCACACGGGGCACGCACGACGTCGACCGGCACTTGCCGATCGCGCGCATCATCGGCGACCGGACGCGCGACATTGCACGCATCCCGCGCGACGGATGGGACGCCGTCGTCGACGTCGGCAACGGGCCGGCTACGATTTTTGCGGCCAGTACCGCGCATCTCGCGCGCGCCGCGCGCTACGTGTACGTCTCGTCGCTCAACGTCTACGATACGCGCTACGCCGTCATCGACGAATCGACCCCGCTTCTCCCCGACGACGGCTGTCCAATCGAAGCCTATTCGGACGACGTCTATGGCGTGCTCAAGCTGCGTGCGGAGAACATCATCTCGGACGCGTTCGGGCGGCGTGCGTCGATCGTGCGCCCGGGTTTGATCGTCGGCCCCGGCGATCCGACGGATCGCTTCACCGCGTGGCCCGTGCGCTTCATGCGCGGCGGTGAGATCCTCGCACCCGCGAGCCCGGCCTATCGGACCCAATTCATCGACGTGCGCGATTGCGCCGATGCCGTTATCGCCCTGATCGAAGCCGATGTGAGCGGCATCTACAATGTTACGAGCCCGCGAGGACGGTACACGCTGGGCAACGTCTTCGACGCCTGCGCGGAGGACGCACCCGCAAGCACGATCACCTACATCGACGATCTTGATTTTCTCAAACGTCACGGCATCACGGGCTGGATCGACTTGCCGCTCTGGCTCCCGGCGCTGCCGGGATTCGAGGGCTTCCTGAGCCTCGATGTCGCGCGCGCGCAAATGGCCGGCATCCTGAAGTTCCGGCCCCTGGCCGAAACCGTGCGCGCGACGCGCGCCTGGCAGCGCGAACGCGGGAATCCGCCCCTCGCATGCGGGCTAACCCCGGAGCACGAGACAGCGCTGTTGCGCGCATTCTCTTCGCGTTGAGAACCAAAGGCACGGCCGCCGTAGCGTTGAAACCAACCGGGGGCCGGTGCGAAGTCGACCGGCGTACTGTCGAGAGAACGAGGAGACGGATCGTGTATCGTTCGGTGACCAGAGGGTGGAGCGCGATCGCTATCGCGCTAACATTTGCCATCGCGCAGGCGCCGGCGACGGGCGTTGCCGCGCCGGCCGCGCAGCCAACGGCAAAACCCAACGGACATTCAAACATCACCCGGCCAATGTCGGTCGAGCTGCACTCGTCGAAAACGAAAGTCGACGACAGCGGGCTTCCAGCGATCGACGCCGGGAGCCCGACGGGACCGACGAAGAAGACTGCGCCGAAGAAGCACGCCGCCAAGATGGCGCCGCACGCAAAGGCAACCGCGCACCCGTAACGCCATGACGACTCACGCAACGCGGCCCCCCAGCGGCGTCGTGACGTTCATGTTCACCGACATCGGTGCGAGCACGCGCAAATGGGAGTCGAACGACCGTGCCATGGCAGCCGCCGTGGTTCGCCACGATGAAATCTTGCGCTCGACGATCGAGCAGCACGGCGGGTACGTCTTCAAGACGGTCGGCGATGCCTTTTGCGCGACATTTCCCAGGGCCGCCGACGCGCTACGGTGCGCGATTGCGGTTCAGCGCGCGATCGCCTCGGAACCGTGGACGGTCGAGGGCGGAATAGAAGTCCGCATCGGTCTACACACGGGCGATGAGTATGAGGTGCGAGAGGGTGACTACTACGGGCGTTCGGTGAACCGCGCCGCGCGGCTCGGCAGCATCGTGAACCCGCGACAGATCATCCTGGACGTCACGACGCTCGAACTTGCACGGTCGGCCATGACGGATCGCGAGCAGGTGATCGATCAAGGCACCCATCGGCTCAAGGACCTGGACATGCCGATGCACGTCATGGAAGTTCGTCTGGAAGAAGAGGCGGACACGACCTTTGCATCGCTTTCATCGCTCGATCGAACGGAGACGAATCTTCCGCTTGCGCCGCGGCCGATCGTCGGTCGCGCGAAGGCCATCGCCGACGTACACGCCGCCCTAGCACGATCGAACGTCGTCACGATCCTCGGCGCAGCCGGCATCGGGAAGACACGCGTCGCGTTGGAAGCCGCAGCCGAGCTCGCCGAGCGCTTTCCGGACGGATGCCGCTTCATCGATTTCCGGCGTGAGCCCGGCAGCCCCGTCTTGAGTGTTATCCGAGCCGGCCTGCTTCCACACGGGGATACGATTGCACTCGACGATCTCGTCGAGCGCGTTCGGAATCGGCGCCAGCTCGTCGTCATCGACGATGCGGACGACGGATTTGCGGAAATTGCCGCCATCGTTTCGCGCTTGGCCGCGCGCGCGGGCGGTATGCGGTTCATCATAACCTCACGGCGGCCGCTTCCGATCGAAAATGCCCGGGTGGTCCGGTTGGGTCGACTCGAGGCGCGGGATGCGACGACCCTCCTCATCGATCAGTTAGCGTCGCATGGCTTGACGAAGCCGGACCGCGATCTCGTGGCCAGTTTGGCGGAGGCCGTTGACGGCATACCGCTCGCGCTCGAAGTCATCGCCGGATCCGCGCAAAGCCTTCCCCTCGAGAACATCCGCGCGATGATCTCCGGCCGGACCGGGACGGGAGACCATCCGATGGATGTCCTCGACCGTACCATCAAGACGGCGACCGAGGTGCTCTCGGAGCAGGATCAGCGTATCTTTTCCATTGCCGCGTCATTCGCCGGCGGCTGGACCTTGGAGGCTCTCACCGGCATCGCCGAATCGATCGGCATCCCGGCGCAACAGGCGTTCGCGTCTTCGTCCGTGCTCGTAGCGGCATCGTTGATCGAACTCGACACGTCGCGGTATCTCATGCTCGCACCGATTCGCAGTTATGCCGCCGCCCTCGCCGACGCGCCCGAACGAACCACGATCGGCACGGCTCATGCGGATTACTTCGCGCAGTACGCAGCGCAAGCGGCGCGCGAGCTGCCGCGAGCGACTCGGGCGAAGCGTCAGGGGATTTTCGCAGAGCGAGCAAACATGCGGAGCGCGCTGCGTACCCTGCTGGAGCGGGATCGCCCGGCGGATGCATTAGCGCTCGTTCTCGATCTCGCGACCATCTGGTACCGCGCAGCAGATTTCGATGACGGCCTACGGCTCGTGTCGGACGTGCACGAATCGATTGCAACGACGCTCGGCGATGTCGCACGCGCACGTCTGTCGGTTGCCGCATCCGCAATGGCGCAGCATGCCGGGATGCTCGACGTGGCCGCCGCGCACGCGAAGCTCGCGCGCAGCCATGCCGCCGCCAGCGCAGACGAACACGCCCTCGCGGAGTCGGACCTGGCCGCGGCGACAGTCGCTCGATTCGAGGGGCAGCCGGCCGAAGCGGAATCCGGGTACGAGCGATGCGTCGAGCGTTTTCAGCGTTTGGGGTTGACGGAAGGCGTCGCGCGAGCGCAATTCAATCTCGCCTCGCTCTATGAATCGCGCGGTGAATCAGATCGCGCTCGCGCAATGTTCGAGCAGAGCTTGAACGGATTTGAGCTTGCGAAGGACGACTATCGCGTTGCCTGGTGTTTGTATGGACTTGCTTCCGTCGCGTTGCAGCAAGACGATCGCGAAGCAGCTCGCGTCTGGCTGGACGAGTCGATGGAGCTGCGGCGCGACCTGGACGATCGTCGCGGTATCGCCGAATGTCTGCTCCTCGAAGCGCAACTTTCGGCGGATAGCGATCCCGCCCACACCTTGACGATCTTGCCGGAGGCGATCGGCTACGCCGAACAGAGCGCTGACCGCTTCGGCCTCGCCGTCGGCGCGCGGCTTGCCGCAAGCGCGCTCGCCGGCATGGATCGGTATGCCGATGCGGCGGCCATTCTGGGTATGGCCATCACGCTCGCGCAAGAAGCGGGTCTCGATCAAATCGATCCGAACGATACCACGATCGCGCGCACCGAATCATGCTTGATCGAAAAGCTCGGCGCCGCACAGGTTTCCGTCGCGAAGCGACGCGGCGGGCGCGAACGCGATCAGCTTGCTGCACGGCTTCGAGCAATCGTGGCAACGTCAACGCCTCCGCTCGCGACGACTTAGCGATTCCCCGTCGGGGCGTGCTCCACGTACCAGCGTAGATCTTCGGGACTGAAACGTACGTGCACGTCGCGGCCGTCGCCCTGCTGCACGAGCACATCGTAATCCGAGACGCGCTGATCGCCCGCCAGCGCAGCGAGCGCATCCGGTGTCATTCCAGCAACCGGGGCACCGTTTACCGAGACGATGACATCGTCGTTCTGTAGACCCGCCCGGGAAGCCGTGCCGATCGGCAGAACGTCTGTCGCATGCACGGAGCCATCGGGTTTCGCCGTCAGGCCGAAGAACGCATAGCGCACCGATCGTCCAATTGGAAAGCCATAGCGAAGGAAGTTATCGGCCGCGCCGTCACCGCGCGCTCGCAGCGTTGAGGCGAACTGTGCGACGAGCTGATCGGTCAAGTCGGAAAGATCCTTCGCAACGTCGTCGCCAGAATACACGAAGAAGCGCTTGCGATCGTTCGACTTGACTTGCTTGAACCAGAGGTCTCCCCGGTAGTCGACGACACCCATCGAGACCGCCGTCGACACCTCGTTCGAGAAACCGCCGGAACCGGTGCCATACGAGTAAAAGAACGTGATCCCGACCGCACACGATCCGTTCGGCATATTCGCCAGCATGTCGGCCACGGTCTTGAACGGGCCGGCGTTTTTCTGCTCGAAGCGCACGTCGCCGAAGAGCGTCTGCAAATCACCGCTCGCGCGTTCCACGGGTGCCGCGATCACCGAATCCGTCGACGGGATGGTCGAGCCGTTGGGGACCGATTGCTTCCAATTCCCCTGCCCCGATGTCAGAAGGCAAATGGCATGCGCGCCGGGCGCATCCCGCATGATCATCGACGACGGAGCCGTCACCGCCGCATTGCGCCGCACGCCTGCGAGCAGAGCGGGCGAACCGGAGAACGCTACGTCGGCCGAGGTCAGCAACGTCTGCACGGCAGTCGCAGCCGTCGCCAGGTAGGCACTCGTTCCGGAGAGTTTCCCGCGCGTCACACCGACGACTTCGAGCGGCGAGACGGTGAACACCGGGCCGCCGCTATCGCCCTTTTCCGAGGCGGCCGTGTGTTGGATGATCGAGCCGCCGTTGCGAATTGCGGTAACGATTCCGCTTCCGAGTTGCGGGGTGAGCTCGTCGCTCGCCTTGAGAAACGCGAGCGATTCCGGCGGATAGCCGGCAATGCCGATCGCACTGCCTTCGGGCGGTGCCGCGCCGAGCGTGACCGTCGAGAGTTCGCCGCGCCCGATACGTAGCACGGCGAGGTCGTTTCGCGTGTCCGACTTCACGACGTGGCCCTCGAGCGGATTGCGGTAATCGCCGTTGATGTACACCGAAATCTTGTGCGCGCCGGACACCACATGGTGGTCAGTTACGACGAACGAGGCCACGTTCGTGGTCGAAACGATGAACCCCGAGCCGGTCCCCTGGTCGGTTTGAATGAACACCAGGGCCGGTCGCACGGCCCGGTACGCCTCGGCAAGACTTCCCTGCGCTTGGGCGTCGGTCGCCACTACCGAGAGACCGGTAATACACACGATGAGCGTGCAGAGCACGGCGAGACGATACAAAAGAACACCCCCGCGGCAGAGGAAGCGGTCGGCCTCTTCGGCCTGACCGGGCCGGCGGCCCTTCGCACCGCGGCGAAGGCCGCGTCACAATGCGGTTCGGGCTCCGAGCGCGAAGCCGAGCAGTGCACCGCATGGCACGCCGATACCTGATCCTCGCCCCAGGCGCGTTCGCGACGCGTGTTGCCAAGACGGCACACGGGGTCATCGCGTATTCGAGCGACGTCACCGTCGCGGTGGTCGATCCGGAGCATGCCGGACGGCGCGTGCGCGACGTGCTGCCGCATCTCGATTCCGATGTGCCGATCGTCGCGGACGTCGCCGCGGGGCTCTCGCACGAGCCGACCGCGCTGCTGATCGGGATCGCGCCGCCGGGCGGCGAGCTGCCGCCCGCGTTCCGCGCCGAGATCGCCGCGGCGGTCCGCGCCGGGCTCGAGATCGTCAACGGCCTGCATGCGTTTTTGAGCGAAGACGCCGAATTCGCCGCGCTCGCACGCGAGCACGACACACGGATTTGGGATCTACGGCTGCCGCCCGCGGCGCCGCTCTTCTCCGGCGCCGCTTACGATATCGAAGCGACGATTCTCTTGACCGTCGGGAGCGATTGCGCGGTCGGCAAGATGACGGTGTCGCTCGAACTCGATCGCGCTGCACGCGCACGCGGACGTCAATCGGCGTTCGTGCCGACGGGCCAGACCGGCATCGCGATCGCGGGCTGGGGCACGGCCGTCGATCGCGTGATCGCCGACTTCGCGGCGGGCGCTTGCGAACAACTCGTGCTCGAAGGCGAGCGGCGCGCACCGGAGCTGTTGATCGTCGAAGGGCAAGCCGGGATCAACCATCCGGCCTATGCACCGGTCACGCTCGCGCTCTTATACGGCAGCGCGCCCGATGCACTCTTGCTCGTGCATCAACCACCGCGCGCGGTGATCGAAGGCTACGATATCCCGCTGCTCGGGTATCGCGAGCTGATCCGCACCTACGAGGCGCTCTGCGCGGGCGTGAAGCCGGCGCGCGTCGTCGGCATCGCGCTCAACACGCGCGATCTGAGCGACGATGAGGCACGCGCCGCGATCGCGACCGCGCGCGAAGAAACGGGCCTGCCCGCGGACGATGTCGTGCGCTACGGCGCGCACGCGCTTTACGACGCGATCGCGCCGCAGCTCGCGAAAACGCGCGTCATCACGGCACGCGCGTGACGCTGCGCGCGCTCCTCGCCGCGGCGCTAGCCGCCGTGCTGGCATGCGGCTGCACGCCGGTGGGGCACGGTCCGACGGGGGGCCGCCATCCTTGGACGCAACCGGGGATCGTGCGGCTCGGCGCCTCGGACGAACCCGATTCGCTCGACCCGCTCTTCGCCAACGATGCATCCGCCGATCAGATCGCGACGCTGCTCTACGTGCACGTGTTCCGCTACGACGATCGCGGCCGGCTTATCCCGGATCTCGCGACGGTCGTGCCGACGTACGCGAACGGCGGAATCAGCGCCGACGGCCGGACGATCACGCTGCACCTGCGCCACGGCGTGCGCTGGGCCGACGGTGCGCCGCTCGACGGACGCGATGTCGTCTTCACCTGGCACGCCGTGATGAACGACCGCAACACGGTGCGCTCGCGACTCGGCTGGACCGACGTTGCGTCGATGACGCTCCCCGATCCGTACACGCTCATCGTGCGCATGAAGCGCGTCAACGCCGCGATCATCGATACGATCTTCGGTGGCGGTGGCATCGCGTACCCGCCGCTCCCGGCGCACCTCTTGGCGAAACTCCCCGATCTCGACCACGCCGACATCAACGTGCATCCGCTCGCGAGCGGGCCGTTCGCGCTCGCCGAGTGGAATCACGGCGCGTCGCTCACCTTCGTTGCAAACCCGCGGTACTATCGCGGCCCGGCGAAGATCGCGAAACTCATCTGGAAGGTCGTACCCAACGCCGAGACGCTCTTCCAGGAACTGCAAACGCACGACATCGACGTCTACGACGGCGTCCCGGAAACGCAAGTCGATCGCGTCGCGCAGCTCGACGGCATCGCGGTGCAGCGGCGGCTCGTCGCCAACTGGCGGCATCTCGATTTCAACTGCCGCAAGCCGCTGCTCGCCGACGTGCGCGTGCGTCGCGCGATCGCGCAAGCGGTCGACTGGGACCGCATGAATCGCACGATCTATCACGGCGTGAACGTCCGCGCGACGAGCGACGTCGTGCCCGACTCGTGGGCAGCGCCGTCGATCCCGCAATGGGTGTTCGATCCCGCCGCCGCGCGCCGGCTGCTCGACGCTGCGGGCTGGAAACCCGGCCCCGCCGGCATTCGCACCAAAGACGGCGCTGCGCTCGCGCTCACGATCTCGACCGGCACGAACAAACCGGCGAACGAGCAAGCCGAAGTGCTGATGGCGCAACAATTGCGCGCCGTCGGCATCGCGCTTTCGATCAAGAACTACCCGGTGAGCTTTCTCTTCGCCCAGCACGGGCCGCTCTACGGTGGCACGTACGACCTCTCGTGGAGCGTGGATACGAACGGTCCCGAGCCCGACAACTCCGGGCTGTGGAGCGAGCACTACATCCCGCCGCACGGCGCGAACACGTCGTTCCTCGCCGACCCCGTCATCACGCGCACGAGCGAGGATGCCCTGCTAACCTTCGATCGCGCGAAGCGTAAAGCGCTCTACCAGCAAGAGGAAACGCGCATCCACGAGCTGGCTCCGTCCGTGTTCCTGTATTGGGAGCGCAGCACGGCTGCCTACAACAGCGACCTCAAGCACTATGCCGCCGCGGAGTATGACCTGGCCGCGCTGTGGAACGCCCACGAATGGGAGATCTGACCGCCTGGTGTTGAGCATCGTCTATCCGCACGAATCGCGCACCATCGTCCGCATCGCTCCCGCCCACGAAGCGGTCGTCTGTTGGAACACTCGTCAACCCAAGGGGCGGATCGACCTCACCGCCTACCGCGCCGACGGCCAAGTCTCGAGTTGGCTCCCCTACGTACGTTTCGATCCGGCCCAGCGCTGGTCGCTCAACGGCCGCGACGAGGTCGCGTCGCTCGAGACGGACATCCTCTCATCGGGCGAAGCGATCGTGGCGATCGAAGTCCGCTCCGACACCGAACTCGATGCGATCGTGATCAGCACGCCGGTGCACGCGCCGCGCCCGACGGTCGATGCGAACGGCGTGCTGCTCGACGTCCCGCCGCTCTCGCAATACGTTGCGTCGCATCCGGACGAACGCGGCTGGTGTTCGCCCGCGTCGCTCGCAATGCTGCTCAACTTTTGGGGCGGTTCGTATACGGTCGAAGAGGTCGCCACGGCCGTCACGGACGCGTCCTACGGCGGCACGGGGAACTGGGCGTTCAACGTTGCCTTTGCCGGCGAACGCGGCTTGCGCGCGGCGGTCGTTCACCTCGACGGCATCGCGCACGCGGGAGCCTTTCTCGCCTCGGGGATTCCGCTCGCGCTTTCGTTCTCGTGGAAGGACGATCTGGCCGGCGCGCCGCTCGCCCATAGCACCGGACACCTCGCCGTGCTGCGCGGCTTCACGAAACACGGTCATCCCCAATTCAACGATCCCGCGCATCCGGATCTGACGACGATGTACGACCGCGCGTCGTTCGAACGCGTGTGGCAGCGTCACGGCGGGATCGCCTACGCACTCGTGCCGCAGGAACGCAGCAACGAACTCTTGCGCCTCGCCAACGGCTAAGATGCAGCCACAGGAGCGCGTCGTCGACGCGGAAGCGGTGCGGGATGCACCGTTCCATGTGGTGCTCGTCGAGCCGGAGATTCCGCCGAACACCGGCAACGTCGCGCGCTTGTGCGCGGCGACCGGCTGCGCGCTGCATCTGGTCGAGCCGCTCGGTTTCTCGATCGCGGACCGCGAGCTCAAACGCGCGGGGTTGGATTATTGGGACGCGCTCGGCGTCGTGTTGCATCCCTCGCTCGACGCGTTTCTCGCGCGCTTCGCACCCGAGCGCTGTTGGTTTCTCTCGACGCGCGCGACGCAGAGTTATCGCGCGGTCCCGTACCGGCGCGGCGACGCGCTCGTCTTCGGCAAGGAGACGGCGGGCTTACCCGATGCACTCTTGCGCGCGCACCCGCAGCGCGCGTTGCGGATCCCGATGCGGCCGGGCGCCGTGCGCAGCATCAACCTCTCGACCGCCGTCGGCGTCGTCGTTTACGAGGCGCTGGCGGGACTCGGGTTTCCCGATCTGATGTAGGGCAAGCGCCGCGCGTGGGGCGGCAGGAAGAACGCGAAGCACAACGCCGCACACGTCAGCCCGACGATCGTCCACATCGACGCGGCGAGGCCGAACGTGTCACCGATGCGCCCGAAGACCGGCGAGAAGAGTCCGCCGACGGAGACTGCGAGGCCCATCGTGACGCCCGTTGCGATGCCGATGCGATTCGGCAGATACTCCTGGCCGAGGACGATGAACGACGCCTGTGAGGCGACCAGCGTGAAACCGGTCAAGCCGGCAAACACGAAGTCGACGGCGACCGGTGCCGATCCGCCATGCGAGATCGCGATGAACGCCGCGAGGATCGCCGCGGCGCTGCCCGTGGAGCCCATCAAAATGGCGCGCCGGCCGAAGCGATCGGCCAGTGGTCCGCCCGTGATCGTCCCCGCGATCCCGCAGAAAAGATAGGTGGAATCGAGCGCCGCACCAACTTGCGGCGACTGATGGAGCACGCTGATCGCGTATAGCGGCAAGAACGCGACGATCCCGAGATAACACGCGGACCGAAACACGACGAAGCCCGTCAGCTTCCAAAACGAATTCCAATCGTCCGCGAACTCGGGGAAGGTTCCGGCTTTGCGCTGCGCCGGGAGGAACGTCTTCAGACGCGGCAGTTCGAAGAACACGAGGGCGCTCGCGACGCACACCGGCAGCGCGGCTAGCAACGAGCCATGGAGACCCCACGCGCCGATGACGGCCGCCGCGAAGATCGGCCCGATCGAAAAACCGATATTGCCGCCGACGGCGAACCAACGCATCCCCGATGCCTTTTTCGCTCCGGCGACGTAGTTTGCGAAGCGCCCCGCCTCCGGATGGAAACACGCCACGCCGACGCCCGAGAGAAGTGCCGCGAGAAACACCAGCGCGTAGGTCGGCATCACGCCCATCAGGGCCACGCCGCCGCCCGCGAGCAGCAGGCCCAGCGAGATCAGCCACGGCAGCGGCCGTTTGTCGGCGAGATTGCCGATCGCCGGTTGAATCACCGACGAGCTGATCGCCTGCGCTAGCACGAGCGTACCGGCAGCCGCGTACGTGAGGTGCAGCGAGATGATGAGGAACGGCAGCATCGCGGGGATGAAACTTTGGTTGACGTCGTCCGTGACGTGCCCGAACGCGAGCAGGCCCATCGCGCGACGATCCATGCGATCGATCACGGGAAGTATCGTCTCAAATCAGGTGGCCGCGAGCAACGAGTTTTGCCAATCGAGCGTTTCCGCGGCCGACCCGCGAAGGGGGCGGCATGACGATCGATCTCATCGAGCGTCGCGTGATCGCCTGCCGAGCCTGCCCCGAGCTTGCGACCTATATCGCAGCCGTCGGCCGCGAGAAAAAGCGCGCGTTCCGCGACCAGACGTATTGGGCCAAGCCCGTCCCCGGCTTCGGCGACCCGGCAGCTCGCGTACTGCTGGTCGGCTTGGCACCCGGGGCCCACGGCAGCAACCGGACCGGGCGGATGTTTACCGGCGACGCGTCCGGCGATTGGCTCTTTCGGGCTCTGCATCGCGCCGGCTTTGCCAGCCAAGCGGTCGCGATCGACCGCAACGACGGCCTGGTTTTGCACGATGCGTTCATTACGGCTGCGGGGCGCTGCGCGCCGCCCAAGAACAAGCCGACGCCCGCGCAGCTGGCAACCTGCTTCCCGTTTCTGATCGCAGAAATCGGTGCGCTCGCGCACATTCGCGTCATCGTGACGCTCGGGAAGATTGCCGACGATACGATTCATGCGTATATCAAGGCGCACGGCCGTTATCGCGAGGCGAGAAAACCCTTTGCCCACGGACGTGAGAACGCAATCACCCTGCCCTCACACGGCGATGTGACGGTGCTCGCTTCTTACCATCCAAGCCGTCAAAATACGAACACCGGCGTGCTCACCGAACCGATGCTCGATGCCGTCTTCACGCGTGCACGCGAACTCACGACGCCGATCACCGCATAATTCGAACATTCCGCGGGTATACGTCATCACCGTTATGATGGACCGCAGAATCGAAGACACCGACCTGAACGCCTTCCTGACGTACGCGGCGCGCGAGCGGAGCCTCGATGCCTCCCTGCGCCTAGCCTCCAAGCACGGTCGCGGCGAAGAACACCGCCGTTCGATCGACGCGCTGCGCGAGCTCAATAAGCGAATGCTCTTCCGGGAGACGACGCACCGCTAGGCGGTCACCGTTAAGCCGCCGGTCAGGCGGGTTTGGGCGGTGTTGCTTTGGGCCGGACCGACAAGCCGAGATCGCGCAGCGACGCGTCCGGCACCGGCGAGGGCGCGTCCATCATGACGTCGCGGGCCATCTGGTTCTTGGGGAACGCGATCACGTCGCGAATCGAGGTTTCACCGCACGCGAGCATGGCGATGCGGTCGAGACCCAGCGCCATGCCGCCGTGCGGCGGCGCGCCGTAGCGCAGCGCTTCCATGAAAAAGCCGAAGCGATCCTCGATCGTCGCATCGTCGAGCCCGAGCCGGTGGAAGACCTTGCGCTGGAACTCCTCGCGATGGTTGCGAATCGAGCCGCTGCCGAGCTCGAAGCCGTTGAGCACGAGATCGTAGTGCTGCGCGCTCACAGCCAGCGGATCGGTATCGAACAGGTCTTCTTGACCGGGAGCCGGCGACGTGAACGGATGATGCGAGAACGTGATCGCGCCGGTTTCCGGATCTTCTTCGAAGAGCGGGAAGCGGTAGACCCAGCAGAACGCAAACTGCGCCGGATCCCGTAATCCGAGACGCTCGCCGATTTCCAGGCGCATGCGACCGGCGATATCACTCGCGACGGCGGCCTTTCCGCCGATGAAGAGGATCGCGTCGCCGTCGACGGCCTCGCTACGCTCGCGCAACGCAGCGAGCAGCGGAGCATCGAGGAACTTCGCGATCGGGCCTTTCGGGCCATCGGGCGCGAGCGAGATATAGGCAAGTCCCGAGGCGCCGAATGATTTTGCCGTTTCCGTGAGCGCATCAAAATCGCGGCGCGACAGCGACGCGCCGCCGGGATAACGCAGCGCGACGAGCCGGTTCCCCGCGCCCTCCGCGAGTGAGCGGAACAACGTAAACTCACTGGCCGCAAACAGATCGACGACATCGACGAGCTCGAGCGCGAAGCGGCGATCGGGCTTGTCCGAACCGTAGCGGCGCAACGCATCGGCGTAGGTGAGGCGCTCGAGCGTCTCGGGGATCGCGATGCCCAGCGCGTGCTGCCAGACGTAGCGCACGCAGCCTTCCATCATCTCCATGACATCGTTCTCTTCGACGAACGTCATCTCGACGTCGAGCTGCGTGAACTCGGGTTGCCGGTCGGCGCGCGGGTCTTCGTCGCGATAGCAGCGCGCGATCTGCATGTAGCGTCCGAGGCCGCCGATCATCAGGATCTGCTTGAGCAGCTGCGGGGATTGCGGCAGCGCGTAAAACGTCCCTTGATGCACGCGCGAGGGCACGAGGTAGTCGCGCGCGCCTTCGGGCGTCGATTTGATCAGGTTCGGCGTCTCGATTTCGAGAAAGCCGCGCGCGTCGAAGTAGTCGCGCATCGCCTTCGTAATCTTATGGCGCACGGTGAGATTGCGCTGCATGCGCGTGCGCCGCAGATCGAGGTAGCGGTAACGCAGGCGGATGTTTTCATCGACGTCGTCGTCGGAGGCGATCACGAACGGCGGCGTGAGCGAGCGGTTGAGGATCTCGAGTTCGCCCACGGCGACTTCGATCTCGCCGGTCGCGAGCTTCGCGTTCTCGGTCCCCGCCGGGCGGCGACGCACGCGGCCGTGCACGCGGATCACGTCCTCGCTGCGCAGCGTTTCCGCGACGCCGAACGCCGAACCGATCGCCGGATCGAAGATCAGTTGCGTGAGACCGTCGCGGTCGCGCACATCGATGAAGATGAGGCCGCCGTGATCGCGGCGCCGGTGCACCCAGCCCGAGAGCCGGACGTCACGATCGACGAAACCGGCGCTCAGCGAACCGCAAGTCAGGCGGGTAAGTTCAGTCGTTTCCACGCAGCGCGGCTTTCACTCCGGTCAGATAATGGTATTGGAACGAGAGCGTACGCGCGAAACCCGGCTTGCCGGCGTTCGTCTCGATCCAGCCGCGCAGCGGCGGCAGCGAGTCGACGATGTCGTGTAGCGCAAGCGAGAGTTTCGTCATCCCGAGCCGCGCCTCGACAGCGAAGGTCGGATGTTTGCGGTAGAAGCGCACGGTCGAGCGGCCCGCGAGTTCCATGCGGCCTTGCTGCTGATCCCACGGCACCGGATGCCAGTGATAGTTCACCGCTTCGGGTGCGTATTCGATCGGCAGGTTCGCAACGCGCTGGAGCCGATAGCCGAGCTCGAGATCTTCATGACCGTAGCCGGTGAAGTCTTCATCGAAGCCGCCGACGGCATCGAGTTGCGCGCGCGGCACCGACGCGTTGCCGGTGAGGAAATACAACCACGAGAGATGCTTGCGCGACGAGGGGTGGAGCGGATTGCGCAGCGCCGGATCGCGGCTCTTGCGCTCGTAGTCTTCGTACGAATCGACCTGCACTTCGAGGCCGACGACGGCGCGCGGTTCGGTCGAGCGGTCGTGCCGCGCGAGGTGGCGCGAGAGCAGATCGCGTGAGGCGATGATGTCGGCGTCGGTGAAGAGGACGAGCGCGGCGCGCGCATGCGCGATCCCGGCGTTGCGCGCTTCGGCGCGGCCGCTATACGGGCCCGGAATATGGCGCACGCGCGGATCGGTGTGCGCGACCCCGGCGAGGTACTCTTTGGTGCCGTCGTTCGAGAGCGAATCGGCGACGAGAATTTCGAACTCGTCCGCGCGCAGATCTTGTGCGAGCAGGGCCGGGATCACGTGACGGAGCGTGTCCAAACGGTTGTACGTCGGGATCACGACGGAGATGCGGAGTTGACTCATAACAGCTGAGCGACGGCCTCGACGATTTCGGCGCGCGACGCACGCAAGGCGTCGTCGGTCGTGAGGCGAGGTTTGCGCAAGACGGCGTTCGGCACCCGATACGGCGACCATTCTTGCGAGTTGAGCCGGAAGTAGCGGTGCTCGAAGAGCACGACGGTCGGGCGCTTCATCGCCGCTGCGACATGAGTCGCACCGGTATCGATCGTCACGACGCAGGCGGCACGCTCGAGCGTCGCGGCCCAAACGCCGAAGGCCAGGTCCCCGATCACCCGATCCGCAACCTGGGCGCCGGCGATCGCCTCGGCAAGGGGTGCCCCGTCGTCGCCGTACGTCGCGACCAGCGGCCGCCCGAGCGCGCGCAGATCGCGGAAGAGCTGGACCAGACTTTCGGGCGTGCTGCCGTCCTCGCCCCAGCGCTTGCCGACGTGCACGATGATCGGCCGCTCGGGCAGCCCGGCGGTGGCCGCCCGGTCGGCATCGGTAACCGGCACGACCAGGTCGCGAACCAACGTCCGCGCGCCGGCCGCTTCGACCAGCGCGAGCACCTGATCGACTTCATGGCGGACGACGAGCGCCGGATGCCGGTCGGCAAGATCGGGGTCGGCCTCGGATACGAGGACATCGGTCAGCCAGCGCCGCGCCACCAGGCGTGTCAGATAGCGGCGCGCGTAGGTGTAGCCGATACGGCGCGGCGCGCCCGTCGCATGGACGAGGCGCATATCGATCGCGCGCGGCGCCAGCGCGATTGCGAGATCGGCGCCCTCCATCTGCGCGCCAACCCGCTCGGGCTTGATCTCCGACGGCAGCGCGATGACCGTATCGATGTCGGGCGAGCTCTCGACCACGACCGCATTGTGACGGCTCGCAACGAAGGTGATGTGCGCGTCCGGAAACGAGCGCCGGATCGACGCGATCGCGGGCGTCGAGAGGATCAGATCGCCGACACGATCGGTCCGCGAGAGGACGATCCGCATCGCTTAAGGCGCGCGCTTGGCGTTGGCGAGTTCGTCGTAGTAGGCGTCGGTGGCGAGCAACTGCGCGGCCACGAGCTGCACCGCGTTCAACCGGCGATCGCCGTCGAGCGCTCCCGCCAGCGGCGCGATTCGCCGGGCGAGGCCGCTCTTGTGGAACGCTTCGCCGAGCGCGCGTTGCGGCGGCGTATCGCCGATCGCGAGTTGAACGCGCCAATGCGGATGTTTGCGTTCCAGCTGCACCGCCGTGCGCGCTTGCGCGCGTACCTGCCGCAACATTCCGGCCACGTTCGTGCCGGCCGGCCGCGGTTTGTAATGGAAGGCGACCGCGTACCGGTTGAAGACGGCCTTCGTGCCGATGTCGCGCAGCCGCATCCCGAGCTCGATGTCTTCCCAGCCGTATTCCGAGAACGAATCATCGAACCGGCCGCCGACGCGATCGAGCCGCGAACGTCGCACGGAGACGTTGCTCGTCCAGAAGTAATTGCCGCTGTAATTCTTGAGCGACCAGATCGGCGGCGGCATGAAATCGAACGACTCGACGTTGATCACCGCGCCGCGCACGATCACATCGCCGTCGCGTTCGTCGCTGCGCAGATGTTCGGCGGCAAAAACCGGCGTCGGCAGCACGTCGTCGTCGATGAACGCGATCCGCTCGCCCGTCGATCGCGCGATCCCCGCGTTGCGGCCTTTGGCGAGACCCGAATTCGGCTGATGAATCACCTCGAACCGGCACCGCGCAAGCGGCCGCATCCGTTCGATCACCTCCGGCGTTTCATCGGGCGATCCGTCGTTGACGAGCACGACTTCGTAGGCATCCGGCGCAAGCGTCTGCGAAAAGCACGCTTCGAGCACGCGCGCGAGCAGCGCCGGCCGCTTAAACGTGCAGAGTTGGATCGTAAGCCGCATTTCGGTCGGGCTTCGGCACAACCCGGACTCCCGCCCGCGCAGCGCCGAACGCGATCGGCAAGTATCGTACACCTTTCATCCTGAGTCGCCACGGTGTCATCCTGAGTCGCCACGGTGTCATCCTGAGTCGCCACGGTGTCATCCTGAGTCGCCACGGTGTCATCCTG
>Ga0116229_10006109_pt1 | contig 19478 bp, 9 predicted proteins | sample S1TSphgellanicum_3_FD_87313 | JGI IMG/M metagenome (GOLD analysis project Ga0116229, IMG submission 87313) | Host-associated microbial communities from peat moss isolated from Minnesota, USA - S1T2_Fc - Sphagnum magellanicum MG | ecosystem: Host-associated > Plants > Peat moss > Unclassified... | reverse complement strand
ACTCCAAAAAGTCCACCTACGGTCTTTGTTTGTAAAGCCTACGAAGTGCTACGCACCTAAAACAAAAACGAAATTACTTCCCACTACACAAACCATAATAAAACATCATAGAGGCGAGTCATTTGGTTATGTTTTCTTATGATATACTATATTATTTTATAATCGAAATTATTTATCTATATCGTGGATCTGTAGCTTTAACCTTAGATCATTTCTTTCTGCGTGCATGGTAAACAGAGCACATAATAGCTTATAATCTGATTTTTAAATTGAGCGCATTTTTTATGAATAAAAGTATATTTTTTCTCGCCAATCAAGCAGCCATGCTGCTTGATTGCTTTGCCTTTTTGTGCAATTTAATTCCTTTGCTTCTTAACCTTAAGTACACGGCCAAGCGGGAGAAAATAAAATGTGTTTTTTTTTTTGTTGTTAACCATCGTAAAGAGTTGATTACTTTGCCTTATTGGTTGGTCCAACTAAATATCTTCTATAGTTCTTAACATTGTTGGGCCAAATTTTCTTTTTCATAGAATGAGGAAGCTGAGGATTTGATGCGCAAAATTGAGAAGGAAGAGGAAAGAGCTCAATATGAGGCAAGGAAATTATTAAATAGATAATTCTTCCACTATGAAATTATTTTCTGATGGCTACAATCTTCTTGCTAAATTATGCGACTCAATAAATAAATATTTTAAAATATTTTTCTTTGGCTTTGCAAAATATGGAAAACATAATACTTAAAAAAACAAGAGGACAAAAAAAAGAAAATAAGTTGAATGTTCGGATTTGAGTTCCTTAAGAAAAAGCTAATGAAAAGAGAATTTGAGGCCGATTTGATACGGTTATCAAGTTGGATCATGGATTGTGGTGAATAGGATCCGAGGAAGCCAAATTTGCATCTATGCATTGTGAATTTGGTGATAGGCACACTCTATTGTACGAAGCAAAACTTTGAGTTTGGAATAAGCCGCATCATCAAGAGCTTGGACCCGTATGCCAAAAAGATTGAGATGGATACTTGGTTCTATGCAAAGCGTTGTTTTTTGGCTCTTGTTGACAATCTAGCCAAGCAAATGATAGTGGTACAAACAGCCTTTTCCCCAAAGAACCAACATTTCTCACTTTCAATTTTGTGTGGGCTATTTAAACCGATTGACACAATGGCAAAACACTTTGAAGCATTTCAATTTAATTTTTTTTTTTTTTTTTTTCACATTCTAAGATTTTTTGAACATCATGTTCCAAGTGCTTGACATCGAGATTACTCTAATTATGCTTCATACAGTGGAAAACACTTTGAAACATTCCAATTTTATTTTTACTTTAAATTTCACATTTAAATTTTTTTTGAACATCATGTTCCAAGTGCTTGACATTGAGAAGATTACTCTCATTAAGCTTAATATTTGTGCACAAACAAAAGAGGAGTTGCAACCTATAATGAGGATATTAAATTTGAGTTTTGGCGGGGGTGGGCGGGTGGGGGTGTAAAAATTATTATTGCAGTTAAAAGATGCGACTTATGTGGATATTGATGAATTTCTGGAGGCTGCAGAATTGCATGGAAAGAACATCAAAACACAAACCTCCAATGTTACCAATAATGTGGCTTGCGAGGGCAACAATATTGACACATTTAGCAAACCTCTTAGTAGCCCACAAACTCCAACTGTTTTGCAAGAAGCTCGCCTTCTCAAACTAATGTTTTTGAAGCTTCGTGAGTGAGAGCCAAAGAAGTTGTTGACAAAATTGCTTTGTGTCTTCCGGGACCACAAATACCCATCATGTACTTTGACCATATTATCATGTTAGGCCCATATATCACAAGGTTGGAACTTTGCTTTAAAAGAAGTAGTACGAGAGAAAGTGTGGATGTACTCTTCTTATCTTTAATGAAAGGCTTCCCTTCTTTCTTACAAGCTTCCTTGAAGTTTTGGGCAAATTTTAAATGATTATTATAGGTACCTGAATTGCATGAAATGGGATTGAATGTTTTTAACAACAAAAATTCAGTTAAATTCAGTTTCTCCGTGACAACAACTGGGCAAGTCTTATAGCCATTAACAATGTTGACTTGATTTCACTAACTTCTTACAAGGTGGCACATTTATGCAAATCTACAAGGTAAATGGACCTACTATCATTGCAATTCCATCTATAGCACACTTAGCTCCCCAATCCTCGCCCATCAATTGTTCCCTATCCATTGCACCCCAAAAAACCCTTAATTATTATCACAAAACAGGGTGTTTCCTATCCTTTCACAATTATTCTTGGGTTCTTGTAAATTAAGATAGCTTCCTACCATGAGAGGGACTAGCTCTCTCCTTTCTTTGGTTCCTGTGGGCTGCACGTCTTTTGGGCTTCCCTTTTGTCTTTCGTGTGACGGTTTCAACCATTGGTTTTTATTGGATTTTGTCATCAATTCTTGTAAAAATGAAACAATAATCATTTAGGTGTAAGGTGTGCAATGGTTTAAGATTTTGGGTTTGCATGATGAAGTGCAAAAAATAGGGTTTTTTCTCTTGGAATGAGATATGCCAATAATGGGTGAATAAAAAATTAGCAAACTCATATATTTGAGTCATATTAGAGTTATTGATAAAGTCACCCTGTCTTTGGGCCTCCTTTCACCCCCTGTCCCCCTCTTTCAGTGGTCTCTGCAGAGTAAGGAAATTTTTATTAAATCTCAGTACGAAATGCTGAAACTCAGTTTACCACCAAAATTCATGGTTTAAGGTCTAGGTGTGCATGATGCAGTGCGAAAATAGGGCTTTTTATGTTGGAATGAGGTATGCCATTAATGGGCGAGTAAAAAAATAGCAAACTCATATATTTAAGTTATATTGATTAGTTTGTAGGTCACATATTTTCACATTGGTCGCACTTGCTGTGATTGGTTTCACCTTATTGTCCCTACTGATTTAATTGCTGCATGTATTCACACAAATCTTGTACTGATATGCAAAAAAATTGTCTGTTTTTTTTTGGGTAATTGGTGTGCTTTGTGTGTGTACCTAGTACACTATATGACAACTATAATGAACTTACTTATACTACAACAATTATAGTGTTGTTTAGAGAATGTGCTGTAAAGGACCAATTTTACCTTATTTTCACCAAAAAAAACTTATATCACAAAGAGTACATTCGACATCCAAGAGGTGAATCTTAAAAGGAAGCAAAATCTTTGCAAATCCTGAACATGCATCTGCATGCAACTGTGGAGAACTACTTCTAACAAACTCATCAGAACACCGGACTATCTATGTATTCTCAGATCACACGATCCACGTCCTTTTTCACACTTAATTGAGTCGTGCTTAAATCATCCGCATTATGATTTATCATTCATTCACCTAGCTTGCCAAGCTGAGATGGAACCAGCAACACCCCTTCCTTATTTACTACCCAAAAGAGCTAAATAAATAAATAAAATTTTACAATGAATTTTAAAAATATTATTATCGATCATTCTGGCACAACCCTAAACCACTGGGCCAGAAATTTCCCTGCAACCAGCCTGAGAGGGGGAAGCTAATATGAATGTAAGACCCCTGACAGCCTGTCAGGGGACTTTTCACATGAGTGTAAGACCTGTGCCAGCCTGTCAGGGGATGTTCTGTAGAACCCCCTGCCAACCTCTCAGGGAAGGCTCAGGGTTTTGAGTGCCTCCTCTCCCCCCACCCCCCCCTCTTCAGTGTTTTTCTTTTAGGGATTTTTGGTTGTACCCAAAGTGGCAATCATCCTTTGGAAGATTTAGCCAAATATTGTGCCTATAAACCAGATATGAACTACAAATCTTTAATCATCCTTCCTATATATTTTTGGCTACACACTTGAAACCAAATATAGAAAATCTTGAATTTCTTTTGCTATTCTTTTCTGTCATTCTCACGATTAAAAACCCTCCCAAATCACTTTTTTTTATAAAAATTCTGAATTTTTCTTTATGGCAAAACTTCACCAATAATTCAAAAAGGCTACTCCCTCCTGTTAACAAAAGGGAATTTGTTTGCCGGCTAATTGTTTATGTGTACCGGAAAATGGCCTGCCAAGGGCATTATACATTGTAAAAACCAGTGTTGGGCAGTTCTCAGAAGCCGGGACAGATACCTGCCGGTTATCATCCCGGGTATATGTCCACTTAACTGTCAGTTCTCTAAATCTTCAAAAAACTGACATTGGTATATATCTAACTGCAGTTCTAAAAAATAATAAGAACAAGTCAAAGAACCTGCCAAAGAACCACCACTGGTTCTTTGCCGGTTCTCAATTTTATTTATTTAATTCCAAATAATCAGATTTTTTAATTATAAGTTTCAATAGGTAGACCAGAATGGAGAAGGATCCTTTTTTAAAATATATATATAAATCATATCTGGTTTATAGCCAAAATTTGCAATTTTTCTCTTTGATTTTTGTCAATTTACCCACATTACAAAATTGAAAAAAAAAACCAATTAAAAAATTGTTCAAGGTGTAGGAGTGCCATGACTAGTTAGCCATGTTTTTTTTAAGGATTTTTTTAATGTAGCCAAAGTGGTGATCATGCCTAGGAAGATTTACCTAAGATGGTTATAAGCCAGATAACTTGTAGGATAAATATTTAATCACTCTTCTATTTTTTGGCTATTTATTCAAAATCAAATATAGAAATTTGGCGATATTATTATTATTATTATTATTATTATTTTCTTCAGGCAATTGAGACCCTAAAAAGTCACTTCAATTTTGAATTTTGGATTTTTAATTTCACTTTTAGACAAATTTTGCTTATAAAAAGAATTGCTACGGACATAGATGGCCTCTTACAACCTTAGCCATGTACACCATAGTCAACCTTTCTTTTTATTGGCAATATTTCACCAAAAATGAAATGAAAAATTCAGAAATAAAATGATTTTAGAGGTTTTCGAGGACCAAAAGTAAGAAAAATAAGGAATAAAATTTTTCCATATTTCTACATTTGGTTTTCAATGTGTAGCCAAAAAATATAAAAGGATGATAAAATTTTCTACATCTTCCTACGGATGATCACCACTTTGGTTCCAAATAAAAGAAATCCTCCAAAAATACTGACCCTGGCCCCTCAGCCTTCAAAACCTCAAGTACTAACCCCCCCCCCCCCCCCCCCCATGAATTTGGAAAGGGTTTGGTCACCTAGTTCAATTGTATAGAGGCTATATGCCAAAACATTTTGAAACGAACTCAAATGCACCTCATCAAGGGCTTTCCAACAATACAAAGAGCATGTCAAGAGGTGCGGTTTGAGAAGTCTCAACATGACAAACAAAACAAACTTCTTCTTAGATAGATAGATAGAAGATGGGCAATTTTTCAATTAAATTATTTCACAAATTAATTATGATCAGAAATTATTTCTTTTTAATTTATATAGATGATTTTAGTAGGGGAGATGCCCTAAGAGAAGGTGGTTTTTTTAGGACTCCATTATGAGGGCCCACCTAAATCCAAGTATAAATTAGATGGGACCCCATTTGAAGCCCCATCCATGAGAGCATTATTCAGCTGGGACCGCTTTTGGTACCAGTTACTAGCTTCCTATTGGACCCCAAGTAAAAAGGCCATAGGTAGGAAAAAAAAGTACCCCCCCAAAAAGTGAAGCCTTGTTGGCGATACCTGATTGGGCCAGCAATGCCAAAGGGGATTTAGGACTCCTTTTTCCACTCACCGCGTCACATGTTTGTGGGAATTTGCCCAGGTGGCTGTATTTTCCCAGGTTACTTTTAGCTGACCTGGATAATCATGTAAAAGTTCCACATCCCCAAATTCCAAAAAAAGTTAATTATGCAAACTTTAGTATAATTTCAGGAGGTGAAAATTGAAGAAAATTAAGCACCCCTTTTTTTTTCCTCCTCATTTTTTCAATTTATGATTTAAGGAAGAAAAAAAGAATTCCAATTTGTGGATAACTTTGAGGCCCTTTCTTGGAGCTAAATTGGTGATTTATTTGGTAGCAAAATTTCTATATTTCACCCAAAAAAATGTGTGAGAATAAATTGGAAAAAAACCATGTTTTTCCAAAGAAAAATTTGCCACTTTTGAGAAATCAAAAATTGAAAAAAAACATTGATATAAAAACATACATGGCAATGGTTTTATTGCAATAGAACACTAGAAAAGAAGAAAATGGGAGGGATAATGAAAGAACAATTTGCCCTAGTTTGAAAGTCTAGCCAATTACATGGTAAAGCCCTAGTTCAACTACCCAAACACCAATAACGATATTGATCAAGTATAAAGTGGTGAATAAATAATCAAATATGAGAATGAGAAGAAGGTCTCCAATGGGTAGAAGGAAGTTTAGAGGTGACTAGCCCAATTATAGTGACTCAACTAAAATTGATTATGTTTGTTCTTTGAAGCCACTTTTCAAACTTTTAGGTTTTGTGAACATTTTCCCCAAAAACATGTTTACTTGTTTCTGTAAACAATCAAACATTTATTCGAACAACAATGAGTTTTGTTGAAGCTAGAGAGGGAGGATTTTGCAAAAAAAATCATATGATTGTTGATTGACGATTTTAATTAATTGAAATGTGAAGGGTTGTATGAAAACCTAATCATCTCATTCCTTTCTTCTACCCACCAACATGGATATAAAAAAATAAAATTAAAATGTATTTTTCATATCAATAATATTTATATTATTTATTAATAACTTTTCTTGTCTAACAATAATTATTTGGAAACCATATGGGAACATAAGAATTTTTTTAAAATAGTTGATCATCAATACAAAATAACACCGAGCCCAAGTATTACTAACAAAAAGAACTAATTGTTTGCGTATGGGTTTTGATAACTCTTTTCATTTGATCAGCCTTTCAAATTGCAAGTTGTGTTATGTTAGTGCAATCCATAAATTAATTATTTGCAAAGCGCATTTCAAATTTGAAAATGTTTTTCTGGCATTGAGTCTTTTTGATTGGCTCATCACCAAATAAATAAATAAATGTTTTGAAACTTTGGAGACTCCCCAATGTAGCAATATTCACTCCAAACAAAGAAACATATAAGTCCCTATACTAGCCTAGGTTTCAAGAGGATGTTGGGCAAAACATTTGGGACAAAGTGAAGTACTATTGGGAACATTTTGAGGAGGACGTTGGGCAAAACATATGAGGCATAGTGAGGTTTCATTGGCAACATTTTGAAGAACACATTTGGGACAAAAAAAATCCCAAAATGACTCTTAATGGTAGTAAGGGCATTGAATAAGCATTTCAATAGGCACATTCTTGTAATGTGTAAGGTAAGGACTAAGGACCTACTAGCACAAGGGCATTACGAGAAGAAAGGCCTTTGCAAGGTAGCAACCAAGCGCAATCCCCATTTTGGTAATGCCCTAAACCAAAGGGCCTTACCCAAGGTTGGCCGAAAATCAACTAATTGGCCGAAATAACTATTTTAAAAAAAAAAAGCCAGTAGAGCAAAGATTAATTAACTAAATTAATCAACCATCCACCCCTACCAGGCCTTCCCATCCGGTTAAATCAGGTGGCCTCATCTCAAGTATGAAAACGGATACTTATGAGAGTTGTTCCAAGTGTAAAAGTGGCAGATTAGTTGTTCCTTGGCACGTAAAAGCCCGTGGCCCTTTAACCACGTCAGCTGGAAAAACTCCGGCTGGACAAAAACCTGTGGTTCCCAAGTGTGAAAGAAATAAATTTTCAATGGGTTTTTTCAGGGAAAAAAATAAAAAACAGATTAAAAAAAACGTACGTGTATAAAAGCTTCTGAGCTGAACCCCGTGTGAAAACCATCAATTTTGTTTTTCCCTTTTTTTACTGGCGAGATTTTTTGCCAAAAAGAGGGGGGCGGGGGCGGGGAAAGAAGTGAAAATGATGTGATTTTTGGAGAGTTTCAATAGCCAGAAGTAAGTAAACAAAAAGTGGTGAAAATCGCCAGATTCCTATATTGGGTTTTCAGTGAGTAGCCAGCAGTATAAAAGGTTGTTTTTTTAAAAAATTAATTCGTATATACCTGGTGTATAGCCATATTTGGCTAAATCTTCCTAGGGGTGATTGCCAGTTTCCTATGGAAGATAGCCATTCTGGCTAAAACCAAAAATTCCTGAAAAAATACATTGAGTCTCGAACTGGGGGAGGGGGGGTACCGGGAATGATGATGATGACGACGAAGTGTGATCCGCGGCCAGGCCAGCCAAGCTCATTTGGAACGCTCTGGTTAGACCGCAACTGACAGGCCAGAACGTTTCGAGAGTTTCTATTGGCGGTTGAAGAGGTTCCCATGAGGTGCAAGTCACCAGGTGTCACGATTCTATTGGGTGCGAACCCACCCACGCTTTGGTCATGCTTGGGAAGCAAACAAAGCCAACGATTGATTTGAAGGGTACGGCCTCTGGCCCTGTTTGTTTGGCCTATGAAATTTTGTCCCTTGTCCCTCCTTCCGTTTGTGTCTGTCTCTCTGTGTCTCTTCTCCCTCTCTCTCGCGCGCGCGAGCGTTCTTGTCGTCTTTTGTGTGCACAGGTTCGATCGTTTTGCAGACGGCGGCCATCGCGGTTTCAACAAGCAGATGCTCGAATTTTGCAAAGCCTTACAAGAGACTCATAACCGCCTTCTTCTTCTTCTTATTCTTCTGCATTGTGTTTTTGTTGTGGAAGGAAAGGAAAGGAAGATAGCGTCACGGCGAGTTTTTGTGATCACGCCTCAGGGTTTTGTGGAGTTTTGACAAGTGTGTGAGTGCTTTGGAGGTTTTTTCGTTTGTTTTTTCCTTCCTTGTGGTAGGTGATGGTTGGTGCGCATGAATTATTGTCCGTGCCTGTTGCTCCTGCTCCTGCTGCGTCTAGAATTAGATTTGTGATCACAGAAGAAGAAGAAGAATAACAACAACAACAACAGCAGGCTTGTTCGTGATGCTGCAGTCTGTTGTTGGCGGAAGCTTGGAAATTGCGGATCATTGGAGATCATGTGCAGGGTCGACCTCGTGGAACGAAGTTGTTGTTCCTGGAGCCTTGAAGTGCGTGAGAGATGGCATGGAGGCGATGGTGCAACCGCGGCACATGTGTATGATCAGCCATGGTAGTACAAGTACTAGTACTACAGCTGCAGCAGCAAGTCTTAAAATCAGCGGCATGCAGCAACTGCCTGCTGCATGGTCGTCGAATGTGGTGCTGCAGCAGGCTAGCAGCAGGCCAGAGCATGTGATGGAATACGAAGGTCCTCCCATGCGAGTGTACATGGAGGAAGAGGAGCCGGTTGTCGATCCCTTCCAGCAGGCGAAGGATTGGCTGGACGACGCCGCCGACCATCTGGCGGATGCAGTGGAATGGCCTAATCTGCCATGTGAAGCTTCACCATTGAATCTCATACTGGAGAATTCCAGCTGCAGCAATGGAGGAGGAGGAGGAGACCTTCAGGAGGAGGAGGAGAATGGCAGAGGCCTGGAGCCGCTGTTGCAGCAGCAGAATTGTTGTGCTTCACAAGCTCAGAAAGAGGAAAATGTTCTATCTGAACCAGCTGAGGTGTGCCTGCTGCAGCCAGACTCAATCCCAGCATGTACTCCTTGCAGATTCAGCTCGTCATCATCATCCACAGGCGGCCCTGGAGTCATGGCCACAGAAGAAGCAGCCGCTGCTGCTGCTGCAATTCCAGCTCCTGCTGCTGCTGCATCATCAGAAGACTCAAATCAGCAGGCAGCTGCTGCTGCTCCTCCTCCTTACTTGCTTGATGGCAACCTACGTGCAGTGTTGAAGAGAGTGACGGTGAATGAAGCTTCTCTCAACAAAGCCATCGAAGGGTTTGGTGGTGGAGACAAGGGTATGAAGGTGTTGCTGGAGTACATCATGTCTTGGGTCTGCAGAGAACAGAACCATAGTAATGTCTCCGTTGTACAGCATTGTCTAGAGCAGCTCAACAGGCGGCAGCAGCAGCAGCAGAAGCAGCTTGAAGGTCTTGGGGTGGAACCACCACCAGCAATTGTAGCTTCACAGCATCTGAATCCCAGCTTTCCAATGCCCACTGCTGCTGCCACACCACAGCCTGATGACTCCATGATAGGATTATCCAAATCTCATGGTGGATCCATTGTCACCTCGTATGCACTTGCTGCACATGAGGAGGACTCAGAGGATCATCATCTGAGATCATGGCAGCAGCTCGCATTGCTTGAACAGCACTGGCAACAGCGCTTGCAACAGTATGCTGAATTCTGCAACACTGGGCGGAAGCCACAGCAGCTGCCTGCAATGATGACAACTTCTTTTGGTTCAATTGTGGATGTACCAGCTTATGACCCACAAGCAGCAGCAGAAAACGTGAGTCCTGTGGTGGGTGCATACCCTTCTTCTTCTTCTTCTTCTGCACATGGATTGCAGCTTCCTAGTGTTCCGTCACAACTGCACCAGCTGGGTGCAGCAGCAGCCATGAGCAACAATAGCTTGCACTCAATTGTTCACAGCAACTTCAAGTCCGCATGGATCCCATCTTCTGTGTCCAAGCAGGCAACCGCCATCACTATGAGGGCTGCTCGCAAAAGCCGTATGGCTGCACGACAGCTGCGAGCCCACTCTACAGTACCTCCTCGCCATTACAGCCGCAATGCTGCAACAAATCCTTGCTGCAATGCCTCAATTTCCATGGCATTGCAACCTGGTGATCTCAAGAAACTACAAATGCAACAGGACCTGACTCTTGCAAGCGAAGGACAGGCAAAATACATACACATCCAGCCCCCCATGATCTTCAACAGAGAAATCATATGAGCTCAATCATGAACCTTGTCTGCCATCTCTAGCTTTGAACTGCTGTTATGAAGAAGCTCAGCAGCTTCTTCTTTTTCCCAAGTTGAGATCTGCAGCAAGCAGCTCATGTAATAGTCTCTCTCCTGGACTTCAATTCTGTGCAGGGACGAAACATGGATTCTCTGTTGTTTCTGCTGCACAAAGAACTTCGGCCAAGTGATGTGAGCAATCTAGGCCGCATTGTGTTACCCAAGGTCAGGGCTAAAACTACAGCTTGACACTCATGTAAATTTTTTGCATTTCTGCCTGCAGCAAGATTTTTGCTAATTTGCAAGCACTGAAATAAATTCCAGTGATCATGTTTTTCTCATATCCTCTCTCACTTCATTGTGAATGGAATTGCTTGATGCAGAAGGAGGCAGAGCATCATCTCCCATTTCTGGCAGCCAGAGAAGGGCAATCCATAGCAATGGAGGACTTTGATAGTGGAAAGATTTGGACCTTCCGATACAGGTATACATCCTCACCAAGAGCATGCTTAGAGCTCTTGTGATGGTCAGCTCTTCTTCAACAGGAGCCTTGACTGTTGTTGCCCCAAGTATCAGGGGCTGCAAGTGGGTTCCATGGGCTAATGATACAGTGAATCTTGTGTTTGGTGGAGGACAGGTTCTGGCCCAATAACAAAAGTCGCATGTACTTACTAGAGATCACAGGTATTCTCATTAGATGAGCAGCACATGAGTAGGTTATAGACTATGAGAAAGACACATGCTCAAGAGTACTTATGCACAACTTTCGAGTGCTATCTGAATGCTTTGTTTTGCTCAGTCTGAGTGTACATCTTGATGATCAATGGGCAGGCAGATGAAACTTACTTGAATCTGTAAATTTTTTGGATACTTTTGTGGATTTTCAGGAGATTTTGTGAAGGCCCATCATCTGCAAGAAGGTGACCTGTTAATCATGTACAGAAATGTGCAGCAAGGAAACTATGTACGAATATTGCTCCTTGCACTTCAACTCTTGTGTTTCATTTCTGTGCGCTCAATCAATCAATCAATATATGCCATTTCATGATCTTTACCTTTTCATGAATGATGACTTCTAACCAAGCCACTAGCGTACATCCTAAATGATTTTTCTTTCTAACCCAGGATTGCATGCATGAGCTCATAAGCAGATCAGAACATCTACCTATTAATAGGCTCATTGCTGGAGTTCTGGGATTGTCCAATCTGGTTAGTGACATGCTAATGTTGGCCTTTTTCTGCAAACTGAGCTATTGGGGAACACACTTGAGGTCCAATCCTTTGGAAAGGGCTAGCCTGCAAAGCATTTCAGTACACATGTGACAGGATATTCCATTCTTTAACTTCCGCTCAAAACAGGCCGTGTGGGTTCTTAGAGGACATTCACTGGTTCAAACTTAGGCTCCAGGTGCCTGCCTTCAAAGAGTTTACTTGCCAGGGTTTGGAGAGATACCCATAAGTGCCATCTCCACTTTTATATGCCTGTGTGATAGGGTTACAGTCTAAATTTAACTCACTTGAGCTCAATTTGTTTTGCTGTGAGTTCCTAGCAAAGGAAGGTGGAATAGTAGTGATCATAATGATAGTGAGAGCAAGATTGATTTCAGTGCTCAGAGTAAGATTTTAACAGACAGCAGTGAAAATGGACCATGATGTCAGGTGGTTCGAGGTGAGAAGAAAGTGGTTGTTGTGGGAGCAAGGAAGCCCAACCCTGTGAAAGCAAAGACCAATGTACAAGTAGACTAGCTGCAGCTGAGCTCAGGGGTGCTGGTGGTGAAAATCATGTTCTCAATAACAAATAGGCCAGGATGTACAGGTTCCTTGGAGAATCACAAACATTTTCATCAGAGACAGTGATCCACGGCCTCCCCTGAGATGAAATAGGTACATCTTTTTTTACCTTCAGGTTGTCCAACTTTTGGGGGACAAATATGGACAAAACATAGTTTGCTGTTTTGTCATACAGGGTGGTCCATGAGTGTCCAGTACTTTTAACTTTGGGGATATCTGATTGTAACATCCTCCCTAGAGTCTAGAGCTTATCATTGGGTACTTTGAGAGCAGAATATTTCTAGACATAGCATGTGGATTATAGTGGTGTTTTGAGGGATTTTGTCTACATCCATGCTATATGGCAAGCCTAGACTCTTCAAAGCTCCTGATACAAGCTACTAGAACTGTGAGATTTATAGAGAACCTTTAGTCACAACATACTTGACGGCTTTACTAGTTTGATACTATATGTACAATTGCTTTACTTTCTATCCATCTAGACTTCAAATACAGCTGTCACTCCTGAGTATCAAGTATTGCAAGAGAGAGAGAGGGCCCCAAAAATCCTTCTTTTGGTCTGGTGCAGAACTGCTGTGAAATCATGATCACCTATATTGGTGCATGGGAACTTGAAGCTTTTTGATGAATCTACCATAGGCTGAGAAAGTCAGGATTTGTGTGCTGTTATCCTTGTCAGATCTTTGCTCAGAGAAGTACATTGAATCAACCGACGGTTTCCAAAATCAGGTCTTTCAAGGTCATCACCAGACCTTGTAAGTGATTTCAAAGGTTTTATGCTGGGGGTTTAAGGACATGTACAGGTCTAGCTCCAAAGGTTTTATCATATATTCATCGATCAAGTTTGAAGTTGAGTCCTGAATTAAACAACTCTTCAAAGGACTGTTGTACACAACAATCTTATCCTCTTTCTGCCCTGTGCTGTGTCTCTTATGCATTGATGGAAATTCATGCACATTTTTAGAATTGGTTCAAAGAGATTCAACGCATGTGTCATGCAGTTGGAAACTTGGCATCATGACATAAAACCCTAAACCCTAAACATATCCAAATAAGACCATAGCCTACCCAAAGTGATATCCTTTGGGAAGGGTTTTGGCCATCAACTAATTGGGAATTCCTTATGTGTAATATTATGGAAGTATTTGTAGGGTAAAGCCCTCAGGCGATGCTTGAGTGCAGGCCCAGTTTTGGTAATGCCCTTGCTAGAGGGCTTTACCTGGTATAAAAACAGACCCAGTGAAGGCAAGGAACTTTTCGAAATGAAATTGCCCACTCAAAAAACCAAATGTGTCTCCTCTCCATTTGAGGAAAAAATTGGGCCCAACAAGCACTTGACGGGGCGGTGGCATTGTATTATCATTAACAAGTCAAGGTGAATTTTTTCAATCTTTGCACATTGTGCTTCTTTACATACCTCGTTATAAAAGCTTTAGAGTTGAGACCAGTGTTGTGTGGTTCTTTGCTTTTGTTTAATAACCTTCAGTTTCTGGGTTTTTTTTTTTAAATTTGAGAAATTTTTTAAAACCTCTGGTTCTAATTTTTTGAAAAATAAAATTATTTTGTCCGTAACCTTTGGTTCCAGCTTTCTTAAACTTTAGAAATATAAAACCTTGTTACAGGTTTTTTCAAATTCTTCAATTTTTTTAATAACCTCCAATTTTTGGTTTTTTTTAAAAAAATCAGAAACCAATAAACCTCAACTTTATTAAACTGTAGATTATTAAGCTGCATATTATTACAATTATTAAACTGTGGATTTTGGCAAAGAAGTTGGGAAATTTTTGCTGTTCTAGTGTAAATTTGACTAAGAGTATACTATTTTTTTGGAAAATTCCGCCAAAAAATTTATATCAGAATTTTGTAAAGAAAAAAACCATGGTTGTGACATTCTTCATTTTCTAATATTTGACTTATTGTCTTCAATACAAAATGAAGAAATCCTCTCGGAATTCATCTTCCTATTCTCTCAAGTTGATTTATCATACATCTTTTTTGATCCCATTATTAGAGCATACCCACCGGTGCTCAGTATGCGACCCTGCACGTTAAAATCGGGTGAAGAAAAGTCAATAAATGCCGGTTTGACTCAGGAAAATAGTTTTCCCCCTGCATATTTGCTCAGTTTGTTGAGGCTGGTAGAAAGCGCGGCACAGCTGTGCATATGCTGAAGAAGAGAGTAATAAATACAATCTCATTGCTGCTCCCTATTTTGATTGGTCAGTCGTAATGATTGGTCGAGGTGGTTTGCTATTAGTAGTTCCCAGCTATTTGCAATCCCTGTTTCAGTCTTATGGGCGGGGTTGCAAAAAAGTAAAATAACTAAACTTGGATGTGAGAAATATTTTTGCAAGGCCACATACTGAGCACCAGTGGGGATGCTCTAATATGGTCATTCTATGAAGGTATTTTCAATTTGTTCTGGTCATATCTGAATTTCTCTTTCTACAATTTTATTCTACAAAATTCTATAAAATCACCACAAACTGCCTACAAGATGAGAGGGTGATTAAGAATTTTCTACTTTCATATTTTGAATATCACCAAATTTGGCTAAATATGAATATGGATGATTGCCACTTGACAAACATCACAAAATGGAAAAAAAACCATTGACCCTAGTAACCAATGATTTTTCTTTGACAAAAAGATTGGGAAATGTTTGGAAAAATGTGTTTTCCTAATGTAAATTCAAATAATTTTCCTATCTTGAGAACATGAGTTTAGAGCAACAAAACAAACATTCAACACATCAAAGACCAACAAATTGGAAGGCTCAACTATTTTTGAAGGCGTAGAAAGTCAAATTTTGCACAATCTTTGATTGTTAATGTTGGACATCAACTACAATTCATTTTTGATATATTGAATGGGGATGTGGATGCAATATATGTAATAATGGTAATGGAAATTTGAATAAATTTCATGTTGTTGAACATAGGCGTGCTATTAGCTCAATCTTTGATGTGTAGTGCGAATGCATCCTACATTTTGTTTTTACGTTTTGTAAGGTTTTTCATGTTGTTATTTTTTCAACAATTGTCATGCAGTACCACATCAATGTTTACACATATTGTTGTCAACACACACATAAATCAAAAAACAACATGATACCCAAAATAACACATCAACCCAAATCGCCTCCCTATTTAAGGCTAAAGTCCTTATGAACCAAATAGCAACATAGGAAATCCCCTATGTGAAATCCACCATGATATTGAACACTTTGGTTCTAAGGTGAAAGGACCAATAGGCCGACTGCAAATGTGAGCCCCATCATTAGTCTCCTAAATGTAATCCCCCCAATTCCTCAACCAAATGTGAAACATGCATTAAGAAAAAACTAAAAGGACCCATTATTATCGAGCCATAAAAATAGGTACCTAAGTCAATTGAGTGCATTGTGGGCAAAACCATTTGTCAACTAGTACTTCTTGCAAAGGTGGCGTGAAGCATCCCATGTGCTACCCCTTGGAACACCGATCACAAATCAACGTAATGGCAACCCCCATGGCTTGCCCACACAACATATAACGAAGTCTAGCAAAAAAAATTGCCAAAGAAAGGTCAATTTTACCATCCACATGAGGAAAATGACATGGTGCATAGTTACGCACATGGTCTTTCCATGTTTGACCATCTCGGCCCTCCAACAACAACACTTTAGAAGGTAATACCTTCTAGACCTTCAAAATGATGCATTTTGCAATGACATCCAACGTAGTTGGTGTAATTTACTACAAGTATACAAATGTCCTAGCTCAAACCTATGAACATGAGGTTGATAATTACCTCCACATATAATAGCATATCAAAAAGTAACATAGTGTTGAATAATTGCCAATTTTTCCATTACCATAAGCATCACACGCCTTCACAAAATTATTTGCTACTCACATGCCTAAAGCCACACAAAAGGATCATCAAAATTCACCACTGCCATAACAACTCATTGAATGGAGGCTAGTAGCTCAAGATGAAAACCAAATAACAAAAAATATGGTGAAAATGATGCAAGGGAAGCTTCTTGACTAAACCTATATCCTATGGTTAACCATGGTAATTATAGGTCCCAATCCCTAATATGGCCCTTTTGGAGACCGTATTTACTTAATCTTCGCTTCATTGTTTACACCATTCACTTAATTAACCCATATGCTTCAAGATGGTCTTGTGAAGTAATCTAATGATTAATCAATGCCTTCTCACACAACTTTTGGAAATCCCCATGAAATTCCATACTTTGGTTGATGGGAACCTTGGCTGAAACCCCAAACCTACTAAGCATTCTATCCAAAAATGCATATGTAGTTCCTTCTCTACCATGATTTAGCAACAGCACCAACTCCAACCACTTGGAGAAATGTTTGATCATAACCAAAACATACTAGTTATGTTGAGGTGTGTAATTCAATGGGCTAGCAAATTTGAAACTCCATTGGTAACTTAGCCCCATAATTAGCATTTACAACTATCACCATCATCACACATATAACATATAACATAAACATTACAAAACCACCTAATAGAAATCTACCATGGATGAATACTTTGGTTCCAAGCCAAAAGGACCAATAGGTCGAGTGCAAATGTGAGCCCCATTGTTATTCACCTATTTGAAATCCTTTAAATCCCCAACCAAATGGGAATCACCATGGAATAAAACCTTAAATGAGTTTTACTATTCAACTTTGGGGACTTAAGTCTATTGGATGCATTGAGGTCAAAACCATTTGCCAACTAACATTTCCTTCATTATTGCCATGAAACATCCCATATGCCAACCTCGGGAACATTGATCACAAATCAACATAGTGGCAGCTCTTAAAGATTACCCACACAACATACATCGTAGGCCAACAATAACCACATCTAAAAATGGGTCAATTTGGTCATCCACATTGGGAAGATGACTTGGTGCACAATTGCACACATGGTCTTCCCATGTTTGACCATTTTGGCCCTGTAACAACAACATTCTTGGAGGTAGAACCTTCTGCACATTAAAATAACACATTCTATAATCACATCCAAAATAATCAATATTATTTTCTATAAGTAAACATAATTTCTTGGCTCAAACCTTCAAATTGGAGGTTGATAACCACCTCAACAGATAGTGGCATAACGCAATGTATCCTAATGTTGGGCAATTGCCAAATTCTCCGTAGCCATGGGCGTCACACATCAAAACAAGATAGTTCACTACTCACATGCTTAAATCCACACATTAGGATTATCCATGTTGGTTACTACCACCGCATTTTGTTGGATTGAGGTTGGTAACTTGGGTTCATGGGCAAACAATAAAAAATATGGCCAAAAAGATAAAGGAGAAACTTGTCAACTAAACCTACACCCTATAGCTAACCATGGTAGTTGTATGTCCCAATCTCAAGTATGACCCTTGTGGAACCCATATTTCCACAAACCCTTTTTCATCATCTAAACCATTTACTTAGCTAACCCATCTACTTCAAAATGGTCTCATGAAATCGTGTAATGAACAATCAGTGTTTTCCACTAATAGAAATTTTGGGTTTTACAACTGTCAATTTGTAACTAAAATCTAAAATGAACAAATGTGAGTTTGCAAGGGATAATAAATTGGTTCAAATTTTTATATTTCACAGACCGAACATTTAACCCAAGTTAACATAATTACCTTTCCTTTCAATCTTGTTATATTATGTGCCTATAGCCAAAGGTTGATGGTCCTTATAGAGACCATAATATTTGTGGGGGGGTTTAGGAACCTTTGTTTGTTTAAATTGGAACTTTTGTTATATTGTGTGTTTGCATCAAAAGGTCAATGGTCCTTGTAGAGACCATAATGTTTGTGGGGAGTTTTAAAACCTTTGTTTGTTTAAATTAGAGCTTATGATGGTTGTGTGTATGTGATGAACACTTGCATGTGCCAAAATATCAAATAAAATATCTCATGGTGTAATGGTGTGCACCCAACATGACCATTATCATTAACATGGTTGATGATTAGGTTTTTCAACTTGGGCAACCATGATTGGATGACAATGAAACCTACAATATAGGATCCAAAGCTTTGATTTTTACGTTATAGAAAACATTAACATCAATAACATGGTCCAACTATATTTCAATTACCATCCTTACGAACTAATGTTAATGTGTTGTTTTGAAATGTTGTCCAATTGTTTATTAGGCTTCAACAATAATTCTTTCAACTTGCAAACAAATAGCCTTTCAGTTTCATATTAATTGAACCATTAATGGGGATTTTCATATAATGGCATCCCTTAATATGTTCACCTCAATAGTCTTTTTATTCACCATATTCCAATAGAAATACATACCATAATACATTGGTGGTTTTGGTAAAAAATGTATATTTTTAGAAATGTTGAAAAAAAATTAATTTGTGAAAGAAAACAAATAATATTTTGGAATTCTTGGAATTCATAAAATTTTGAAAACGAAATCTTCAAAATTAATTAATTATTCAACAAACATGTGGTGAAGCTATCCAAATATTATAATAACACCTGGTAATTTACATTGAGAGAAAATTAAGTTTATTTTTTTCAATTTCTCGGGGTTTTCTTATTATATTTCAAGTGATATCATCAATTATGTTTTAAGTGTTGGAAAAACTTGCACAAATATCAACATAAATTTCACAAAATTGAAATGTAAACATTTAGGAAATTAAAAACTTGTACAAATTATTTAAACATGAACAAATTGCCTTGTGGACTTTTTTTGGGTGATCGGATGCAATTTTAATGTTATGAATCATTTCCAAAAGGTCATGAATATAAAAAATTGGTAAATCCTTGAACAATGGTGTAATATGTCATTTCACAAACAAAGGCAAAACAAACACAGTAAATTGAAAGCTAATTATTTCATTGGAAATTTTTAATGAAAATTTTAAAAGATTACAACATTTT
>Ga0116229_10006108_pt1 | contig 19484 bp, 13 predicted proteins | sample S1TSphgellanicum_3_FD_87313 | JGI IMG/M metagenome (GOLD analysis project Ga0116229, IMG submission 87313) | Host-associated microbial communities from peat moss isolated from Minnesota, USA - S1T2_Fc - Sphagnum magellanicum MG | ecosystem: Host-associated > Plants > Peat moss > Unclassified... | reverse complement strand
GAAGCAGACCGGTTTCGAAATCGGCCACATCGAATGGGCGCGCGATTGCTGCATCGCCTTGTGCCGGCGTGCGCCCGCCACACCCGCTGTCGTACATCCGATCAGGGCCGTGGCCTAGCCGCGCTCACGGCGCCTGTCGTTGTCGCGTCCCGCTTGAAACACAACCATCGGCTATAGCAAGGCGATGCGAAATGCCGAGTCCGAATTCGCGGCGGCATAAGTAGCCAGGATTGCCCGAAGCTTTTCAGCGGAAGTAGGATCGGTGGCAAACAAGCTCACGGTGTCGCCAGGCGGCGTAATCCGAGTCTCCAGCAGCTTCATGTCGGCCACTTTCACCCAAGTGTCCGGAAGATTCGGAAACCAACCCTCGTAAATGAAGGCGTAATGCACGTTGTGGGCAGTCATGGTCTTCCGGATCCAGTCCGGGTCGGAATTGGACATTCGAGCGCTCAGCGCCTCCAGCGAGCCCAAACCCCAAAGATCTAGCACATAGACGTTGGACCGCAGAGACACCAGGCCTAGGTCGTTTACCGCGACGGGCTCGCCAAGCAACTTCGCGATCGCCGCCGTGCGAGCCTGCTGGTGGAAGACGTTGCTGGACGCGAGCGGGACGGTACAAGTGGCATAGCTCAACGGCACGAAAACGACGGGCAATAATCCGACGGCGGCAACGACTTGAGGTCGGAACCCAGCATTTTGTGACCAGTCGAAAGCCGCGCGAAGCGCAAATATCACGACGAACTCCAGCCAGTAAACCTCATAGCGGCCATACCAGCCATAACGGCCGAAGAGTAAATGCAGTGCCGTGGCAGCCGCAATCACGAGGGCAATTCCGCGGTCGCGCCACCAATGGTAGAGGCAGAGAACATAGACGACCGGCAGTACGAATCCATACTGTTTCACATTGGACGCGAAGTTATGCAGCGTCGAAGCGAGGCCTTGATGACTTGACTTGGCTAAGACCGAGGAGGGCAGATAACCTAGCCCATGCCGCGCGAGCCACCAAGAGAAACCCAACATAGTTGCCGCGATAGCGACCAGACTAAAACTTGCTTTGCGGCGATCGACGCGTTGCCAAGCGTAGAGCAGCACTGGCAAGCTGACCGCGAGACCTTCATACCTTACCAACGGCAGGAGTATTGCCGCGGCGTAGAAACCGCGAAAATCCCGACATATCAGGGAATAAGAGACGCTCGCGACGAGGAGCACCTGAAGTTCATGTTCCATGCCGCCAAATATCAGACCGAAAATGTTCAGTGACAGAATGACGCTCGCGATGACTCCGATTCGGAGAAGCAAACGGAGATCCGCGAACACGGCGTCGAGGAGCAAGACTACGCACGCGTAGCAAATGATGTTGATGCCCAGCGGCACATACTCAAAGAAGGCTGGGAATGATGCAAAGGGCGCCAAGAGGAATGGCCAAAGGATACTAGACGACGGCGCGGCGAACTCTTGAGGATTGATCCCGTAAGTTCCATGCCAGATGTTGTGAGCGAGCGCCAAATGTATGTATGGATCGTCCAGAGTGTAAGTAAAGGCACCTTGCTCGCGCTGTAGGATCAGCGCCAGCATCGCAAGCGACGGGATCACAACTAAGAGGACGAGCAAGACGCCGCGCCCGGCCGACGCTCGCAGCGGCTGGATGCTAATGCCCGGGCTCATTTAGCCCCCAAATCTGAAATGCATCCACACGCGCTACCTGAGTGTATTCCCGGTGTAGGTACGAGCTGAATGCCGGAAATTCGCTGAGCAATGTCAACCCCGGTTTAGCAGGTAGTTCCCAGGGATCTGTCGTGTCGACAACGATGAACCGCGGCGGCGAGGTCTGCATCTCGCGCATGAACCTCGAACGATACGCAGCCTGGAGTGGACCCTCACTGGCAAGGGGATAGGCGAATGCAAACCTGGTTGGCGCCGGACGTTCCGATAGCACGTTCACTAAAGGGTCCCAGCCCCATATCAGGATGTGGTCGGTGTCGCGCGAATGGCCCGACAAATAGCTAGAGATCTCGGCGAAGTCCGAATAACGCCACTTGCCGTCAGGTGTTTGAAACTGCCGCTCGTATTTCGCTTTTGCCTCCAGTCCCAAGACAAAGGCCGGCCATGTGTAACAATGAAAAATTGCACGGGCGCCGACCGGCAGCATAATCGCAAGAAACAAACCGGTATAGACACTATTCGCGACTCGCACGGAGCCGAAGCGCGTTGACGCCCAACTCGTCATATAAGCGATCGCGGGACCGCTCGTGACGGACAGCGCAATCACCGCGGGAATCCAATGATAGAGCCAGTACTTTCCCTGGACGACGACGACAGTGATCGCCAGCAGCAACCAAGCCGCGAGTACGATCGCCGCGTGGCTCTGGTGACGCTTGAAAAGCGCAGCCAATCCGACAGCCGCGAGCACCAGTGGAATAATCAAGCCGAGCTTTAGCAATGCGAACGCGAGTCCGGGCAGATCTCGGACACCGAGGTGCGGTGAGGTACCGGCATGAGACAACGCATTGAATCGGTTGACGTCTATATAATCTTGCAGCGCGCCATGTTGTTCCAGAAGCAGCAGCGCGGATGCCATGACGATCGCGAACGCGGTTGTACCGGCGGCCAACCCAGTCAATCGCCTGCCTTGCAGGGCCGGGTTGAGCCAGCAGCTCAGCCATGGGAGCGCCAGAAAGGCTAGGAACGTCGGTTTCATGAGGGTGGCCAAAGCGATCGCTGCACCGGCGAGACCAACTCGGTTCACTAGATACTTTGTGTCGCCAAGCAACAGCCCTACGGCGCCCAAGACAAGCATTCCGCCCCATGCGTCTGGCTGCGCGGCATTCCAGAACCCGCCGCCACAATATGCCAATAGGAAAAATGTGATACCGCTTTGCGCTGCAAGTCGATCTCCGGTCAAATCCTGCACCAAACGCCAAAGCACCCAACAGGCGGCGGCGATGCTGGCGAGATCGAGAAACCGAACCCCAAGATCGGGCTGGCGGAACGCGGCAACCCCAATGGCGTAGTAGTAGTACGCCAACGGCCCCTTGACGTCCCATGCATCGTGATACGGCGCTCCTCCGCCGAGGATGACTTGCGCCACCCAGGTGAAGATTCCCTGATCACGTCCGAGCGGCCACGTCAGAGAGCCGACCGCACAGTAGAGCGCGAGCGCCAAGCACGAAAGCGATAAGGCGCGCTTGGTGCTCATATACCGCATCCCCCTCTCGTCAGCGCCTCGCCGGACACCACCGGTGCGACGGCCGCGCTAACGCGCTTTTTGCTTCACCATGCGCCTGACCGCGACTCGTTTCGCCCAATAAAAGGCCGCAGGGAATCGAGTCTCGACCTGGAAGATCAGGCGATTGCGCACAGAGTTCAAGTCTTTGGGCCGATAGATGCGCGTTCCGTTGCAATCGTCCGTGCTGACGTCGAGTTTACGGGTCTGCAGTTGCAGGAACAGGCGTGAGCTCGGAATCGCATGACAGGTGATCGACGAACGGGAAAATTGCGGATCCTGACTGTCGAGTGATCCGTGGATAGTCATTGCATTCCAGAAGAGGACGTCGCCCTTGCCGAGAGCTGGCGCGCGAATTTCCAAGCCCAGACTCTTGACCTTGTCCACCACCGAGGCGATGTATACCTCGTGGTGTTCAGCGACATTGTTTTCGAGCGAGTGGTCGTCGAGCCGTATCTTGTGCGATTTCGGGCAGACGAAAAAGCGTCCAGCCCTCGCGCTGATCGTCTCGATCGCAACCCAGGCGGCGGCCATTTCGCCGACCTTCTCGGAATCCAAATAGTAGCTATCCTGATGTTCCCAAGTCGCCGAGTTGCCCTCGAAATACATGGATTGCACCACTTTTGGCGCGTCCCCGAGCAGCAGCTTGAACAGTTCGCGCAAAGAGGCGGCCGCCAGGACTTTCTCGGTCGCGTGCTGCCTGAACTCGGGGAATTGACGCGGGTTCAGGCTTTGCAGATTCAATATGGGATTCATGACCCATCCGCGCTCGTTGAACACGTGCTTCTCGGCCTTCGCGGTTGCCTGGCGATAAATGAAGCCGTCGAAGGGCTTTACTTCGCGATTCCACAACTCCCGTTGCTTGTCGCAAACCGCGGCCGGAAACACGTTCTTGACGATCACATAGCCATTGTCAGCGTAGTACGACCGGATCGCTGCGGCGTCGTGGATTGCGAACCGTGGCGATGGGTCTTCCGCTTCGGTCTCGGGGACACAGACTGGTAAACCCCTTGGGGTGTGCAGTTCGAGCATGATGGAAGTCTAAGCGGATATTGTGAACTCAATGTGTCGCGGCGATCCTGGCTGGCGCGTGTTACCTGTTTGCCATCTCCTTGTAGCAAGACTGATATAGGGTTCCGGATTCGTCGTATGTAGGGGGCCCGATGAAAAGGCTGGGCATAGGGATATCGGTCTGGATCTCGTGTTCCATGGCCTTCGTGTTAATGACGGCGACGATCGAGGCCTCAGCCGCATCGTCCGCTCGTCTCTGGAATCAGGTGACGCCGGCTGCGGGCGTGCGCATAAAGTCTGCGGCCAGCTTCCGCGCGTTCGTGACCAGTTCGTCGGGAACCCCGTCCGTGGACATCTATCAACTGAATTCCGACGGGACATCCACGAAGCTCGCAACGGTCGCGTCTTCCGCGACGGGCATGTATGGGGGCCCTTACACGACGACGAATGCGGTGGCCATTTACTGGCAGTTCAGCGCGCTGCCGTCGGCGTTACCGGCACCCGTCGCCGTCAGTGTGACCTTCATTAACGACACGCCCTCGGTGCCCTTATCTGCCCTGTATACGGGCGCGCTGCCACAAACGCCATTCGCCGCGACCGACAGTTCGCTTCTCCTGAATCTGGACCTTCGCAAAGGCATACCGGCCGGTTGGACGTCGTATGGATTCGGTACGTTCGACACGACCAATGGCTACACACCCGGAACGCTCAGCGCGAGCGGCCTCGCAAATAGCTCGGTACCGGGATTCACGAGCACCGCCCCGATGCCGGCGGGAACCATCGCCTTGCGCTTCCAGCGCACCGGTGTCACCACCGATAACAGCTTTCCTCCGTATTTCTGGGATTCCACTGGGAACACCCTGAATGCCACGACGCAAAATCGGCAACTATTCATCATGCGATCCAACTCGGGGAACTGGGTATTCGCCGCCGTGATACAGGCTGCGTCGGTTCCGTATCTCCAGTTTGCGTTTCAAACCAATTCAATGACTCAGGCGAACTTCTTCGCATGGCAGACCATGAACAGCCACTACGTGCCGGGCTATCAAGACGCGACGTTCGCGGATTTGGTAATTACCTGGTACCAGAACCAGTACTACGTTTTCTTCGACGGACATCTGGTCAATGCCGGAACCCTCGGCGATGTGCCCACGCTGCAGATGTTCGAGAACATCTGTATCGGCAACTACAACGGGAGCGGTCAGCCTGCAGGAGCGCCGTTCGGGGACTACGCGATCCAACAAGTGCAGATCAGTTCCCGCTTTCTCGGTCCAGTGATCGCGGGTCCCACCCTGGGTATCTTGGGCGATTCCTTCGTCGCCTCCTATACCCAGCGTGCCACGCCCAGCGCTACAGGCCCCGGCGGGGCCTTGCAAGTTTCGGATATCGACGCCGTGCAAAATTCGTTAGGCTTGTACAGCGGATTGGCTGCGCTGACCGTGCAGTCCGGCCAGACTTCGGCCTTTCACGAAATCCAAGCTTTGATGTTCGAGACCTATGGTTTCTACCCGTCGATCTATAATGCGGGAGATCCGGGTCACGGCTTTTCGCAATTGCTATTGCCTATCGACGATGCCTATATCGCGGCATTGAATGCGGCTGCACCGGCGATTGTCGTCGCCGAGGGGTCCGTGAACGACGTCAATCAGTTCAATCCGAGCGACGCCACCCTGTTGTCGGACACGGAAACATATATAAAGAGGCTCGTCCTCGGAGGCGGCAGCCGGATCGCCGCCCCCGCCAATACTCTGCTCGAAGACATCATTTATCTCGAGCTGCTCTCATCCCAAGGTCTACCGAGCGCCGCCCAGTATACGGAGCCCGGTTACGGCACCGAATCGCAGAACCTCATCAACATCACGCGCACCGGCATGAGCAACTACGCGCCTCCAAACGCGACCACGTTCAGTTACATCCAGTCTCGTGAGTGGTGGAACCAAGCCGCCGACTATCCCTATTACCTGTTAGGCACTAGTCCGAACAACCCCTATGACGGACCTGGGGGACGTGACTACCTGAATGTGCACCCCGGTCCGACGGGTTTTTCCGTGATCGCCTCGGAGCTGTTCACCCCGATTGCGAACGCGATCATGACGACGGCCGGCGCCAGCGTCGCACTCACCGGATCGGGCAGCGAAAATTCCAGTGGACTCCTGACCCTGAGCCTCGCGATCGCGAACTCTGGTCCTTTGGCGGCCACCGGTGTTACCGTGACAGCAACGCTGCCAAGCGGCACCGTGCTCGTAAGCGCATCGAGCAATTCCGGTTGTGCACAGCAAGGTTACGTGCTGACTTGCGCGGTGGCGTCGATCTCGGCGGCCCAGTCGACGACGCTGCAGATCTCGCTGCAGGCCAAGACGGCCGTTACGCTGAACACAACGTTCGCGCTGAGCACGACGACCTATAATCCGAACGCGGCGGGAACGACCCTGGCCTTGAACGTTTCCCCACCCTCGGGCGGCGACGGCAGCGACGCTCCGTTACCTCTATGGGCATTCGTATCGCTCGGGGCCGGTCTGCTCGGATTCGCTTCACGGAGCCGCATGCGCTCCGCTTAGCCAAGACTGCGCAGCGAGGCTGATTAAGCCACCGCCGGAGGTCTTTCGTCGTCGCGTAGCGTCGAGACGCAAGACGCAAACACGTCGCCGACGGTGATGCGGCGAATGCATTCCTTGTAAAGCTCATCACAACGCAGCTTTCCGCATCCCGCGCAGGCGATCTTCGTGTAATGCACGCGCTTGCGGGCACTCAACGGAAACCACAAGCCGGGGGGATTGCGTGACGAGAAAATGGCCACGATCGGCACGTTGACGGCCGCTGCGAGATGCATCGGACCACTGTCGTGGCCTACGAACAGGCTCGCACGGGCCAGAATCGCGGCGCTCTGGCGTGGCGCGAGCCGGCCACAAAAATTGTACGATTCCCTCGGCCAATTCCGGCGCAGGGTTTCTGAATCGGCAAACTCGTCGGGCGCGCCAATAAATACGAGGCGCTCGATTTCCGGAAGGCTCGCGATCTTGCGCACGAGCGCGGACCAATTGTCGAGTCCCCAGTGATTGACGTCGAGTTTGGTGCCGATGCTCAAGACCAAAGTGCCGGCGGCTGCGCCGCCCTGGAGGACGGCTGCCTCGGCATGCTCTTCCGGCGTAAGCTCGATCGACAAATCCCGCGGGGTCGTTCTCACGTCAAGCGCAATGAGACGGGCAAGACGCTGCATCTCATGTTCGACCAGAGACGAACCGGCCTCGACCGCCGCCTCCTCCGCAGCGACAGCTTGCATCAGACCCATCACGGGCACGCGCGCGAGCCGGAAGAAGATCCGATCGCGCAACAGCTGGCGCTCGGTGCGCTTCGGCATCAAATAGATGAGCCGATCGAGTTGCAGGTGCCGAAATAGCCGATACGTTGTGAGCGCCGTCATCAAACCCGATCCTACGGGATAGTCATGCCATTCATCGAACAGCGAATGAGGCAGGAAGCTCGCCGGACCGACCAACTTTGCATTGCCACGCGCGGGCAAATTGGTGATGAGCACCAGCCGATCTTCGGAGTTCATTTCACGCAAGCGCCGATAGATGGGCACCGCAATCAAGTGGTCTCCCATCGAACCTGTTCTGAGGATGCCTATGCGCCGTGGCATTGTCGTTGCAAAACGGCCTGATACATGGCGAGCAGTCTCGGCGTGATCGCCTCAATCAAGAGATTGGCTTTTACGTACTCCCGTCCTCGCGAACCCATGGCTATGAGCAGTCGCGGATCCGTCGCAAAAAGTTCAACGAGGGATTGCTTGACCCCATGCAGATCGGCGGATACGTACCAGCCGAGCTTTCGCTCGGCTACGACGCTCCAAGGGGTTCCCGTTGTGGTGATAACGGGCAGGCCGCGCACCATGGCTTCGGCAACTACGTTGCCGAAATTCTCGCTGTAGGTCGGCAGGATGAAGGCCGAAGATTGCGCGAACATCGCTTCACGCGCATCCCCATCGACGTGAGCATAAAAGTGTACATTCTCAACCTTGAGCTTCGAGGCGAGCCGTTTGACTTCTTCGACATACGCGAGTTCGCCGTGGCCCACGATCGCGAGTTCCCAGGCCGTGGGTCGCAGCGCCGCCCAGGCATGCAGCAACAGATCAAGACCCTTCTTCGGGTGGATGCGGGACAAGAACAGCAGCCGCTTGCGTGCGTCGGCTGGCCGCGCGACCGCTTTCACGGGATGTACCGAATCCGGCGGAGCGTCGACCGCATTCGGCACCACAAAAATTGGCGATTGGGTCAATCCCAAGCTGCGTAAGTTCGCCGCTTCACCGTCACTCGTCGCGTGCACGGCAGCCGCGTCGCGCAGGATTCTTCCCTGATAGGTTCTAAGGGCCATTGACTTGCGCCGGACATGAACGGTCAACGGCCACGGCTCGAGCATTCCGTGCGGGGCTACGATATAGGGAATTCCGTGTTGGCGCGCAGTCTGCGCAAAAGCGGCCAGAAACCCGCTCCAAACCCCATGCAGGTGCACGACATCGGGACGAATCCCGCGGATCAGCTGCGTCCGAAATGAGGTCCACAGCCCGGAAGCCATCATGAAGGAACCCAGCGTAGTTTGCGCCAGTTTGTCGAGCAAATTCACGTGACCCGGAAATTGGTCGGTCAAAAGGCGATCGGCCTGCGGCTCCACGTAATCAGTCGTGAATAGTTCGGCCTCCCAGAACCCGCGGCCGGCGTGCGCAATCGAGATCACCGTGCGTGGCGGGCCACCGCTGCCGGAGTTGAAGCGGCAGATGACATTTGTGACTTTGAATATTTCCCGCTTCGTGGCTGACATCGCAGTACTTCGGACTGTCAGGGGGTTCTCGCGGCTCATGGATCAAGCTAAATCCTGAATATGACGTTCATGTTGCCAGAAACGATTTCTGCGCTTTGCCCGACATTTCTTCACGTATCGTTCGCAGATGGCGATGCCGCCGCATCGGCCATGTCCATGGGCCACGAGGCCCGTGCCTGCACAGCGAGATGGGGCGCCGTCGTCGGAAGAATGGCCGCAGTCGGCTGTTCCGCCGGGAAGAAGTGGCTCCCGTTTTGCACCCAGGAGAGATGCTCGGCAGGCTGCTCCATGGCTCTCAGAGCCGCGATCTCGGCGCGTGCTCGTCGCTTGTACCACCAAGCAAGTGCGCCGGCGTTGAGTCGATAGGGCGCGTACGCGAACAATTTCGCCGCAAAATCACGTACCGCCGGCTGTACCGCGATGGCCGCCGCGGCCCGCGAGGCGGACACGGCGGGGGCTGCGGTTTGCGACGAGTGCGGTGACTCGGCGATCTGCGGCAAGAAGTCGCGCTCACAGAGTTTCGCTTCATAGGCGTATACCTCATGCCATCCCCACGGGGGGCTGTTCATCAGGTCATAGGTAGCCGGCACAACGCTGCCGCGACTGATCTGCAGGATCGCCGCAACGATCGCCTGCGTATACACCGTATTCGATGAATGGTTCTCTCGCGGCAACAGCACGCGGTTTGCCCGGATCTCGGCACGAATGTCGTCGGACATACCCTGCAGCGCACCGCACACGTGACCGAGGCGCAAAATATAAGCGCGCTTTGCGAGACGACGCTGATTCATCCGAACTCGACGTTCGGTGGCAAGCTTGGCGCGTCCATAGGGGTTGCGCCAGCGAATCCATCGCCCGCGTCTCGGATCTCCATACACGGATTGCGTGCTGAAATGGATGATTGCGGCAGCAGGTTTGGAGTGAACGAATAGATTGTCGATGATGCGGTCCTCGGTACGGCGAATTTCGGCCGGGGAACCCGAGGCAAGGGAACTGTTGACGATCAGATCACAATCGCCGATCAGACGTGCTGCGTGCGCGGCGTCCGCGATGCGTCCGTGCCGGCACGCGATTCCCTGCCACCGCAGGAAAGCCGAGCCGCTGCGAGTCCGGCAGACTGGTACGAGTTCCACGTCAGGTAGCGCTGCGAGCAGAATGCAAAGTTCCGCACCGACCTGCCCGTTCGCACCGACGATCCCGATCTTCATGGCGAGTCGTCGCCGCCTAGCAGGGTCTCGAGCAAGGAGGTCGTCAGGAATGCGCTCTGCGCCGACACGCGCGATTCGCGCCGCGCGCGCACGCCGTCGAGGAAGGCTTGCCACTCCAAGAAGAAGGCTTGATTGTAGGTCATCGCGCCGCCCACACTCGCGCTGACGGTCATGGCTTCGCGGGGGCGATCGGGCGTGCCGAGGTAGACTTCAGCGTTCGGCGCCAGCGCGCTCCAAACGCAGGCGTGCTCGAAGCGCAGACGAATCGCGTTTTCCTGGCGATCGAGCCAGCTCACGCCGTACTGCATCAGGATCGGCGGCATCGACTGAGATCTGGGTGTATGCAAATCGATCTCCGCGCCGACCTTTCGGTCCACGGCGCCGTCGCGGATAAGGCGACAGGAACGCACGGAAAATCCGGATGCACCGGCGACATACAGCGCAAGATCGAGCGAGTGAGAACCCAGGTCCGCGAGCACGCCACGTGCGGCTCCGAGGCGCGGGTCGTCGAGGAACGAGGCGTCAACGCCGCTGCCTTTCGATCGTCCACCCTCGGAAATGTCGATCCCCAGCAGCGGTCCGAAGATTCCGGCGGTCACGACGTGTCGCAAGAGAATCGTGGATCGAAAAAATCGACGCATGTAGCCGCAACCCAAAGCGTGGGGCTCGAAACCCGCGCTCGCACTCTGGAATTGATCCACGCTCAGGGCGAACGGCTTCTCACAGAATACACCGGTGCCGCGCGCGGCAAAGTGACGCAAATACGCGCCGCGCGCATCGACCGGAATCGCGAGCAAGGCGACGTCGCAGGGAGGCAGCTCACCCGGCGTCGCTGCTTCGATCGCCTCGAGGCCGTAGGCGCGCGCGAGCGCCTGAGCGGATGCGGGTCGCTGATCATAGAGCCACGCGATCCGCACACCGGGTGTGTTGGCCAAGACCGGGAGATGCGCGCGTCGCGTGATCTCGCCTGCGCCGACGATGCCGATCGACAGCGGATCATTTTGCATTGACACACTCGCAAGAGTCCGCGGGGGCCACTTCGCAGATACGGCGCGTGTGGACGCCGCGATCCTCGAGCGGGATGGTGACGTCGTCACAGCGGTTCGCGTAAAGCACCGTCGCCGCCACGTAATGTTCGCCCTGCAAGGCGATGCCATAGCGGCCTTTCTGCGGATAATCGCATTCAGTGTGCGGCGGCGCCCCGGCGACGTCGCGAATTTCGTTGTGATCGATCATGAGGCCGGATACCAAGGGCGCCTCGTAGCCTGGCGGTCCGCGAAACCACGTTGGCACGATCGCAATGGCGCCGCCATAGAGACTATCGGCGTGCGTGATGCGGTTATGGGAGATCGAGACACCGATGCTGAGCGGCGGAGGTGGCGAATGTTCCGCCGGCGCGGCCGCAAAGGAGCCCATGATGCCGGACAGACTACAGGACGAATCCCAGGCGTATTCACCCTCGATCAGATTGGCGCGGATGTCGAGAAACGACGGGATCGAGGTCCAGGTGCCGCACGCCGTGCAGCCGGCCTCTTCGGCCCCGTACCCCTCCTGGAAGACGATGCCGTCAGCGTCATACTGGCGATTGCCGGCGACCACGCTGTCGGTGGCCTGGGCCCACACGGAGATGTTCCCGCCTTTCGGTCGCGTGCGATTGCTCTTGAGGCAGGGTGGCTTGCGCTGGTCGATCGTATTACCGACGATGAGTGTCTGCCAGAAGCTGCGCGTGACACTGACGCGCGAGTCCGGTGCGCGCGGCGGCACGTCCCATTGTGGGGACACTGTGAATGTAACCGACTTGCCGTCGGGCGCAATGTGATAGCCGAGGATCCGGCGCGACTGACCGATTCCTGCACCGGCATCAATGCGCAACCAATGGCCGACATAAAACGTCGCCACATCGATGTCGCGTTGATTTTGTGAGCGTTCGAGGGGTCCGGGCACCGTGACCGAATCTCCGCTAGCCGCGAGCACGTGCTGCGACTCCGGCAACGCGAAGCTATTGATATTGTTGTCGAGCGAGATGGCCTCGCCGTCGCCATCCTTATCGCCGCTGCAGCTGATCACGTTGTCCGAGATCAACAGCATCTCCTGGCTGTCGTGCAGATGCCAAAAAAACGCCGCGCGCCAGCCCGCCGGATCGCCCGCTGAATTCAGGTACGCGGTGCTCGTACCGTCCGCGACGTTGGCGCTGAAATCGACGCGCCGCGAGGCACCGATTTCGCTCGCAATCACGCCTTGCCGCGCGGCCAAGTCGATGAAACTACCGGGCAGGAATTGATTATTCCGAATGACGGCATCGACGAGCAGGAAACGGCTGTGAACATTATATGGGTTGCCGCCGAGCCCCAAGCCGATGCGATAATCGCCGAGCACGTTGTGCGTGACGAACAAGCGCTCGATCGAATTGCCGGCATCGATGATGCCCCCGAAGGTCTTGTCGAACACATTGTCCGTAATGACGATGTCGCTGACCGGCGAGGGCACGGAGCGCGGTTGTTCGTCGGTGTTGTAGCGTACGCCGAGCTGCAAGATCGGGCGCACGGGACTTTCCGGCCCGAGCCGGCGCGCGTCGGCGAAGGTGACGTCCCGAACCTCATTGGACCCAAGCAGCACGAACTCGCCGGAGTTTGGGGGCGCCAGCGGTGATTCGTGGCGCACGATGCGCGTGAGGGCGGCGCCTTGCCCGACGATATCCACCTGCGGCGGTACCGTGAGCGCCCCCGAATGCAGATCCCAGGTGCCGCGACCGAAGACGACCAGGCCGCCGCCCGCCCGGCTCGCCGCCGCGATCGCTGCGGCGACGCAAGCGGTGTCGTCGAGGCCGTCATCGGGATGACAAGCGCCGAACAGGGTATCGGACACGAGAAACCGCTGCCGCAGACCAGTCGCCGGCGCGATCACACGCAGCGTTTGCTCCGGAACCGGAACCCACGCACCCGAATCGACGCGAGCGGCGACGTGATACTCACCGGGCAGCACCAGCGACGGCAGCGGAAAGTTCTGCACGAACTCGGCGAGCGGGGAATCGACGCCATGAGTGGACGGCTGCGAATTTAGTTCATATGCTCGCGGCCCTTGAAGCCGCAGGCTCAACGTCGAGCCGTCAACGGGCCTTAAATTGCGTCCGATGAGCTTCAAACTGCGCGGTAGCCCGGCGATGCTGCCGCTCGCAGTCACGACCGCCGGCGATATCCACAGCGGCCGCAAGTCATTGATCGAGACCGCATTGCTCCATTCTCCATGCGCATTCACGGCCCAGAGCCGGTAGGGTCTGCGCCTAACGAGCACGGCCGGCAGGTGCACGACCAGCCGATACGGCACATCGGCGGCACTCAGGATCGGCGCGAGCCCGAGCTCCGGCGATGAGCTTTGGGGGATCCCGGCCGGGTGCGGCGCCTCCACGTTCGGCGACCCGCCTGCCAACGCTTGGTACACGATCCGATCATCGGCGTCGAGACGATCGCCCGCCAACAACAGCAGATCGTCGGGATCGCCGCGCACAGGACTCTCGTACGCCCCCTGGCTGTATAGGCGGGGTGCTGCAGTGTCGGCCCGTGCGATCGGTGCGCAAAAAACTAAACCTGCGAGCAGCAGGCCGATCGACGTGGAAACTCCGGATCTCATGCGTCTTCAGTTGTAACATTGGCCCGCTAGTCTGCGGCCCGCGGATGACACTATTTTGACGCGTTCCTTCCCACTCGAGCGACTCCAGCTGACGCGCGCCAACAAGCTCGCGAGGCTGCTCTGGGGCATCGTCTGGGCGACGCTGTACCGCTGTAGTCCGCGCATCTGCCACGCTTGGCGCTGCTTCTTGCTGCGTTGTTTCGGCGCCAAGATCGGGACCGGCGCGCACCCTTACCCGAGCGCGAAGATCTGGGCGCCATGGAACCTCACGATGGAACCGCACAGCTGTCTCGCCGACACCGTGGATTGCTACTGCGTGGCACCGATCACGATCGGTGCCTACGCGACCGTCAGTCAGTACTCGTATCTTTGTGCGGCCAGCCACGACTTTCGCGACGCGACGATGCCGTTGGTGGTCGCGCCGATCGTCGTCGAAGCGCATGCCTGGGTCGCAGCCGACGTCTTCGTCGGGCCGGGCGTGCGGATCGGCGAGGGCAGCATCGTCGGCGCACGGTCGACGGTCCTTCATGACGTGCCGGGCTGGGTCGTCGTCGCCGGTTCGCCGGTCCGGCAGATCGGTGAGCGATCCCGCCTCGTGTCACGGCGCTGACACATATTATTGCGATCGTTCAACGATGTCCGTTGAATCCCTTCCGCCGCTTAAGGCCGGCGCCGCCTTGCCGAGCCCGGTGTGGCGCTTATCCTCGCCCGTGCTTCTCGCCGTTGGGGTGGCCTTCGCGCTCTCGATCTATCTGTTTTGGGATGGCCTGTCGCGCATGTGGGGTTGGTGGATCGACGCCCCCGAATATAGCCACGGCATCCTGATTCCACCGGTCGCCGCATTCCTGATCTGGCAACAAAAGGATCGCCTGGAGCGGCTGCCGTTCTCCGGCAGCTGGTGGGGTGTCGCTCTCGTGCTTCTCGGGGGCGCATTGCTCGTGCTCGGGCAGCTCGCGACGATCTACACGCTGATCCAATATGCCTACCTCGTAACGCTGTTCGGCCTCGCTCTGGCCTTGGTCGGGAGCACGGCGTTTCGTCTGGTCTTGATGCCCTTGTTCGTGCTCTTGTTCATGGTGCCGCTGCCGGAGTTCGTGCTCGCGAATCTCTCAACCAAATTGCAGTTGATTTCCTCCGAGATCGGCGTTGCGTTCATGCGCGTCATGGACATCAGTGTATTTCTCGAGGGCAATGTCATCGATCTTGGCGGCTACAAATTGCAGGTTGCCGAGGCCTGCAGCGGCCTGCGCTATTTGTTTCCGCTCATGACCTTGGGATTTCTGATGGCGTACTTTTACAAGGGCGCAGTCTGGAAGCGGGTCGTATTGTTCCTGTCGAGCATCCCGCTCACGGTGCTCATGAACAGCCTGCGCGTCGGCACGATCGGCGTCATGGTCGAGCATTGGGGCATTGGCATGGCCGAGGGCTTCCTGCACGAATTCCAGGGTTGGGCCGTGTTCATGGTCAGTGCGGCGCTCATGCTCGGCGAAATCGCCCTGCTGAATCGGGTTGGCCACGAAGCGGGGACCTGGCGCCAATTGTTCGGGGTTGAATTCCCGGCGGCCACGCCGCGCGGCGTGGCGGTCCAACGACGACCGATTCCCGCGCCGTTCATTGCCGCGTGCGGCGTGCTCGTCGCGTTCGTCCTCGTCACCTGGGCTACGCCGCGCCCGGTCGAGATCAGGCCGGATCGCGCGAATTTCAGCGATTATCCGCTGGAGCTCGGCAACTGGAGAGGCAGGCAGGAATCGCTCGACGGTGTTTACCTCGACGCACTCAAGCTCGAGGATTATTGGCTCGCCGACTATCAGGACGGCGCGGGCGCCTCGGTGAACCTGTACATCGCTTATTACGGCTCTCAGCGAAAGGGGGAAGCCGTGCACTCGCCGCGCTCCTGCCTGCCGGGCGGCGGATGGCAGCTTCAGGAGTTCGGTCAACGCAATCTCGCCCCGATCACGATCAATGACGAGACATTGCGCGTCAATCGGACGCTCATCGAACTCGGCGATCAGAAAGAGCTGGTCTACTATTGGTTCCAACAGCGCGGCCGCATCATCACGAACGAGTTTGCGGTCAAGTGGTATCTGTTCTGGGATGCCTTGACGCGCGAGCGCACCGACGGCGCCTTGGTGCGCTTGATCACCGTGCTGCCGAAGGACGGTGATACGGCGCTCGCCGATCGCCGACTCACCGATCTTGCAGCGGGCGTCGCTCCGACTCTGCCGCGCTACGTCCCGAACTAGCACTCCCCCCGATGCTGTACGTCATGCCCTTCCTTCTGGCGATGGTCGTCACGATGGCCTGGCTGCCGATATTCCGCCAATTTGCGAACAAGTGGCGCATCGTCGATCATCCGGGCGAACGCAAGGTTCACTCCACGCCGATCCCGCGTATCGGCGGCGTCGCGATGGCGATCGGCGTGCTCGTGGCCGCGGTCATCGTGATTCCGCTCGATATCGGCGACCGATATTTTCTGATCGGAGCGGCGATGCTCACGCTGTTCGGTGGTCTCGATGATCGCTTCGACCTGAGTCCGCGCATCAAGCTGCTTGGCCAGATCATTGCCGCCGCGATCGTCGTTCTCGGCGGCCACGTGCAGATCGCATCCGTGACGCTCGATGACCGGGTGTTCCTGCCGGAGTGGATCGCGGTTCCCATGTCGCTGCTTTTTCTCGTGGGGATCACGAATGCGATCAACCTCGCCGACGGCCTCGACGGGCTCGCGGGCGGGACGACGTTTCTGTGTTTGTGCGCACTCGCGATCCTCGCCTACAGCAATGGACAGCCCGGCTGTGCTGCGCTCGCGCTGGCATTCGCCGGAGCAGTCTTGGGGTTCCTACGCTTCAACACTTTTCCGGCGAGCATCTTCATGGGCGATGCGGGCAGCCAGTTGCTCGGTTTCGCGGTCGGCGTCCTAAGCCTGCGCGCGACCCAGGGAGGCAACAGCGTCATCAGTGCGGCGACGCCGGTTTTGCTGCTGGCGTTGCCGATTCTCGACACCTTGAGCGTCATGGCCCAACGCATCAGCGAAGGGCGCTCGCCGTTCAGTGCCGACAGGAACCACATTCACCACAAGCTCCTCGCGTTGGGTTTCGATCATCACGAGGCGGTCATGGTCATCTATGCGATCCAGGCCGACTTGCTGCTGTTAGCCTATTGGCTGCGGTTCGAATCGGATCTCGTCATCTTGGGGGCGGTTTCGGTCTTTTTCGTGACCGCAATCGGCTTGCTGCACCTGGCGGCCCGATATCGCTGGCGTATGCGCTCGATCGCTGGCGAGGCCACCGAGTCGCCGCTCGCGCGTTTGCTGACGCGGCTGCGGCGACCGGACTGCGTACCGCGCTGGTCGTACTTCGCGATCGCGATTGCCGTGTGGGCTTATGCCTCTCTGGTCGCTGCGGACACGGTGGAGTTGAGCGGTGACGTTCGACTGCTGCTGCTCGTGCTTCTCGCGATAACGCTCATCTGGCTCGCTGTCCTGCGTGCCAAGCCGCTGAGCACGATCGAAAAAGCGGCGCTCTACATCACGGCGGCCGTGCTTGTTTACCTGGACAGCGTCGTCGTCGACGCTCCGCCGGTCGTAAACATGATCGGCTGGGCCGCGATCCTGACCATGGCAGCGGGCACCTTGGTGCGCCTGCGCCTGTCGCCCGATCGACGATTCGAGCTGACGCCGCTCGACTTGATCGTTCTGTTCGTGGCGCTGGTGATTCCGAGCTTGCCGGATACGCTAGGATTGCCGCACGGAGGTGCTTTGGGGATCGCCAAGCTCGTCATCTTTTTTTACGCGATCGAGGCTTTGGTCAGTCGCGTCGAGATGCGCGTGCTGTGGCTGCGCCTGGCCGCATCCGCCGTACTGGCGGGCTTGGTGGTTCATAATCTTCTCTGAAGATTTTCGTTGCACAGTTCGTGACCGCAGACGGGTAGAATGACGGCATGCAACAAGTGATTCGACCCGTGGTAGCCGCGCCGGACGGCGCGCTGGCCTTGCTCGAGCAAGAACTCGCCGAGCATCGTGGTGCGTTCGAAGCCACGGCGCAAATGCTGAGCGGCTCATTCATGAGCGCGTTATCGTTATTGGAGCAGAGCTTGCGACGCGGTGGGAAGGTGCTGCTGTTCGGCAACGGCGGCAGCGCCGCCGACGCGCAGCATATTGCCGCTGAACTCGTGATTCGCTACCAAGCGAACCGCGCGCCGATCGCCGCGATCGCTCTCACGACGGATTCGTCGGCGTTGACGGCCTGCGGAAATGATTTCGGTTTCGAGTCTGTTTTTGCACGCCAAATCGAAGCGCTCGCGCGTCCGGACGACGCTGTGATCGGGATATCGACTTCGGGAAAGAGTCCGAACGTATTGCGGGGGCTGCATCAGGCGCGGACCCTCGGACTGCGCACGATCGGCATGACGGGAGGAGCGGGAGGCGAACTGCATGATGTCTGCGATGTGCTGATAGTCGTGCCGTCTGCCGTGACTGCGCGCATTCAGGAAATGCACATCATGATCGGCCACATCCTTTGCAGGGCGCTCGAGCAGCGCCTGAACCTCGTTTAGGGGGCTTGCCATGCAGTTCGCCCAATTGGCGGCGCTATTGGGCGATTTTCACAGGGCGCGTGTGCTGGTGCTCGGCGATGTGATGCTCGACCGCTTCGTCTATGGTTCGGTCGAGCGAATTTCGCCGGAAGCACCGATTCCGGTCGTCAATGTGGCGCGCGTCGCCGACATGCCCGGCGGCGCGGCCAACGTTGCCCGCAACATCGCGACCCTGGGCGCGAGAGTCTGCTTGATCGGCGTCGTCGGCGAGGATACCTGGGCCAATGATCTTCGCTCACAACTGGAAGCCTCGCCGACGATCACGGCGCGCTTGATCGGCGACGTCTCGCGACCCACGACCGTCAAGACGCGTTACGTGGCGGACGGTCAGCAAGTCATGCGCGCCGACCGAGAGAGCCGCGTGCCTCTGAGCGAAACGGTGGAGCGCCGCCTGCTCGCCGAATTCCGAGACGCGCTCGCCGAAACTGATGTCGTCGTGCTGTCCGACTACGCCAAGGGTGCGCTGTCGGAGTCGATGACACGCGCCTCGATCGACGCGGCGCGCGCCGCGCGCAAGTCCGTCATCGTCGATCCGAAGGCCAAGCGTCTCGACAAGTATCGAGGCGCCACGATCCTGACCCCGAATCGCATGGAACTTCAGCAGGCGAGCAGCACCAACTGCACGACGGATGATGAGGTGGTTGCGGCGGCGCGCGTGATACTGGCGCAAGGCATCTGTGAAGTCATGATAGTGACGCGCGGCAAAGACGGCATGTCCGTGATTGCCGACGATGAGCGCGTCGTGCACCTGCCGACCGCGGCGCGCGAGGTCTTCGACGTCTCGGGCGCCGGTGACACCGTCGTGGCAACGCTCGCGGTCGGCATCGCCGCCGGTGGTGCGACGAGCCAGTCTGCGGCACTCGCCAACCTGGCCGCCGGCCTCGTCGTAGGCAAACGCGGCACGGCGACCGTCACGACCGGCGAAATGCTCGCGCTTTTGAGACCCACCGATGGGCGCACCGACCCGCAGAAAATCTTTTCGCTCGAGACAGTCTTGCGGCTCCAAAACG
>Ga0116229_10006107_pt1 | contig 19484 bp, 18 predicted proteins | sample S1TSphgellanicum_3_FD_87313 | JGI IMG/M metagenome (GOLD analysis project Ga0116229, IMG submission 87313) | Host-associated microbial communities from peat moss isolated from Minnesota, USA - S1T2_Fc - Sphagnum magellanicum MG | ecosystem: Host-associated > Plants > Peat moss > Unclassified... | reverse complement strand
TGCATTGCGAGCACCGGATCGGCATCGAAGATCGCCGTCTACGCGCAAGGCAGCACGGCCGCCACGCGCGTCATCTCCGCCGGGCTTTCCGAGCCGGCGGCGATCGCCGTCACGTCCGGTGGAACGCTCTACGCAGCCAACGAGGCATCCTCGACGGTCACGGCCTACGCTCCGGGTTCGGTCAACGTCGCGATGACGATTTCGACCGGCGTCGCAGCTCCGCTCGCGCTCGCGCTCGACGCAAGCGGCAACATCTACGTCGCCAACGGCGCGGTCTTTCCGGGAACGGTCACCGTCTACTCCTCGAACGGCACGCTGCTGCGCACGCTGGTGGCCGGCGGCGTCGAAGGCGTCGCCGTCGACGGCAAGGGGCGCGTCTACGTATCGAACTGCAACGTCACCTGCGGCAACGGCAGCAGCCCGGATTCCGTCTCGGTGTTTGCGCCCAACAGCACGACCGTCTCCTACACGATCGCGAACGGCCTATCGTTCCCGACGTCGATGGCGCTCGACTCGAACAACAATCTCTACGTCGCCAACAGTGGCCAAGGCAGCGCGAACGACGTCGTGAAATTCGCCGCCGGCTCGGCCGCGCTGATCGCAACGATCAACGCGCCCGGACCGACGGGCCTTGCGATCGACAAGAACGGCGTGCTGTACGTTTCCGACGGATACGGACCGGGCGGCATCTCGTACGACAAGGTGACCGAGTACCAGAACGGTTCGACGCTGACCGTCACCTCCGGCATCACGAATCCCCTCGCCGTCGCGGTGGGCTCGCAGTTGTGATCGGCTACGCAAAAAGGCCCCGGCATTGCTGCCGGGGCCTTCTCGAATGCATCTCGCTTGCGCGAGATTACATCATGTCGTAGCCGCCCATTCCGCCGGGCATACCGCCGCCGCCGGGGCCGTCTTTTTTCGGCTCGGGCTTGTCGGCGATAAGGGTCTCGGTGGTCAGGATCAGCGCGCCGATCGAGGCCGCGTTCTGCAGCGCCGAGCGGGTCACTTTGAACGGCTCCACGATGCCGGCCTTGAACATGTCGACGATCTCACCGGTCATCGCGTCGAAGCCGTGCGGGGCGCTCTGGCTGCGGACGTTGTTGACTTCGACCGAGCCTTCGTAGCCCGCGTTCTCGGCGATCTGGCGAAGGGGCTCTTCGAGCGCCTTCTTGATGATGTCGATGCCGATCTTCTCGTCGGCCCACGTGGTGGCGTGGCCGTTGGTTTTCGGCGGCTCGTACTTGGCAATCGCCTTGACCGCGTGCACCAGCGAGGCGCCGCCGCCGGGGATCATGCCTTCTTGCACGGCAGCGCGGGTCGCGCTGAGCGCGTCCTCGATGCGATGCTTCTTCTCTTTGAGCTCGGTCTCGGTGGCCGCGCCAACCTGGATCACCGCGACGCCGCCGGAGAGCTTGGCAAGACGCTCTTGCAGCTTCTCGCGATCGAAATCGGAATCGGTATCCTCGACCTGCTTTTTGATCATCTCGATGCGGCCCTTGATGTCGGACTGCTTGCCCGCGCCGTCGACGATGGTGGTCTCGTCCTTGGTGACCGTGACGCGCTTGGCTTGGCCGAGCTGATCCGGGGTCACTTTGTCGAGCTTGAGGCCGAGCTCTTCGGAGATCACCGTCGCACCGGTGAGGGTGGCGATGTCCTTGAGCATCTCCTTGCGGCGGTCGCCGAAGCCCGGCGCCTTGACGGCGACGGACGTGAACGTGCCGCGCAGCTTGTTGACCACGAGCGTCGCGAGGGCTTCGCCTTCGACGTCTTCGCAGATGATCAACAGCGGCTTCTGAACCTGGACGACCTTCTCGAGCAGCGGCAGGATGTCGGCGATCGCCGCGATCTTGCGCTCCGTCACGAGAATGTACGGGTTGTCGAGAACCGCTTCCATGCGCTCGGAATCCGTGACCATGTACGGCGAGATGTAGCCCTTGTCGAACTGCATGCCGTCTTTGGTTTCGACTTCGGTCTTGAGCGTGCGCGATTCCTCAACGGTGATCACGCCGTCCTTACCGACCTTCTCCATCGCCTCGGAGATCAGGTTGCCGATCTCTTTGTCGTTGGCCGAGATCGACGCAACTTGCGCGATCTTCTCTTTGGTGTCGACGGTCTGCTTGAACGATTCCATCTCGGCAACGGCCAGTTCGACCGCCTTCTCGATGCCGCGCTTGATCAGCAGCGGGTTGCTACCGGCGGTAACGTTGCGCAGGCCCTCGCGGATGATCGCCTGGGCGAGCACCGTCGCGGTGGTCGTGCCGTCGCCGGCGATGTCGTTGGTCTTGGAGGCGACTTCCTTGACGAGCTGGGCGCCCATGTTCTCGAACGCATCGGGCAGTTCGATTTCTTTGGCGATGGTCACGCCGTCGTTGGTGATCGTCGGCGAACCGAATTTCTTGTCGAGGACGACGTTGCGACCCTTGGGCCCGAGCGTCACTTTGACGGCGTCGGCCAGGATGTTCGCTCCGCGCTCGAGCGCGCGGCGCGCGCTTTCATCAAATACGAGTTGTTTGGCAGCCATGGTGTTCTTTCAAATGCTCCTTAGACCGCGGCGGCGACTTTGTCGACGACGGCGAGAACGTCTTTTTCGGGAATGATGAGGTACTCGGTACCGTCAACTTTGACTTCGCTTCCCGAGTATTTGCGATAGAGTACGCGATCGCCGACCTTGACGCTCAGGGGATGCGTCGTGCCGTTATCGAGCACGCGGCCGGTTCCGATCGCGCGGATCACGCCCTCTTGGGGCTTCTCCTTGGCGGTGTCGGGCAAGAAAACTCCGCCGGAGCTCTTGTCTTGCTGCTCGACGTGCTCGACAACCACGTTGTCGAACAAAGGCTTGAGATTCACGGGGACCTCCAACAGCTTGTTCAGGTATTTAGCACTCTCGGCGAGAGAGCGCTAGCGTTGCCATCTTAGCAGAGCCAATGGGAGAGTGCAAGCCCTAAAAGGGGCTGCGGCGGCGCTAAACCAGGTGGGCGAAGGAGGGGCTGCCGACCAGGAAGCTCAGCACGAGCGAGACCGCAAAGAGCACCACCAGGGCCCGCAGCAGCCGGTTACTGCTCGCCATACCGAGCAACAGGAACCCGGTCGCAAAGCCGGCCACCAAGAACGGGACGAGCGCAGCGTGCTCGGTCCAACGAAGACCGGACCAGAGGTAGAAGGCGCCGGCGACGCCTAGGACGACGGCCAGGAGACCGGAGGCTCCCCAAATGACGACTTCGGACGGTCCTGTGACTGGCGCTCGCATGACTCGCTAAGCCTAGCGCCGCCTGCATAGGAGGCCCTTAGAGTCGCATTAAGGATAGATTGCGTCCCGCCGCCGCGCCCGGCCGGAGGCCTCGAACGCCTGGGCGAAGCACCGGCGCATGGCAGTAGCACCGGCACACCCGATGTCGTGGAGGAGCATCGCCCTCGCGGCCCTCGCAGCGGGAATCGCCGGCGGCGTGGCGATGGACGCCTACCTCTGGATCTCGCCGCTCGCCTCGGAGCACCCGGGCCTGCCGGCGATCTGGAGCGCGATCGCCGTGGCCGCCGCGGGAAAAACCATGCGCGCGAATCCGAACGCTCCGTGGATCGGGCTCGGCATCCACGCGCTGATCAGCATCGCCTGGGCCGGCGCCTACGCCTACGCCGCCGCATCGACGGCGTATATCCGGCGGCTCTGGTACGTCTCCGGCCCCGTCTTCGGGCTGATCGTCTACGCGTTGATGCAGATCTTGCTCCTGGCCTCGGGCGGCTTCGAGTATCCGCATTCGCCCAACGACTTCGTCAGTGCGCTCGTCGCGCACGCGATCTTCTTCGGACTGCCGGTCGCCTTGGTGGTCGACGCCGTGGATCGCGGGTGATCGGCCGGATCGTCGTATCGCTAGGAGCGTTGCGCCGCAACGCAAGCGTCCTACGCGAGCTGGCCGGCGCCGGGCACGCCGCCTTCGTGGTCAAGAGCAACGCCTACGGTCACGGGCTCGTCGAGACGGCGCTTGCGATCGAGCCGTTCGCGCAACGCATCTGCGTCTACGCCGTCGACGAGGGCATCGCGCTGCGCGACGGCGGCATCACGGCGAAGATCCTGGTCCTCGGGCCGGTTCCGCCCGAGCACCTCGCCGACGCGCTGGCGAACGACCTCGAAATCGCGCTGTGGGACGTGAAGCAGTTTCTGCGCGACGTATCGCAGGCCGCGCGCAGGCGCCAGCGGATCGCGCGCGTGCACGTGAAGGTCAACACCGGCTTGAACCGGCTCGGACTCGAACCGAACGATCTCGTCGACGCCGTCGAAGAGTATCTGCAGGTATCCGAAGTGGAGATCGCCGGCATCTTCTCGCACCTCGCATCGGCCGAAGAGATGGACTCGCCCTATACGATGCACCAGCTCGATACGTTCCTCGGCGCGATCCAAGGGGTCGAGCCGCTGCTGAAGGCGCGCGGAATCGCTCCGGTGCGGCACATCGCCGCATCGGCGGCCGCGATGCTGTGGCCGCAGACGCGCCTGGACATGTCGCGCTTCGGCATCGCGCTCTACGGTCTGTGGCCCTCGCCGCAAACGCGCGAAGCGATGGGCGAGCGCGCCATCTCGCTCGAGCCCGCGCTATCGTATCTCTCGGAACTCACGGTCACGCGTTCGATTGCGGCGGGCGCGCCGGTCGGCTACGGCGCCACCTTTCATGCGCCGCGCGACATGCGCATCGGGGTCGTTCCGGCGGGCTACGCCGACGGGATTCCGCGCGCGCTCTCCAATCGCGGCGCGTTCGTGGTCGAGGGCGCGCTCTGCCCCATCGTGGGCCGCGTCGCCATGAATCTGACGACGATCGATCTCACCGCCGCACCGCAAGCTCGCGTCGGCTCGCGCGTCGTCCTACTCGGTAGCGACGGAACGGCAACGGCCGGCGCGGAAGCGTGGGCCGCCTGGTGCGACACGATCGACTACGAAATCGTCGCCCGCCTCCCAGCGAACATCGAGCGCGAGTACGTGGACTAGCTGACGGCCGCGATGGCGTCGGCGAGGTTCATCGTTCCTTTATAGAGCGCGCTGCCGACGATGCACGAATCGACCGTGAGCGGAACCTCGCGCCGCAGCGTTCGCAAGTCCTCGATATTGCGCGCGCCTCCGCTCGCCGTCACCAGCACCTCGGCGGCGTTCGCGACGGCGGTCAACGCCTCGAGATCGTAGCCCTCGCCCATGCCGTCGCGGCGAATTTCGGTGAAGATCACGCGCGAGACGCCCCACTGGGCGACGCGCTTGACGAGCGCGTCGCGGTTGACCGGCGTGCGCTCTTGCCAGCCGTGGGTCGCGACCTCGTTGCCGCGCGCGTCGATGCCCGCGATGACCTTCTCGGGGAAACGGCTGATGATGTGGCGCGCGAGACGCTCGTCCTCAACGAGCAGCGTCCCGATGATGATCTCGCTTGCGCCCGCGTTGAACGCGCTCTCGGCGTGTTTGAGAACGCGCAGACCGCCGCCGGTCTGCACGGGAATATCCACGGCCTTGCAGATGCGTTCGACCGCCGACAGGTTCTCGCCGGAACCGAACGCGCCGTCGAGATCGACCACGTGCAAGCGGCGCGCCCCCGCCTGGGCAAACTCCTTCGCGCGCTCCGCCGGGTCGCCGTCGTACGTCGTCGACGTCGCCGGATCGCCTCGCTCCATGCGAACGCACTTACCACCGCGCAAGTCGATCGCGGGAATGACGATCATGCCTATAACTCCGTTTTGCGTGGGCTAGCTGCGAACGCCGTTGCCGGAACGGCGCTCGATCGGAACGTACGGTCCCGGTGACGGTCCGTCGTACGTTGCTTGGGGCCGGATCAGCCGGTTGTCGGCGAGTTGCTCGAGGATGTGCGCGGTCCATCCGGCGACGCGTCCGCATGCGAACATGCAGGTGAACTCGTCGCCGGGAATGCCCAGATCCGAGAGCACGGGCGCGGTGTAGAAATCGACGTTCGCGTAGATGGTGTTATCGGGTTTCTTCTCTTGCAGCACCTTGCGGCTCGCGTCTTCCAGCGCGCGCGCCGTCTCGTACCACTGCGTCGAGCCGACTTGGTCGGCGAGTTGACGCGCCATCGCTTCGAGATGGCGGGCGCGCGGATCGCGCACCTTGTACTCGCGGTGCCCCATGCCCATGATGCGCTCGCCGCGGCCGAGTGCTTCGCGCACGTAGCTCTCGGCGTGCTCGGGTTTGCCGACTTCCACCAACGTGGCGTACGAGCCGCTCGCCGCACCGCCGTGCAGATCGCCTTGCAGCGTCGCGAGCGCGGCCGTGACCGCGGCGTAGACGTCGGCGCGGGTGGACGCGGCGACGCGCGCGGCGAACGTCGAAGCGTTGTAGGAGTGATCCGCCAACAGCACGAGGTACGTGTCGAGCGCGCGCTCTTCGATCGCGTGCGGCAACGTGCCGGCATGCATGTAGAGGAAGTTACCGGCTTGCGATAGGTCGGCACGCGGTTCGACCGGATCGAGGTCGCGGCGAATGCGATCCCACGCGGCGACGATCGTGGGCGTCTTGGCGATCAGTTCGATCGCGGTGTGCACGTCGGAGAGATGCTCGCCGTGCGTGTTCACCGGGGAGAAGAGCCCGAGGCCGCTGACGATCGTGCGGAGCACGTCCATCGGCCAGGCGGTCTTCGGTACGCTTCGCATCGCGTCGAGCAACGGTTCGGGCAACGAACGCCGCGCGCCGAGTTCCCGCTTGAGGCGCGCCAACTCCGCATGGTTCGGAAGATGCCCGTACAACAGCAGGTGGGCGACTTCTTCAAAGGTCGCGTTCGGCGCGAGATCGTCGATGTCGTAGCCACGATACGTCAGCCTCCCGAGCGCCCCGTCGACGTTACTGAGACCGGTATGCCCGACGACGACGCCTTCGAGACCACGATCGACCACCAAACCCTGGCTAGACAACGATTTCCTCCCAAGTGATGCCGCACGCGGCGGGACTACGTTGGTTCGGGGAGGGGTGGACGAGGCCTTTCCTGCCTCGCTCGCAGCCTAGCCTGCCAGCAGCGCCGGATCGATCTTTTGGCCGCCCACCATCACGAGTTGCGGCGGCTTCTCGATCAGCGAGATCTGCGACGTCGGGTCGCCCGCGAAGACCGCGATATCGGCCAGCTTGCCGGGCGCGAGCGCGCCGCGATCGCTCACCCCGATCAACGCCGCCGCGTTATGGGTCGCGGACTTGAGCGCGTCGATCGGGGTCATGCCCAGGCCGACCAGCAGCGCGAAATCGCGGTTGTTCTGCCGGTGCGGAAAGACGCCCGCATCCGTTCCGTACGCGATGGTGACGCTCGATGCAAACGCCCGGTGCATGCCCTCGTTACGAAGCTGCGCCGCATGCTGCGCTTTTTGAATGGATTGCTCCGAGATATGGTTCGGATTGCCCGGCTGCAGGATCGAGTCGAGCGCCCAAATCGTGGGCACCAGATTGGTGCCGCGCTGCCGCATGTTGGCCAGCGTCTTCTCGCTCACCCCGGTGCCGTGTTCGATCGAGTGAACGCCGCCCTCGACCGCGATCGCGATGCCGGGATCGCCGTGCGCGTGCGCCGCGACCTTGCGGCCGAACTTCGTCGACTCGTCGACGACTGCCGCGACTTCGTCGAGATTGAACTGCGGAATATCCCACGTGTCGCCGTACGACAGCACGCCGCCCGTCGCGAGAATCTTGATGTGATCGACGTGCAGCTTGACGTGCTCGCGAACGAGCTCGCGAAACCCGTACGGCCCATACGAGACCGCGCCGATGCGGTCGCTCGGATCTTCAGTCACCCACGTGGGGACGTCGTTGGTGTCGCCGTGGCCGCCGGTGATCGAGAGCGATTGCCCGCCCGCGAGCACCCGCGGGCCGACGAGCGCGCCGTTGTTGATCGCGTTGCGCAGCGCGAGATCGATGCCCGCCGAGCCGCCGACGTCGCGAATCGTCGTGAATCCGTTCTTGAGCATCGACTGCGCGTTGCGGATGCTGTAGAGCGTCGCCTCGGGCACGTTGTCGGCGACCGAGTTCTTCGGAAACATGCCTTCCATATATAGCGAGGGAACCAGGAAGGCCGCGATGTGCGTGTGGCAATCGATCAGGCCGGGCATGATCGTCGCGTCGCCCAGCTCGATCACGGTGGCACCGCTGCCCGCATCGCCCGCGTTCATCGAGACGATCCGGTCGCCGGAGATCACCAGGACGCCCGGCGTCTGTACGGCGGTGCCCGTGAAGAGGCGAGCCGCCTTGAGCACCGTCACGGTGCCGGCAGCACGGGCTCGCCACGGCATCAGCAGGGCGGCACCGGCCGCGGCCGCTCCCATCAAGAAGTGGCGCCGGCCCAGCAGCCGCTCCGCTTCCCGGAAGGCGGCGGGCGAGTAGCGCGGGTGCGGACAACGGCAATCGAGGCTCATGCTTGGGGACCTCCGGCGTGCGTGGCGAGGGAAGGCTTCTGCATTCGCGACGGAAGAACTCCTCACCGACTCCCTTTCCAGCTGAGGTATCCGCGTGCCAGACGAACACATCGTCCTCTCGACCGGCGCCGGCGTCGGGCGCATCACGCTCTCGCGCGCGGCGAAGAAGAACGCGATCACGACCGCGATGTACGCGGCGATGGCCGACGCGTTTGCGGAATTCGACCGAGACGACGAAGTGCGCGCGATCTTGATCGGCGGCGGCGACGATTTCACGGCCGGCAACGACCTACAAGATTTCATGATGGCGTCGATGGGCGGCGCGAGCTTTCACGACATGCCGGTGCTGCGTTTCCTCGACGCGATCGCCGGCTGCCGCAAACCGGTCGTCGCCGCGGTACGCGGAAATGCGGTCGGTATCGGCACGACGCTCTTACTGCATTGCGACGTCGTCGTCGCCTCCGCGACGGCGCGCTTTCGCCTGCCGTTTGCGCCGCTCGGGCTCGTGCCCGAAGCGGGTTCGTCCGTGCTCTTGCCGCTGACGGTCGGGCGCGCGCGCGCCGCGTGGTTGCTGATGAGCGGCGAGTTCTTTCCCGCGACGCAAGCGCGCGAGATGGGCTTGGTGACGCAACTCGCCGAGGACGAAGCGACCGATGCAACCGCCGTCGAGGTCGCCGCGAAGCTCGCCGCGCTGCCGCCGGAAGCACTGCTGGAAACCAAGCGCCTGATGAAAGCGCCGTGGGAAGAGCTCGTGAAGAAGCAGATGGCGCTCGAGACGGAGGCGTTCACCAAACGATTGGCGTCCGACGAATTCCGCGCGGCCGCGATGAAACTCCTAAGCCGTTAGGCGCACGCCCGACAGGAAGTTTGCGGCGGGCGCCGGTAAGGACGGGCTCGCTGCTTTCTTCTGGGAGGACTCCATGCGCCCCATCTTCACGACGTTGATGGCATTGCTTGCTGCCGTCAGCATCACCGCTTGCTCGAACTCGTCGAGCTCGTCGACCAACGCGAGCGACGCCGCCGCTTCGGCCGCGCCTGCCGACAACAGCGCCGCAGCTCCGGCCGACAACAGCGCCACCGCGGCGCCTGCCGATGCCGGCGCGGCATCCGCAGCGCCGGCCGACGCAGGCGCGGCTGCATCGCCCGCTGCGGCCTCCGCGGTGGCACTCTATCCGGGCGCGACGGCGGCGGCGCTGCCGGCCGCGGCGGGCTCGCCGCCGCCGGGCACCAACGCGTACAACACCAGCGACTCGTTCGAAAAAGTCAAAGCGTGGTACAAAGCCAACGTTCCCGCCGCGCGCTTGACCGGCGAAACGCCGACCGGCGCCGCCTATATCGTCGGCGATCCGAAGACCGGCTCGATCGTGCTGCTGCAGAGCGACAAAGGCAAGGTCTGGATTCTCACCGGCCCGGCCTCCGCGCTGACGAACGCCCAGCACTAACGCTCCACCTCGCGGCGCCGCCGGCTCGATTGCCGGCGGCGCCGTAGGGGTCTCGCGACCGGGCGTGAAGCCAGATTCATGAATTACGCCGTCGCGCGATACGCCGTGGCACTCGCCTGCACGCTCGCGTTGCTGTTCGGGAGCGGTTCGGCGGCAACGGCCTCGGGTGCCACCGCAAACTACGATGCGTTCGGCATCGCCCTGCTGGGGCGGCTGGCGCAAGCGCAACCGTCGGCCAACGTCTTCATCTCTCCGGTGAGCATCGGCGTCGCGCTCGCGATGGCCGCGGACGGTGCAGCCGGCACGACGCGCAGCCAGATCCTCTCGGCGCTCGGGCTCTCGAGTAGCGATGCATCCGCCGCCAACGCCGCATTGATCGCTGCGCTAAAGAACAACGGCGACGCGAGCATCGGCCTCGCGAATGCCATCTGGCTGCGCTCGGATCTCCCGCCCGCGGCGGCATACGTGAAAACGCTCCAGAGTTACTACGGTGCGCAGGCGCAAGCCGTCGATTTCGCCGATCCCTCCGCTGCAGCGACGATCAACGCTTGGGTCAAAGACAAGACGCTCGGGTTGATCGACCATTTGGTGGATACGACGAGTGCCTCAGACTTCGCGTATCTCACCAACGCGCTCGCGTTCAAAGCGACGTGGAGCGAACCGTTCGAAGCACGCGCAACGCAGCCGCAACCGTTTACCAACGCCGGCGGCGCGAAGGTCACGGTCTCGATGATGCATCAAACCGCCGAGTTCTTGACGGCGCAAGGCGACGGCTACGACGTCGTCAGCCTTCCCTACGGCAAGGGCGGATTCGCCGCGTACGTGCTGCTGCCAAAGACGGCGGACACGGGGACGGTGCTGCAGCATCTGTCGGCCGCTACCTTCGATGCGGAGGTGAAAGCGCTCAAGCCCGAACGCATCGCGCTCTCGATGCCGCGCTTTACCGCGTCGTACCGCACCGGGCTTATCCCCACGTTGAAAGCGATGGGCATGAGCGCGCCGTTCGGCGACAACGCCGATTTTTCGCCGATGCACGCGCCGCCGCCGCGCCTCGCGATCTCCGGCGTCGAACACGCTACGTTTCTGCGCGTCGACGAAGAGGGCACCACCGCCGCAGCCGCAACGTCGATCGGCATGACCGCGACGGCGATGCGCGTGGAGAAACCGCCGCGCGAGATCGTCGTCGACCATCCGTTCGTGTTCCTGCTGCGCGACGAGCGCGACGGCACGGTGCTCTTCATCGGTGCGATTCGCACGCTCCAACCGTGAGCCGCGCCGCCGGCGCAGCATGCGCCGCCTATACTTGCCAATCAATATGACCGTCGATTGTATGAATTTCGCCGGCACGCACGCGACGAGAGGTAATGGCCCTCGTAGGCGACAAGGCCACCCGTCCACATCATCAGCGTTACGCGAGTTGAAAGGTACGGTCTCGGTATGAGCGATACAAGAACGGCGGAACGCATTTTTGCCGGCGGCGACATCATCACGATGGACGACGCGCATCCATCGGCGGAAGCCGTCGCGGTGAAAGGCGGCAAGATCGTTGCCGTCGGGACGCGCGACGACGTCATGGCGTGGCAAGGCCCCACGACCGAGGTCGTCGAGCTGCATGGCCGTACGCTGGTCCCGGGATTTATAGACGGCCATAGCCACTTTATCAACGCGGTCCGCTTGGGCGGTTGGGCGAACGTCTCGGCTCCGCCCGCCGGCAAGGTGCGCACGTTCACCGACCTGATCGCGACGTTGAAAGCGAGCGCGACGAAGCTGGGGCTCAAGCCGGGCGAATGGGTCATGGCCTACGGCTACGACGTCTCCGCAATGGACGAGACGCGCGACCTCAACCGCGACGATCTCGATGCCGCGTTCCCGGACAATCCCGTCATGGTGTTGCACGTCTCGCTGCACGGTGCGGTACTCAATACCGCCGGGTTCAAGGCGGTCAACTTCGATTTGAACGCACCGACGCCGCAGGGTGGAATGACGCTGCGCAAACCGGGCAGCACGGAAGCGGCGGGGCTGGTGATGGAGCATTCGTTTCTGCCGATCTTCATGCAGATGCCGTCGCCGAGCGAACAGCAGCAGCTCGACGCGATGGGAACCGCGCAAGAACTGTACGCCAGTTTCGGCTATACCACGATTCAAGACGCGCCGATGGAGCCTGCCACCCGTCCGCTCTACCACAAAGCCGCGCAACAGGGTCGCTTCTACCTCGACATCGTCGGCTACGTGAACTGGCTCGAGTTCCCGCACGTCCTCGAAACGGGCGCCGAACCGTTCAACGGCCCGTATGACAACCACTTCCGCGTCGGCGGCATCAAGATCATCGGCGACGGATCGCCGCAAGGCAAGACGGCCTTTCTGACCAAACCGCTGCTCACGCCGGGTCCGGCGGGTGAGAAAGATTGGGTCGGCGAGCCGAACGTAACGCCGGAAGATCTCAACAAGGTCGTCAAACTGGCCTACGATAACGGCGTCCAGGTCATGACGCACTGCAACGGCGATGCGACGATCGACATGATGCTCGACGCACACGAGGCCGCCGGCGCACCCGCGGGCAAGCGGACGGTCATCATCCACTCGCAGATCGTGCGACAGGATCAACTCGACAAGTACGTGACGTACGGGTTCTTGCCGTCGTTCTTCACCAACCACACGTTCTATTGGGGCGACGTGCACGTCGAGAACCTGGGAAAAGAGCGCGGCTCCTTCATCAGCCCAACCCAATCGGCGCGCAAGCGCGGCATCCGCTTCTCGAACCACACGGATTTTGCGGTAACGCCGCTCGACGCGATGTTCGTGCTCTGGAGCTCGGTCAATCGCCTCTCGCGCTCGGGGCACGTCATCGGACCGGACGAGCGCCTCACCGCGCACGAAGGCCTGCGCGCGCTCACGATCGATGCGGCGCATCAGTACGGCGAGGAAGCGACGAAGGGCTCGATCGAGCCCGGCAAGTTCGCCGACTTCGCAATCCTCGACGCCAACCCGACGAAGGTCGACGCCGCGGCAATCAAAGACATCAAGGTCGTCGAGACGATCAAAGACGGCAAGAGCGTCTACATGCGGGAGAGCGCGCCCGCCGCGTGACCCGGACGGGCGTCTGGGTGATCGGGGGCTATCTCGGCGCGGGGAAGACCACGCTGCTCAACGCGCTGCTGCGGGCGGCCGGCGGCATACGCTACGGCGTGCTGGTCAACGACTTCGGCAGCGTCAACGTCGACGCCACGTTGATCGCGCAGACCGGAACCGACGCGGTCGAACTCACCAACGGCTGCACGTGCTGCACGATCGGCGGCGATTTAGCGCTCGCGCTCAAGGCGCTGATGGAGCGCGAGCCCCGTCCCGGCCGGATCGTCATCGAGGCGAGCGGCGTCGCCGACCCGCAAGCCGTCGCGCGCATTGCGGCCTGCCATCCAGAGCTGGACGTGAAGGGCGCCGTGGTCGTCGTCGACGCCGAGACGATTCTCGAACGCATCGACGACAAGTACGTCGGCGGATTGGTGCGCCGTCAAATCGGCGCCGCCGGGACGATCGTGCTGAGCAAAGTCGATCTCGTCGACGGCCAGCGGCTGGCGGATGTGCGCGCGTGGCTCATGCAGACCTATACGGGCATTCCGGTGCTGGAGTCCGGCGGCGATGGCTGTGCCGTCGAGGCGGCTTTCGATCCCGCATTTTCAGCAACGATGAGCGCCGAAACGGCGGTCGCCGGCGACGGCGGCCACCCGTCCTTCGTTACCGAGACGTTTCGCGCAACGGCACCGCTCGATCGCGTGCGCTTCGCCGAAGCGGCGGATGCGTTGCTTCCCGTCGTAGCGCGCGCGAAAGGCACGGTCTCCTTCGCCGGCGATCCCGCTACGCGCTACATCTTCCAGCTCTCCGGGCAGCGCTGGTGCCTCGAACCGCTCGACGTTCCCGATGAATCGCAAGAGACGCAGATCGTAGCAATCGCCATCGCACCGCGTAGGGCAGCTCTTGCGGCGGCGGTGGCGCTCCTTCGTCGCGCCGAAACCGTTTCGCCGGCCGGCTAGCGCTATCGAGGCCCGAATCGCTCACTCTTCCCCGTCGTAGTAGTCGAGCGATTCGGGTGCGTCGGCGCGGATGATGCGATCGCCGACGGCCCATTTGCGGCTGTCGGGGTAGTAGCAGGCCTCGTTGAGGGGATTGTCGGCAACGATGAAGATCAGCAAATCTTCGTCGCCGTCGTTGCCGATCTCGTGCGCTTCGCCCGGTTTGAAGAGAAACGCATCGCCCGGTCCGATCGGCGTCTTGCCGCCCTCGTGGCGCGCGTAGCCGCGGCCCGAGATCACGTGGTAGAACTCCCACTGATGCGTGTGCACGTGATAGGGGCAGGAGATCTGGCCCGGTTCCAACCGCTGGATCTCAACGTCGAAGGGGTGGCGTTTCATCGCGTCGGTCGAGTGCCGATCGCGGCCGAGCGCTTCGGAGACCTGCTTGCCCGCGCCCGCAAACTTTCCCGAAGGCGACGTCCAGGCCAGCTCCTCCAGGTCGCCGGTGTTGACCTTTTTCACGCGACGCCCCGGGTGCGTTTACGCGACGGCGTCGTCGCGGACGTCGGCACGGGCGAGCGCGTAGCCGATCAGACGATCGATCAGCGCTTCGTAGCCGAGGCCGATCGCGTTGCACGCGTCGGGCAACAAGCTGGTCGCGGTGAGCCCGGGCAGCGAGTTGATCTCCAAGATATACGGGCGGCCGTCTTTGCTCACCACGAAGTCGGTGCGCGAATAGTCGCGTAAGCCCAAGAGGCGGTGCGTCGAGAGCGCGAGCATCTGCATGCGCGCGGCCAGATCTTCGTCGATCCGCGCCGGCACCAGGTGCGTGCTCCCGCCGGTTTCGTACTTCGCTGCAAACGTGTAGAATTCGCCGCGATTTGGGACGATCTCGACGATCGGCAGCGCCTCTTCGGCGAGGACGCCGCACGTGAATTCGCGCCCCTCGACGTACTCCTCCGCCAGAATCTGCGCGTAGCCCTTGGAGGCCGTCAGCATCGCGTTGGTCCACTGCTCGTGCGTCTTGACGATCACGACGCCGGTCGACGAGCCGTCGTAGCGCGGCTTGATGACGAGCGGAAGGTCGAGCGAGCCGGGCAGTAGCGGCAACGTGCCGCCCGAGAGATCGAACAGATCCCAGGCCGCGGTCGGCAGCCCTTCGGCGGCGAGCAGCTTCTTGGTGAGATGTTTATCCATCGCCAGCGCGGAGGCTTCCACGCCGCTGCCCGTATAGGGAATCGAAAGAAATTCCAGGAGCGCCTGCACGTGCCCGTCCTCACCGCCGCGGCCGTGCAGCGCGTTGAAGACGACGTCCGGTTTCAGCTCGCGCATCGCGTCGTAGAAGCGTTCGTCGTAGTCGAGGGACTTGGCTTCGTAGCCAAGAGCCGCAAGCGCGCGCATCACGCCGGATCCGGTTTGAATCGAAATCTCGCGTTCGGCGCTGCTGCCGCCCATGACCACCGCGACCTTCGCACTACGTTTCATCGACGAAAACTCCGACTAAGTGAACTTCGAGCTGTAAATCGACACCGAATCGATCGCGGACCTCGCGACGGACGCGCGCCAGGAGCGTTGCGACGTCCTTGGCACTCGCGCCGGCGACGTTGTTAATGAAGTTGGCGTGTAGGGGAGAGACTTCCGCGCCGCCCTCGCGCCACCCCTTAGCGCCGGCCGCTTCGATCAACCGCGCCGCCTTGTCGCCCTCCGGATTGCGGAAACACGAACCGGCGTTGGGCAGATCGATCGGCTGGGTGTTCTTGCGCCGCACGAGCCGGCTCTTCATTTCTTGCCGTACGCCGCCGGCTTCGGCCCGCTCGAACGCCAGCGTCACGCGTGAGACGATCTCCTCGCGCGCGAGCGTCGAATGGCGATAAAAATACTGCACGGAGACCGCATGCGGCTCCGGTTTGCTCGGCGATTGCACCCATACGTCGCGCACGAAATCGCCCATCTCGCGATCGGTGCCCGCATTCATCCGCAGCGAGCCGCCGACCGTGCCGGGAATACCGGAGAGCGAACCGATGCCGGCCGCACCCGCCGAAGCGGCTTTGGCGGTGACCGCTGCCATGCCCGCGGCGGCGCCCGCGTCGACGATCACGCGGCCCTCGTCGACCCGCACCGCGACGGCCGCAAATCCGCCGCCGAGACGCAGCACGACGCCGCGCATGCCGCCGTCGCCGACCAGCACGTTGCTGCCGCCGCCGAGCACGAACCACGGCATCTGCGCTTTGAAGCAAAAGCGCATCAGCTCGGCCAGCTCGCTTTCGCTTTCCACCTGCACCAGCGCGTCGGCCGGGCCGCCAATTTTCCACGACGTGTGCGGCGCGATCGGCGCGTCGAACTGCACGCGCTCGCCGAAGATCGCCGAGAGCGCATCGCGATCGGCGGCGTCGAGCAAACTCTGCAACGCGCGCGCGGTCGTCAGGCTCATACGTTGCTCGCAAGCTGCGCGGCGACGTCGGTGATCGTGCCCGCGCCCAGCATCAGCACCATCGAGCCGTGCGGCGCCTCGTCGAACAAACGCTGCGCCAGCTCCTCGACGCGTTCGACGTAGTGCACGTCGCCGCCGGCGGCCGCGAGCGGCTCGCCGATCGACCGTTCGCTCACGCCCGGAATCGCCGGCTCCGATGCCGCGTAGACCGGACTGAGATAGATGCGGTCGGCGCCCAGCAACGAGTCGGCGAAATCGCGCGCTAGAAACGCCGTGCGCGTGTACCGATGGGGCTGAAAGGCCACGATGACCGGCCCGGGATGATACTGCCGTGCGGCCGCAATCGTCGCCCGGATCGCCGTCGGGTGGTGCGCGTAGTCGTCCACGACGACCATGCGCTCGCCGCGCGCGAGGATGTCGAAACGGCGGCGCACGCCGCGGAACGCGCGCAGCGCGGCGACGATGCGATCGAAGGGGATCTCGAGTTCGCGCGCCACGGCAATTGCCGCGAGCGCGTTTTGCACGTTGATCGTCCCCGGCAACGAAAGCTCCACGCGGCCTAGGCGCTGCCCGCCCGCGATCGCGTCGAAACTCGAACCGAGGCCGTCGAAGGAGAGCGCCTCGCCGCGCACGTCCGCGCCCGGCGCAATACCGTAGGCGACCGTCTTCGCGCGCCGGTGTTTGGCGCGCAGCGAGGCCGACGCCGGGTTGTCGATGCCGACGATCGCAACGCCGTCTTCCGGGAGCTTCTCGAGAAACTCGCCGAAGGCGCGGACGAGTTGCGGGAGTTCGTCGTCGCTGTTGAGGTGGTCGTTTTCGACGTTCGTCAGCACCGCCATCGCGGGCGCGAGCAGCGCGAACGAGCCGTCCGACTCGTCGGCTTCGGTCACGAAGAACGGCGACGTGCCGTCGTGCGCGTTGGTTTGCAGTAAGCCGTCGATGCCGCCGAGCACCAGGCTCGCATCGATGCCGCACAGGCGCAGCACGGCGTGCGTCATCGCCGTCGTCGTCGTTTTCCCGTGCGTGCCGCAGACCGCGATACCGCGACGGCCGTGCATCACGCGCGCCAGCATCTCGCCGCGGTGCAGCACCGGCGTGCCGGCGCGATTGGCGGCGACGTACTCGGGGTTGCGCCGGTCGATCGCCGAACTCACGACGACCGTGTGGGCGCCCGCGATGTTGCTTGCATCGTGACCGACGATCACGCGCGCGCCTTCGGCGCGCAGCAGCTCGATCAGCGGGGTGCTCTTGACGTCGGATCCGGAAACGGACTGCCCGCGGGCGATCAGAATTCGCGCGATCGCGCTCATCCCGATGCCGCCGACCCCGACGAAGTGATAGGTGCCGTGCTCCATGCTACCGCTGGCCCCTTCGCGCCGCGAGCGCGGCAATCCGCGTGAGGATGGCCGCAATCGGATCGGCGTTGCGAAGGCGCCCCGCACCCGCCCGGAGCGAGCGAAGGCACTCCGGCTCTACCGTCTGGGCCAATAGCAAGCGCAACCTGCCGGCGTCCAGATCGCGGTCGGCGATCACGACCGCGGCGCCGGCCGCGCGAAACGCTTCGGCGTTGGCGGCCTGGTGGTTCTCGGCGGCATAGGGATAGGGCACCAGGATGGAGGGCATGCCGATCGCCGCCAGTTCGCCGAGCGTCGAGGCGCCGGCGCGCGCCAGCACGAGATCGGCCGCGGCGTATGCATCGGAGACGTCGTGCAGGTACGCGCGCAGGGCCCCTTCCGGCTTTCCGAGCGCGGAGCGAACGCGATCGTATTCTTTTTCGCCGGTAACGTGAATCAGTTGCCACCCCTGCGGCAGCCCGTCGCTCTTCAGCAGCCCCGTGAGCGCATCGTTGATGGTGCGCGCACCCTGGCTGCCGCCCATGGCCAGCAGCGTCTTGCGCGCGGGGCTCAGCCCCAAGCGCTCGACCGCCGCATCGCGCGGCGGCAGCGCGCGCAACGCGGCCCGCACCGGGATGCCCGTGCACACGTATTTGCCCGCGAAGCGCGGATCGGCCGAAGGAAACGCGCCCCACACTTCATCGACCAGCGGCGCCAGCAAGCGATTGGTGAGGCCCGGCTTGGCGTTGGGCTCGAGCAAGGCGATCGCACCGCGGTATCCGCCGAACGCGCGCAGCGCACGCGCCGCGAGCACGGCGGGGAAGCTGACGTATCCGCCGGTGGCGATGACGATATCGGGTTTCAGACGCCGCAGGATGCCGATGCTCTGCAGCGTCCCGAGCGCGTTCGCAAAGCACGTGCGCAGCAGCTCGAGTGAGAACCGCCGCGTGAGCGGGCGGCTGGAAACCGTGTGAAGCCGGTATCCCGCCTGCGGCACGATCGTGGCTTCCAGCCGGTCGGCCGCACCGATGAAATCGACGGTTGCGTTCGCGCCGAGGGCGCTTGCGATCGCGATCGCGGGATAGAGATGCCCTCCGGTGCCGCCGCCGGCGAAGACGACGTTCACGCACCGGTCCATTCGATCGATTGCCCGTGGCCGTCGCAGACGGCGACGAGCTCCTCGCGCCGCGACGGCCAGTGCGTCACGCGCGTCTCGTAGCGAGCGGATTCGTTCGGCTCCAGACGCAGCCACGCCATCGGCGACGCGGGCGTCGCTGCGGAGCACGCGCGTTCGACGGCTGCGCGCAGGCGATCGCGGTCGGCGATCGTCAGATGTTCGGTCACGATCGAATGCATCGCGACCGTCACCATGCCGCGCACCGGGATGACCCGCCGCGGAATCCACTCGAAGAAGTCGGCGGCTTCCAGCTCGACCGGCAACGCGCGCGCCGCGACGATCGCGGCATCCAGACGCGCGAAGCGCTCGCGCTGGTCGGCCCACACGAACGAGCGCAACGCCGTTCGTCCGCTTTCACTGGCTACGTCGATGGGGTTCAGATCGCAGCCCGAGCGCTTGACGATCTGTAGGCGCGTCGCCAGATACCGCGGCTTGCCGCTGCGCGTCTGTCCGCGCAGGATCAGCGGCGACGACGGGTCGCCCCAGGACCAGCCCTCATCCTCGTAGCGGAAGCGATCCATGCGTAAGTTGAGCCCCGCGCTCGTTCCGACGTCCAACAGGCGCACCGGCAGGGCGGTGGACGCGGCGATCGCGAGCAGCCCGGCGAGCAGCGGCGTAGCGCGCGCGACCTCGTTGGTTTGCGGCGTGCGGTCGTAGAGCGCGGCAAAGGTGCCGTCGTCTTCGGCGATGCGGACGCGCGCCTCGCGCCACGCGGCATCCGCGTCG